>Ga0268386_10001165_pt1 | contig 17800 bp, 23 predicted proteins | sample RVTome_15_FD_200260 | JGI IMG/M metagenome (GOLD analysis project Ga0268386, IMG submission 200260) | Soil microbial communities from uranium-contaminated site in the Upper Colorado River Basin, Wyoming, United States - RVT150D86... ...
GCCAGGTCACTCGCATTGCATCGCGGAGAGCCGCACGTGTGTTGTCCACGCGCACTCCAACCACGGCCGCCGACTCAGCGGCGCGCAGATGACTGGCGACGCCGATCCCGAGATACAGTGCCAGCACCACGCCGAAGTCGCCCGCGAAACGCCCGTGCCACCACCAGATGTACGAGAGCAGCACAGCGGTCATCGCGCCGATCTCGAGGAGCGGCATGACGGCGCCGCAACTCGGTCCGGCTGCGCGGGCTGCTTTCATTGGACGTTCCGTGGCTCGAGGATCCTGACGCCCGTCGAAAGGTAAAACGGCACGGCACGATCCTCCCGGTAGACTGCTTCCGCGAACACCGCGAGATATTGCCGGCGATCACGTGTCAACGAGATCGAGTACGTGCCCTCACGTTCGCGTGCGTGGATCCGCCGCCAGTGTGCGCCGCGGAAATCGCGCGTCGCGCTGCGTGCGAGCCAGCCGCGCAACACGTGGGGCTGCTCGCTCGGTACGACTGCGAGCATCAGGCCGTCCGTGCGCTCCTCGAATTCCCACTCGAGTGCCGGAAGCGGCGCGTTCTGCGTGGCCGACGCGTGCAGCGCCACGATGCCACCGAGCAGCCGATCGTAATCGTCGATGTCGTGCCCTTCGTTCGGCACGTACAGCAGCCGCTTCTCGCCAGGTAACTCATCCCAGTACACCGACGCCGCCTCGAGCGGCCAGTACGCATCATTCGTGCCCAGGATCACGAGCTTCGACAGCGCGAGCCGTGAGCGATAGCGCCAGGGATCCACGATCTCGAGCAATGCCTGCCCCGCCTCGGTCTCGAGCCGCGTATCGATGCCGCGCTCCGTATAGGGTGCGATCTGCTCCGAAAGCGCGCCCCAGACCTCGCGTGCCAGATTCATCTGCGCCGGCATGTTGAGGACGTCGATGACCATCGGTGCGATCGCGCGAACGCGCGGATCGACGGCACCGGTCAGCCAGGTGGTCCAGCCGCGCTTCGATGCCCCCGTAACCGTGAAGTCTTCGAGCTCGAGCGACCACGCCTCGCGACTGTACTCCTGGACTGCATCCATGGCCCGCACCGCGCTCTTCACCATCGGCAGGAGCAGCGGCCAGGAGGCATCGCCGGACTCGAGATAGCGATCGAACGTGTACGCGATCGCATCGTCCTCGGTGAGGCCGTCGAAGATCGGCTGGAAGGGCACCTGACGCAGGATCGCAAGCGGTGCGCGCGCGGCCGCTGCGAGTCGGACGTACACTTGCGCACTCGAAGGCAGGTGCCGGTCACCAGGTGGCGCCGCATAACTGTCACGCCAGCGCCCGCCGCTCACGAAGAGGATGGCGTGGCGCGTGCCCGGTTCGATCGTGGCAGGCCTGATGATGAAGAGCTGATGCCGCCAGCGCTGATCGCGCCACGTCTGGGACGTGAGCAGCAGTTCGACGTACTGCGCGCCGTCGATCTCCCCGATGTCGCGGACGCTCCAGCCGTAGGTTGCATCGGCGTCCGCGACGTAGGCGGCAAGCGCAGTGTCGGGATCCGGTGCCGCGTCGAGCGCAGCGGCCGCCGCGATCACGATTGCTGCGAGCCAGAATCGAGCCCGCGAGGCGATCATCGCCTTACGACACCTCTGCACCCGACCGGTTGTGATGCGGGTTTGACCCTCACGTTCCATCGTCCACTCGTGCCCTTATCCAACGGGCCTGTATACATCTCACAGAATGCGTCGCCGTGCAGCAGCGTGCTGGCCAGGGACCTCGATCGCTTCGCCGTGGGGCGCGATCGGCGTGCAGGCCCCCTGACTGCGGCGGGGCCCAATGATCGGGTTCGTAGCGCGGCGATACGAGACGTTACCTGGCTCGCAAGGAGTCGGCGTACTAAAAGTAGAAGACGAGCGCCACGCTCAGCAGTGTGTACACGCCGATGATCGACCAGAACCGCGTCGGCCCATCTTCACGCCGGTAACTCCTGCCCCACGGACCGCGCTTGGCAAAGACTTCGCCGCGCACTGCGCTGTAGGCCGTGTAGCAGGCGAGGAGGATCCCCAGCGCTCGGAACATAGGGGTGCATCTCCACGGACGACGGAACGAAATTGCGGGAAGTCTAACGACACGGGCTCAGCGCCCGAGAGGAACTGCGACACACTCGAGGACCAGCAGAGCACGCCGAGCACAGCCGCGTGCGGGCGGGCCTGCGGGATCGCCTAGGGTGTCAGCACCAGCGCACCCGATACCTCGCTGCGTCGCAGTCGGCCCAGGGCCTCGTTCGCCTGCGTGAGCGGCAGCGTTTCGACCTCGGTGGACACGGGCACGCGCGCGGCCAGCGCCAGAAACTCCTGGCCGTCTCGTCGCGTGAGATTCGCGACCGAGCGGATCACGCGTTCACCCCAGAGCAATGCATAGGGCATTGAGGGGAGGTCACTCATGTGGATGCCGCCGCAAACGACGATTCCGCCTTTGCGGACCGATCTGAGCGCGGCGGGTACCAGCGCACCGACCGGCGCAAAGATGATCGCTGCATCGAGCGCCACCGGAGGGCGTTCGTCGCTGCCGCCAGACCAGACGCACCCGAGCGACGCGGCGAACTCGAGCGCACGTTGATCGCCGGGGCGCACGAAAGCGTACAGGTCACGACCCTGAAAGTGTGCCACCTGGGCAACGATGTGAGCCGCCGCGCCGAACCCGTAGATGCCGAGCCGGTGCGCGTCCTGTGTCATGCGTAAGGTGCGATAGCCGATCAGTCCGGCACAGAGGAGGGGCGCGGCGTGGGCGTCATCGAGCTCAGTGGGCAGTTCGAAGCAATAGCGCGCATCCGCCACGACGAAATCGGCATAGCCGCCGTCAATCTGATACCCGGTGAAACGCGCCCGATCGCAGAGGTTTTCTTCGCCGCGGGCGCAGAATTCGCAAGTGCCGCAGGTCCATCCGAGCCAGGGCACACCGAGCCGCATGCCTCGTGGGAACTGCACCCCCGTGCCCGCGTCGGTGACCTCGCCCACGATTTCGTGCCCGGGCACGATCGGACGGGGGATGTCCGGCAGCTCATCATCGAGCAAATGCAAGTCCGTGCGGCAGACCGCGCAGGCGCGCACCTGCAGCAGGACTTGTCCGGGGCCCGGATCCGGGCGCGGCCGCTCTTCACACTGCAGCGGTCTGCCAGGCGCTCTCAACACCATCGCGCGCATGCACGGCAGGATACGCCATCACGGCGTCGTGCCGCGGCCGGGTCGGCCTGCCCTCAGTCCGTGATCGGGGTGCAGAACCGGCCGCTCTTGCAGCCTCGCAGCATCGCGACGAAGTCACCGCCTTCCATCCGTAGCAGGTGCTCGTGATCGCCGGCCTCGAAATATACCTGGGGTTGCTCCACGAGCTGCTCGTCTAAAATCGTCTCGAGCCCGTACGCCGGGCCCACTGCGGGAATCGCGCCCGGTGCACAGTCGTCGAAGATCTCTGCAATCTGATGCTCCTCGGCCATGCGGACCGGTCGGCCGAGCTGCTTGCGGAGGTCGCCGAGCTGCACGTGGCACGACGCCGGGACGACGGTCAGCAGGAGATGCTCGCCGTCATCGAGCAGCACCGCTTTGGCGAGCTGGCTCGGCGGCACGTGAGCTGCGCGCGCGCTCTGCAGGCTCGAACCGGTGGGGCGGTGACTGATCATCTGGAAGTCAATGTGCCGATGCTCGAGAAACTTCGCGAGATTTGCGGCGATCGTCATGGCGTCTCCCGGCGGCCGGCGCCGCCTTATCTATCGGTTGACCGCAACCCTGAACGCGGCAGGCGCCTCGCTGGTTGCGTCACTGCAGGCCGTAATATCCCCGCACTGTCTCGTTACGAAAGACGATGATCGAGAGTGCGGTATAGAGCGCGACGGACCCGAGGATTATCGCGAGCCGGGTCCATGGCAGGTCCATCGCGTGGCGGGCGGTCGCAAACACGTACAGGGCTCGCAGCCACTCGACGGCGCCGAGCAACAGCGCGGAGCTCACGACGCGTGGGACAGCACGGTGCGGTACGAGCAGCGATGCGCCGAGCCCGACGCAAGCGAGCGTGCCCGGCAGCAAGTCTGCGCGAACGAAATGAGCGCCGAGCAGCAGAAACGCGAGGACGGGCCCCATCAGGCGCCACACGGTTGGCACTCCGCAGGGATGCAATGCAGCGAGCTTACCCAATCTGGGCGATGCAGAAGGTGCTGTCGCGAACGACAGCGTTGACCGTTTGTTCTCGACGTAGGTCGCGCGTACCCTGACGCCCGGCCGGCCTGAAAAGCACGGAGCACGCAAAATGGACCTGACGACGACCCCAAGCATCGAAGGACGCAAGATCAAGCGCTACTGCGGCATCGTTGCCGGCGAAGCGATCCTGGGCGCGAATCTCTTCAAGGACCTGTTCGCCGGCATCCGCGACCTCGTCGGCGGCCGCTCGGCCTCCTACGAGCGCGAGCTGCAGCGTGCGCGCGAGATCGCGATGGAGGAGATGGCGGACCGCGCCCGCGAGCTCGGCGCCAATGCCGTGCTTGGAGTCGACCTCGATTACGAGGTGCTCGGACAGGGCAACAGCATGTTGATGGTGTCGGCGAGCGGGACCGCTGTGGTCGTCGAATGAGGACAGGCGGGTCGCCGAGTCTTTGGTGGATCAACCACACCAGGTGGAGGTGCCTGCGATGAAACTCACGAATCGTGAATCCGGCACGAACGTGCACGAGGTTGCCGCGGATATCTTCCGGATCAATACACCAGTACCGGGCATTGGCGGCGGGTTCTCTTTCAATCAGTATCTGATCCTCGATGACGAGCCGCTGCTGTTCCACACCGGACTGCGCCGGATGTTCCCGCTCGTTCGGGAGGCCGTGAACTCCCTGATGCCCCTTGCCCGCCTGCGTCACGTGGCGTTCTCGCACGTCGAAGCCGACGAATGTGGTTCGCTGAACGAATGGCTCGCGGTGGCGCCCGAGGCGCTGCCGGCCTGCGGCACGGTGGCGGCAATGGTCTCAGTCGCCGATCTCGCTGATCGACCGCCGCAGGTGCTTGCCGACGGGGAGCGACTGAACCTTGGCACGCACACCGTTCGCTGGCTGGATGCACCGCACCTGCCGCATGCCTGGGAGTGCGGCTTCCTGTTCGAGGAAAGCACTGCGACGCTGCTCTGCGGCGATCTCTTCACTCAGGGGGGGACGGACCTGCCACCCTTGACGGAGTCGGACATTCTCGGGCCGAGTGAGTCGTTCCGCCGACAGATGGACTACTACTCACATACACGCAATGGCCGGGCCATGCTCGAGCGGCTGGCGGCACTCGAGCCGACGACGCTCGCCTGCATGCACGGCAGCGCCTGGCAGGGAGACGGCGGTGCGTTGCTGCGCGCGCTCGCGGATTCGCTGGAGAAGGAAACGTAGGTGGCAGGTGGCAGGGTTGCAGGCCGCGTGATCGAGCCGGGGGAGTTCCTGATCGTGCCGCGCGGCATCGAGCACCAGTCGGTCGCTGAGGAGGAGGTGCACGTCCTGTTGTTCGAGCCGGCGAGCACGGTCAATACCGGGAACGTGCGGAACGAGCGGACGGTCGACACGCCGGTGCGCCTGTAAGAGGTCCGATCACCTATCGATCCTTCTGACCTCGCGCGGCGGGTGGCCATCGACCGCTGACAGTGGAGGCTTCGTGACTGACCTCGCAGGCAAGCGCGTGCTGATCACCCAGTGCGGCGATTTCATGGGGCCGACGCTGTGTAAGGTCTTCGGCGAGTGCGGTGCAGAGTTATGCCCGGACCCGAGGGCACTCACGGATCCCGAGCTGCCTGCTGAGCTGGTCGCATCCGCAGGCCGGATCGACGTGCTGATCGCAAATCTCGCGTTGCCCGCGCCGAGCACGCCGGCCGTCGAAGTCACGGACGAGGAGTGGCGGGTCGTGTTCAGCCATCTCGTCGACCCGCTGCCGCGGCTGGTTCGGGCCGCGTTGCCACAGATGATCGAGCGTCGCTCAGGGCGCGTCCTGGTGATCGGGAGTGCATCGGCACTGCGCGGCATGAAGTGCGCCTCGACCTATAGCGCAGCCCGTGGCGCGCAGCTCGCGTACGTGCAGGCCGTCGGCGTTGAAGTCGCGCCGCACAATGTGCAGGTCAATGCGATCGCGCAGAATTTCGTCGACAACCCGACCTATTTCCCGCCCGACGTGCAGGCGAACCCGCGGTTTCAGGAGCGGTTGCGGCGCGAGGTGCCGCTCGGCCGGCTGGTTTCGCCGGAGGAGGATGCGCACTTCGCGGCTTATCTGTGCAGCGATGCGGCGGCGTGCTTCGTCGGGCAGGTCTTTCCCATGGCGGGCGGCTGGGTCACGCGGTGACCGCCGCACCGCCGGTGGACTGTTAAGGGAGGCAGACACATGCAACGCGTGAGCGGAATCGGCGGCATCTTCTTCCGGTCCCGGGACCCGGAAGCCCTGTCCGGCTGGTACGAGGAGCACTTCGGAATCGACCGGGTGCCGGTCGATTACGAGCAGTCGCCGTGGCAGCAGGAATCCGGCCCGACCATCATTGCCCCGTTCAGGGCCGATACCGACTATTTCGGGCGAGCCGAGCAGGCCTGGATGCTGAACCTGCGCGTACCGCATCTCGATGCGCTGGTCGAATACCTGCGGGGCGCCGGCATCGAGGTGACGGTGGATCCCGAGGAATACCCGAATGGCCGATTCGCGCGGACGCACGACCCGGAGGGCAACCCGATCGAGTTATGGGAACCTCGGGCCGTGCCGGCCACAGTCAACAAGGATTGAACTGAAGCGGTGTTCAGGGGCAGCCGTGCGCTGGCATCGTTTATGGAAAATTAACGAGCTGGAGGAGGACGGGAACCATGGGCCGTTGTGTGATCGCTGCGTACGCTCCGAAGCCCGGAATGGCCGCACGCCTCGCCGAGCTGGTCGGTCGGCACCACGGTGCGCTGCAGGCTGAAGGGTTGGTCACCGAGCGCGCGCCCTGGCTGATGAAGGCCACGGACGGCACGATCGTCGAGGTGTTCGAATGGCGTTCGGCGGAATCGGTCGCTGCGGCTCACGAGAACCCGGCAGTGCAGCGGCTGTGGGAGGCCTTTGGGCAGGTGTGCGACTACCGGTCGCTCGCGAGTCTCGCCGAAGCCGGGGAGCTCTTCGCCGAATTCGACTCGCTGACGCCTTGAGCGGTCGGTTGATGTGCCGTCCGTGACGGATTACGCCACCGTGGCCGGCGTGGTGGTGGGCATTTTCCTGATCAACCTGCCATTCGGTTTCTGGCGCGCGGGACTGCGCAAATTTTCGATGTCCTGGTTCATCGCGATCCATGCGCCCGTGCCCCTCGTGATCGCTTTACGTTATTTGCTGGGGCTGCCCTTCAGCTGGACGAATCTGCCGTTCTTCGTTGCCGCCTATTTCGCCGGCCAGGCGGTCGGCGTAAGAATGGCGCGTCGTCGCGACATCCGCTCCGGCTAAGTAGGTGCCGGTGCGCGGGTTTCTGGAGAGGCACCTCAGACTGCGGCAGCCTGCCGCGCAGCGGCACGAGAACCCGCGAAAGCCGCGACCCGGCACCGTGCAGCGCGCGCAGCTTCGAACCTGGTTGCGATGCAGGGACTGACCTGCGGCCGCCGGCCGGGTAGCATTGATCCCTGGTCGCAGCGGTGGAAGCGATACGCCGGGCGCACGGAGGTGAGGTATGAGCTCTTCCAAAGAACAACTCGCGAACTTGAAGACCACTCCTCAGGCAGCTGCGAGCCCACCTCGACCACTCGAATCTTTGCGCGGGCCGTCTGGAGGCAACGCACTGGATCGCGTCATCGTGAAGCGCCTGCTCGCGACCCTCGGCGAACCCGCCTTCGACTTCGAGCTCTGGACCGGAGAGCGCATCGAGAGCGGCGCCGCGCACAAGGTGGCGACTCTGAGGATTGCGGACCGCGCCACCCTGCTGGGTCTGGTGCGTAATCCCGACATCGAATTCGGCGACGGCTATTCGGAAGGCCGGATCGAAGTCGATGGGGACCTGGTGCGCTTCCTCGAAGCGCTGTATCACGGTGTGATGCACGGCAATCTGCGTCCGTCGCCCGTGCGACAGCTGCGCCAGCGACTGAGCCGCGCCCGCAGCAATACGCTCGATCGCTCGCGCGGCAACGTGCATCACCATTACGACATCGGCAATGCGTTCTACGAGCTGTGGCTCGGTGACACGATGGCGTACACGTGCGCGTACTACCCGACGCCGGCGGCAGACCTCGAGACCGCACAGATCGGGAAAATGGATCACGTCTGCCGCAAGCTCCGGCTGCGAGCCGGCGAGTCGGTCGTCGAAGCCGGCTGTGGCTGGGGCAGCCTTGCGCTGCACATGGCACGGCATTACGGCGTCAAGGTGCGGGCTTTCAATATTTCACGCGAGCAGATCGCATATGCGCGCGAGCGCGCCGTGCTGGCAGGGCTCGACGGGCGGGTCGAGTACGTCGAGGACGACTATCGCAACATCACCGGCCGCTACGATGCGTTCGTCTCGGTCGGCATGCTCGAGCATGTCGGCGTCGCTGATTATCGCGAACTCGGCCGCATCGCACGCGATGCGATCGGTCCCCTCGGTCGGGGGCTGATCCATTCGATCGGCCGTAATCGCCCGAAGCCGCTCAATCCCTGGATCGTGAAGCGGATCTTCCCCGGCGCCTATCCCCCGTCGATCCGCGAGATGATGCAGATCTTCGAGCCCTGGAATCTCTCGGTGCTCGACGTCGAGAACATCCGCCTGCATTACGCACGCACGCTCGAGCATTGGCTCGAGCGCTACGAAGCCGCGTGCGATCGTGTTCGCGAGATGTTCGATGAGCGGTTCGTGCGCATGTGGCGGCTGTACCTGGCCGGTTCGACGGCCTCGTTCCGGGTCGGCGAGTTGCAGCTCTTTCAGGTCGTGTTCGCACCGAGCAGTAACAACGAGATTCCATGGACCCGCGCGCACGTCTACGGCGCCTGATAGCCGCGCGGTCGGACCATGCGCAGCTGTGATGTACTGATCGTCGGCGGCGGCCCGGCCGGATCCTCTGCTGCCTGGAGGCTGCGGGAGGCAGGCGCCGACGTCGTCGTCCTCGATCGCGACGCGTTTCCCCGGCTGAAGCTGTGCGCAGGCTGGATCACGCCGGAAGTCGTGGACGACCTCGAGATCGACATCGCCGCGTATCCGCATCGCTTCCTGACGTTCGACCGGTTGCACCTGTACCTGAAGGGCGTGCACGTGCCGGTCCGCTGCGTGCAGCACTCGATCAGGCGCTACGAATTCGATGCTTGGCTCCTCGTGCGATCCGCCGCTGAAGTCGTGCGGCATAACGTCCGGAACATCCGGCACGGACGCCGCGGCTACGTCGTCGACGATGCCTTCGAGGGGAGCTTCCTGATCGGCGCAGGCGGTACTCGCTGCCCCGTCTACCGCGAGATCTTTCGCGAAGCGAATCCGCGCGCCAGGGAACTGCAGACGGTCACGCTCGAGCACGAGTTGGAGTGGGACTGGCAGGACGGTGACTGCCACCTCTGGTTCTTCGACCATGGCCTGCCCGGATACGCGTGGTACGTGCCGAAGTCGGACGGCTGGATCAATGTCGGCATCGGCGGAATGGCGGAACGCATCAAGCAGGGCCGCGAGGACATTCGCGAACACTGGCAGCGCTTCGTTGCGAAACTCGATCGCAAGCTGCTGCCCCAAGCGAGCTACGAGCCGGCCGGATACAGCTACTACCTGCGCGGCAACGTCGACGTCGTGCGCATCGGCAACGCGTTTCTGACCGGCGATGCAGCCGGTCTGGCTACGCGCGACATGTGCGAAGGCATCGGTCCCGCCGTGCGCAGCGGCCTGCGTGCCGCCGAGTCGATCCTGACGGATGCGCCCTACCGACTCGATGACGTCACCGGCGCAAGTCTGGGCGGAGGCTTCGCAACGAAAATGCTCGACTGGGCGTTCACACGCGGAGCGGCGGCCTGAGCGCTCCGCACGTCCCAAGGCCAGAGTTGGCTTCCGGAACCTCTTCCGACTTGCGAGGGGCGAGCCGACTGATCGTCGACGCGGTCCTGGGCGTGACCGGCATCGTTGAGTCCATGCATCGAAACATTTCGGGCCTGGCTCCCATCGTCGGCGCGTCCCGTAGGGGCGGTACGAAGGGAATCACGGGACTCGTCTACGGCAGTGTGCGCGGTGTTTCGCGTGGCGTCGGCCTCGGTCTCGACGCCGCGCTGACGCTGCTTGCACCCCTGCTGAAGAGCAGGGGCACCTCCGCGCGACGCGAAGCGGTGTTGGCTGTACTGAATGGCGTGCTCGGGGACCACCTGGATGCCTCGAACAACCCGTTGGCGATCTCAATGAGCTTGCGCAAAAGCGGTCGGCCTCTGACGCTCGATCGGCGAGCACTTGGAGAAGACTTCCCGTGCCCCTCAACGAAGCTCGTCGTGTTCGTGCACGGCCTGTGCTTGAGCGATCTGCAGTGGCACCGCAGAGGACACGACCACGGTGCCTTGCTTGGACGCGACCTGGATTACACGCCACTCTATCTGCGTTACAACAGTGGTCGTCACATCTCGACAAACGGTCGGGAGCTCGCCGACCTGCTGGAACAGCTGGCTCGGGAGTGGCCGGTGCCGGTCCACGAACTGGTCGTTATCGGTCACAGCATGGGAGGGTTGGTTGCGCGCAGCGCGTGTCACTACGCGAGGATCGATCGTCACACCTGGCCGCGTCACCTCAGGAAGATCGTATTCCTGGGCACGCCGCACCACGGCGCGCCGCTCGAGCGTGCCGGCAACTGGGTGAACATCCTCGTGGGAATCAGTCCCTACACTGCTCCTTTCGCTCGCTTAGGCAAAGTCCGCAGCGCCGGCGTCAAAGACCTGCGCTACGGAAATATCGTCGACGCGGATTGGCAAGCGATAGGCACCGAACAAGCGCATGATCCGAGGCAGCCGGTACCGCTTCCGGCGAGCGTGAAGTGCTTCGCGATCGCGGCGACCAGACAGCTGCAATCAGGCCGCCCGCACACGCGTCTGCGCGGAGACGGATTGGTGCCTGTAAAAAGCGCGCTAGGGGAACATGTGAATGCTGCACTGGCGCTGTCAATTCCCGCCTCGCACCAGAGCATCTGTTACGGATTGAACCACTTCGATCTTCTCAGCAGCGGCGAGGTATACGATCGAATCCATCACTGGTTGTCCGATGGTTGACCAGGATCGATTCGCTCGCTGCCATCGAGGCGTGGCCCGGGTCGCGCTCGCCATTCTGCTCATGGCCCCGTTCGGAAACCTGGCCGGTCAGGCGGGCCACGAGATTGCGGGTCATCCGGATCACGCCCTTGGCACGGTGGATTTTCCCGTCTCCTGCTCCGTTCAGGCGCAAGTCGAATTCAATCGGGCAGTCGCTCTGCTCCATCACATGACCTATCCCCAGGCTCAGGTGGCCTTCGGACAAGTTGCGGCAACCGACCCGCACTGCGCGATGGCGCATTGGGGGATCGCAATGACCTTGTTTCAACCTCTCTGGCCGACGCGACCCGGACGTGAAGCACTGCAGCGGGGCTGGGATGAAGTGCAGACGGCCAGAAACCTTGCGCCGCCGACGCGGCGAGAGCGGATGTTCGTGGCTGCAGCGGAGGCATTCTTCCTCGAACCGGAATCGTCGGACTACTGGCTGCGAATCCGCCGTTGGGAGGAGGCGATGGAGCAGGTCCATGCTGCCTTTCCTGGCGATCCTGAGGCGGCCTCGCTCTTCGCGGTGGCACACCTCGCTACCGCACCGTCCGATCGAATCTCGCGCACGCACTCCGATCGGGCCGCCGGGATTCTGCTTGACATATATGCACGGAATCCCGATCACCCCGGCGCAATGCATTATCTCGTCCATGCCAACGACGTGCCTGGACGCGAGCAGGAATCGTTGGACATCACGCGCAAGTACGAACTCGTCGCTCCGCGCAATCCGCACGCGCTCCATATGCCGACCCACATCTACACGCGTCTCGGCGATTGGGACGGCGTAATCCGGGGCAACCTGCGAGCGGCAGAGGCGGCGCTCGCGCATCCCGCGGGAGACCATGGAGAGTTCGTCTGGGACGAGTTCCCGCACGCGATCGAATATCTCGTCTACGCCTATCTTCAGCAAGGCGCCGACGACGCTGCTGCCGTGCAACTGCAGCGCCTGCACACGACGTCGCGATTGGAACCCACCTTCAAGACGGCGTTCCACCTGGCCTCAACCAACGCCCGCTATGCGCTGGAACGACGCGCCTGGAGCGAGGCGGCAGCGCTCGCTGCGCGCATGCCAGCAAGCCTTGACTGGGATCGTTTCACCTGGCCGGAAGCCATCACACGGTTCTCGCATGGACTCGGTGCGACACGGCTCGAGCGATTCGATGAGGCGAGGGCCGCAGTCGCGCGTCTCCTCGAGCTCGAGAGCGCGACCCAGACTGTGGGAGAGGACTTGTTTGCCCGCAACATCCGCGTGCTTCGGCTCGAGTTGAGTGCCTGGCTCGCGCAGGCCGAACGTCAGGCAGAGAAGAGTCTCAAGCTCATGCAAGAGGCCGTCGAGCTCGAAGCCGCGACCCCAAAGCACGCAGTGACACCCGGCCCTACTCTGCCCGCGCCCGAACTCCTTGGAGATCTTCTGATCGAGCAGAGGCAGCCCGCAGAAGCGCTCGTCGCGTACCGACGTTCGATGAAGCTCTATCCCAACCGCTTCAACAGCCTGCTCGGCGCGGCGCGGGCGGCTCGCGCGCTCGGCGACGAACTCCTCGCGGGCACCTACTATCTAGCGCTCCTCGAACTTGCCGCGGACGGGACGCGGCAGCCGCCCATGACGGAAGCACGAGACTTCGTCGCGAAGGAGCCTTGAGAAGGACCAGCCCATGAAATCCAATCACAATCCTGCAACGATCCTGCAAGCTGCTTTCGGCTTTTGGCAGTCCAAGGTCCTGCTCACAGCCGTCGAGTTCGGCGTGTTCACAAAACTCGCGAACCGTCGTCTCACCGGGGCGGAACTCGGCGCAGAATTGCAGCTGCATCCGCGCGCCATCGCGGACTTCTTCGATGCGCTCGTCGCGATGAAGTTTCTGGACCGCGAAGAGGACGGCCCGCAGGCGAAGTATTTCAACACGCCAGATGGCTCCATGTTCCTCGATGAGGCCAGCCCACGCTACATCGGAGGGTTTCTGGCGATGTGCAATTCGCGGCTCTTCAGATTCTGGAACGATCTGCCCGAGGCGTTGCGCACGGGCAAGCCACAGAACGAGATCAAACATGGCCAGAAGGGCATGTTTGAAGAGCTCTACTCGGATTTGCCCCGCTTGGAGCAATTCATGGGTGCGATGACGGGTCTCTCTCGCATCAATTTCGAGGCATTCGCTACCCGTTTTGACTTCTCAAAATTCGATACGCTCTGTGACGTCGGCGGTGCAACGGGCCTGCTGAGCATCGAAGTTGCCAGGGCACACTCGCATCTGAAATGCATCAGCTTCGATCTCCCGGAGGTCGAGCCGATCGCGACAAGACACATCGCTGCTGCGGGTTTGGACGATCGCATTAGCGTGGTCGCAGGCGATTTCTTCCGCGACTCTTTGCCGAAGGCGGATGTCATCACCATGGGCATGATCCTGCACGACTGGAACCTCGAGAAGAAGATGCACCTGATTCGGTCGGCCTATGCTGCCTTGCCAGCCGACGGGGCACTCGTGGCGATCGAGGCGCTGATAGACGACGCCCGCAGAGAAAACGTTCAAGGATTGTTGATGTCGCTGAACATGCTCATCGAATTTGGCGATGCTTTTGATTACACCGGCGCGGACTTCCGCCAATGGTGCGGTGAGGTCGGTTTCAGGCGTTTCGACGTCATCCACCTGGCCGGCGCATCGAGCGCGGCCATTGCTTACAAGTAGCTCAGCGACCCGGTCAAAGTGGGCGATCCTCAGCCGAACCCAATCCACAGCGATTCGCATCGCGCCTCGGCGGAGCAGCGCCGCTACGGGGTCATTCGCACGACGCTGATCACCTTTGGCGTTGCTGCGTTTGGTTTCCTGCAGTCGCGCGAGGAGCTGATACCGAAGCCCGAAGCGTTCGGTACCGGGGGATCAGCGATCGCATACATCCTCGTGGGTCTTGCGGTGCAGGTCCTGCTGCTCGGGATCCATGAGCTGATCAAACGTCACGCCCTCGATGCGGAGCGGGCCGCACCTGCCAGACTCCTCATCGAGCTCATTGGAGATGGCATCAGCGTGCTGCTGTTTGCGCTCGCGACGTTCGGAGCCATCCTGCAGACGGCGGGCGAGGTCTGAAGGGAGTCGGAACGGCTGAGCTGCACTACGCTCACGAACACTGCAGCCTCGACTCATGCTCTGGCTTCACCGGGCCTATCCTGGTTAAAAAGGACGGCTTCAAAGGCCGTTCTGGCGGCGATCTCGGCGAAGGCAGCGGCGATTGCCGCAGCGAGGTAGCGAATCCATGTTGATTCATGGCAGCTGTCACTGCGGCAACATCGCGTTCGAGCTCGACTGGAGATCCGATCCGGACGAAATTCCGGCACGTGTTTGCGGGTGCACGTTCTGCACGAAGCACGGAGGCGTCTGGACCTCCTCACCGGCTGGGTCGCTGCGCGTCACGTTCAGAGATCGATCGCAGGTGCGCGACTACGCGTTCGGCACGCGCACTGCAAAGTTCCATGTCTGCTGCGAGTGTGGCGTCGTTCCTGTCGTGACCAGCGAAATCGAGGGGCGGGTCTACGCCGTCGTAAATACCAACAGTTTCGACGATCTCGACCGATCGATGCTGCGGCGGTCTCCGGCGTCATTCGATGGCGAGGACGCCGGCTCACGGCTCGCGCGGCGAACCCGCAACTGGATCTCCGACGTCCTGCTATCCGACGGCGATCACTGATCGCTCACGGGGCTCACCGAGCGACCGTCGCGGCGATAGTCGTTTTCCCTGTATTTACGCGCGTTCGACAATCCTTCAATCTTCGCCGCTTCCGACCTCAAGGCACCGACCCACGTGGCGCACGCCCTGCTGCTGTACTCCAGCGTCTACGGCCAGACGCGCAAGATCTGCGAGGCGATCCAGGCCGAGCTCGTGAGCTCGGGCCATCGAACCGACATCGTGCCCTTGGTCGAGGCGGCGACGGTAGAGCTTGACCGCTACGATGCCATCGTGATCGGCGCGAGCATCCGCAACGGCAAGCACAGCCCCGCGGTCGTGGAATTCATCAGGACGCATCAGGCGCAGCTCGAGTCACGTCCCAGCGGGTTTTTTTCCGTGAACCTCGTGGCACGCAAGCCCATCAAGAACACGCCGCAGACCAATCCCTACGTGAAGAAGTTCATCGAGCGTTCGCCGTGGAAGCCGCGACTGGTCGGTGTATTCGCCGGCAACCTCGACTACCAGCGCTACGGCTTCATGGATCGCCACATTATTCGCTTCATCATGAAGCTGACGGGTGGACCGACGGATCTCAATACGAAAGTCGAGTACACGAACTGGGAGGAGGTCCGGCGCTTCGCCGGGCAGATCGCCGAGCTCGCCGTCGCAGGCCGCGGCTAGGTGCACCCCATGCCCGGGCTGTTGCGACGATTCGCGGATTGGCAGCATCTGATCGTCGCAGTGCTGGTCAGCTGGCTCATCGTCACGAGCCCCTGGATCGCGATGCTGGGTCGGCTGCCGCGCGAGCCCGGTCCGCTCGATTATGCCCACGTAGGCCTCGGCCTCGGATTGCTGCCACTCGCGGTTCTTTACTCGATCGCATGTCTGCGCAATGGCCGGTGGCGGCTCTACTTTCCCTGGCTGGCTGGAGAGTTCGGCACGATGCTGGCCGATGTGCGCGGTCTCCTCCGCGGCCGTGTGCCCTCAGCCGAGGGTGGTGGCCTGTTCGCCGCGCTCGAAGGGTTCGTGTTGTTTGCATTGCTCGCCACGGCGGCGACGGGCGGCGCGTGGTGGTGGACTGCGGGCACCTCCGAGGCGTTGGACTGGCGCTCTCACCACATCGTCGCGGCCCGGATGCTGATCGTGCTCGTCGTCGCCCACGCGGCGTCTGTCTCGCTGCACGTGCTCGAGTTCGTCAAGGATTGAACGGGCGATTGCTCCGCCGATTGCGATGAACGGCGCCGTCATCCCCGCCATCAGTACGAAAGCCCTGATATTGCTCACCGGATTCCTTTCCTGTCAGCGAAAGTCGTGCCGCCGGCTGTGTCGGCGGCTTCCGTGTCTCGATCAGCGACGCAGCGTCGGAGAGCGCAGCTGCCGGAAGTGTCCCGACGCCAACGTCGTCGCATGGGAGGGCGCATGAATCTCGACCATCAGACGCGGACCCCGATCGGCCAGTTGCAGCTCGCAACAGGGCGGTAACGCGACCTGCGAGTCGATCCCCTGCCCGTCGAGCAGTGTGCCGTTGCGGCTGCCTAGATCGCGGACCCACCAGAGATCGTCGCGCCGTGCGATCTCGGCGTGATGGCGGCTGATCAGCGGGTCGTCGAGATGAACGTCGCAGTCGGCGTCACGGCCGATCGTGAAGTCGCGGTCGAAGCGCCGCTCGTGCGTGCCCCGCGCATCGGTCCAGCGGAGCAATACGTACTCGGACGCGCGCAATGGATCGACACTCGTGACCGCGGCCGACTTCCGAACGCCGGTTCGCGCCTCGCCCGGATCGTCCCGCACCACACCGCCGGCGGTGATCTCGAAGATCCAGGCGAGCGCGACGGCGACCGGAAAGCCGAGCACCGCGCTGATCACGAAGGCCCTCACGGCCCACTCGGGCGCGCCGAACGCCGGCAGCAGATCGGCGGCGCCGACCGATGCGCCCCACGCGGCGACCACGTACAGGCTCGCCACCTGGAACACCTTGCGGCGCTTCAGTTCGAAGAGTATCGATTGCAAACGCGAGAGCCGGTTGGCCACGGTCCTTGTCTCGCCGACGAGGGATCCCCGAGGCCGAAGGATACGGCCGAACCGCGGCCGGCCCAAGCGGGTTCGGCCTACGGGCCGCCTGGGGGCCCGAGTGTGACGAGGTCCGTGACGTGGCCGAGTTTCGCGAGCGAGGCCTCGAGGGCCTCCTCGCGGTATCCGTAAATGACATCCGGTCCAACCACGCTGACCGGCACGCCGCGGCCGCGTAGCGCCCAGAAGCCCATCTGGCCGCTCAACGATTTTTCGACGTCGTACTCGGTGAACTCGATGTTCGCTGCCGCGAACTGCTGGCGCAGCGCGGCGCAGTAGCCGCACCACGCGGTCGTATACAGAACCACGCGGGTCGACTCCGCACCGGGCCGATGAGCCCAGGCTGCATAACGATCGAGCGCCAGCAGCACCAACGCCAGCGCGAACGCCGTCCAGAGCGCTGCCTTCCTCGTCCGGTCGAGCAGCGCCTGTCGGCTCAGCGGGAGTCCTGATCTGGCAGAGTCGCTCACGAGATCAGTGTGCCGCTCCTCGTCAGCGGTCGGGCGGCCGGCAGTCACAGAATCCGCACTACCGTCGCGGCTCCCCGGTGCGCAACGCAATCACGCGGCCTGTGAGGTCCGCGGCATACACACGCTCGGCGTCGGCCACCGGTGCGGCCGCGTAGCCCCACTGCGGCGCGCCCGCGATGGGGGTACCTTTGTGGACCCAGAGGATCTCACTGCTAACCCGATCCACCGCCGTGACGGCACCCTGACGTCGACTGGTTGCCGGACCGATCCCGATCGTCGCGACATACACGGTATTCCCCTGGACGGCGGGTTGTGGCCATGCCCAGCCGGGCACCTTGCGCTGCCATTGCAGACGACCGCTCGAGAGGTCGAATGCAAACAGGGACAGTGCGTCCGAGGAGCCGACGTAG
>Ga0268386_10001166_pt1 | contig 17793 bp, 19 predicted proteins | sample RVTome_15_FD_200260 | JGI IMG/M metagenome (GOLD analysis project Ga0268386, IMG submission 200260) | Soil microbial communities from uranium-contaminated site in the Upper Colorado River Basin, Wyoming, United States - RVT150D86... ...
GGCTGAACGTGGTGGCCGTGAGGTAGAAGCCCATCGCGGCGGCCATGATCACCAGCGCCGCCCGGTCGTAGGTGAACTCGTCGCCGAACGCGATCTGCATCGCGGCCGGACCGACGGCGAGCACGGCGAGGAGCACCAACGCGGTGAAGCACGCGATCGCGATCAACGTGGTGCGGACCGAGTCGTGGAACGCGTCGTCGCCGGCCGCGCCCCGGGCGCGCAGCCGCGTGAGGTGGGGGAGGAGGCTGGTGGCCACCCCCTGGAAGACGAGCACGGGCGCGCGAACGACCATCAGCACGTTGAAGATGAAGCCCGCGGCGGCGGCGTCGACGAACCCGCTGATCAGCAGCGGGCCCGCGTTGAGAAACGCCTGCTCGCTCACCATCACGACCAGGACGGCGGCCGCGAACCCGCCGCCCGCCGCCACGGTCATCGGCGGCTGCGATTCCGGGCCGGGCGCCCGCGGCTCCGGATGGCGGCGGAACGCGACCAATGCGAGCGGGACCGCGAACAGGCTGACCGCGGGCGCCGCGGCCACTCCCAGGGCGACGGTCTCCTGGCCTTCGGCGACCCCGACCGCGACCGCGAGGGCGAACGCGGCGCGCGCTGCGGACTCGCACACGAGCAGCGCCGCCAGGAGCACGAATCGCCTGGTGCCCGCGAGCGCTCCGCGCGCGTAATAGCTGACGCCGAACGTGACGACCGCGAAGACGAGGACCCAATAGAGGGACTCCGATCCCGAGAGCAGCCCGTCCTGAAGCGGGCCTCGCAGGGCGAGCGCGGCGACCCCGAGCAGGGCGGCCACCCCGACCTGGATCGCCGCGCCCACGCGCAGCGCGCTGCTGATCTCCTCGCCTCGGGCGCGCCGTTCCGCGATCGTCCGCGAGAGCATCAGCTCGACCGGCCGGTGCGCGACGGAGATCGCCACGAACACCGCCGACCAGAGGACGACGATCTCCCCGTACTCGGTCCTGCCCAGGTTGTGGGAGGCGAGCGAGAAGAAGAGGTAGGTCAGCAGGCCGGCGACGCCTACGCCCGCGGACAGCAGGGTCGCGGTGCGCCCGAACCGCCTCGTCTCCGCTCCGGGGCGCAGCTCGCTCACGCGGGGAAGGTATCTGGCGAGCCCTGATTGACTGGTCAGTCAGGCGCTTCACCTTCCGTACTATCAGTCCCATGGGCCATGCCCTCCTTCACGAGCAGGACCGGATCCATCTGGACAGGGCGCTGGAGCTGGCCGAGCGGGGCCGCGGGAGCGTCTCGCCGAATCCGGTCGTGGGCTGCGTGATCGCCCGCGCGGCCGAGACGCTCGGCGAGGGCTACCACGCCGAGCTGGGCGGCCTCCACGCCGAGCGGGCGGCGCTCGCCGACGCCGAGCGCCGGGGCAACGACCCGGCGGGCGCCGACGTGTTCGTGACGCTGGAGCCGTGCGCCCACACGGGGAGGCAGCCGCCGTGCGCCGAGGCGCTCGTCGCGGCCGGCGTGGGGCGCGTCGTCTACGCAGCCGACGATCCCTCCGACAAGACGGGCGGCAGGGGGCCGCGCCTGCTGGCCGAGGCCGGGATCGCGGTCGAGCTTGCCGACGGGGCCGAGGCCGCCGCCGCCCGCGCCCAGAACCAGGCGTTTCGCAAGCACGTGGTGACCGGCCGGCCCCTGGTGGTGCTCAAGTCGGCGGTCACGCTCGACGGCCGCACGGCCACCGCCTCGGGTGACTCGCGCTGGATCTCGGGGCCGCAGAGCCGTGCCCTGGTCCACCGCTGGCGGGCCGAGGCCGACGCGATCGCGGTCGGCATCGGCACCGCGCTCGCCGACGACCCGCTGCTCACCGCCCGCGATCTGGAGTCGCCGGCGGCCCGCCAGCCGCTGCGGGTGATCTTCGACTCGAGCGCTCGGCTGCCGCTCTCGTCTGCGCTGGTCGGCTCGCTCGACGTTGCGCCGCTCGTGATCGCCGCCGCCGCCGGCGCTCCGGCCGAGCGCGTCGAGGCGCTGCGGGGTGCGGGGGCCGAGGTGCTGATGCTCGAAGGCGCCGGCCCGGAACGGGTCGACGCGGCGCTCGCCGAGCTCGGCCGCCGCGACGTGACCTCGCTGCTGCTCGAGGGCGGCGCTCACCTTGCCGGCGCGTTCCTCGACGCGGGCCACGTCGACGAGCTGCGCCTCTTCGTCGCCCCGCTGCTGCTCGGCGGCGCGGGCGGCAGACCGCTGTTCGCCGGAGCCGATCCCGGGGCGATCGGCGAGGCGCGGCGGGCGCTCGCGATCGCCTCGGAGCGCTCCGGCGAGGACGTCCTGATCAGGGCCCGGCTCCAGGAGTATTAGTGAGCGACGTAAGGCGCGAAACGAACATTGCCCCCGCGGTAGCGGAGTGCTAGTGAGCGACGTAAGGCGCGAAACCAACATTGCCCCCGCGGTAGCGGCGAACCTCTGATGTTCACCGGGCTCGTCAAGGAGATCGGCACGGTCGAAGCGGTGGAGCGCGGCGACGAGGGCGCGCGGCTGCGGATCGCGGCGAGCGTCGCCGAGCAGCTCCGCGAGGGCGACTCGGTCGCGGTGAGCGGCGCCTGTCTGACGGTCGCGGCGCTGGCCGGCGGCGCGTTCGAGGCCGACGTCATGAACCAGACCCTCGCCCTGACGACGCTCGGCGACCTCGAGGCCGGGAGCCGGGTGAACCTCGAGTCGGCGCTGCGCGCCGGCGAGCCGCTCGGCGGCCACATCGTCCAGGGCCACGTCGACTGCACCGCGGAGGTCGACTCGGTGCGCGAGGACGGGATCGCCCGCCGGGTGCGCGTCGCGCTCGCGGACGAGCCGCTGCGCTTCGTCGTCGAGCACGGCTCGATCACGCTCGACGGAGTCAGCCTCACCGTGGCGGCGCTCGAGCCCGGCGGCTTCGAGGTCTCGCTGATCCCGGAGACGCTGGAACGCACGACTCTGGGCGAGGTCGCACCGGGCCGCCGGCTGAACGTGGAGCTCGACGTGATCGCGCGCTACGTCGAGCGACTTCTACGCTTCGATCCAGAAGGGAGCAGGTGATGCCCGATTCGCACAAGAACCCGGCCGCCCCCGGACGCGAAGCGGAGGAGGCGGACGAAGTGTTTTCGACGATCGAAGCGGCGATCGAGGACATCCGCGCCGGGCGGATGGTCGTGGTCTGCGACGACGAGGATCGCGAGAACGAGGGGGACCTGACCATGGCGGCGCAGTTCGCGACGCCCGAGGCGATCAACTTCATGGCGATGCACGGTCGCGGGCTGATCTGCCTGGCACTGACCCCGGAGCGCTGCGACGAGCTCGGCCTGGACCTGATGGCAGCGAAGAACGAGACGCCGCTCCAGACCGCGTTCACCGTCGCGATCGAGGCGCGGGAGGGGGTCACCACCGGGATCTCGGCCGCGGATCGGGCCCGGACGGTCCAGGTTGCCGTCGACCCGGAGTCGAAGCCGCAGGATCTGGTCCAGCCCGGGCACGTCTTCCCGCTCAAGGCCAAGGCCGGCGGAGTGCTCGAGCGCACCGGCCAGACCGAGGCGGCGGTCGACCTCGCGCGGCTCGCGGGCCTGAACCCGGCCGGCGTGATCTGCGAGATCATGAACGAGGACGGCACGATGGCCCGGGTGCCGGACCTGATTCCCTACTGCCGCGAGCACGGGCTGAAGATGATCACGGTCGCCGACCTGATCGCCTACCGGCGGCGCAAGGACAAGCTCGTGGAGCGGGTCGTCGACACCGGGCTGCCCACGGCTTTCGGCGAGTTCACCGCGGTCGGCTACCGCTCGCTCGTCGACGACAAGCACCACGTCGCGATGGTCAAGGGCGACGTCGACGGCGCGAGCGACGTGCTGGTCCGGGTCCACTCCGAGTGCCTGACCGGCGACGTCTTCCACTCCCTGCGCTGCGACTGCGGCGAGCAGCTCGAGGCGGCGCTGGCGACGATCGAGCAGGAGGGACGCGGCGTCCTCCTCTACCTCTCGCAGGAGGGGCGCGGGATCGGCCTGCTCAACAAGCTCCGCGCCTACAAGCTCCAGGAGGAGGGGCTCGACACGGTCGACGCCAATCTCAAGCTGGGCCTGCCGGCGGACCTGCGCGACTACGGCATCGGCGCCCAGATCCTGGTCGATCTCGGCCTCAGCTCGATCAGGATCCTGACCAACAACCCGAAGAAGATCCACGGACTCGAGGGCTACGGGCTCTCGGTCACCGAGCAGGTCCCGATCCGCTCGGTGCCGAACCCCCACAACGAGGCCTACCTGAACGCCAAGCGCGACAAGCTCGGCCACATCCTCCACCACCAGGGCCTGCCGCTCGACGAGCAGATGATCCACGAGGAGCAGCGCCAGGACGCCGAGGCCGCCGATGAATGAGCCGTTCACCGCGGATCAGCGGGACCTTCTCGGGCGGTCGGATTGGGCGGTGTGCGTGGCGACGTTCTACGAGGACCTTGCCGAGCGCCTCGTGAACGGCGCGATCGAGGGCTTCGCCTCCGGCGGGGTGAGCGCCGCCTCGGTGGACACATACGAGGTCCCGGGCGCGTTCGAGCTGCCCTTCGCCGCGAAGGCGTGCGCCGAATCGGGCCGTTACGCGGGCGTGGCGTGCCTCGGGGTGGTGATCCGCGGCGAGACCGACCACTACGACTTCGTCTGCGGCGAGGCCGCCCGCGGCATCCAGGACGCCCAGCTCGACACCGGCGTCCCGTGCAGCTTCGGCGTGATCACCTGCGACACGCGCGAGCAGGCCGAAGCCCGCGCCGACGGGTCGAAGCGCGACCAGGGCCGCCACGCCGCCGAGGCGGTGCTCCGCTCGGCCCTGGCCCTCGATCGGCTGGCGCGCTGACGGACGAGGCCCGACCATGCCCACCCAGGGTCTTGTGTTCACTCCTTAGCGGGGGTAAGGTCGGCATAGGTGAGCTCGTCGGTGAGACTCGCCTCGAGAGGGCGATCGGCCGGGGCGCGGCGAGCGCGAGGAGGAGGTATGCGCATGTCGAACACCGACACCCTCAAGCAAGGCTACGAAGCCTTCGGGCGAGGGGACCTGGACGCCGCCACGCAGAGCTTCGCGGACGACATCCGCTGGGAGAACCCCGAGGCGCCCCAGATACCGAACAACGGCACGACCGAGGGCAGGGACAACGTGAAGCAGCTCTTCGCCGAGCTCGGGAACTACTGGGAGTCGTTCGCGATCACCCCGGACGAGTTCATCGAGAGCGGCGACACGGTCGTTGTCCTGAGCCACAGCGAGGCGACGGGCAAGGACACCGGCACCGAGGTCAAGCTGCCATGGGTCCACATCTGGCGCTTCAGCGACGGCGAGGTGACCGAAGTTCAGGCCCTGACGGACACGGCGCTCGCGGCAAACGCTCTCGGTCGGCTCTGACGAAGCCGGACTCCGCTTCTCGTCCAAGCCGGACCTCTGCGCGGTCGAACGCGTGACGGTGTGACCTGCGTTTCCGGCCGATCGCCCGCTACCCTTTCCGCTCGCGATGGCCAAGGTCTGTCACAGCTGCGGCAAGAAGCCCGCGTTCGGTAACTCGCGGAGCCACTCGATGATCGCCACCCGCCGGCGGTTCAACCCGAACCTGCAGAAGGTGCGGATCACCGAGGGCGGGCGGCCGCTGCGGGTCTACGTGTGCAGCCGATGCCTGAAGGCCGGCGCGGTTACCAAGCACGCCTGATCCCGGGGTAGGTTCACGGCCCCGCCCATGGCCGATCAGTCCATCCAGCGCTTCCGGCGCGTCATGTCCGTCGCGCTCGCCCACCTGGAGGAGCGGCGCGAGGAGATCAATGACCTGAACGTGTTTCCGGTCGCCGACGGCGACACGGGCGACAACATGGCGCTGACGATGCGCGCCGTGCTGCAGGAGCTCGAGCGCCTCGAGGCGGAGGCCGACGACGGCGACCCGAAGCGTCCCGAGATCGTGCGCGCGGTCGCGCGGGCGGCGATGATGGGCGCGCGCGGCAACTCCGGGGTGATCCTGAGCCAGATCGTCCGCGGCGCCGCCGAGGAGCTGGCCAGCCGGCCCGGTCGCCTGATCGACCCGCGCCTGATCGCGGCGGCGCTGTCGAACGCCGAGCGCGCCGCGTACGCGTCGATCCGCAACCCGGTCGAGGGCACGATGCTGACGGTCGCCCGCGAGATGGCGGCCGCCGTCTCGAAGAAGCTCGCGCACTGGGAGCAACACGAGCTCTCGCCGGAAGCAAGCGACGAGGAGCAGAACGCGCTCCTGGGGGAAATGCTCGCGACCGCGCTGGCGGCCGCCGGCGACGCGGTGAGCCACACGCCGGAGCAGCTCGACGTCCTGGCCGACGCCGGGGTGGTCGACGCCGGCGCTCTGGGGCTCGCGGTGATCGTGCGCGGCGCGATCTCCGGCCTGGCGGGCGAGGAGGTCCAGCTGCCGGAGATCCCCCACTACGCGCCCGCCGCGACGGGCGCCCACCACGCCGACTCTCGTTACCGCTACTGCACCAACTTCGCGGTGATCGGCGGGGGGCTCGATCCGCGGCGCTTCGAGCCGTTGCTCGAGGGGCTTGGGGACTCGGTGCTGGTGGTCGGTGACGAGGCGACGCTTCGGGTCCACGTCCACACCGACGACCCCGAGGCGGCGAAGGCGCTGTTCGCGGGTATCGGCACGGTCGAGAACGAGGACATCGCCGACATGCACCGGCAGGTGGCCGAGCGCACCGCGCGTCTCGGCGGGCGCACCGCCGCGGTCGCGGTCGCCTCGGGGGCAGGCCTGAAGCTTCTTTTCGAGGACCTGGGGGCGGCGGTCGTCGACGGCGGCCCGACGCTGAACCCCTCGACGAACGACATCCTCAGCGCGATCGAGGCGGTGCCGACCGGCGAGGTCGTGGTCCTCCCGAACTCGAAGAACGTCCACCTCGCGGCGGAGGAGGCGGCGCGCCTCACGGGCAAGCAGGCGGTGGTGGTGCCGACCGTCTCGCAGCAGGGAGCGCTGGCGGTCCTGGTCGAGCTCGACCACGAGCTCGGCGCGGCCGAGAACGCCGGCCGACTCGGCGAGGCGCTGGAGTCGATCCGGGCCGGTGGCGTCGCGCCGGCGGCGCGTGACGACGTCGAGGGTCGCTTCACGACGGGCGAGGCGGTCGGGTTCGTGGGCGACGAGGTCGTCGCCTGGGGGGACGCGGGTGCGACGCTGCGGGAGACCGTGGGCCGGCTCGCGGCCGACGTCGAGATCCTGACCGTGATCGAGGGCGAGTCGCCGCCGCTGGCGCTCGACGAGCTCGACCTCGGTCTCGCCGACGGGGTCGAGCTCGAGGTCCACCGCGGCGGGCAGCCCAACTGGTGGTGGCTGCTCGCGGCCCAGTAGCGACCTGGCGATGGCGGACTTCCGGCCCACCCTCTGGCACATCGGCGTCTCGCACTACAGCGAGAAGGCTCGCTGGGCGCTCGCCTTAAAGGGGGTCGAGCACGACCGCCGTTCGGCGCCGCTGGGCGCCCACATGCTCGCCGCCCTGTGGCTGACCCGCGGCGGGCAGGTGACGTTTCCGGTGCTCGAGCTGGAGGGTGAGACGGTCGGCGGCTCGGCCGCGATCATCGGCGCGCTCGAGGCTCGGTATCCGGCGCCTCCGCTCTACCCGGGCGACCCCGAGGATCGGCGCCGTGCCCTGGAGTTCGAAGCGTACTTCGACGAGCGAATCGGCCCCGCGGTTCGCCTCATCGGCTGGCATCACATGCGCCGGGACCAGGAGCGGATGGGGGCCGTCGTCGAGCGCTCGCTGCCCGGGCCGATACGCGGGTTCGGCCCCGTGCGGTCCGCCGCCGCTCGCGTCTCGGGAACGATGGTCGACCTGCGGTTCCGCGTCGCGAGCGACGAGGCCGAGGCGCGCGCCCGCGCGACCGTGCTCGAGGGGATCGATCGTCTCGAATCCGAGCTCGGCGAGGGCAAGTACCTGTTCGGCGACGGGTTCTCGGTCGCCGACCTGACGGCGGCCTCGCTCCTCTACCCGATCGTCCTGCCGCCGGAGGCACCGCGACTGCCCAGCGCTCCGGCGTCGGCACGGCCGTTCGTCGACGAATTGCGGGCCCGGCCGTTCTGGGGCTGGGTGGAGCGAACGTTCGCGCGCCACCGCGGCCGCGGGCCGGCGCCGTCTGCCTCCTAGCCATCTTGCCGTCGGCGTAGCCTCAGGCCGGGATGATCGAGGCGACCGCTCCAGCCGCGCAGGCGCCGCCGCGGGCGCTGGGCTCGGGCGAGCGCCAGTCGCGCGAGGAGCTGAGTGGGACGGCGCTGCGCACGGCGCCGCGGCCGAGCAGGCTGATGGCGCCGATCCGGACCCTGAAGGGTGCGGGGCCGAAGCTCTCCGTGCTTGCCGAGCGGATCGGGGTCGCGACCGTGGGCGACCTGCTGTGGCACGTGCCGCACGGCTATCGGGACCGCTCCAAAGTCCTGCGGATCGGCGAGCTGCGACTGGGCGAGGAGGCGACGATCCTCGCCGAGGTGCGCTCCGCCCGGGTGCGACCCACGAGGCGGCGCAACCTGCGGATCGTCGAGGCCACGGTGGCGGACGCGTCGGGCACGGCCAAGGCCGTGTGGTTCAACCAGGCGTGGCTCGCGGAGCGCCTCAGCCCCGGCACCCGGGTGCTGCTCTCCGGCAAGCTCGATCGCTCCGGGTTTCGCGTGAGCGCCCACGAGCTGCTGCGCGGCGAGCGGGTCGCCGGCCACGGGCTCCACACCGTGGGCCTGGTCCCGGTTCACTCCGTGACCGACGGGCTCAGTGCCGAGCGGGTCCGCGAATGGGTCTGGGGCGCTCGGGGCCTGGCGGCCGACGCGGTCGAGGCGCTGCCGGCGGAGCTGCGCGCACGGCGCCGGCTGGCAGGCGCGGCCGACGCGCTGTTCGCCGTCCACTTTCCCGACGACGCCGGCGCCGCCGCGATCGCGCGCAAGCGCCTGGCCTTCGAGGAGCTCTTCCTGCACCAGGTCGCGCTGGCGGCGCGTCGCCGCGGGCGTGAGCGCGTCCGGGAGGCGGTAGCGCTGGACCCGCCCGGCGAGCTCACCCGGGCGTGGCTCGAGTCGCTGCCGTTCGACCTGACCGCCGGCCAGCGCCAGGCATGCGAGGAGATCGACGCCGACCTCGTCTCGGGGCGGCCGATGCAGCGCCTGCTGATGGGCGAGGTCGGCTCCGGCAAGACCGCGGTCGCGCTTTACGCGATGCTGCGCGCGGTGGAATGCGGTCAGCAGGCGGCGCTGATGGCGCCGACCGAGACGCTGGCCGAGCAGCATGCGCAGACGCTCGACCGCCTGCTCGCCTCCTCGACGGTCCCGTTCACGCTGCTGACCGGGTCGAGCCGCGCCGCCGCCCGGCGCGAGGCGCTGGGGCGCCTCGCATCGGGCGAGCTCGCGCTGGTGGTCGGCACCCACGCCCTGATCGAGCCGGACGTCGAGTTCGCGCGGCTCGCCGTCTGCGTGGTCGACGAGCAGCACCGCTTCGGGGTGCGCCAGCGGGCGACGCTCGACCGCAAGGGGCCGGAGCTGGCGGACGGGTCCCGGGCGGCTCCCCACGTCCTGCACATGACCGCGACGCCGATCCCGCGGACGCTGTCGCTGACCGCATACGGCGACCTCGACGCGACCGTGCTGCGCGAGCTCCCGGCCGGACGTCAGCCGGTGAAGACCTGGGTGGTGGGGGAGGACAGGCGTCCCGGCGCCTACGAGTTCGTGCGCGAGCGGCTGCGCGAGGGGCGCCAGGCGTACTTCGTCTGCCCCCTGGTGGAGGGCTCCGAGAAGCTCGAGGCGAAGGCCGCCGCGGCCGAGGCCGAACGGCTCGCGGCCGGGGAGCTGCGCGACTTCGAGGTCGAGCTGCTCCACGGTCAGATGCGGTCGCGGGACAAGGCGCACGCGATGGAGCGGTTCGCCTCGGGCGTCGCGCACGCCCTGGTCGCCACCAGCGTGATCGAGGTCGGGATCGACGTGCCGAACGCGACCGTGATGGTGGTCGAGGGCGCCGAGCGCTACGGACTGTCGCAGCTCCATCAGCTGCGCGGCCGGGTGGGACGGGGCGAGCACGAGTCGTTCTGCATCCTGTTCGGCGACCCTGGATCGGACATGGCGCGCCGGCGCCTCGAGGCGATCGCCGCCGAGCGGGATGGGTTCAGGCTCGCCGAGGTCGATCTGACGCTGCGCGGCGAGGGCGAGATCCTGGGAACCCGGCAGAGCGGCCTCCCCCGCTTCCGGGTGGCCGAGCTGCCCGACGATGCCCCGCTCCTGGTCGATGCCCGCCAGGAGACCCTCGCGCTGCTCGCCGAGCACGCCTCGCTCGAGGATCCGGCGCTCGGCCCGATGCTCGACGCCGCCCGTTCGCGGTTCGGCGACGAGCGCGAGGAAGGGATCGCCGCCTGATGGCCTTCCGATGCGGGTGATCGCCGGGGAGCTGCGGGGCCGGCCCCTCGCCGCCCCGGCCGGCGAGGAGGTACGGCCCACCTCCGACCGCGCACGGGAGGCCCTGTTCTCGATGCTCGGCGACGTCTCCGGGCTCGAGGTCCTGGATCTCTACGCCGGCACCGGGGCGCTGGCGATCGAGGCGCTCTCCCGCGGGGCCGCGGAAGCGGTGCTGGTCGACGTCCGCCCGGAGGCCGCCGCGGCGAACGTCGCTGCGCTCCGGCTCGAGGACCGGGCCACGGTGGTCGGCGAAGACGCCCTCCGGTACCTGCGTCGCCCCGGCCCCCAGTTCGACCTGATCCTCTGCGATCCGCCGTATAGACTCGCCGCCCGTCTTGGCTCCGACCTCGCCCAACTCCTGCGCTCCCGCATCCGGCCGGGCGGGCGGATCGTCGTGGAGAGCGCCGCGCGCGGCCCGCTCGAGCTCGGCCTCGAGCCGTGGCGCGAGCGCCGCTACGGCGAGGCGATACTGAGGATCTACAGGGTGAACGAGCAGTGAGCACCGACAGACAGCGCGTCGCGGTATGCCCCGGCAGCTACGACCCGGTCACCAACGGGCACCTCGACATCCTGACCCGCACATCACGGGTATTCGACCGCGTCGTCGTGGGCGTCGTCGGCCAGTCGATCCGCAAGTCGAGCACCCTGTTCACGGCTGACGAGCGCAGGGGCTTCCTCGAGCGGGCGATCGACGCCACCGGGCTCGAGAACGTGGAGGTCCAGGTCTTCACCAACCTGCTGGTCGAGTTCGCGCGCGATTGCGGTGCGACGGCGATCGTGAAGGGTTTGCGAGCGATCTCCGACTTCGAGTACGAGTTCGAGATGAACCAGCTCAACCGCAAGCTCGCCGCCGACATCGAGTCGGTCTACATCTTCGCCTCGGCCGAGTTCAGCTTCCTGTCCTCGACCGGGGTGAAGGAGATGGCCACGTTCGGCGCCGACGTATCCGACCTGGTGCCCGCCGAGGTGGCCGCGGTGCTGGCCGAGCGCGTCGGCCGCTAGGGCGGGCCGGCGCCTGGTTCGCGCCTGAGCGCGTGGGATGGGCAGGAGCTTGCAGCCGGGTGCCGAAATGACGTCTGTCACAGCCGGAAAAAGCCGGGCCGAATAAGCTTTCCCCCGCAAATGGACGTCCTCGTTCTCATCGACAAGCTCGACGACCTGATCCACAACGCGCGGCCTGTGCCGCTCACGGATCAGGTCCGCGTCGACCGTGAGGAGATCTACGACCTCCTCGATCAGATGCGGGCGACAATCCCGGAGGAGATCAAGCAGGCGCGCTGGATCGTCAAGGAGCGCCAGGAGATGCTGGCCGAGGCGAAGCGCGAGGCCGAGCGCGTCGTGAAGGAGGCCCGCGACCAGCAGGCGCGGCTGATCTCCGACGAGGAGGTCTACAAGCAGGCCGAGCGGGCCGCGGAGGAGATCATCGAGGACGCCCGCGAGACCGAGCGGCAGATCCGCCTCGGCGCCGAGGACTACGCGGATGAGATCCTGTCGACTCTCGAGGTCAACCTCCAGAAGTTCCTCGCCGCCGTGCAGCGCGGCCGCGACCGGCTCGCCGGCCGCGACGAAGAGCCGCTCGAAGTCGAGTAGCTCGAACGCACCGTCCGTTAGTTGCGGTTACAATAATTGCCGCGACTACTTCCTGGATCCGGAAGGGAGACTCCGATGGACGTCGTGTTCGTGGTCGGAAGGGTGCTGTTCGGGCTCCTGTTCATCAGCTCGGGCTTCATGGCCCACCTCGGCGAGGGCGGCAAGGCGGGCCGCGAGTACGCGCGGTCGCTGGGGGCGCCGAACCCGGACCTCCTGGTGCCGCTCAGCGGCGTCACGATCATCGTCGGCGGCGCGTTGATCGCGCTCGGCCTCTGGGCTGACCTCGGGGCGCTGCTGATCATCGGGTTCCTCGCCGGGATCACACCGATCATGCACGCCTTTTGGAAGGTCGAGGACCCCCAGATGCAGCAGATCCAGAGCGCGATGTTCTTCAAGAACGTCGCGCTCGCGGGCGCGGCCCTGATCATCTTCTACGTCTACAACCAGGGCCAGGACCTGGACGCGTCGCTGACCGACGCGCTGTTCGGCCGGATCTAGAGCTCCGTTTCGTGCTCGCCGGCGCGCCCGGCGTCGGTCTTCTCGTAGAAGCGCTCCAAAAGCGCCAGGGTCTCGTCGCAGTCGAACGAGGTGTACGCGTTCCAGGCCTCGGTCCGGAGCTGGAAGTCGAGCGGCTGGCCGATCACGTCGAGGATCGTCTGCTTGGCCGAGCGGACCGCGCGCTGCGAGTTGCGCAGGATCTGGCGCGCCACTGTCTCGGCCTCATCCATGAGGCTCTCGTGCGGAACGACCCTGGCGACCAGGTTGCAGCGCAGCGCCTGCTCGGCGTCGATCGGTTCGGCGGTCAGCAGCATCTGCATCGCGACCCCGACGCCGCAGGTGTTGACGAGGCGCACGATCCCGCCGTCGCCGTGGTGGTAGCCGCGGCGGGCCTCGAACGACCCGAACATCGCCCGCTCCGAGGCGATCCGGATGTCGCACGCGAGGGCGGTCTCGAGCCCGCCCGCGAGCGCCCAGCCGTTGACGGCGGCGATGATCGGCTTGTAGATCCGGTGCATGCCCCGGGTGAACCCGTTCAGGCCGAGCTCGGCGATCTCGCGCAGCTCGGCCGGGGTCGCCGATTCGATCTTGGGCGGGATGTAGGTCTTGAGGTCGGCGCCTGAGCAGAACGCCTCGCCGGCTCCGGTGAGGATTGCGACGTCGACCGATTCGTCGTCGGCGAAGTCCGCCCACGCCTCGATCATCAGCCGGTGGACGTCGGGGTCGATCGCGTTCCGCGCCTCAGGCCGGTTGATCGTCAGGTGGGCGATCCGGTCGCGTTTCTCGTAGATCAACTTGTCCATCGCTTGCCCCTCAGTCGTATCGAGCCCGGATCACGGCGAGGTCGTCCGCCTCCCACACGACCTCGCCGCCGCACCACTCCGCCTGATCGGCGGCCGGCGACGGGATGTCGTACTCGTAGTCGACGGGCGTCACGCGCCGTTCCGGCGGAACCTCGACGATGTCCCCGATCACCAGCGCCCGGGACTGCTCGCGAACCCGCCGGAACAGGTCGCGCTTGCCGTCGGCGTCGAGGTGATGGACGGTGAGGACGGAGAGCACCAGGTCCCAGGGACCGTCGGGGAGCGGGTCCTCGATCCGCCCGAGCCGCATCTCCTCCCAGCCCAGCTCCCGCGCCTTGAACACCATCTCGGGACTCGAGTCGAGCCCGGTGATTCGGGTGTTCGGGTAGCGCTCCCAGAGCCGGCGGGTGGTCTCCGCCGTGCCGAACCCCAGCTCGAGCACCCGCGCGGGCTCGAACGGGACCGCGTCGATCGCGGCGGCCTGCAGCTCCTCGTAGCGGGGCACCTCGGAGCGGATCAGCTCGAGGTAGGTATCGGGATCCCAGTGGAACTGTGCGTTCATGGCGCGGCGCTAAATTCGGAGGCGTTGATTCGATGCCGGCGCCATTCAACACGATCGACCTCACCAGCCTGGCGCTGAAGCCGGGCGAGGCGAGCCGGGTCGACGCCGACCTCAGGGTCGCGGGGTTCGACCTCGGCGGCCAGAGCTATGCGGTCGAGCCCGCCGCGCTGCCAGTCCGGCTCGACGTCTCGCGCACCGTCGCCGGGCACGCGCTGCGGCTGCGCCTCGGCGCGCGCCTGGCGGGGCCCTGCATGCGCTGCCTGACCCACGCCGACGTGCCGATCGAGGTCGACGCCCGCGAGGTCGACCAGCCGGGTACCGACGACGAGGAGCTGAGAAGCCCGTATGTCGAGGACGGCGTCCTCGACGTCGAGCGCTGGGTCCACGACGCGATCGCCCTCGCGCTGCCGCAGACCGTGCTTTGCAGGGTCGACTGCGCGGGGCTCTGCCCCGAGTGCGGGATCTCCCTCAACGACGTCGATCCGCAGACCCACGTCCACGAGCGGGCGCCCGACCCGCGCTGGGCCAAGCTGCGCGAACTCCAGGAATAGCTCCCCGCTACCATCCCGGGCCGCGATGGCAGTCCCCAAGAAGAGAACCTCCCGCACGCGCCGTGACAAGCGCCGTGCCACCCACAGCGTCGCCGCTCCGCGGCTGAACCGCTGCCCGCGCTGCCACTCGCCGCGCATGCCGCACCGGGTTTGCCCGACCTGCGGCACCTACGCCGGGCGAGAGGTGATCGCGCAGGACGTCGCCGAGGAGCTCGGCGGCCCGGCGCCCGAGTAGCTTGCCGGCGACCGTCGCGGTCGACGGGCGCGGCGTCGAGCGGGGGCTCGACGCACTGGCCGCCGGCGTGCGGACGGCGATCGCGGACGGGATCGCGGTGCGCCTGTTCGGCGATCCCGCCGAGCTCGGCGGGATCGAGGGCGCCGAGGTCGTGGCCGCTCCCGACGAGATCTCGAACGACCACGACCCCGTCCGAGCGGTCCGCACCCGGACCGACGCCTCGGTCGTGATGGCCGCCAAGGACGTCGCCGAGGGCCGCTCGCAGGCCCTGGTCAGCGCCGGCCCGACCGGCGCGACGATGACGGCCGCTCTGTTCGCGATGAAGCGTCTGCGCGGCGTGCGCCGGCCGGCGCTCGCCCTCCAGCTCGCCGTCCCGGGTCGCCCGGGTCCGCCGACCGTGCTGCTCGATGTCGGCGCGAACACGGAGGTCCGAAGCCAGGACCTGGTCCAGTTCGGAGTCCTCGGGGCGGCGTTCGCGCGCGCGGTGCTCGGCGTATCCTCGCCGCGGGTTGCGCTGCTCTCGGTCGGCGAGGAGCCGAAGAAGGGAACGCCGATCGTTGTCGACGCGCACGCCGAGCTCGCGTCGCTCGAGGGCATCGACTTCGTCGGCAACGTCGAGGGACGCGACCTGCTCGGTTCCGTCGCCGACGTGATCGTGACCGACGGGTTCACCGGCAACGTCGTGCTGAAGACCCTCGAGGGGACCGCGAAGGCGGTGAGCGCCGCCGTCGGCGATGCCGCTCGCTCGAACCCGCTCGCGGCGCTCGGCGGCCTGCTCTTGCGCCCGGCGCTCGGCGGCCTCCGCCGCGAGATGGACCCGGACACCACCGGCGGCGCGATCCTGCTTGGCCTACGCGGGGTGGCCGTGGTCGCCCACGGCAACGCCGGGCCCGAGGGCCTGGCGAACGCGATTCGGCTTGCCGCGCACGCGGTCGACGAGAACGCCGTCGAGCGCACCGGCGAGCTGTTGGCGAGCGCGGGCGCAACTCGCGGCGAGTTGGGGGCCTGATAAGAAAATGCCCGTGAGTCTCGACCGTGACGTGGTCTTCGAGAAGGTGCGCTCGCACTTGGCGGATGAGTTGAGCGTCGACGCCGGCTCGATCTCCGACGCCACTCACTTCCGCGACGACCTCGACGCCGATTCGCTCGACCTCTACGAGCTGGTCATGGAGCTCGAGGACACGTACGGTGTGACGATGAGCGAGCAGGAGGCGGAGGGCATCGTGACCGTGGGCCAGGCCGTCGACTTCGTGGTGGCGCGCGTCAGTTGAATCCGTGAGCGACGCAAGGCGCGAAGGAAGGTTTGCCTCCCCGGCAGGGGAATGATTGATCGATGGCACGGGGCATCCGCGGGATCACTCGCGGGGGGAGGCGGGCACGCAGGCGCCGGGCCGCGGGCCCGGACGCGCTGGCCGCGCTGATCAAGGCCCTGCCCGAAGAGCTAAGACAGCGGGCCGTCACCCACTCCTCCTGGGTCGATCAGCGGGCGGACTCCTACGGCCGCCTCGCGTTCCTCGGCGACAGCGTCCTCGGTCTGGCAATCGCCCAGCACCTGTTCGCTCGCTCGCCCAAGGCAGATATCGGCCGCCTCACCAAGGTGCACGGCCAGGCCGTCAGCGGCCGAGCCTGCGCCGAGGTCGCCGCCGACCTGCGCCTCCCCGACCTCATGGCCGAGGTCGAGCCCGAGCGCGTCGACGGCGGCATCGACCTGAGGGGCCTCCTGACGAGCGAGCGGGCGCTCGCGTCGGTCTGCGAGGCGGTGATCGGGGCCTGCTACCTGCATCACGGGTTCGAGCGGACCGCACCGGCGATCGTCGCGGCGTTCGCCCGGCAGGTCGAGCTGGCGTCGGAGACCATGCTCGACTTCAAGTCCGCACTCCAGGAGCGCGTGGCGCGCGACGGCGGCCGCGTACGCTACGAGGTGACGAGCGAGGACGGACCCCCGCACGACCGCAGCTTCGAGGTCGCCGTCAGCGTCGACGGGCAGCTCGTCGGCACCGGCGCCGGGCGTTCGAAGAAGGCGGCCGAGCAGGCCGCGGCCGCCGCGGCGCTCGAGATCCTCGAGAGTTCGTGACCGGGCGCGTGACCCCGAGATGCCTGCCGTGCCGGGCGGGCCCGGTTCGTTTCGCGCCTCACATCGCTCACTGGATTCCCGGATCCGTCCGACCTTCCCGCGAGCCTTCCGACCCAGCGCCTCCCGTATGCACCTGAGCTCGATCTCCATCAAGGGCTTCAAGTCCTTCCCCGAGCGCACCCGCCTGGAGTTCTCTCCGGGCGTAAGCGTGATCGTCGGACCGAACGGCTGCGGCAAGTCGAACATCACCGACGCTGTGCTCTGGGCGCTCGGCGAGCAGAGCCCGCTGAGCGTGCGCGGGCAGTCCATGCAGGACATGGTCTACACCGGCGGCCAGGGCGTGGGCCCGAGCCGGCACGCCGAGGTCGAGGTGATCCTCGCCGGCGACGAGGGCGACGAGATGCCGCTCGGCTTCTCGGAGATCTCGGTGCGCCGCCGCCTCGATCGTTCCGGGGACGGCGAGTACCGGCTGAACGGCGCCCGTTGCCGGCTCGCCGACGTGGTCGAGACGCTCTCCGACGCGAACCTCGGCGGCGAGATGCACTCGGTGATCAGCCAGGGCCGGGTCGAGGAGATCGTGCATTCGAAGCCGCGGCACCGGCGGCTCCTGATCGAGGAGGCGGCCGGGCTGGGCAAGCACCGCAAGCGCCGGCGCCGTGCCCAGCTGCGCCTGGAGCGCACCCAGGAGAACCTCGACCGCGCGCTTGACGTGGAGCGCGAGGCGCGCCGCCGGCTGCGTCCGCTGAAGCAGCAGGCGCAGGCCGCCGACATCCATACGCGACTCGAGCGCGAGTCGAACGAGCTGCGCGCCGAGCTGCTCGCGGCCGCGGCCGGAGCGGGGGCCGAGGAGCTCGCCGGCGCGGAGCGCCGCGCTGCCGAGGCGCGCGCGGCCCGCGACGAGATCGAGGCCGAGCTGGCGGTCGTCACCAAGCGCCGGGCGGAGATCGAGGGCCGGCTTGCCGAGCGCGACCGGGAACGCACCGAGGCGTGGGGACGGCTGACCGCGATCCGGGCCGCGAACGAGCGGCTCGCGGCGCGCGCGGACGCGCTCGCCGCCCGCCGCGAGGCGCTGGCCCGCGAGCTCGAGCACCGGCAGGCGGCCCTAGGCGAG
>Ga0268386_10001168_pt1 | contig 17784 bp, 22 predicted proteins | sample RVTome_15_FD_200260 | JGI IMG/M metagenome (GOLD analysis project Ga0268386, IMG submission 200260) | Soil microbial communities from uranium-contaminated site in the Upper Colorado River Basin, Wyoming, United States - RVT150D86... ...
CCCGATCTCGCCGAGATGGTGAACAGACGCTCTACGAGGTACCCCCGCACGGCGGGTCGCGCCGCGTCGTGGATCCCGATGAGATCGCCCTCGCCTCTCAATGCGGCGAGGCCGGCCATCTCACTCAGCGTGCGCGTTGCGCCGCCGGCGGTCACCATGACGTTGGGATTGATCTCCCTCACCTCGGCCACGATCTCTGGGCGACAGACGACGACGCAGGTGTCGACATGGTCGATGATCCGGTCGATGGTGTGAGCCAAGAGCGGTCGGCCGGCGATCTCGGTCAGCAGCTTGTCGGTCCCGAACCGGGTGCTAGAGCCACCGCCGACGACGATCATGGCTCGAGACGACATCGCGGTCAGGGTACTTTGGGAGCAATGATCTCGATCGCCCGTCTTCAGGAGCGGCTCGTCGACAACTGGGTCGCCTTCGACAAGAACGGCGAGCCGGTCGACCTCGTCATCCCAAGTGACATCGGGCCCGCCACGTTGATGGTCTCCGACGTGACCGACGCTCTGAAGATCGTGGACGAGGCCGACCGGGTGGGTGCGTCGGTCGACCGCAGCCGGATGTGGGCGGTGGACGCCATCGTCCTCAACGCCATCGCGTTGCGGCGTCTCGAGGGCCGGGTTCTCACGGCTGCGGAGTTGATCGGTGCAGTGCGCGAGGCCGGGCTCGTCTGGCAGATCAGCTCGACTTCCGCCCCTTGAGCGCCCAGTAGGCGAGAACCGCAGCGATCCCGGTTGCCACCGCCCCGGATGCGGCGATCGTGGGCAGCTTGTCGCGCAAGGTCACCGCCGACTCGAACTTGCGCACCTCCCAACCGCGCTCGGCGGCGACGGCGGCCAGCTCGGAGTCGGGATTGACCACTACCGGGTGGCCCACGACTTCGAGCATGGGCAGATCGGTGATCGAGTCGCTGTAGGCGTAGCTGGCGGAGAGGTCGATTCCCTCCGCCTCGGCAAGGGCCACCATCGCGTCTGCCTTCCCCGGACCATAGGCGTAGAGCTCCAGTTCACCCGTGTACCTGCCTTCCTCGTCGACCGCAGCCCGGGTGGCGATGACGTCGTCGATGCCGAGGTGGCGACACAGGGGTCGAACGATCTCCTCGGGGCTCGCCGAGATCACGATGACCTTTCGCCCCTCGCCGCGATGCTCCTCCATGATCGCCAGAGCCTCGGCATACACCAGAGGGGTCACCACTTCGTCGACGGTCTCGGTGACCAGCGCCTCGATCTCGTCGCGGTCCCAGCCCTTCGTCATGGCAGCCAGCTCCTCTTTGACCCACTCGAGCTGGTCGTGGTCCGCTCCGAACGCCTGGTAGTAGGCCTGGGCAATCCCCGCCTTGGCCAGGGTGGAGCCGGTTAACAACCCGGCTTTGAACATCGGGCGCGTGAAGGCCAGTGTCGACGACTTGGCGATGATCGTCTTGTCGAGGTCGAAGAAGGCGACGGCGGCCACGTAGGCAAGTTAACCGAGCCGGAACGGGGGTCTTGTACGCGCTTTCCGGCATCCATATGTTCGAAGCCATGGTTGGGAAGGGGAGACACCCGATCCTCGGGTTGACATCGTCGGATCCGGTCCTGTCGCTGGTGGGGCCGATCGGGCTCGCCGCCTCCGTCGGGACAGCGCTCATCGTCGACCTGATGCCCGGCCGACCCGATCCAACCCGGAGGTCGCTCCGCGACATGGTGGAGGACGGTCCCACCGCCTCCGAGCTCAGCCCCGGCCGAAAGGGAGTCGCCGTCATCCGTGGCGGTGGTGTCACGGCCGAGGCGGCTGTCGGGATGGTGGAGCGGCTGGCGCACGGCTGGCCGGCGATCGTCGTGCGGGTGAGCGCTCCCGGCTGGGGGTTCCCGGTGGTGCCGGCGATGCCGGTCTTCCCCGGCCACCTGCTTCCGTCTCCTGAGCCCGCGATCTGTGTCTGGCAGCCCGTGGGTGGAGGCTCCACGCCGCCTGGTCCCGGGCCGGTCCTTCCGCGGCTGCGCCCTGGGACCTTGCGTTTGCTCTTGGCGGGCCGCCTACCGCGATCCAGTGGATGGATCGCCGCATGGAGACCGATTTGGGAGATGCCGTGGGGGTAGTCGATCGGATCAGCAGGGCGATAGCCGCCGGTGACATCGAGCTCCGGCCCGACGACGTTGCCTTCGAGGCATCGCGACTCTTGAGCACTGAGTCACCATGGCGGGCGGGCGACCATCTCGAGGGGGTCGTGCACCAGGTGACCGGGCTGGGGCCGGTGCAGTCGTTGTTCGACGACCCGGATGTCAGCGACGTCCTGGTCAACGGGCCTGACGAGGTCTGGGTCGATCGGGGCGCCGGCCTGGAGATGGTGGATGTCCGCTTCGGCTCCGACGAGGAGGTGGTGGCGACGGTGGAACGCGCCATTGCTCCGCTCGGCCTGAGAATCGATCGCTCATCGCCCATGGTCGATGCCCGGCTGGTCGACGGGTCTCGGCTCCATGCCGTCTTGCCTCCCGCCTCGGTGGCCCATGCTCTGGTCGCCATTCGCCGTTTCACCCAGAGGGTGGGACACCTCGACGACCTGGTGGCAGCCGGGACCGCAACGACGGAGGAGGTCGAGACGCTCACCGCGGCCATCAGGAGCCGTCAAACCATCGTCGTCTCCGGTGGCACCGGCGCAGGGAAGACGACGCTGCTCAACCTCCTCGCCGGCCGGATACCCGATGGGGAGCGGGTGGTGACGATCGAAGACGCCGCCGAGCTCCACCTTCCGGGCCATGTCGTTCGGCTGGAGGCTCGCCCGGCCAATGCCGAGGGGAGAGGAGAGATCACGATCCGCACCTTGCTCAAGTCGGCGCTGCGCCTCCGACCCGATCGCATCATCGTGGGCGAGGTGAGGGGACATGAGGCCCTCGATCTGATCTCGGCGCTCAACACGGGTCACCGAGGCTCCTTGACCACGGTTCACGCCAACTCGCCGGACGAAGCGTTGCTCCGCCTGGAAACTCTGGCGCTGAGCGCGGGCGACACCTCGGAGACGGCGGTGACCCGCCAGTTGCACGCAGCCGTCGATCTCGTGGTCCAGATCGAGAGAACGGTGGGCTCTCGGCGACGGATCGTTGCCATCGCGGGGATCGACGAGATCGACCGGGGGCGGTTGTGATCGTTCTCGTCGCCCTGGTCGCGGCATACGCCGCCGGAGTCGACATGAGACGTCTCACCTTGCTCGCCGGTGCCGTGTACCTCCCCGAGGTGGTCGCCACGTTGGCGTTGATCTACTGGTGGAGGTCGCGCTCGGTCGAAGACGATCGCCCCGTGCTGTTCTGCGAGAGTGTCGCCTCCGAGCTCAGAGCTGGAGCCTCACTGCGTGGCGCTCTCACCACGGCGGTCGCCGTGGTGGGTAACACCTCGCTCTCCATCAGCTCCCCGCTGGCCGAGGTGGCCGCGCAGGTCTCATCCGAGTTTCCCGCGATCGGAGAAGAGCTGGAGCTCACTGTTGTCAATGCGGGGCGTTCGGGCAGTGACGTCGCCGGCCTCTTCGACGAGATCGGCTCGCTCGCACTCGCCAAGACGGAGATCCGCCGTGAGGTCCGAACCGCAACGGCACCCGGTAGGGCGACCGCCATGGTGCTGGTGGGTGCGCCGCTCTTCTACATCGTCACCCAGATGGGCTCGGGTGGTTTAGAACGGATGCTCGCTTCTTCCCAGCAGCGCTACGTCGCGCTCGTCGGGCTCGGATTGTTCCTCGCCGGGCTCGTGGTGACGAGTCTGATTGTCTGGAGGTCAGGGCGATGACGGTCGTTCTGAGCGCGGCGATCGGCGTCATCGTCGCCGGACCCGTCGGTGGGCTGGTCGGCGCCGTGCTCCCTCCGACATTCAATCGTTTCCGCCCCGATCGGCATCCCCTGCCGTCTGTCAACCTCGTGCTCCTGTTGTTGCTCGTCGAGCTCAGGTCGGGTCTGTCGGTGCTGGCGGCATTGACCGAGGTCTCGGCGACCCTTCCCCTCGACGAGAACCTAAGAATCGTTGCCCGGGTAGCTCGGGTCGCCGGCCTCCTCGCCGCAATTCCCTATGCCGACGACCGGTTACGACCGGTTGTCGCCCAACTTGCCCGCGCCCAGCGTTCTGGTGCCTCATTGAGCGGGACGATGCGCCGGATGCTCGACAACGAGCTCGCCGGGGAACGAGCTCGTCGCATCGCCCGTGCCCGCACCCTGCCGGTGCGGCTCATGATCCCGGTGACGCTCCTGATGCTTCCCGGGCTGATCCTCTTCCTCTACGCCCCTTCCCTCCTCGGCATGTTCGAGGATCTCACCGGAGTACTGAATTGACTTCCGCACTTCCTCCCGCACCGGTCGGAAACCGGCTTGGAAGGAGTGTCTATGACACGAATCTGGAACTGGGTCACCACCCGATTGGAGTCTGACCGTGGGCAGGCGACGGTCGAGTACTTCCTCGTGATCCTGGCGGCGACGGCGCTGGCCATCATCGCTCTCAAGTGGCTGCAATCAGGCAGCGGCGGTGGGCTCTTGGGGGATTTGTTCGGCAAGGTGATCTCGTGGGTGGCAGGCGCCTTCTGAGAGGTGACCGGGGCTCGGTCACGGTCGAGTTCTTCTTCGTCGTGCCACTCTTGATCGTGGTGCTGGCCGCCGGGATCCAGGTGATCTCGGTGGCCCGCACCCGGATCGAGCTGTTGGGCGCCGTGCGCGAAGGTGCCCGGGTGGCCGCCACCACCCCCGACCCGTCACGAGCGGTCGAAGCGGTCCGCAATGCGATGTCCCCCGAGGATCGGGATAGGGTGCGGATCTCGGTGAGCAGGCCCGGCATCGTCGGGCGGCCGGCGAAGGTGACGGCACGGTTTCGGCATGTGTTCCCGATTCCCTTCATCGAGGACTTCGGTGTCGAGGTCAGGGCGTCGGCGTCGATGCTCGTAGAGAGGTGAACCGCGAGAAGGGGTCGATGACGATGGCCATGACCGGGGCCCTCGCCGTAGTCGCCATCGCCGGCATCGCAGTGGCGGCCCTCGGCACCCTCTATGCGGCGAGGGCCCAGGCGCAGGGTGCGGCCGATGCCGCCGCCCTCGCTGCAGCGGTGGCCACCTATCCGCCTGCTACCTCGGCCGATCCGCTGATGGCTGCCCGTGGGATCGCCGAGGACAACGGCGCAATGCTGGTGGGCTGCACCTGCCCCCGCGACGACACGATGAAGGCCCGTATCGTGGAAGTCGTGACCGGGGTTCGCGTCGACTTGCCGCTGTTCGGTGACGTGACGGTGCGCTCCTCGGCTCGCGCCGAGTTCGACCCGAGGCTTTGGCTCGGTCGCTGACGCCGAGACAGCCAAGACATGAAGGGGTGCTCCCTCCGGGGATATTGTCCTTACATGACGACTCGCTCCGAGGCGATCCGCATGCTCATCGAGCTCGCCAAGCTGACCACTCTGGAAGAGGGGTCACCGCAGGCGTTCAAGGTGAGAGCCTACGAGAACGCCATCGCCGGCATCGAGGCGCACAAAGGTGAGATCGACGGTCTGACCAAGACGGAGCTCATCAAGATCAAGGGGGTCGGGGGGGCGACCGCGGACAAGATCATCGAGCTTGGCGCGACCGGATCCGTGGCCAAACTGGAGCTGTTGCGGGAGAAATACCCGCCGGGGTTCGTCGAGCTCACCAAGATCCCCGGGCTGGGCCCGAAGACCTTGAAGATGATCCGGGCTGAGCTGGGTGTGGAGGACATCGAAGGGTTGAAACTGGCCCTCGACGGTGACCGTCTCCGCGATCTGCCCGGGATGGGGGAGAAGTCCGAGGAGAAGATCAAAAAGGCCATCGAGCGGCTCGGGCTCCATGGCAAGGACCGAAGGACGCCGCTCGTCGAGGTTCTGGGGTTCGCCCAGTCGCTGGCCGGTCGCCTCACCGCAGTCGCCGGAGTCTCCGATGCGGTTCCCTGCGGCTCGCTGCGTCGCTTCTCGGAGACGGTGGGGGACGTGGACATCGTGGTCGCCACCACCGATGCCGCACTCGTACACGAGACGGTCCTTGGCTTCCCTGAGGTTGCCGACGTCGTGGGCTCGGGCGAGACCAAGACTTCGTTTCTCACCCGTGAGGGAATGCAGGTGGACGTGCGCACCGTGGCACCGGATCAGCTGGGGTCGGCCCTCCTCTACTTCACGGGGTCCAAGGCACACAACATCCAACTCCGTCAGCAGGCCATCGACCGCGGCTGGCTCCTCAGCGAGTACGGGCTCTTCGAGGGAGAGAGGGTGCTGGCCTCGCAGACCGAGGCCGACATCTACAAGGCGTTGGGCATGGAGCACATTCCGCCCGCGATGCGGGAAGGTGGCGGTGAGGTGGAGGTGGCGCTCGCCGGTGAGCTACCCCACCTGATCACGCGTGGGGCCATCAAGGGTGACCTGCACTACCACTCCAACCGGTCCGGTGACGGCAGGTCGACTCTCGAAGAGATGGTGGACGCTGCGGTCGAGGCCGGCTATCGATACGTGGCATTCACCGATCATGGGGAGGACCTGGCGATCAACGGGTCGAGCCGAGAGGAGATGCTGGAACACCGCGGCCGGATTCGTGAGCTCGATGCCGAACGAGTGGAGATCACGGTCCTCTTTGGCTGTGAGCTCAACATCGGCCCCGAAGGAGACCTCGACTACGACGCCGCGTTCCGGCTCGAGTTCGACTATTGCGTGGCTTCCATCCATTCCCATTTCGATCTTCCCGAGAACCGTCAGACTGCCCGGATCCTCACCGCCCTCGCCGACCCCTCCGTGAATGCGATCGGTCACCTGAGCGGTCGCTATGTTGGACGCCGGCCCGGTGTCGAGCTCGATGTGGGCGCCGTCATCGAGGGGCTGGCGCTCACGGGCGTCGCCCTCGAGGTCAACGGTGCCCTCGACCGGCTGGACGCCACCACGGAAGTCATCCGTCAGGGGATGGCGGCGGGTGTGGACTTTGTGATCGACACCGACTCCCACCATGTCTCCGACCTGCGCCGCATGGACTACGGGGTCCGCTACGCCCAGCGGGCATGGCTGACCACCGACCGGGTGATCAACGCCCTGGGCACCGAGGACTTCCTCGAGTGGTCGCGCCGACGGCGAGCGTAAGGTTGTAGAGATGGCGAGCACTTACGAGGTCACCGCGGGGAAACGAACGGTGACCTGGGTGCTCACCCGTCTCGCCCGCCTCGGTGTGGGCAGCTTCGTCGAGGTCACGGTGACCGGGAGGAAGTCGGGGCAACCACGCACGGTCACTGTCAACCCCATTGAGGATGGGAATGAACAGTACCTGGTCTCCCCATACGGAGAGGTGTCATGGGTCCACAACGTGCGCGCCCAGCCTCGGGTGACACTGCGACGAGGGCGACAGGATTCGGAGGTCATCTTGGTCGAGGTGACCGGGGAGAAACCCGAAGTGGTAAAGCGGTACTACGAGCGAGAGTCTTTCGCTCGCCAGTTCATGGACGTCCCCGGGGAGGCGTCGGTCGCCGACTTCGCCAATGTCGGTGACCGGTTCCCGGTGTTCCGGGTGGACGAGATCGGCTGAATACGATCCTTGCAATTCGTGTCCCGATACATGAAGCTGTCCGTCTTGGCGACGACAACTAGGGAGATCCCACAGGTGGCCTCCACCTACGTTCTCGACACGTGTGTCCTGCTCGCCGATCCCAACTCTCTGCTGCGATTCGATGAGCACGACGTGGTGCTTCCGCTGGTCGTCGTGGAGGAGCTCGACCGCAAGAAGACGCGGTTGGACGAGGTCGGCGCCAACGCTCGCGGCGCCATACGGCTCCTCGAAGACCTGGGCGCGTCCGCCGCAGGTGGCATGCGAGAGCCCGTGAAGCTTCCTGGAGGTGGCTCGCTGCGCATCGAGCTCAACGGCATCATCTCGGACCGTCTCCCGACGATCCTCGATCCGACCACGCCGGACCATCGCATCCTCGCCACCTGTCTCAACCTGAAAGAGACTCATGATGCGATCCTCGTCACCAAAGACGCTTCTCTTCGGATCAAGGGTGCCCAACTGGGGGTGATGGTCCAGGACTACCGCGCTGACACGGTTCAGGTCGACCAGCTGCATTCCGGGATCGTGGAGCACCTGGTCGACGGCGCGACCATCGATCGGCTCTTCGACGAGGGAAAGCTCGAGTTGGACGGGGTGAACGCGCCGGTCAACGAGTTCGTCGTCCTTCGACAGGGAGCCTCCCGATCGGCGTTGGCTCGCGTCATCCAAGCCGAGCCCGGTGTCGTCGTCGAACGGATGCCCAGCCATGTCCGCGCGTTCGGCGTCGAGCCCAAGAACCTGCGTCAGACCGTGGCCCTCCACCAACTCCTCGACCCTGACATCCCGGCTGTCTCGGTGATGGGCATGGCGGGCACCGGGAAGACCTTCCTCTCCTTGGCAGCCGCCCTAGAGCAGGTCCTCGAACAAGGTCGCTACCGCCGTGTCTCGGTCTACCGTCCGCTCGTCGCCGTGGGGCGCCAGGAACTGGGGTACCTACCGGGTGACCTCAACGAGAAGCTGGCACCGTGGATGGCCGCGGTTCACGACAACCTCTACGCGCTCTTCTCTGACGCCGGGGTCGACGGGGCGAGAGGCGCCATCGAGGAGCTAGTGGATCGTGGGGAGCTCGAGATGGCCGCTGTGACCTACCTGAGGGGTCGCTCGATCACCGGTGAGTTCGTGATCATCGACGAGGCACAGAATCTCGAGCTGTCGACACTCAAGGTGATACTCACCAGGATGTCGCGAGATTCGAAAGTGGTCTTCTGCGGGGATCTGACTCAGGTCGACAACCCCTACATCTCACCGTATGGCGGTATGGCGGCACTGATCGAGAAGTTCAAGGATTCGAGCCTGTTCGCCCATGTCACGCTGGAACGAACCGTCCGGTCGCCGCTCGCCGAAATGGCGGCCACGGTCCTCTGAGTGCAGTCATCGGCCGGGCCCACGCCGGTAGGCAGCGCCCCGGTAAGTCGATCCAAGAGCCACCTCGTCGGAACGGGCCCGGTCGAGATCGGAGCGGTGCCCGGCAGCGGACGAGGCATGTCCGCCGGGTTCTTCGTTCGGACCTGAGCTACTGCCCGATTCGGTCCCGCCTCGCCTGAAGCAGCTCGGCGGCGCGCTCGATGGTGAGCTCTTCCGGGGAATCACCCTTGCGCAATGAGGCATTGATCTCGCCGTCGGTGACATAGGGCCCATAGCGTCCCGACCGCACGGTCACGGGCTTGCCCGAGACCGGGTCCTTACCGAGTTCCTTGAGGTTGGACACTCTTGCCTGGCCCCTTCGCCGCGGAGGCTCGGCCAGCAACGCCAGCGCCTCTTCGGCGGTCAGGGCGAACAGTTGCTCCTCGGTGTCGAGACTGCGTCGATCGTCGCCGCGCTGGATGTAGGGCCCGTAGCGGCCGTTGAGGGCGAGGATCTCGACGCCATCTTGGTCGTTCCCGACTTGGCGGGGCAGCGACAGCAAGGCGAGCGCGTCTTCGAGTCCGAGCGCGTCGAGCTCCATCGACTTGAACAGCGAGGCCCTCTTGGGCCTGGTCTTCGTGCCGTCCTCTTGCTCACCGAGCTGGACATATGGCCCGAAGCGCCCGCTCCTGCCGTAGACGGTCAGCCCCGTGTCGGGATCGGTACCGAAGATCTTGTCGCCTCGATTCTGCAGCTCGATCAGCTCGAGGGCTTTGGCCACAGTCACCTCGTCCGGGGCGAGATCGGCAGGGATGGAGCCGCGCTCCTCGCCGCGCTCGACATAGGGCCCATAGCGGCCGACGCGGGCAACGATCTTGGTGCCTTCCTCGTCCTCGCCAATGGGGATCGAGTTGACCAGCCGCGGATCGATCTCGTCGAGACGTGCCGCCACCCTCTGCTTCAAGCCGTCGTCGCCGAAGTAGAAAGATGAGAGCCAGGGGACCGATTCCTCCTCGCCTCCGGCGATGCGGTCGAGATCGTTTTCCATGGCCGCGGTGAACTCGTAGTCGACGAGATTGGGGAAGTGGTTCTCGAGGAGCCCAACCACTCCGAAGGCGGTGAACGTCGGCACCAAGGCAGGGCCCTTCTTGAACACGTACCCGCGGTCCTGGATGGTGGTCATTATCGAGGCGTAGGTCGAGGGACGACCCACCCCGAGCTCCTCCAGCTTCTGGACCAGTGACGCCTCGGTGTAGCGGGCCGGCGGTCGGGTCTCGTGACCAGTGGGCTCGAGACGCTCCACTGCGAGGGGGTCGCCTTCGGCCAATGGAGGCAGGATCTTCTCCCGATCGTCGAGCTCGGACTTCGGGTCGTCTGATCCCTGGACGTAGGCACGGAGGAACCCGGGGAAGGTGATCGTCCGCCCCGAGGCGGCGAACACAGCGTCCTCTCCGGCGGCGGTGACCGCGCCGAGACGGGCCGATACCGAGACTCCGCTGGCATCGGCCATCTGCGATGCCACGGTGCGCTTCCAGATCAGGTCGTAGAGCGCGGCCTCGTCCGGCCCGACTGAAGCTGCCACCTGCTCGGGAGTGAGAAAGTCGCCTGCCGGGCGGATGGCCTCGTGTGCCTCTTGGGCCCCCTTGGCCTGTTTGCCCGAATACTTCCGTGGTGAGGGGGAGAGGTACTCCTGACCGTAGAGCTTGGCGATCTGGGCTCGCGAGACGCTGAGTGCCGAATCGGAGAGCTCGATCGAGTCGGTCCTCATATACGTGATGTGGCCGTTCTCGTACAGCCGCTGGGCGACCGACATCGTGCGCGATGACGAGTAGCGGAGCTTGCGCCCAGCTTCCTGCTGCAGGGTCGAGGTACGAAACGGCGGGTAGGGCTTTCGCGTGAAGGGCTTCGACTCCACGGAGCGAACGCTGAATTGGGCGTCCTGGAGGGTCGTGGCCAGACCCGTCGCCCGCTCCTGGTCGAGGACGATGACCCCTTTCCGCGCCGTTCCTGTTGCGTCGAAGTCCTTGCCGGTGGCCACCCGGGTGTCGTCGATCGAATGGAGAGTGGCGGGGAAAGTCGTGTCGGTGCTCTGCTTCGGGGCAAATGATCCCTCGATCGACCAGTAGCCGGCGGGGACGAAGGCCATGCGCTCGCGTTCGCGCTCGACCACGATGCGTATGGCAACACTCTGAACGCGACCGGCCGACAGCTTGGGCTGCACCTTCTTCCACAACACCGGGGACACCTCGTATCCGTAGAGACGGTCGAGGATCCGACGCGCCTCCTGGGCCGAGACGAGCCGCTCGTCGAGTTCACGCGGGTTGGAGAAGGCCTCCTCGATCGCGGGCCGGGTGATCTCGTGGAACACCATTCGTTTCACCGGCACCTTGGGTTGGAGGACCTCCACCAGATGCCAGGCGATGGCCTCTCCCTCGCGGTCCTCGTCGGTGGCGAGATAGAGCTCGTCGACCCCCTTGAGCAGGTCCTTCAGCTTCTTGACCTGGCTCTTGCGCTCTTTGGGCACGACATAGAGGGGCTCGAAGTCGTTGTCGACGTTCACTCCGAGACGAGCCCAGTCTTCACCTTTGGCCTTGGCGGGGATCTCCGCCGCCGACCTGGGGAGGTCGCGGATGTGGCCCATCGACGACTCCACGGTGGCGTCGGAGCCGAGGAAACCCGAGATGGTCCGGGCCTTGGTAGGCGACTCGACGATTACGAGACTCTTTGGCATCGGCTCGCAGTTGACACCACTTCGGGGCCCTATGTCAATCTTTGCTGTCGTGTCCCAGCCGTTGGTTACCGTGTTTGCTGTGAGCAAGTACCTGGCTCTGGAAGGGGTGGACGGGAGTGGCAAGAGCACCTTGGGGACTGCTCTGATCGAGGCGTTGGGGGCTCGGGGAATCGAGGCCATCCTCGTTCGCGAGCCTGGTGGGACCTCCCTCGGTGAATCGATCCGGGGTCTGCTCCTCGACTCCGACTCGATCGATGATTGGGCCGAGGTGTTCCTCTTCGCCGCCCAGCGCGCCGAGTTGGCTCGCGAGGTCGTGACGCCGGCCCTCGCCGCCGACACCTGGGTGATCTCGGACCGGACCTATTACTCGTCGATCGCTTATCAGGGTCGCGCCCGCGGCCTTGGCGAGGACGAGGTGCGGTCGATCAACGAAACGGGCCTGCAGGGGGTCGTGCCCGACCACGTCTTCGTTCTCGACGTCTCGCCTGGGGTCGCGTTGCGTCGTCAAGCCAATCCCGATCGGATCGGGAAAGAGGGTCTCGAGTTTCAGTCCACAGTTCGCGCCGCCTACCTCGATCTCGCCCGGGCCGAGGAGAAAGTGATGGTTCTCGATGGCGAGATGACGGTGCCGGAGATGGTTGCGGCGGTGCTCGAGGTGGTCACATGACGGGATTGTTCTCCGACATCATCGGGCACGCCGGAGTCATCGAGCTGTTGGAGTCGGAGCTGTCCCACCCGTCCCAGGCCTATCTGTTCCTCGGCCCGGAATCGGTGGGTAAGGAGGCCATGGCCTTGCGGTTCGCCGCGGGTCTGCTCGGGGGGATCGAAGACGAGCGAGCGCGTCGGTTGGCGCTGGCCCGCGTCCACCCCGACCTGCGGGTGCTGGAGCCGGAAGGGGCGACCAGTCTCGGCGTGGACCAGGCCCGGGATGTCGTCACTCGCGCCTCGTTGGCCCCGATCGAGGCCGAGCGCAGTGTGTTCCTGTTCCCCGATGCCGGTGCCATGACCGACTCGGCGGCAAACGCCCTGTTGAAGACCCTGGAAGAGCCCTTGGGGTCGGTGGTGTTCCTGCTTGTGACGGAGTCGGAGGACGATTTCCCTCCCACCGTCGCCTCTCGCTGTCGCAGCATCCATGTGGGGAGGGTGCCTCATACCGAGGTGGCAGAGGCCTTGGTCGGTCGGGGGCTGGCGCCGGAGGCAGCCGAAGGGGTCGCCCTGGTGTCTGGGGGGCGACCCGGTCTCGCCTTGGCCCTGATGAGCCAGCCCGAGGTCGCCCGATTTCGAGAGCTCTGGCTCTCGATCCCGGGCCAGGTGACCCCACATCCCGGTGACGGCCAGCGTCTCGCCACCGAGGTGCTCGAGGAGCTCGCCCCACTCGTGGAGGACTCGATACCTGACGATCTCCCCAAGGACAAGGAGCAGCGCGCTCGACGCCGCGCCGAGATGGCTCTGCTGGTCGGCGGGTTGGAGATCCTGGCGTCCTGGTACTCGGATTCTGCCTCCCTTCAGCTGGGCGGGCCGATCCGCAACAGCGACCTCGATCTGGCATCACTGACCGACGTCGCGCCCCGTCATGCGGTCTCCTCCGCCGAGGCGGTGCTCGACGCGGTGGTCGACATCCAGGCCAATCTGCGACGGGAACTGGTTCTCGCCAACCTGTTCGCCAACTTGGGATCACACGAGTAGTTCTGTCTCACCCCACCCATACATTCCTCGATGAGGAGGTGGTTATGCCCGCAAGGACCACCGAGAAAGGAGAGATCGCGAGGCAATGGTGATCGCCGATCCATGCGTCAGGGTCATGACATCGCCATCCCTTTCGGTCACAACCAGCCATTCGACCTGATGGTCATCCGCAAAGAAGACGCCCGACTCGAGAAGGTCCAGGTCGAGTACACGACTGGCGACGGCAAGATCGTGACGGTAAAGGTGGAGAGCACTTCAGCGTGGGTTCGCCACACATACACGGAAGAGGAAGTCGACTGGATTGCCGTCTACGACGCCACAGTCGATAGCTGCTTCTACGTTTACTCCGACGTTTGGCGTGGTCATGGCAAGCTGAGTCTCAGACTCGTCCCCGCTGCCAACGGTCGTAAGAACTTGTCCCTGACGCCGCCGCGTTCACTTCCCATGGCGATCACGTCGTGCAAACCGACTCTCGCCCAGCGCCAGCAACACAATTACCATTCAGTGATTCGCCGGAGTAGCTCAGTGGTAGAGCAATTCACTCGTAATGAATAGGCCAGGGGTTCGACTCCCCTCTCCGGCTCCAAACATCGTTTGCTAGTGAGCGTGGAACCGCCCGATGACGCGATGGATGGTGTGTGTCGGGTCGAGGCCACAGGCGGCGAAGAGACCAAACGCCGGGTGGTTCAACTTCTCTTCGAACGCCCGATCGTGGTCCTCCATGGTCTCCCAGAGAGCGGCCACCTGCACCACCCCATCACCTTCGGACAGATAACAGTCGACGAGCCCGCGGGGTCGTTCCCCGACCACGATCTCCGACCATGCGCCGTACACGTTGATTGCCGCGGCGTCGTCCACTTCGGCGTGGGCCAATGACAGGATCAAACTCTGCCTCCTCGATCACGAGTCTACAGCGTGTGGTATATGCTCGGACGTCGAGGTCGCGGGGCTTGGTCCGGTATCGAACGGCACCCCGGCGCACCTATCCGGCATCGTCGGGCTGCCTCGAGACGACTCTCTCGGCGCCCGCTGCCCGAAGCAGCTGATCATCGGGTCTCCGACTTCTCGCGCGGGCATACTCCGGCGCCGAGTCACCTCCGGTCTTCGCTCTCTCGGTGTCCCACGTGTGGGAACGTGCCCTCCGGGCGCAAATCGTCGGCCCCATCACCCCCGGCTACCGTGCCGAGCTCATGGCCGATCAGGCGAATTTCGAGCGCGACGCCCTCCAATACTCCCGACAGCTGTATTCGGCAGCGATGCGAATGGCCCGGAATCCGGCTGACGCCGAGGACCTGGTTCAGGAGACCTTTCTCAAGGCTTATCGGGCCTACGACTCGTTCCAGGAGGGCACGAATCTCAAGGCCTGGCTCTATCGCATCCTCACCAACACCTACATCAACAAGTATCGCAAAGAGTCACGCCGCCCCAACGAAGTCGATCTCGGTGACGTGGAAGACTTGTATCTATACCGACGGCTCGGTTCGGAAGACACCGCAGAGGCCTCCCGGACCACGGAGGATCGTGTCCTCGACGGACTCGTCGAGTCCGACGTCAAGGCCGCGGTCGAAGAGCTCCCGGAGAACTTCCGTATGCCGGTCCTCCTCGCCGACCTCGAGGGCTTCTCATACAAGGAGATTGCCGAGATCCTCGACATCCCGATCGGCACCGTGATGTCGCGGCTTCATCGAGGAAGAAAAGCGATGCAGAAGAGGTTATGGGAATTCGCAAGCCAACGCGGGCTTCTTCCTGAAGACGCGGAGAGACCATGAGCAACGACTGCGACTGCGGCGACGCACAAGATCAGATCTACGAGTACCTCGACGCAGAGCTCGATGAGGAGACCGCGGCCAGCGTCCGCAGCCACCTCCAGGACTGTGACGGGTGCCTCGACTCCTTCGACTTCGAGCGACGGCTGAAGCTCCTGGTGAGAAAGTGCCTCAGCGAGGACCTGCCGGAGAGCCTCGAGGTCAAGGTGAGAGACCTGATCCGTCAGGAGCGGGGCTAGGTTCGCCGGTCCACAGACCGAGCTGTAGTCTGACCGGCATGAGTCGCGTGGGTCGCAATTCACTCCTCATCCTGGTCATAGTCGGCCTCGTGACGAGCTTCTCGCTCCCTGTACTCGCCGCTACCGAGGGCGGTGACGGAGGCGAAGGCGTTGGGGACGGGGAGGCGACCACCACGACGATCATCTCCGGCCTCACCCCGGCTGTTCCAATAGAAGACGTCGAGGCGACTCCCGCCCCGGCCGACTGGACGTACCGCTACATGATCCCGACGGCCCTGGTGCTTGCCGCCGTGATCACCCTGGTGACCGCGATCAAGTATTTCACCGACGTCGTGCGCAAGCGGTACCGCATCGTTCAAGAGTGACCGCGTCGAGATCTGCCCGAGGCCGACTCTCGGATCGACTGGCGGGGACGTATCCCCTCGCTGACACCTACCACGCCGACTTCCTCGTCGCGGAGATGGAGCGTGCGACCACCGAGGTCTCGGCCGTCGTCCCCGACGCCACCGGGCTCAGACTCCCGGGCTCTCCGAGAACTGTGGTCATCGATCGCCCGGAGTGGATCGACCGCAACGTGGCCACCTTCGCCCGGTTGACCGAGCCGGCGCGGCGCAAGCTCGTGGAGCGCATGGAGGATGCGGGCACCCGAAATCAGACTGCGGCCGCCCTGGCCGAGCGGGTCATGACCGTCGAGACGAGAGCCATCCTCAGTGTGCTCGCCCGTCGCGTCCTCGGACAGTATGAGCTGGTCCTCCCTTCAGGGGAGCCCGGCGACGTAGTGGCCTATGTCGGGCCGAACATCCTCCAGCTGGAGCGCACGCATCAATTCAACCCGAGCGAGTTCCGGTACTGGGTGGCGCTCCACGAGCTCACCCATCGCGCACAGTTCCAGGGGATTCCCTGGATGCGCGACTACTTCTTGGGGCTGGTGACCGAACTCGTCGAGGCGTCGCGGCCCGAGCCAGGCGTGATGGGACGGGTCGTGGAGGAGATCGGCTCGCGCCGCGCCGCAGGTGTGCCCATCGTCGACGAACGCGGTCTTCTGGGGCTCTTCGGGTCACCGGAGCAGAACTCGGTAGTCGACAAGGTCCAGGCGCTCATGTCGCTCCTCGAAGGTCACGGCCACGTCGTCATGGACCGGGTCGGGGCGGAGCGTCTCAAGTCTCAGGAGCGGATGAGCCGAGTGCTCAAGGGACGTCGCCAGGACAAGAGGACTGCCGCATTCTTCAGGCTCACCGGGCTCGAGATGAAGCTGAAGCAATACAAGCAGGGTGAGCGTTTCGTGCTCGCAGTGGAGCGGGAGGCCGGATGGGACACGGTCCGTCTCGCCTTCCGGGGCGCCGGCAGTCTCCCGGATCTGACCGAGATCCAGGATCCATCCGCGTGGCTGCAACGCGTCGCCTGAGCGAGCTTCTCGCCACGGTCCGACCCCGGGTCGCCCTGCCCGAACCGCCGTTCACCGTCTCTCTCTCAGGTGGTGCCGACTCTGCGACGCTTTCGCTCCTCGCGGTGGAAGCGAGTCGAGACGTCGTGGCGCTCCACGTCGATCACGGGCTGAAGGGCTCGGCGATCATGCGCGAGGCCGCAGTGGCGATCGCCCGCCGCCTCGACATGGAAATCGAGGTCGTCGCGGTGACAGTCGCGGAGGGGCCGTCGCCCGAGGAGCAGGCGAGAGATGCCCGCTACGCGGTGTTCGATGTTCACGAGCGACCCCTGCTCACGGCCCACACCCGGGACGACAACGCGGAGACCATCCTGATCAACCTCATTCGCGGTACCGGTGCTGCCGGTCTCGCCGGGATTCCGACACGTCGCCCACCGAACACAACACGCCCCCTGCTCGACGTCACCCGAGACGAGACCAGGGAGATCGCGGTCATGGCCGACCTGCCGTTTCGCGACGACCCCATGAACGAGGATCCCGCGTTGACCAGGAATCGGGTGCGTCATCACATCCTGCCGCTCATGCGGGAGATCAACCCCCGCGTTGTCGAGGCGATCTCCCGGGCCGGCATCACACTGCGGGCCGACCATCTCTACCTGGAGGGCCTCGTGGGCGACTTCGAGCCATCCTCGGGCGTCCCGGTCGGTCTGCTCGACACGCTGCCCCGGCCGCTGGGCGACCGGTTATTGGGACGAATGTTGGGGGTCGCCGCCGTGGGGATCACCGCCGATCGCATCGAGCGAATGCGCGCCGCGATGAGCAGCGATTCGGGTCGAGAGGAGCTGGCGGCCGGCCGGTCGGTGATCCGTCGGGGGGCCCTGCTCTTCGTCGAGTGACTCGACGCCAGGTCTCGGTGCCCCTTTGGCCGCCACGGCGTATGTTCGGCTAGCTTCCGCGCCGACGCGTTTCCGGTCATGAAGGAGCAGGACGTGGGGATGGACATCAAGCCCTTGATCACCGCCGAGGAGATCGACGCCAAGCTCGCCGAGCTGGGCACGCGCATCTCGGAGGACTATGCGGGCAAGGAGCTCCTCCTCGTTGGC
>Ga0268386_10001169_pt1 | contig 17783 bp, 17 predicted proteins | sample RVTome_15_FD_200260 | JGI IMG/M metagenome (GOLD analysis project Ga0268386, IMG submission 200260) | Soil microbial communities from uranium-contaminated site in the Upper Colorado River Basin, Wyoming, United States - RVT150D86... ...
GCAGGAAGGCGAACTCCGGCGCCCGCGGGGTCCAGGCGGACAAGGAGACGACCGCAGCCAGGGCCAGCACCCGCGCCCAGGGCCGCGGCTCCGGACGCGACCATCCGGCCGCGGCGACCACCGCGGTTCCCAGGAGCGGTGCCAGGCCGGGCACGAAGGCCGCGCCCGCGGCAAGGACGGCCGCGATGCGGGCGGCGCCGCCGGCCCCGAACCCGGCCACCACGCCCGCCGCGACGAGGGAGCGCAGCAGCGCCCCGAGGAATGTCCAGGAGCGGTGGGGCTGGTACTGGAGGACCGCCTTCACGGGGAAGACCTCGCTGAACACCGTGCCGAGGACGAACTGCACGCCGATGCCGGCGATCAAGAGCACGAGCAGCCGCTGCCGGGCCTCGGGCAGGCGCGAGAGCGTGAGGGCGGCGAGGGCGAGCAGCAGCGAGGCCTCGGTCACGCTACCGCCGAACGCGCTCGGGAGGCTGTGGTGCTCGGAGCGGAGCCGCAGCAGCTCCAGCCACTCGGCCGTGAGAGGGGTGCGATGGCTCAGGTGCCAGGCCGCGAGTGGGACCAGGGGGACGACCGCGGCGGCGAGGGCGGCCAGCGTCGGCATCGTGCCCCGGTGCCTCCATTCCCAGAGCACGATGATCGTGAGCGGGACCAGCAGGTAGCCCGAGTACAGGAGGTGGTTGTACGCGCCCAGGGAGAGCAGGAGCAGGGGCAGCACCCGCCGCCCTTCCAGGAAGGCGGCCAGCGCCCAAAGCCCCAGCGCGGCCCCGATGGAGGAGTGCGTGAAAGCCGGCCGGTAGAGCGCGGAGCCGGCGAGGCCCAGGTGGACCGGTACGCTGGCGAGGGCGGCCAGAGCACCCGTCGCCGGGCCCGTCAGCCATCGCCCGATCCGATACGCGGCTCCCAGGATGAGGGCCAGGGTGAGGAGGTGCAAGGCGAAGAACGCGACGGGTATCGCGTCACGGCCCGGCAGTGCCAGCGCCAGCACCTGGTAGGTCACGGTGGAAAAACGGGGGGAGGTCGCCACCACGATGTCGCCGGGGTAGAGGCGGGGGTCCATGAGGTGCTTCAGTATCGGCACGCTGATACTGTGGTTGGAGTCTCCGAATCGATAGCCGGTGATTCCCAGTCCGGCCAGAGCGAGGAGCACGGCCAGCAGCGCGGCTTCCAGCGCCCCCAGGAGAGCGCCCCCTGGGAGCAGGCGCGCGAGGACGGCGGGCCTGGGTTGCGAGGCGGCGATCGACAAGTCGCGCACATGGTACTCGAAGGCGGCGTGGACCCGGCCGTGTCGCCCCGGCCTTCGGGCACAATAGCGGGCGAGCCAACGGAGGATCGGTGGAAGGGCTGAAGCGAGGGATCACCGAGTACGGGGACCGGGACTTCGCCCTCTACCTCCGGCGGTCCTTCGCGCGCTCGATGGGCTACTCCTCCGCGAGCCTGCAGCGGCCGATCGTGGGCATCGCCGACTCCGCCAGCGGCTTCAACAACTGCCACCGCCACCTTCCGGAGCTGGTGGAGGCGGTGAAGCGAGGGGTCCTCTCCGCGGGCGGCCTGCCCCTCGGGTTCCCGACGATCTCGCTGGGCGAGCCCTTCCTGGCACCCACGAGCATGCTGTACCGGAACCTCATGTCCATGGACGTGGAGGAGATGGTGCGGGCCCAGCCCATGGACGCGGTGGTGCTCGTCGGCGGCTGCGACAAGACCGTTCCGGCGCAGCTCATGGGCGCGGCCTCCGCAGGCGTGCCCGCGGTGCAGCTCGTGGCCGGGCCGATGATGTCCGGCCGCTACCACGGCGAGCGGGTGGGAGCGTGCACGGACTGCCGCCGGTTCTGGGCGCGCTACCGCGCAGGCGAGCTGACCGGCGAGGAGATCGGCGGGATCGAGGGCCGCCTGGCCACCACCGCCGGAACCTGCGCGGTGATGGGGACGGCCAGCACGATGGCGTGCGCCGCGGAAACCCTCGGGATGACCCTGCCCGGGACGGCCGCGATCCCGGCGGTCCACGCGGACCGGCTGCGGGCGGCCGAGGCGACCGGCGAGGCGGCGGTCGGCCTGGCCCAATCGCGGATCGCGCCCGAGCGTGTCCTCACGTCCGCCGCGTTCGAGAACGCGCTCAGGGTCGTCCTCGCCGTCGGAGGCTCCACGAACGCGCTGATCCACCTCGCCGCCATCGGCGGGCGCGTCGGCGTCACCGTCTCGCTCGAGGCCTTGAACCGCTTGAGCGACGAAACCCCGGTCCTGGTCGACCTCAAACCCTCGGGACGCCACTACATGGAGGACTTCTTCGCCGCCGGCGGCCTGGGAGCCGTGCTGCGGGAGCTCGCACCGCAGCTCCATCTCGACTGCATCACCGTCACCGGCGAGTCACTGGGCGAGCGCCTCGCCGCCGCCGATCCCTTCGTGGACCGGTCGGTGATACGGAGCACGAGCGAACCCTTCCAGCCGGTCGGCGGGCTGGTGGCGCTCTTTGGCTCGCTGGCGCCGGGAGGCGCGCTGCTCAAGCGCTCGGCGGCCGACTCCCGCCTCTTCGAGAGCGTGTCCCGCGCGGTCGTCTTCGAGTCGCTCGAGGACCTTGACCGGCGGATCGACGACCCGCGGTTGGACGTCCGGCCCACCGACGCCCTGGTCCTGAAGAACGCGGGACCGCTCGGCGGGCCGGGCATGCCGGAGGCTGGCTACCTCCCGATCCCGCGCAAGCTGGCCCGCGAGGGCGTCAGGGACATGCTGCGGATCTCCGACGCGCGGATGAGCGGGACGGCGTTCGGCACCATCGTCCTGCACGTGACGCCCGAGGCCGCGGCCGGCGGCCCCCTTGGCCTCGTGGAGACGGGTGACACGATCCGGATCAGCGTGTCCCAGCGCCGCCTCGACCTGCTGGTCGACGAGCCGGAGCTCCGGCGGCGGCAGGAGCAGGGTTCGGCTGCGGGCGCCCCCCGCCCGTCCGAGACGCGCGGCTACCGCCGGCTGTACCTCGAGCACGTCCTCCAGGCGGACCAGGGCTGCGACTTCGACTTCCTGCGGGCAAGCCCGCGCTGATCCGCTTCCAGCTCACCGAGCGGTACCGTCACCGGAGACAGCGTGACCTTCCGGGCCGGTGAAATGACCTTCACGGGAGTCCGGAGCGGCTCGCGCCTGGAGGGAATCGCCACGCACCCGGAGGCCGACTTCAACTGGACCTGCAGGGTCCACCGCTCCCAGGAATTCGGTCGAGTCACAGGAACGTCACTCCGGACGGCATAATCGCTCGATGCGATCGCCGGTCCTGGGCGCCGTCCTGGTCCTGCTCGCGGTCCCGGGCGCCGGCCAGTCCGCCTGGCCGCGCACCGATCGGCCGGCTCACCCCTACGACGACCCCCAGCCCGCCGCCGCCCCCGACGAGATCCTGGTGGTCGTCGAGATCCCGGCGGGGAGCGCCGTCAAGTACGAGATCGACAAGGTCACCGGACGCGTGTTCGTGGACCGCTTCCAGTCCATGCCGGTGGCGGCGCCAGCGAACTACGGGTCGGTTCCGAGCTCCCTCGCCCCGGACGGCGATCCCGTGGATGCCGTGGTGTTGTCCCGATCCCCGCTCCACCCTGGCGTCTGGATCCGGGCGCGGCCGGTGGGCGTCATCCGGACGGTGGACGGCGAGCATCCCGACGACAAGATCCTGGCGGTGCCGGTCTCGGCGGTGGACCCCACCTACGACGGCATCGTGGGCGTGGAGGGAATCCCGGCGATGGAGCGGGAGCGGATCGCGGCCTACTTCCGTGTCTACAAACAGCTCCCCGGTGGGCGTGAAGGCCGGATCTTGGAGTTCGGCGACGCGAACAAGGCCCGCACTGCTCTCGCGGAAGGCTTCGCGCGCTACTCGAAGGCGCGGGACCTCCCCGCGAAGCGCTGACTCGTCGGCGGGCTCAGTGGCCGGTGCCGCTCTTTTCGGTTAGCCAGCGTCTCCGGAGTCGGCGCACACGCCCCTGACGAGCCCCCTGCAGCTCCGGTGGCAGCGGGTCGACCTTGTACTCCTGTTGCGGGGACAGGCGGCGGTAGACCGCGGCGAGGCCCTCGGCGCGGTCGCGGGGCAGTGGACCCATCGAGACGACCGCCCCTTCCGCCGTCTTCCACGAGACGAGACAGTCGACAACGGAGCCGGTGACGGCGGGGGGCTGGTCGCACAGTTGAGGCTGGGTCGGCTCGGTCACGGGTCGATCCCTCCGGGTCGGCGGGCGCCAGCATACCCGGACGACCCGTTCCGCCGCCAGCTTTTCCTACCGGGTTGGGCCCGCCACCTGCGTCACGTCTTCAGTGACCCGTCTGGCCCTTCACCACGAGCGCGATCGGCTGCTCGCCCTTGGCCGTCTGCAGCTTGACGTGCAGCACCTCGTGGCCGTACTCGTCAGTGGCCATGGCCGGGTACTCCTCCGGCTCACCCCCGGCCGCCAGGTTCAGGCCCGCGGGGTGGTTGAGGCCGGCCGCCTTGGCGCTCATCTTGGTCAGCGCGGTGAACTCGGGCTGCGCCGCCGCGTCGGTGTCGTCCGCCAGCGGTGAGAGCAGGAGGAAGTCCGTCGTCGGCGCCGCACCCAGGTGGTTGCCGTCGGAAGGCATCTGCGCGTACCTCAGCGAATAGGAGCCCGCCTTGACGGCCTGGCCACGGAAATCGCTGGTGTCCTTCGGGAAGGTGACGACGCCGACGAGCGCCGACGGGACGAGGCCCGGCGCCTCCTTCCGCAGCCAGATCTCGGCCGCCACCGAACCGTCGACGGTGACGCGGTAGCCGCTCGGCTGCAGGACCCCCTGGACGGATGGGGCCGCGGGCCCGGTGAAGGCGCCGATCGTCTCGACGTTCCCGGCCGCCCGGGCGGCCGGAGGCGCGGCCAGCAAGGGCAGGCACACCAGAAGCGCAGGCACTCGAATCCTCAACAGGGTCTCCTCCCCGGGAGCGGTCGCAGCGGGCGCGCCGGCCCACTCGGATGTGGTGCTAGCGCGCGAAACTGCCGACGAACGCGTTGCGCTTGTCGTGCGTCGTCCAGGAGACGCCGAGGGACGGTCCGCTGTAACGGTCCACCAACGATACCGCCGGCATGGCGTGGTCGGTCGACGTCAGCGGCGGGTAGTAGACCTCCTCGTTGCCGCAGTGCCTGTCCTTCTCGGCCACACCGCGGGTCTCCAGGGCCGCGACCTCCCCCACGCTCAGGACCGCCCGGCGGCTGTGGCCGTCCGCGACCTCCATGGCGATGGGCGCCGGCTCGGTGCTCACGACGTTGGCGAAGAGCTCGCCGCCCATCTCTCGGGCGAACGCAGCCAGCGCATCCTGCTGCGCACCGCTGGCCCGGGCGTCGACGAACAGCACCGCCTTGGCCGGATAGGGGGCGCCGAACGGGTCACCCAGCGTAGCGCTCGCCTTGACCACGCCCACTACCGACAGGCCGTCCAGCGAGACTCCGTTCCACGCGCCCTGCCGCACCCGCCAGGCCAGGATGGCCTCCTCGCCGGTGAGACCCGTCTCGCCGTTGGCGAAGCAGGGCCCGGTCCAGACGTCGGCGCTGCGGGCTTCCATGTAGTCGCCGGAGATGCTCGACGCTTGCGCGCCGGCGGCGAGGACGAGAAAGAACGCGCCCGTGAGCCCCAGCGACCTCGCTCTACAAGACTTGCTCATCGTGATCTCCCTCCGAAACGCTCCACCCGCCCATTCTAACCGCCCATCGGCTAGCCGGCCACGCGGCCGCTGCCATAACAGGCCCGGCCGGCGGAAGAGCAGTTCCCCGGCTCGGCGAGCTGCCCGTCGGGGCCGATGCAGGTCTGGGTGTAGAGGCACCAGAACAGCCCGCCGCCGCCCCTGGGGACGGTCGGGTCGTCCTCGGCGGGGACGAACATCCCCTTCCAGCGCAGGCAGGAGCAGAGGTCCGGCCGGTTGGGGTCGAAGCGCAGGTCCTCGGCTGTCTTCATCACGCGCCTCCCCGGGCGGCTTCCAGCACCGCCCGCTTCACCGCGACCCGGGCGAGCTGGACCTTGTACGCGTTCCCGCTCAGCGCCTGAGCGTTCTTCACCGCGGCGTCGCCCGCGGCCTGGGCCGCCGCCTCTCCCGGCTGTTTCCCCGCGAGCGCCGCCTCGGCTTCCGGCGACCGCCAGGGCACGGGAGCCACGTGGCCGAGGACGACCCGGGCCGACCGGATGGCGCTGCCACCGGTCTCGAGCACGACCGACGCCGTGGCGAGCGGCCAGTCCAGGGCCTCGCGCTCGCGGACCTCGTAGGTGGCGCTGCGCCCGGAAGGAGGCGGCACCCGCACCTCCGTCACGATCTCGCCCGGCTTCAGGTCGTACTCGCGCTCGTCCGCACTGCGCGGGATCCGGAAGAACTTCTCCGCCGGTACCTCCCGCGCGCCCTTCGGACCGAAGACCTTGACGGTCGCCCCCAGGGCGACCAGCGCGGGGGCGAGGCTCGAGGGGTTGACGAAGTAGGCCGGGCCCTGGGTGCCCAGGATGGCGTGGTAGCGGTTGTCGCCCTCTTTCACCATGGACTTCCCGGAGGCGTCCTGGCCCAGCAGGCCGAACCCCGAGCGGTAGTACCAGCAGCGCGGTCGTTGGCACAGGTCGCCCCCGACCGTCCCCATCGCGCGGATCTGGGGGCTGGTGACGCCGTCCACCGCTCCAGCGATGGAAGGGTAGCTCTTGCGGACGGAGGCGTCGTCGGCGACGTCCTGCAGCGTGGCCAGGGCGCCCATGCGGAGGCCGCTCGTGGCGTCGAAGCGCACGCCCTTCAGCTCGGCGACGCCCTTGATGTTCACGAGCCGCCTCGGGGCGACCACGTCGTCCTTCATCAGGGACAGCAGGTCGGTGCCGCCGGCCAGCACCTCAGCCTCGCTCCAGGAGGCACCGAGGAGGCTGACCGCCTGCTCCTTGCTCGTCGGGCTCACATACTCGAAAGCGCGCATCGTTAGGCTCGCCTCCCCTCGTTCGCCCCCGCGAGGGCGGCCAGGACGCGTTGCGGCGTCAGCGGGATATGGGGGACGCGGACGCCGATGGCGTTGGCCACGGCGTTCGACACGGCGGCCCCAGGCGAGATGACCGGTGGCTCGCCGAGGCCGATGACGCCGCGCTCGTCGTAGCCCTTGCCGGTCATCATGTGCACCACCAGCTCGCCGACGTCGGCCAGGCCGGCGAGCTTGTAGAACTCCATGTTGGGGTTGAGCATGCGGCCGGTTGCGGGGTCGGTGACCTTCTCCTCGTAGAGCGCGTACGAGACCCCCATGATGAGCGCGCCGTAGCACTGGCTCTCCGCCAGCTTCAGGTCGACGATCAGGCCGCAGTCCTGGACCGCCACCAGCTTGTCGACCCGCACGCGGCCGGTCTCGACGTCGACCGAGACGTCCGCCATCTGGACGCCGCCGACTCCGCTGCCCAGGAGCGGGTGCTGCCCCTTGGGAGTCGTGCCGCGCACGGTCAACGCCACCGCCCCGAGCTTCGCGCACGCCTGCGCCCAGGGGAGGCTCTTGGCCGGGTTGCCCTTCACCTGGACCTTGCCCCCGACCGCCTCCAGCTCCGCCGCCGTGACTTCCAGCGCCGGCGCCACCTTCTCGAACAGCTTGTCGAGAGCGTCGAGAGCGGCGATCCGGGACGAGGACGACACGCCACCGATCGTGGTGCTGCCCCCCGAGCCGCCCGAGGGAGGGTAGAGGCTGTCGCCGATCTTGAGGTTGATCGCCTCCAGGGGGAGGCCCAGGGTGTCGGCCACGACGATAGGGATGCAGGTGCGCGTGCCCACGCCCAGGTCCTGCGTGCCCATCTTGACCTCGACCGATCCGTCGGGCTGTATCGTGAGGTCACAGTTGCTGTCGTGGCCGCGGCCGCCCCAGGTGTGGATCGCCAGGCCCAGGCCCCGCTTCACCGGCCCCGCGGACTTGTCGCCGCGGGGGTGCCAGCTCTTCTTCCAGCCCATCAAGTCCGCGGCGATCCCCAGCTCTTCCTTGTAGACGTCCGCCCGGACCCCGGTGAGGGCGATGTTCTGCAGGAGCAGGTCCAGGGGATCGCGATCCAGCTTCGCGGCCAGATCCTCGAACGCTCCGAACGTGATCACGCAGGCCTGTGGGTGGTTGGGGGCCCGCCAGGCCCGGGAGCTGCCGATGTGGTTCGACACCGCCGTGTGCTGCCGGCGGATGTTGGGCGCGGTGAGGACGTAGGGCAGCGGGGGCCGGCCGCCGCCGCCCATACCGCCCGATCCCCAACTGTCGGACTGCCAGGCCGTGATCGTGCCGTCCTTCCTGGCGCCGATCCTGACCTTCCCGTAGATCGATGGGCGAATGCCGGCGATCACCTGCTCGGCATCGCGCTCCAGCATGATCTTGACCGGCTTGCCGCCGGCCTTCTTCGAGAGCTGCGCGGCGACGATGCCCCAGCGGTCGGGCCCGAACTTGCTGCCGAACCCGCCGCCGATGTGGTCCATCTTCACCCGGATGTCGCCGGCCGGGATACCGAGCGGGCCCGCCATCTGGGCGGCGATGCCCGAGACGTTCTGCGTGGAGATGTGAACGAGCAGCTTCTCCCCCTCCCACTCGCAGACGACCCCGTGGGATTCCAGGCAGCAGTGGGTCATGATCTGGGATCCGTATTCGCCCTCCGCGACCACCTCCGCCTCCTTGAAGGCCGTGTCGGGATCCCCCTCGACCTGCTCCCCCGCCAGCTTGGCCAGCTCACCCGCCTTCTCGACGTCGTAGTCGTCGACGACGTGGGGGAGCTTCTCGTACTCCACCTTGACCGCGCGGGCCGCGTCCTCGGCGGTCGGCTCGTCCACCGCCGCCACCGCCACGATCTCGTCGTACCACCAGAAGATCTCGGTGCCGGGCCCCTGGACGACCTCGACCGCCTTCACGCCGGGCATGGATTCGGCGGCGCTGGTGTCCACGCTCACTACCTTGCAGTGGGCATGCGGGGACCGGATGATCTTCCCGTGGAGCATCCCCGGCCGGCTCACGTCGTAGGTGTACTTCGCCTTGCCGGAGACCTTGACGGGGCCGTCGAGCCGGGAGATCCGCTTCCCGATCAGCGTCCGCTTCTCCACCGGCGGCCAGACGTGCTCAGCCACGGCGCGCTCCTCCCTTCTGCCCCTTGGCGGCCTGTGCGACCGCCCCCTTCACGCCGACGTAGGTGCCGCAGCGGCACAGGTTGCCGCCGAGCCCCGAGACCACCTGGGCCGGGGTGGGTTCGGGGTGCCGATCGAGCAGCGCCTTGCAGGCCATGACGAAGCCGGGAGTGCAGAACCCGCACTGCTGGCCGTCGTTGTCGATGAACGCCTGCTGGATCGGGTGCAGCTTGCCGTCCGCGTCCAGCGACTCGACGGTCGTGACCGACTGTCCCTGGGCGTCGATGGCCAGCACCGAGCAGGAGTAGACCGGCTTGCCCTCCAGGATCACGGTGCACGCGCCACAGGTCCCGCGATCGCACACGCGCTTGGCCCCGGTGACGTCCAGGTCGTGCCGCAGCGCCTCCAGCAGCGTCACCCGGGGCTCGACGTTCACGGTCCGGGGCGTCCCGTTGACCGTCAGGTTCACGGCGGCCTTCCCCGGCCCCCAGACCTTGGCCTCGGCGTCGGCCGCCCGGACCAGGCGCGGACCGAACATCACCGGCGCCGCGAGCGGGATGCCGGAGGCCTTCAGGAACGTCCGTCGGCTGAAGCCCTCCTTGGGGTCCCTGTCGTTGGGCTCGTCCTCACGCATCTTGAGTCGCCTCCCCTCGAGGAGTTGCGCGTCCTTAGGGCAACGGCCTCTCGCGCAGGACCAGCGGCTGCCGGCAGCAGACGCAGAGCCCCGGCGCGTAGGCCACCACGTTGCACACCTCGCAGAAGTAGTCGAGGTCGTGGATCCGGCCGGCGTCGACCGAGTAGACCTTTATGATCTCGATACCGTCCCGCGCGGGCCGCGATCGGACCAGCAGCTCGCGCGCGCGGACGTCCGGGTCCGCGAACATGGCGCCGAGCGGGTCGGAGGCGGCGAAGGCGTGCAGCTCGCCGGCCGGCGTCCGCAGGGCGAAGCCGGCGGGGGGCTCGCACGCCCGCACCACGCCGGCGTGGTCCAGGCAGACGACGCGCCCGCGCAGCTCCACCTCGCCGGGACCCGCCGCGGCGCCGGCGGCCGGCGCGAGCGACGCGGAGAGCACGAGCGCGAGGAGGGGGCGCGTCACGGGCATCGTGGGTGTCCTGTAGCTAATCCCGCGCGTCCGCCGATGTCAAGGGTCCCCGGTCGAAATCCGCCGGTGGGGGGTAAAACCTTGTGAAGGCCGCCACGCAGCGCTCCGGCCGGCCACCCCCGCGCCGCGGGTCCGCCGAGCCGGGCCGCGGCGGCGATACGATGGGAACGACGCGGGGGAGGTCCGCGGGAAATGCGCAGCGAGGACGTCCATCCCCGAGGGTCGACGCGCCGCAGCGGAGCCCGCTGGTGGCGGCGCGCCGGGATGGCGGTGGCACTCCTGCTCCTCCTCGCCCCCTGGGTCTGGGTCGGGTCCGGGAGCCACGACGACCCCGGGCACGCCGACGTCGCCGTCCTCACGGAGGACGGCTCGGCCGTGGGGCCCCTCCACGCACTGCGCGTGCCCGGCAAGTACACCGTCTTCGACGTCCACGCCGACTGGTGCCCGCCCTGCCGCGACGTGGACCGCCGCCTGCGCGAGATCGCGGCGACGCGCCACGACGTCGCGGTCCGGAAGCTGAATGTCGTGGACTTCGACAGCCCGCTCGCCGCGGAGCTAGGGCCCGGTTTCGACGCGCTGCCGTACCTCGTCGTGTTCTCTCCCGCCGGCGATCGGACGGTGGTGGTGGGGCTCGACCCACCGGCGCTCGACCGGGCGCTGGGCGGCGCCCGCGGATCGCCGTAGTCGACGAGCGCCGACCGGCCGCTGCATTCATCCCGGGATACCATCCCGCCAGAGCGATGGTTGGCGCGTCACGCTGGTTCGTCTACGACGACCTCGACGGAGAGCACAGAGTCGCGCCGGTCAGTTGGCTCTGGGGCTCGGGGACGCTTCGGGCGCGGACGCCGGCCGGATCGCGACCTTGCGGATTTCCACCCGCGACGTCGGGCGGTCGCCTTCGACCGGGGACTGGCCCAGGCGGTCGACCACGTCCATCCCGGAGACGACCTCACCGAAGATCGTGTACTGCCCCTTCAGTGCCGGCTGGTCGGCGAGGCAGACGAAGAACTGGCTGCCGCCGCTGTCGAGGCTCGACGGGCGGCGGGCCGCGGCGACGACACCGCGGGTGAAGGGCCGATCCGAGAACTCCGCCTTCAGGAGCCCGAGGCCGCCCTTGCCGTACTGGGCCGCCTTGGCCGGGTCCTTGGAGGTGGGATCGCCGCCCTGGACGATGCCGCCGGGGATGATCCGGTGGAACACGGTCCCGTCGTAGCCGCCCTTCTTCGCGGTGGCGACGAAGTGCTTCACGTGGGCGGGGGCGAGATCGGGCAGCAGTTGAATCACGAACGAGCCTTCGGCCGTCTCGACGACGGCTTCCGTGCCGGCTGCGGGAGACGGGGCCGCAGCCTCCTGGGCCGGCGCGGGCGCCGCCGCCAGCACCGCCGCGGCCAGCCACGCCAGCGTGCGGCTACTCATCCCACTCCCCTTCCTCTATAAGGCGTTCCCGGAGCGAAAGGCGGCGGGCGACCTCGGTCCGGTCGGCCAGGCTGGTGATCCCGATCCCCTCGACCGCCGCCGAGGCCGCACACGCGCCGAACCCCGCCGCTTCCTCGAGGTCGCCGCACTCATGGTAGCGCACGAGGAACGACGCGGCGAAGACGTCGCCCGCCCCGGTTGGATCCACTTCCTCGCGTGGCAGCGAGGAAATCTCCTGGACGGCGTCGCGGGTGATCAGGGACAGGCCCTCCCAGCCGCGGGTGAGGGCGACGATGGGCACGTGTTCGAGCAGAGTCCTCGCCCGGGCGGTGGCGTTGGGAAGGTCGTGGACCGACACGAACACGACGTGCACGCCGGCCAGATCGGCGCCCGGGTCCTTCCAGTCGCAGGGGTAGACCTTCCCCTCGGCGTCCACGGTGCGGAGCCACCCCTGGGCCCCCGCCCCCACCACCTCGGCGTCGAACGCGGCGGCGGCCCGGGCCGGGACCTCGCTGGCTACCGGGCAGAGGAACAGCACGTCGGGGTCGCGCCACTGCTCATCGAGCGCGGCAAGGTCGACCTCGTCCCCGCGGGCGGTGATCACCTGGTTGCGGGTGCCGTCCCGCTCGTAGCGGTTCGCGAAACGGGTCGTCGCGCGTCCCGGAGCCAGGAAGACGCGGACCCCGGGAAGGTCGCGGGCAGGGTCGAAGTCGGGGCCGGCGCTGGTCAGGACCGCGGCCTCCCAACCGAGCCTCGAGGCGGCCAGCGCGGCATAGGCCGCCGAGCCGCCCAGCACCTCGCGGCCCTGCATCCGGTCCCAGGTGACGTGGCCGACGGCCAGGAGCCTCGGCATCCTCGCCGGCCCCTAGCCGGCCCACGGCGGGCCGGCGCGCACTAGCCGCGGACCTTCTCGAACAGGCTGAGCTGCCAGTCCTCCGCCTGTGGCACCGGGACGGGGTACCTGCCCGAGAAGCACGCCGTGCAGTGGCGCCGTCCCCGGGGATCGTCGACCGCACGCAGCAGCCCTTCGTGGGACAGGTAAGCGAGGCTGTCCGCCCCGATGCTCGTCCGGATCTCCTCGACCTCGTGCTTCGAGGCGATCAGCTCGCTGCGCAGGGGCGTGTCGATCCCGTAGTGGCACGGGCCGGTGGTGGGCGGGCTGCTGATCCTCATGTGGACCTCGCGGGCGCCCGCCTCCCGGACCATCCCCACGATCTTGCGCGAGGTGGTCCCGCGCACGATGGAGTCGTCGATGAGGACGACGCGCTTGCCTTCCAGCACGCTCCGCACGGCGTTCAGCTTGATCTTCACCCCGAACGATCGGATCGACTGCTTCGGCTCGATGAAGGTCCGGCCCACGTAGTGGTTCCGGATCAGCCCCCACTGGAACGGCAGGCCGCTCTCCTCTGCGTACCCCATGGCCGCCCCCATGCCGCTGTCGGGAACGGGCACCACGATGTCGGCGTCGGCGGGGGCCTCGCGCGCGAGCTGCCGCCCCAGGGTCAGCCGCGAGGCCAGGACGTTCCGGCCGAAGACGAGGCTGTCGGGGCGGGCGAAGTAGATGTGCTCGAACACGCACTGCCGGGGCTCCTCGGCCGGGAACGGACGGAACGAACGCAGGCCGTTCCTGTCCACGACCACCAACTCGCCCGGCTCCACGTCGCGCACGTATTCGGCGTCGATCAGGTCCAGCGCGCAAGTCTCCGAGCAGACGATGGTCGCTCCTTCGAGCCGGCCGATGACCAGCGGGCGGAAGCCCCATGGGTCGCGGGCCGCCACCAGCGCTTCGGGGGTCAGGAAGAGCAGCGAGAAGGCCCCGCGCACCTTCGAGAGGCTCGCCGCGATAGCGTCCTCCAGCCTCTCCCGGTGGTTCCGCGCGTAGAGGTGGAGGATCACCTCGGTATCGGAGGTGGACTGGAAGATGGATCCCGCCGCCTCCAGCTCCTGGCGGAGGATGCCCGCGTTCACCAGGTTCCCGTTGTGGCAGAGGGCGATCGGCCCGCGATGGCAGTCGATCACGATCGGCTGGGCGTTTGCGGCGACCGTGTCGCCGGCGGTGGAGTAGCGGACGTGCCCGATCGCGCGGTCCCCGGGGAGCCCGTCCAGCTTCTCGTCGTCGAACACGTCGTTGACGAGGCCCATGCCCTTCTCGACACGCAGCCGTTCCCCGTCGGAGGCCACGATGCCCGCGGACTCCTGGCCGCGGTGCTGGAGGGCGTACAGCCCAAGGTAGGTCAGCCGGGCGGCATCCGGGTGGCCGTGGATCCCGAACAGGCCGCACTCGTCGTGAAAATGGTCGTCGTCGATCCGAGCCCGTTGGGTCATGGGAGGTGTTTTCGTAGATGGTAGCCGATCGCGCGGGGCACGACCAGCCGCAGGTCCGGGCCGCTCCGGCACTTGGGTCGTTCGAGCCCGGCGGCGAATCCACCGAGGCGGGGTCGTCCCGCGCGCCCACAGACGTTCCTCTGACGAGGATCTCGTGCCGCTCGCTACCCGGCGACTACTGAAGGGGCGCGCAGGTCGACGGGCAGGCGCCCGCGTCCGGCTGTATCGCGGCACCCTTCGGGTCGGCGCAGACGATCCCCGTGCTGTCCCCGCAGAAAGAGCGCACTCCCGTCTTGCCGGGCTCGACGGGAGTGGCGGTGTACGCGAACGCGGCATACGTCCTGGCCCCCGGCTTGCTCGGCTTGCCCGGGAAGAAGGCCCGCTTGTAGCCGGACTTGTCCGACAGCGACGCGAGGGACGCGTCCAGGAACGCGGGTCCGGTGTAGCCGGGCGCGCAACCCTTCGGCTCCTCGAGGCAGCGCAGCTCGCCGTACCGGCCCCGGTTGGCCGAGGAGTACGCCGCCTGCGCACTGATCACCGTGCGGACGTCGCCTATCGCCGCGGCCTCGTTGGCCGATACCCGGGCGCGCAGCAAGCTCGGTATCGCGATCGCAGCGAGCACGCCGACCCCAGCGGTTCCCCCGCCGGCGGCCGAGGAGCTGATCCGCAGCGTGCGGCCCTGCTGCTCGATCTCGATGCTGGACAGCACTTCCAGGAACGCCTGCTGTGCCTGGGCCCGTTCCGGCGTCGGCGCCTTCTGCTCCGCCTGCATGCGGCCAAGAGCGAGGCCTCCCCGGATCACGTCGGCAAGGTTCTTCGCCGCGGCCTCGTCGGCCATCTGGCCCGCGATCTCCAGGCCCCCGTCGAACTGGGCGGCGAGGGTCAGGCTCCGCGGCAGCGGGAAGGGAGGCGGCGTGGCACCGGCCGGCCTCACCTTCTCGAGGGCGGCCTCGTCGGCGACGATCCAGAATCCGGCGTCCGGGCGGAGCCCGCCGACCAGCGCGCGCAGGCTGGGAGACGCCAGGAGCGCGTCGAACCGCTTCGACCGGTTGGCCAGCGCCCGCTCCACCAGGGCGGTGCTTCCGAACAGCAGCGTCCCGCTGTCGACCGTGACGGCGAAGTCCGGCTTGCCGTCCTTCTCCCACGCCAGCACCCGGGTGCCTCCGACCGTACGATGCGCGGCCTTCGTTCCCGCCGCCTTCTGCGACTCCTCGAGCGCGGCCGCGATCCGGGCCGGGTCGAAACGGCCCACGGCCACGAGAGCCATCGACGGCTCCTTCCCGGCGAAGCCGCCGACCACCATCGCCAGGCGGTCCAGGTCGCGATCGGGGCGCAGACCCAGCTTCTGCTCCGCCTCCGCAAGGCCCTTCGCGATCCCCTCCTTCATCTCCGATCGCGTCTTGTCCGCCTGCTCCTTCGGGAGGGCCGCCAGCGGGCCGCGAAGCTCCCCCTGCGAAAGCTGCCGCCAGGTGGCACTGGCGAAGAGCGCCTTCAGGTCGGCGCCGAGGAGCAGGCCCTCCGCGGGCAGCACCGAGGCCTCCGGGGGGAGTGGCCCCGCGCCCGACTGGGCGTGGGCGGTCGACGCGGCCAGGACCGCGACCAGGAGCCATCTCTGCATCTCGCACCTCCCCGACGCGGCGACACTCGAGGCGTTCGTGACGCTTGCCAGGACGGACGGCCGGCGGAGTGTAGCGCGGTTCGGGCCGCTACGGGCCGGATCCGGGGCGATGCGGCCGCGGGGACCGGCTAGCGACGCGCCCAGTAGAGCAGCGGCGCGAAGGCCAGCCCGCCGGCGATGCACGCGGCGACGACCGGCCGGAACGACGGAACGCCCAACCAGAACAGCGCCACCATGCCCAGTGCGAAGATCAGGCCGCCACCGCCTGCCGCGGGGATGCTGTCGATGCGGATACCTGGATGTGGGGTCATGTGTGTCACCTTTGCCGACCGGCCGGGCCGGATGGAGCCGCCACCCCGTGTGCCGGTCCGACGTGTACTACGTCCGGCGGCCGGTCCGGGTTCCCGCCGGAGCGGTGCCATCCGTGTGAAACGAGGTGATCCAGGGCGCGGGCAGGTTTCCGAACCCGGTACGGGCAACGCCCGTAGAGATACGCACAGGGACGAGGCTCTTGGAGAGCGGCCGGAACGGGCGTGGCCGTGGTGGCCGGAGCGGGCAGAGCGGGGGCGACGATGACGATCGAGTACTGGGCGGCGCTGGGCAGGGCATGGGGCCGGATGAAGACCCTCCTCTTCCGGCCGTTCGAGCCGGTCCGCTGGATCGTCATCGCGTTCTGTGCGTGGGTAGCCTCCCTGCTGGACGGTGCCGGCGGTCACCCCGGCGGCGGTGGCGGCTGGTCGCATGGACGCAACGGCGATATCGATCCCGACGGGGCCCTGGAGGGTCTGCTGGCGGTCTGGGCAGGGATCCTGGCCGCCTGGGAGTGGATCCTCGGGAACTGGGGGGCCACGCTGGTCGTGTTCCTCGGCATCCCGCTGCTCGTCGCGGTGATCCTGGCCCTGGTGTGGGTGACCTCCCGCTTCCAGCTCATCTACCTGGACAACCTCGTTCGAGGCCGGGCCGAGGTCGTGGAGCCGTGGCGGCGGCTGGGTCCGCTCGGCGATTCGCTGTTCCTGTTCAGGGTCGGGTTCGGCCTGGCCGCGATGGTGGCCGGCGCGGTACTCGTCGGGCTCCTGGTGGCGCTCGGCATCCTGTCGTTCGGCGACAGCACGCGGGGACTGTCGATAGCGGGCCTGCTCGTGGCCGGGATGGCGTTCGTCGTGTACCTGGTCGGACTCGCCTACACATGGTTGTTCCTGAAGGCGTTCGTCGTACCGATCATGTATCGGCACGGCCTGTCTGCGATGGCCGCCTGGCGGGCGTTCCTGCCCTGGGTGGGAGCGGACCCGACCAGCTTCCTCCTGTACGGCCTGTTCGTCCTGCTGCTCTTCGTCGCGGCGGGGCTGGCGATCGGCGCCATCGGCCTGGCGACCTGCTGCATCGCATTCGTCCTGCTGGCGATCCCGTACGTGGGCACGCTGCTGCTCCTTCCGTTGCTGGTCACCTACCGATACCTGAGCCTGGAGTTCCTGGCGCAGTTCGGCCCGGGCTTCGACGTGTTCGCGCCGGCGGCGATCGCCTCCGCTCCCCCGCGCTGAGCCTCGGGCTACGACCGTGATGCCGAGCAGGGCGCGTCGCCCGGGCGCCACTCGTGCCGCTCGCGGGGTCTCCCGCCTGCGGGCCCTGGTCACGTCCCCTGCGGATTGACAAGCTAGGCGCTTGGCTCTAGCTTCAGCCCGCAGATCCGCACAGAACACCAGCGAGGTGGCCGGATGAGTGACGAGGGAAGCCGCCTCTTCGACGAGGCCTTCATCGCCCGGCGCAGGCTCCAGCGGTGGGCGGCAGCCGCGGGCGCCGTCCTGGTGATGACGTGCGCCGCCGCCGAGCTGGCGCCGGCCATGAGGCGGCCCGACCTCGCCCTCCTCGACACCTGGCAGACGCTGCGCGGCACCCGGAACCCAAGTCCCCAGGTGGTCGTCGTCGGCATCGACGAGAAGAGCCTCGTGCGCTTCGGCCCGCCGGCCTGGCCGCGGAGCGAGTACGTCGCCTTGATCGACCGGCTGGCCGGCGCCGGGGCCCGGGCGATCGGCTTCGACTTCACCTTCGGCACGCTGGAGCGCGAGGCCACGAACAACCGCCTGCTCGCCGACGCCATGAGGAGAGCGGGCAACGTCGTCTTCGGCTATGAGTTCACCCGGGTGGGTGATCCCTCGCCGCCGGAGGCGCCCCCGTCATCGGCCGTTCAGGGGAATGCGCTCGCACGCTTCGAATCGGTCGCGATCCCGCCCGCCGCCGCGCTGATCGAGCCCGAGCCCGTCCTCGCCGA
>Ga0268386_10001170_pt1 | contig 17782 bp, 18 predicted proteins | sample RVTome_15_FD_200260 | JGI IMG/M metagenome (GOLD analysis project Ga0268386, IMG submission 200260) | Soil microbial communities from uranium-contaminated site in the Upper Colorado River Basin, Wyoming, United States - RVT150D86... ...
CAGGCGGCGCGCGAGATCGATGACGCCGCCATCCGAGTGATCAAGACCGACGAACAGCGAGTGGTCTTGAGTGATGCATTGCGAGCCGCGGAACGCTCGCTCGAGCTCGCGAACACGCGGTATCAGGAGGGCTACGCAGACTTTCAGCGCGTGCTGGACGCCCAGCGCGTGCTCTTCGCGCAGGAGGAGGGCGTACTCGTGAATCAGAGCGCCCATATCAGCGCCGTGATCGAGCTCTACAAGGCCATCGGCGGCGGCTGGTTCGCGATGCCGGTGGAGCAACTGGTTCCGCCGTCCGTGCGTGAACAAATGCGCTCCCGAACCAACTGGGGCGATCTGCTCAGCGCGCCGTTGCCGGCACAGCCCGGCAAGCCGTAGGAAGAATCGATGGCGAGTGACAGGCAGAGCGAGGAAGGTACGGCCGCCGAGCCTGCGCAACAGGCCGGCACTGCACCGGACGAGGCGCGGCCGGGAAAAGAACCGCAGCAAGGCGACGCAGCCACCTCCGTCAAGCGAGGGCGTGTCGCGTTGGCCGTTGCGATACTGCTCACGCTGACGCTGTATCTGCTTGCCGATCGGTTCACGCCCTACACGACGCAGGCGCGGGTTGACGGCTACGTCGTGGGTGTGGCTCCCCAGGTTGCGGGGATCGTCGCGAAGGTGTGGGTCGCCAATAACCAGGAAGTCGCGGAAGGCGAGCCGCTCTTCGAGATAGACCCGTCGCAATATCGGATCGCGTTGAACAGGGCGCGCTCCGATCTCGAGAACGCCCGCCGGCAGGTCGGCGCCGGCAGCGCGGTCGTCGATGCCTCGCGCGCCAATCTGCTCGCGGCGCAAGCGAATGAGCGCAAGGCGCGACAGGATGCCACACGACTCGAGCGTCTGCACGCAGAGGACCCCGGTACGATTTCGGTGCGCAGGCTGGAAGTTGCGCGCGCCACGCTCGATCAGGCGCGCGCTCAGGTGACGGCGGCCCGGGCGGACATAGAGCGGGCGATCGAGCAGATGGGCGGCGATGATGCCGAGAACAATACGATCCTCAAGACTGCTCTGACGGCAGTCGAAAAGGCGGAGCTCGACCTCGCCAATACCGTGGTCAAGGCCTCATCGCGCAGCGTGATCACCGACCTGCGGGCCGAAGCGGGCCAGTTCGCTGGCACCGGCAGCCCGGTCCTGACGCTCGTCGCGATTCATGACGTCTGGATCAGCGCCGAATTCACCGAGAACAACCTCGGCCATATAGAGGTTGGCACGCCGGTCGAAATCCTGTTCGACGTCCTGCCGGGCCGCGTGTTTCAGGGCGAGGTGCGCAGCATCGGCCTGGGAGTGAGCGCCGGTCGAAATCAACCTGCGGGAGCGCTCCCGACCGTAGAGAACGATCGCGATTGGTTGCGTCAGTCGCAGCGCTTCCCGGTCATCATCGGCTTCGGCACCAAACAGGATCCGTACTTACGGAAGCACTTGCGCATTGGCGGACAGGCGTCGGTCATCGCCTACAGTGAAGGACACGGGTTGCTGCGGCTGCTCGGCAAGCTCTATATCCGCGTCGCGTCCTGGCTCTCGTATGCCTATTAAGCTCGCTTGAAGCCGTGATGCCGCTCGCTGCCAGGCGTACGTTCCGCTTCGGTTTCACCGTCGCGCTGTCGCTGGCGCTCGCCTACGGTCTCGCGATGCCGTTCCCGTTTTTCGCGCCGCTCTTTGCCGTCCTGCTCACGACCGCCCCCGCACCACCGCTCGGTTTGAAGGGTCTCCTGGGTCTTATCCTGCTCGTGCTGATCACGCTCGGCGTCGGGCTCCTGCTGATCCCGACGCTCATCCATTACCCCGTGTCCGCCGTTCTCACGATCGCCGCGGGCCTGTATCTGAGTACGTACGTCACCGTCGGGCTCGGTAAAGGCCTGATCGGCCTGTTCCTCACGGTTGGCTTCACCATGATCCCGGCCGCGGGACTCGTGGACTACGGCTTTGCAGTCGCCCTCATCGAGGCACTGGTCCTCGGGATCGTAGTCGCCGTGATCTCTCAGTGGCTCGTGTACCCGTGGTTTCCCGAAGATCCGGTTCTTCCGAGTTCTGGGAGACCGCAGCCCGCCCGCGGCAGCGAGTCCGGCTGGATTGCCTTGCGGGCGACGCTGATCGTGCTGCCGCCTGTGCTGCTCGCGTTTTCGAATCCCTCCCTCTACATGCCAACCATCATAAAGTCGGTGCTGCTCGGGCAGCAGGGATCGATGGTCAGCGCACGCGCTGCCGGCCGCGAACTGCTCGGCTCCACGTTCCTCGCCGGCTGCTTCGCGATCCTGTTCTGGTTCGGTCTCAAGATCTGGCCAAGTCTTCTGATGTTTTTTTTCTGGATGCTGCTCTTCGGCATCTACTTCGCCAGCAAGCTCTACGGCGTCATCGCCACCCGCTTTACAGCGTCGTTCTGGCAGAACGTCGCTGTGACCCTGTTGATTCTGCTCGGCCCCGCCGTCGAGGACAGCGCCCAGGGCAAGGACGTCTTTCGGGCCTTTGCCGTCCGCTTCGGCCTGTTCGTTGCCGTCACGCTGTACGCCTGGATCTCGATCGTCGCGCTGGAACGCCTGCGCGCGGGCCGTCGCAGCCGCATACGGACATCCGAGCCTGCCGCAGAGGCGCCCTGAGGCTGCTGAATTTCCTGACTGGCTGTCGACGATGGCATTGTGTCTGCTGCTGCAGTCGCTGCCTCTCTCGCTCGCGATTCACTATTAGTCGCGCCACGAGAGCCTCGTTACGAATGCGTCGCAGTGGTCGAAGTTGTTCGTGATCAAAATGGGTCACTCCTTCGCACCGGCGCGGCTGCGCTGGTCTTTCTCAGCTTCCGCTTCCAGCGCCTTCGCGCATGGATCTCGGGCGGTCAGGAAGCGGTCGCGGAACTTCTTCGCTAGGAACGACAACCCGGCCGTCGCGACGGCCGCGCCGCCTTCGAGCAGCGCCCCTTTGGTATCGACCGAGATCGTCGGCGACGCGAGCGTTCCGGTCACCTGCGTGAAGGGATTCACGAGATCGCCGACGCTTATGCCGAGCCCTTGCCGTGCGCGCGTGCTGACGTCCATATTGAGCGCCTCGGTTTCGAGGTCCACGCGCACGTCGGCGAAGATATTGAGTTCAGCCGTCTGTAAAACGATCGCGGGCGAACTGCTCACGACTCCGTCCTCGACGTCGAGCAGCACCACCGCGCAGACGAGTCGCGTGTCCGGATTGTGTTTGGTCAACGGATTCACGGTCGCGATCAACTGCGAGGCGAAATCCCGCAGAAAGAAGCGAGCGAGCACGTTCGATTCTCGCGGCAGAATACCCTCTCCGGCCTGCGCCCGCAGTTTCCCGTCGAGACTCGCTGCGACGGCGCGCACCGTGTCCCCACGACCGTTGAGCTCGAGCGTCAGATCGACCTTCGGCCGCATCTCGAGCTCGTTCCGGGCTTCCTTGCCGCTGCCGAACTTCACCTGCTCCCCTCGCAGCGAGACCTGCAGCTCGTGCGCGTTCGATGCCGGTGTCAGCGTGAGCGACGCGTCGATGCGCCCGCGGTTGGTGTCTGCGTGCAATCGCTCGATTCGCAATGCCCCGTCACGAAGGCGCCCGAGCAGCCGCACATTTGCGGCCTCGAGCGTGCGCGTCATCAACGTGCCGATCTCGATGTCGGCGGCGGCGTTCGCTCGCGACAACCATGCCACCGGCAGTGGTCGATCCGGAATGAGTCGCCCGTCACCGTCAATATCGCGTGGTTCGCCCCTCGCGTCGCCCGGGGCGGACGCCCCTTGAAACGGTCGCAGATCGAGGCGCTTCGAGGCGAGCGCGAACGTGACGTCGGGAACACTGGCTTGGCGATACGTGAGGTCGAGCTCGAGATCACTGTCGCCGATGGTCGCCGAGATGTCGCGCCCCGCGATCTCGGCTGGCGTACCGACCAGGCGACCATTGACGCGAAACGGAAGCTCTGGCAGCACGAGATCGCGCACGGTGCCGAGATGCGCGAGGTTCGTGCCCTGCAGGTCGATCGTGAGGTCCGTGTCATCAAGGTCCGGTGGCCCGCGATCACGCCAGCGAGCCGGACGTGCGTGTCCGCGAACTTCACAAGTAGCGTCTCGAAGGACCAACGGTCGTCGTTCCACGCACCGATCGCACTCGCCTCGATCGGCACACCGGGAGGTGCGTAGGCTGGAAAGGCCGGCAACAGATCGGCCGCACTGTCCGCCGCAGCGGTCAGATTGAGCCGTCCGCGCGCGAAAGCAGGTTCAAGAGCCGCGGCGAACTCACCCCGCACCGCGGCGCTGCCCAGCCGTAGTGCCACGCCCTCAACCTGCAGCTCTTCATCAGCGAAGCGGATGTTCCCCGAGAACGCAAAATCCCGGGACGGAAGGTCGTAGCCTTCGCGGCGCGGCAGGGCATCCGCAAGGTTCGGTGGCACGCACATCGAATGCACCCGGCAGGAGACCGGGCAGACCGAACAGCTGTCGCAACTGCCGGATGTCGGCTCCTCGCAAGTGCACTTGAACGCGCGCACCGATGGGTTCTGGAAAGCGCGCGATTTCGCCCGCAACCGTCATCCGTGAGTCGCCGACCGTGAGCGCGATCTCTTCGAGATTGACGCGCGTCTCCTCCTTCGTGATCCGGCCAGTCGTCGCGAAAGACAGCTCCGGCAGCGTGGACAGGCCGAGTACGCGACCGACGTGACTCATGTCGGGACCCGAGGCGGCAAACCTTAGGTCGAGCGCAGCGAACTCGCGGAAGTCGCCGTCGAGCCCGCAAGCGCGATCTCGAACTCCCCGACTTGACCCTCCGCTTCGACGTCGACCTTGCCGGGCAGGGCTGCAAAGACGAGCGAAACGTCGAGCGGACCCCTTGTGAGCTCGGGCAGCTTCAGCACCTCGAACAGATACTCGGCGTTGGGTCCACGCAGTGCGACACGGGCTTCCGGCTTGCGCGGATCGAAGACATTGTCGATACGACCGGCCGCATCGATGGTGATCTCCCCCAGATGACCTTCGAGGAGGACGGTGACCTCCTCCCCGGCACGCAGATTGGCACGCGGTCCGAGATCGCTTTCGAGCTCGAGCGCGATGTCGTTCACCGCACCGGCCAAGCTCGTGCGCACGCGATCATCGACGAGGTGGTGATCGACGCTGTCGAGTGTCGCTCGCACACGGCCCTTTAGATCGGGATTCGCAAGCGTGACTCGATGTCCCGGGCGATCAGATCTTCGATGAGAACGGGCGGTCCCTCACGAGGTGCCTCGCGAGATCCGTCATCCGGGCGCTGGCGCTCAGCGGCGCTACTGAATACCCAGTTCCGCTCGCCGCTTTCGCGCTGCTCGAGGTGGACGATTGCGTTCCGCAGCTCGAGGTGCTCGACTCTCGGCGTCCCGAAGAGGACCGACCAGCTGTCGATCGCAGCGCTCACGTACCCGACGCGCACCATCTCTTCTTCGCGCCCCCACTCGGGATTCGCGAGCATGAAATCGCCGGCAGCTATGCGCGTCGTGCGGCCGAGCCGCAGCGCGAGCTCGCCTTCTACACGCAGATCGCGTCCGAGCGCCTGCGAGAGATACGTGGTCAGGCGCTCCTTCTGCGAGCCGAGATCGATATTCACGAGGATCAGCACCGCGATCAACGCTACTGCGAGGATCGTTGCGAATCCGATCACGAAAATGCGCACGGTGCGCACGACGATGACTCCGGCCGGCGTAACGGACTGGTCGCGATCATACGTCGTGGGATCTGGCATCCCATCGCAGGACTGTACGTGCCGCACGCGACTCACATAGCGGTGTCTGAGCTCATTTCCTCGACGGTCGCCACAATTTCAGCGGCAGATGCCGCGCTGCACTGGTGAAATCCTGATCTGTCGTCAACAGCATGAGGGAGTAGCGGATACAAAGCTGCGCGATCAGTGCATCGATCGTTCCGATCTGAAGCCCGCTCCGTCGACAGATGTTGCGCACCTCAGCAGCCGCAACGTGATCACTCCGATCCGGGGCCAGAAGCGGAAGAGCCGAAAACCGATCGAGGATCAGCTCGCGCGACCTGGGACCGGAGAAGCCCTGCAGCAACTCCTGAAGCACCAGCCCTGTCGTAACGATTGGATCCCCATGCTCGAGCGCGCCAATGAGCGCCCTCACCTCCACCACGCGGTCGGGCGCATCGTGCCGCAACGCCAGGGACCAGACGCTCGTATCGACGAAGAGGCTCAAGACCTCGAGCGCTCCGTCTTGTAGTCATACGTGCTGTCCCACTCGAGCCTGTTCACGAGCTCGAGCAGGCGCTTCTGGCGACGGCGCGCGATGAACTCCTCGAGCGCCTTCGTTACCGCCGCCTTCTTGGTGCGCTCACCGCTGACCTCGAGAGCCATGTCGATGAGCTCGGGATCAATCGAAAGATTCGTTGCCATGTGTAGACCTCCACACATTAGACTACACATAGGGCCTGGGAGGGGCAAGATCTGCTGGAACGACGGTGATCAGAGCTCCATGCCTCGCCTCATCGGCTGCCGCGACAGCGCGGCCTGCGCAACGCGGCGGATCGCGAGCACGAACGCGGCCGTTCTCATGTCGATTCTTCTCTCGCTCGCTATCTCGTGTACGGCGCCGTAGGCGCGGCGCATCGTTTTCTCGAGCTCGTTGTTGACCCGCTCCAGATCCCAGCGGAACTGCTGAATGTTCTGCGCCCACTCGTAATAGCTGACACTCACGCCGCCGGCATTGGCGAGGATGTCGGGTACGATCAGCACGTCGCGCTGGCGCAGAATCTCATCGGCCTCGGGCGTCGTCGGTGCGTTTGCGCCTTCCACGATGATCTTCGCGTGCACGCTGCCGGCGTTCTCCCGCGTCAGCGCAGCTTCGAGCGCTGCGGGAATCAGCACGTCCGCGTCCCAGCTCAATACGTCCGCGCTCTGCATCGGATCGGCGTGCGGAAAGCCTTCGACGGTGCCGTGCTCGGCGGCCCACTCGATGAGCTTGGGAATGTCGAGGCCGTCCTGATTCGAGACGCCGCCGAGACGGTCGCCGACCGCGACGATCTTGCCGCCTTGTTCGGCGATCAGGCGCGCGGCGTGGCTGCCGACATTACCGAACCCCTGTAGCGCGACCGTGATCTTCGACATCGACCGACCGGTCTCCTTGAGGACTTCACCGAGCACATGGAGAATGCCGCGACCGGTCGCTTCCGTGCGGCCCGGCGAGCCGAACAACTGCAGCGGCTTGCCGGTGACCACGCCGGGTGAAAAGCCGTGGTACTTCGAGTACTCGTGCATGATCCATCCCATCACGCGCTCGTTGGTGTTCACATCCGGCGCGGGGATGTCCCTGTTCGGACCAATAACGTCCTTGATGCCTTCGACGAACGTGCGCGTGATCTCGTAAAGCTCGGCGGTGCTGAGCTTCGTGACGTCGCAGTTGATGCCGCCCTTCGCGCCGCCGAACGGCACGTCCACGACCGCAGTCTTCCAGGTCATGAGATTTGCGAGCGCGGCCGCGTGGTCCTCATCCATCTCGGGGTGATAGCGCAGACCACCTTTGTACGGTCCGCGCGCATCGCTGTGCTGCACGCGGTAGCCGAAATGATGCAGCAGACTGCCGTCGTCGGCCTCGGTAACGATCTCTACCTTCACCACGCGCTGTGGTGCGAGCAGGATCTCGCGAACCTTATGCGACAGACCGAGCACGTCGGCCGCTCTGGTGAAATAGAAGTGACTCTCTTCGAGCATGGTGTTCTCCGAACTGACGGCAGCTTGTCGAAAAATCGGCGGCGTCCAGCACAATCCGCGGCCGTCACAGCGTACCTGAACGAAACGGAACGCCGTCTTGGTGAGTGACAAGCAGTGACGCGGACGCGGGTGCCGGGTCGCGGGTTCCGGCGGGTCGTAGATCAGTCAACAGCAGGTGACAGTGTCCGATCATCAGCAGGGCTGGGTCCTCCGCACCAGCCTGACCGGCGAAAGCCCGTGACCCGGCGCGCAAGACAAGAGTTCGCCACAGACAGGCTCTCTGCGAGCCCACTCAACCCAACCTTCTCCCCGACGACGGGGAGAAGGAGTGCTGGGCGGCGCAGCCGCCTCTGACCTTCAACCTTTGTCATTCCTCCTTCATCGCGCGGGCCGGCGCACACGGGCCGACGCAATCGGATTGGCAGAATCCGCACGACACTGGCACGCTAGCCCGGGAACTCCAAAAGAAACTGAAGATCTATCAGTCCGGGCTGGCCGCAGTGAGCCTCTTCGAATTCATACTTGCGTTGTATGTCGTTCTGGCCGGTCTCGGTCTGACCCTGCTCGTGCGCAGCGTCGGACAGATCATCGAAGCCCGATCCCGCGTGAAGCTCTACTGGGTCCACACGGCGTGGCTCGGCTTCACGTTCCTGACGCACGTCAGCAGCTGGTTTCTGGTCTGGAGCTTCCGCGACGTCGCGAGCTGGACCGTCGGTGAGTTCCTGCTGCTGGTATCCGTACCCACCGTGCTCTATCTCGTGAGTCACGTCAGCGTCCCGGAGATTCCCGAGGATGACAGCACGCACGACATGCGCACCTACTACTACGCGCGCTACCGGCTGATCCTCGGGCTCCTTGGCGCGACGATCGTGCTCAACATCGCGAACGAATCCTTCCTGCTCGATCGGTTCGAGCTGACGCGCCTCAACGCGTTCCGGCTGACCGCACTCGCAGCGCTCGTTGTAGGATTCGCGACGCCACGGCCGCGCGTGCACGCCGCGGTGGTCGGATTCCTTATGTTGACGCTGATCGCTGGGCTGTATGTGCTCGACGTTCGACTCACTTGACGCGAGTCAGCCCGTCTTGCCATTCAGCTCATCGAGCGCATCGCGCAGCGCCTTCGCCCAGACGTCGATCGCGCGGCGAGCTTCGGCCGTGTTCGTGACCCGGTTCGTGACCTGCATGAACCCGGTGTCGCGCGACTGCTTGCGATCGACTGCGCGCGCCAGGATGTCGCCCGTCACGGAATCACGAAACTCGGCCACCAGAGACATCCGCCCCGCGTCGGTCGTGTAGGTCGTGACGCGACCCGGCTCCATACGGTCCGGCGCATTGATGTACAGGTCGACGATGGCCGGTGTCATGCGCAACGTGTCGGGTCCGGGCGTCGTGACCACCGAATAGCCACCCTTCCCGAGCTCCTTCTGGAACTCCTCGCGGAACAGCTCCGCGAGTCCATCGCGGATCGCCTGGATGTCCTGCTGGTCGAGATGTCGTGAGACGCTCCGCACGTCCTGGTTCGGGTCCCAGTCCTTCGCGAACGACACCTCGAGCGGATCGATCATCACGCTCTTGTAGGCCTTGAACTGCGCTCCCGGCTGCACGTACACCGCATCGAGCCGGCTGTCCGAGCGGAGCTCGAGCCCGTCCCAGCTCGCTGCCGGTTCTTGAGTCGCGCAGCCGCCGAGCGTGAACGCGAGAGCGGCGCCGATCACCAAAGGAATACGGATGCCGTGCTGCTTGTAGCCGGGAACCATGACAAGACCTCCTTGCCGAGCGCCCCAGGGATCACGGCCGCGATGATAGCGAAGCGGGCGGCCGCATGGACAGGGGCTGCCCAGCGCTTCGCGGTCCAGACGCCTGCAGCCAGCGCCGCGGCAATACCCGCCTCGACCTACGGCGCGGCGAAGCGATATCCGACCGTGATGCCGTACGCGATCGGGTCGATTTCGACGGCGCCCAACCCCAGCCGGCCCCCGTCAGGACCCGGAATCACGACGTCCGCATCGGTGTCAATGTCGAACCACCGAACGTCGACGTTCACGAACCAGCGGTCGTTGAACGCGATGTCGGCACCCAACTGCACCGAGGCGCCGAAGGAATCGTCGAGTTCGAGCCGCGTATCGGCAGGCAATTCCACGGCCGCGAGGAAGTCACTGCTGAAGTCCTCGTCGAAGAACGTCGTGTAGTTGATTCCCGCCCCGACGTACGGACGAAAGTTGCCATTCGGCAGGAAGTGATACTGCACGCTCAACGTCGGCGGCAGATGCTTCGTCTCGGCGATGTTGCCGATACCGCTCAGGGCGATGTCGTGCGTGTACGGCGCTGCTGCCAGCAGTTCGACGCCCCAGTTCTCGGTGACCATGTAGGTGATGTTGAACGTGAAGCCGGTGGCGTCATCGACCTCGAGGTTGAGTCCTGAGGGCTCACTCGGCGAGGGTGACAACACGTTCTCGAGATTGTCGGATTTCGGATCGATCAGGTGGGCTCCTGCGCGGAACAGCCAGTCGCCCTGTTCGGCAGCGGCGATCAGCGGCAGCGCACAACAGCTGGCCACCAGAATCCCGGCCAGGCTCTTCGCTGACATGATTGGCTCCTTTGTTTTCGTGGGGCATCGCTCTGATCAGAGAGCGCAGCCAGAATACGCATGCAAATGCAGCTGACGATTGGCGGAATCCGGCCGACAAACCGAGGCTAGTACCTAGCTCTATTGCGAAATAGCCTGCGGGTGACACGGCCCCGCGTCAGGGATTAAAGTCCCGCGTTCGTTTGCCGGTCTAACCCAGGGAGTTGCTGACAATGACAATGCGAACAGGAATGCGAATCGAGCTGCTGACCGCTCTGATCGCGATCGGGGTCGGGCTCGGCGCGTGCGCGACGGCACCCCCTGAGCCCGCGGAAGTCGTCGACGTCGAGGAAGTGACCGCAACCGTCACCGCCATTGATCCAGCGAAACGGCTGGTCACGCTCAGGGGCCCGGAGGGTAACGAGGCAACGTTCGAAGTGAGCCCTGAAGTGCGCAATCTGTCGCAGGTCGAGGTTGGTGATCTGCTGACCGTGAGCTACTACACGGGCCTCGCCGCCGAGGTCACCGAGGCAGATCCGGCCGATGACGACGGCGTGATCGAGATCGGTGGTGGCCGCGCTGCGCCTGGCGAACGACCGGCCGGGGCCATCGGCACGAACGTCTCGGCGATCGTGACGATCGAGGCCGTCGACAAGAAACTCAATACCGTAACTTTCAGGGGCGCTGACGGGCTGGTTCGCGTCATCGACGTGCGCCGCCCTGAGATGCAGGAATTCATCCACGGCCTGAAGAAGGGCGACAAAGTGCGTGTGACCTACACTGAAGCGCTTGCGGTCGAAGTGCGGCCCGCGAGCTGAAGTGCTGCGCGTGCTCTGATCGTGCGGCTGCACGATTGTCGGGAATTGCAGTTTGCGCCACGGAGGATCCTCGATGCACTGGTCAATTGACCGGCCCATGAACCTGCCCCTCGCCGTCGGCTGCGCCCCACCGCTGGCATTCGCCGCGCGGCCGGCCGGCTGAGATGCGCACGCGAATTGCGGCGCTGCTTGGCGCCGCCATGGCGCAGGTAGCCCACGCACAATCGCTCGAGAACCGTCTCGGGGAATGCCGCACGATCGCGGAGGCGGAGATGCGCCTCGCGTGTTTCGATGCCGTGGCGCAGAGTGTCGAAGAGTTGGCGACTCCCGCGGTCCCTGGCGAGGAACCTGCGGTCGCCACAGCTGCTTCGCGCGAGCAGGATCGCGGACCGCTTACGGCGGCCTGGGACCTCTGGCGGCCGGCCGGCCGCGACGCGATCGACATCCTGCCGTATCACAGCTCCTACGTGATGCCGATCACGTACGGGGACCGGACGAATTCCGCACCGTTCACGCCCCCCACCGACTCGATGGCGGCCGGGCTCGAGCTCGACAAGGAGGAGGCGCAGTTTCAGTTGAGCTTCAAACTGCGCCTCATCGACAACCTGCTCGGTGAAGATGGCGACATCTGGTTCGGTTACACCCAGCGGTCGTTCTGGCAGGTCTACAACGAAGAGGAGTCGCGCGTATTTCGCGAAACCAACTACGAGCCGGAGCTGATGCTCTCGTTTCCGGTCAACTACGATTTCCTCGGGCTGCGCGGCGGTCTCGTCGGCGTGTCGCTCAGCCACCAGTCGAATGGCCGCGACGATCCGATCTCGCGGAGCTGGAACCGGGTCATCGGCATGGCGGGTTTCGAGACCGAGAACATGTCGCTGCTGGCCCGCCTCTGGTACCGGATCCCCGAGTCCGATGACGATGACGACAATCCCGACATCGAGGACTACATGGGCCAGGGTGATCTGCTGTTCAACTGGGAGGTCGGGGAGCATGAGCTCGAAGCGATGCTGAAGAGCAACTTCGAGTTCGACGATCTGAAAGCGGGCTTGCAGTTGAGCTGGAGCGGCCCGTTTCCCGGCACGCGCGCGATCCGCTGGTATGCGCAGTACTACTACGGCTACGGCGAGAGCATGATCGACCAGGAGTTTCTGGTGAATCGTGTCGGGGTGGGGGTAGCGCTGGCGGAGTGGTACTGAGCCGGCACAGTGCGCTGGCGCGCGAGCGCGCAGCGCGAGGCGGTAGGCTGTAGGTTGTAGGCTGTAGGTCAGAACGGCGCGTCGGCGATCTGGCTACAGACCACGCGAAGCGGCCCGCTGATAGCCGGACAGTGCGTACGCGCTCTAGCCACAGACCCCAGACTACGGACGGCGAAGCCTTCTACCTAGCGCCTACAGCCTACAGCCTACAGCCGCTCCCGCTGCGCGAGGCTGGAGGCTGGAGGACTGAAGCGCTTGCGCGCTGCCTGTGGTCCGTGGTCTGTAGCCACGGGCCCGAGCCCAGCGTCGAGTGCCCACCGGATCCCCGATCCCGGATCCCGGATCCCCGATCCCCGGGTGGGCCGTCAACCGCTGTCCGCTATCCGCTATCCTGAGCGCCCCTCCCCGTTTGCCCCCTGCATGATGTCGCGGCTGTCCCACCTCGTTCGTGAACCCCTCGTCCACTTCCTGCTGCTCGGCGCGCTGCTGTTTGGCTATTTCGAATTCGGGGGCCGGGACACCGGGCCGGACTCGAAGCGGATCGTCGTATCGTCGGCGCAGATCGAGCATCTCGCGGCCGGCTTTACCCGGACCTGGCAACGGCCGCCGACGGTGGCTGAGCTCAAAGGGCTCGTCGATGATTACGTACGCGAGGAAATCGCCGTGCGCGAGGCCCGGGCCATGGGACTCGATCAGGACGATACGGTGATCCGTCGGCGCCTGCGGCAAAAGCTCGAGTTCGTGACACAGGACGTCATTGACGCGGCGCCTGCTACGGTCGAGGAGCTCGAGCGCTGGCATCGCGAACACATCGAGGACTACACGCGTGAGGCGCAGGTCGCATTCGAGCAGGTATTCATCGATCGCGACCGTCGCGGCTCTGCCGCAACTCATTACGCCGAACGCCTGCTCGAGCAGCTGCGCGCAGAGCCCGAAGCGGCGGCGTCCGAGCTCGGTGATCCGACGATGCTGCCGGCCGCGATGCCTTTGTCCGCGCGCAGCGAGATCGCACGCAACTTCGGCGAGGAGTTTGCCGAAGAGCTCATGGCCATGGAAGTGGGGCGCTGGGCAGGTCCGGTGAGCTCCGGTTTCGGTCTGCACCTCGTTCGCATCTCGGACACTGCGGCAGCGCAGCCACTCGACTTCGCAGCGGTCGCGCCGCTCGTCGAGCGCGATTATCTCGCCGCACGTCGCAAGCAGCAGATGGATGCGTTCTACGAGCGCCTGCTCTCAGACTATCGCGTATTGATCGATCTCGAGGAACCCACGGCGAACGATCAGAGCTCGGTGGCCGCAACTGACACGCCCGGAGCAGACGGACGATGAGCCGTGCGATGCGTCTGCTTGTGTTGGCGCTGCTCGCCTGCACAGCGGCCACTGCGACGGCGCACGAAGTCCGCCCAGGCTATCTCGAACTCACCGAGACGAGTCCCGGGAGCTACGATGCGCTCTGGAAGAAGCCCGCCGGGGGTGAAGTCCGAATAGATATCGCGCCGGTGTTTCCGGACGACTGTCGCTTCGTGACCCCGGATCGCCAGCAGATCACGCCCGGTGCCGTGATCGTGCGCGGTCGTCTCGAATGCCGGGAAGGTCTTGCTGGCAAGACGCTGCGGATCGCCGGCATCGAGGAAACCATCACCGACGTGCTCGTGCGGGTCACGCATGCCGATGGACGCGTCGCAACGCACCTGATCCGCCCGTCCGCGCCGATGCTCACGTTCGGAGGTGCGGGATCGACCGGAGAACGCGCGCTTTCTTATCTGCAGCTCGGAGTGCAGCACATCCTGCTGGGAGCGGACCATCTGCTGTTCGTGCTCGGGTTGCTGCTGATCGTGCAGCGGCGGTGGGTGCTGGTGAAGACGATCACGGCCTTCACGGTCGCGCACAGCATCACGCTCGCCATCGCAACACTTGGCTGGGCGAATGCACCCGCGGTACCGCTGAACGCAGCGATTGCGCTCAGCATTCTTTTTCTCGGACCCGAGGTCGTGCGGGTCTGGCGCGGTGACACAAGCTTTACGATCCGGCATCCCTGGGTCGTCGCGTTCGCCTTCGGTCTGTTGCACGGCTTCGGCTTCGCGAGCGGACTCACGGCGATGGGACTGCCACCACGGGAGATCCCGCTTGCCTTGCTGCTGTTCAACGTCGGCGTCGAAGTCGGACAGCTGTTGTTCGTGTTCCTGATTCTAGGGCTCGAGCGCGCGTTTCGCGTGCTGGAGATTCATTGGCCGAGACTCGTGCAGCTCCTGCCCGGTTACGCGGTCGGGGCTCTCGGTGCGTTCTGGACGCTGCAACGTTCGGCGATCCTGGTTGGGTGGGCGAGATGAGGGACGGAAGGAAGGTGTCAGTTGTCAGTGATCAGGGGTTAGCCAGAACGCGCCTCCGCGCGCTTCTGACCTACAGCCTACAGCCTACCGCCTACAGCCTCGCGAAGCGGCTAGCCGGAAGGCGCCTCCGCGCCCTTCTGACCTACAGCCTACCGCCTACAGCCTACAGCCTGCTGCTGCCGGCGCTCTGCGCGCCGGCAGCAGCGTGGGCGCACGCCGAGCCCGGCGCCGCCAGCGGCTTCCTCTCCGGTCTGTCGCATCCGGTGTCCGGACTCGATCACGTGCTCGCGATGGTGGCCGTGGGTCTCTGGGGCGCGCAGCTCGGTTCGCCCGCAATCTGGCAGCTGCCGGTCGCGTTCCCGTTGATGATGGCGGTCGGCGGGTTTCTGGGACTGATCGGTGTGCCGCTGCCCGGCGTCGAGATCGGCATCGCGCTATCGGCCGTGCTGCTCGGTGTGATGGTGCTGTTCGAAGTGCGCCCGCCGCTCGCAGCCGCAATCGCGCTGGTCGCGTTTTTCGCGATCTTCCACGGGCACGCGCATGGCACGGAGTTGCCGGCCGGCCAGAGCGGGCTCACGTACAGCATCGGCTTCGTGATTGCGACCGGCCTGCTGCACGTGCTCGGCATTGCGATTGGACTCTTGAATCGCTGGACTGCCGGCCGCCTGGTTCTGCGGGGCGCCGGCGCGCTCGTCGCAGCGGGGGGCGCCTATTTCCTCGTGAGCGCGATTGCATGAGGACGACGTCCGTGCGATCACGACGATTGAGTGTATTACTTGCGGCGATTACCTTGCCCGTTCCTGCGCACGCGCATCTCGTCACGACTGGACTGGGTCCCTTCTACGACGGCATCACACATTTCTTCGTGAGTCTCGAAGACCTGCTGCCGGCGCTCGCGCTTGCGTTGCTGGCGGGCCTGCAGGGCGCACGCGCAGGTCGCTATGCTCTCTTCTGCCTGACCATCGCGTGGTTCGTCGCCGGATTTGCAGCGATGTTACGACCGACGGAGATCACGACACCCGCCCTCGCGGCGTTTGTCCTGCTCGGCTTCGGCGCTCTGGCCGCAGCGGACCGACGCGTGCCCGATGCACTCGTCCGGGCCCTCGCAGTACTGTTCGGCACGGTCGGTGGTTACTTGAGCGCATCCGCGATCGCTGTCGAGACCGAGCTCACCGGGCTCGCGGTGCTCGGCGCCTCGGTTGCCCTGTTCGCTGTGGTCGCGCTCGCCGCGGCAGCCGCAGTCGTGGCGAAGCGCGCGCCCGGACGGATCGTTGCGCGCGTCGCAGCGAGCTGGCTCGCCGCGATCGGTCTGTTGCGACTCGGCTGGTGGCTCGGCAATGGCAGTTGATGCCGCGCCTGGCGGCGATCACTGATCGCCCGAGTTCACTCTATGGAGGCACGCAATCCGGAGGTGGCGGTGGCGAAGTCTGCGTCGTGGCGCGCGGCGACCCTTGGCCCATTCCGTCACCGGATCTTTTTCGCGATCTGGATTGCGAGTCTCGCTTCGAACTTCGGCACGATGGTGCAGGCGGTCGGCGCCTCGTGGTTGATGACCTCGCTCGCGCCGTCTCCCGACATGGTCGCGCTGGTCCAGGCCGCCACCGCTCTGCCGATCATGCTGCTTGCGCTGCCGGCTGGCGCAGTCGCGGACGTTCGTGATCGGCGCCTGCTCATGCTGCTTGCGCTCGCAATCATGCTCGTATTCTCGGGCGCGCTCGCCGTACTGTCCTTCGTCGAGCGCGTCGGGGCGTGGTCGCTGCTCGGTCTCACGTTCCTGATCGGTTGCGGCTCGGCGCTGTATGCGCCGGCATGGCAGTCCTCAGTCGGCGATCAGGTGCCACGCAGCGAACTGCCTGCTGCTATCGCACTCAACAGCCTCGGTTTCAATCTTGCACGCACCGCCGGACCCGCGATTGGCGGCGCGATCGTAGCCACTGCCGGAGTGTCTGCAGCCTTCGCGCTCAACACGTTGAGCTATATCGGTCTGATCGTCGTGCTCGCCACGTGGAAACGCCACGTGCCCCGGCCCGTGTTACCTCCGGAGACCATCGGCGCCGCAATGTTCGCGGGGCTGCGCTACGTCGGAATGGCGCCCGCGATCAGCAGCGTACTGGTGCGCAGCCTCGCGTTCGGTCTCGCCGCCAGCGGCATCTGGGCCCTGATGCCGCTGGTGGCACGCGATCTCATCGGCGGCGATGCGCTGGTCTTCGGCGTCATGCTGGGCGCTTTTGGCATTGGCGCGGTCGCAGCCGCGCTGTCGAATGCCTGGCTGCATCATCGATACCGCAATGAACCGATCGTGACCGCCGCGACGCTCGTGTTCGCGGCGATGACCGCAGTCGTCGCCGCGAGCCGGACGTTGTGGCTCACCCTGCCCGCTCTGCTCTTGATCGGCGCCGGGTGGGTGCTCGCCCTGTCGTCGTTCAACATCACCGTGCAGACGTCTTCGCCGCGCTGGGTCGTCGGACGCACGCTCGCGATCTATCAGATGGCAACGTTCGGCGGAATTGCGGTGGGCAGCTGGGCGTGGGGTGAGACGGCCGCGGCGAGCACCGTGGCGAACGCCCTGTTGTTCGCATCGCTCGCCATGGTCGCGACGGCCCTGCTCGGCTTGCGCCATCGACTGCCGCAATGGGAGCGTCAGTCCCTCGAGCCCTCCCATTCCTGGCCGGAGCCGCGGGTGGCTCTCGACCTGGTGCCGCAAAGCGGTCCGGTCGTCGTCACGATCGAATACCGAGTCTCGGATGAGGATCAGGCTGCCTTCATCGTCGCGATGCGCGAAGTCCGCCGGATCCGACGTCGTGACGGCGCGCGGCGCTGGATGCTGCTGCAGGACGTCGGCGACCCGGAGCGCTGGATCGAACGCTTTCACAGTCCGACCTGGCTCGACCACATGCGCCACCACCATCGTGTCACCATGGCCGACCGGCAGATAGAAACGCATGCTCGCGCGTTTCACCGGGGCCCCGAGCCGCCGCGCATCAGTCACCTGCTCGAGCGTCCGCCCACCGCGCCGCCACGCACGCGCAAGACGGACATCGACGCAGAAGCGAGCCGAGCGGCGAGGATCGATCCGAATTTGCCTTCTTAGAAGCGGTTAGGGGTTAGGAGTTAGGGGTCAGCCGGAATGCGCGCGCGCTCTGGCCACAGACCACAGACCAC
>Ga0268386_10001171_pt1 | contig 17780 bp, 20 predicted proteins | sample RVTome_15_FD_200260 | JGI IMG/M metagenome (GOLD analysis project Ga0268386, IMG submission 200260) | Soil microbial communities from uranium-contaminated site in the Upper Colorado River Basin, Wyoming, United States - RVT150D86... ...
CACGAACGGAGCCCCGCCCTCCGAGGCGACGCAGCCGCCGGGCATTCCCGTTGCGTACACCTTCCGTACACTTAGCTCAGCAGCGACAGCAGACGGATCTCGTACACCTGCCCGGGGGAGAGCCTGCTCTCTCCCTTGATCTCCCGGTCGATCCGTGACAGGGTCCGGAAGATCTCCGCGGCCCGCCGCGGTGTAACCCCTCCGGCGCCCCCCTTCCCCTGGATCCTGCTCCGAAGGAACCACGCCACCGCCCCGTTCAGTTTGTGGTAATCGTCGGGTTCCGCCGCCGCCGCGAAGCGACGGAACAGGGAGAGGCACGTCTTTCCGTCCTTCCGCACCAGCGTCTCTGCCAGGCGGAACGGATCGACGTCACCCCGGGCGACACAGACCGCACGGATGTCTTCCTCGACCACTTCCCCGCGCCCCCCGGCAAACGCCAGCACCTTGCCGATCTCCGCACCGAGGGCGTCGAAGGAGACGCCCACCCACCGCGCGAGAAAGAGCGCCGATTCCCGCGTAAGCTTCGCACCGCCCTCTGCGGCCACGGCAACGGCATGACGCGCCAGCGCCTCGACCGCCTTCTCTTCCCTTGGGGCGTCCGAAAGGAGGTTCCGGGCGCCTGAGAACCCACGCGCCTGACGGAAATCGGTCCCGTGGAGGATCAGCGTCGCGGAAGGCTCCGGGGATTCGAGATACGCCTTGATCTCCTCCCGGTGCGCCTTCTTCATCTCCGCGATGTCGGGAAGCGTGAAGATCCGCACACGGGAGAAGAACGACGGGGATCGCCACGCAGCGGTGGGGGATTCCCGGGCGAGATCCTCGAGCGTCCACCGGAACGACTCGATCGGAATCCCTTCTCCGCGCAGCTTCCCCTCCAACGACCTCGCGAGAAGCCCGGCGAGGCCGGCTCCGTCCCCGTAAAGGAGGTATGCCGGGGCGGGATCCCCCGAGAGCCACTCCCGGAAGATCGGGGGAGGATCGGCCGGTTTCAAAGGAGCACGCGGAGGGTCTGGGAGAGGCGGACGGCCATCCGCCGGACGACCTGCTCGAAGGCGGCGCGCCGGTTTGCCTCCGTGTATTGCGCGTCCGTTCCGGAAAAGTAGGAAGCGGTCTCGGTCAGGCCGTTCTCTTTCCAGAGGACTCCTCCCCGGACGACCTCGACCACCCGGATGTCCACCACCAGGGTTAGGCGATTCTCGAGCGAGAACCGGTCCGCGCCGTGAGAGAAGAGGTCCGACCGGACCTCCCGCACCGTCCCCTCGACCAGGTAGTTCGCGCCGATGTTTCCGAAGGTGCCACGGAAGCCGCTGCGGCGGAGTTCCTCGCGGAAGCGCGCGGCGGCCACGGCGCCGGCGTCGGGCGTCGAGGAACGGTTCGCGAAGGGGGGGACGTCCATCCGGACCGAGGGATTCGTGAACAACGCCGTCCCGGACTCGAGGCGGTATCCGCACCCCGCGACCGCGGACAGGAACGCCAACGCGAAGAAGATCCGATGCGCGATCCGGCCGGCCATGAATCTCCCCTTTTGCTTCAATACATTTCCTTCAGGAAACGACGATGCTGAAGAGCTTCCCGGGAACGTAGACGGTCTTTCGGATCTCCCCCCCCGCCGTGTATTCCCGGACTTTCGGATCGGCCATCACCCGCTCGCGAACCTCGTCCTCTCCGGCGCCGGCGCCGATGGTCAGCTTCGACCGCACCTTACCGTTGACCTGGACGACGACCTCGATCTCCTCCTCCCGCGCGACGTCGGCGTCGGCTGCGGGCCAGGGACGGGAGCAGAGGAGTCCCTTCCCTCCGATCCGCTCCCAGAGTTCCTCGCCCATATGCGGCGCGAAGGGAGAGAGCATGTGGAGCAGGATCTCCACCGCTTCGCGGAGCGCTGCGGCCGATGCGGGACGCCCCCACGCGGCTTCGGGAACGAGGTAGAGGAAATTCACCATCTCCATGACGGCGGAGATCGCCGTGTTGAAGTGGGAGCGGTCCTCGATGTCGCCGGTGACCTTGATCAGCGTCCGGTGAGTCACCTGCCGGATGGCGCGGACCTCTCCGGAATCGTCCCACCCGGCCGCGGCGTCCGCGATCGCCTTTGCGCGCGGCGCGACCAGCCGATGGATGCGGTTGAGGAACCGGAAGGCTCCCTCCACGCCCTGCTCGTTCCAGTCGAGGTCCTTTTCCGGCGGCGCCGCGAAGAGGATGAAGAGCCGTGCCGTGTCGGCCCCGTACCGCTCGATCAGCGACGAGGGCTCGACGACGTTCCTCTTCGACTTCGACATCTTCATCGATCGCCCGACGTCCACCGTCTCGCCGCACTGGCGGCACTTCCCTTTTTCGTCGACCTCCTCCGGGTACCTCCAGCCGTGCTTGGGGCACTCGGCGGTCTGCATGCAGACCATCCCCTGGGAAAGGAGGCGCTCGAACGGCTCGTTTCCCGGAGCCAGTCCCTTGTCGCGGAGATACTTGTGGAAGAAGCGGGCATAGATGAGGTGCATGCAGGCGTGCTCCACCCCCCCCACATATTGGTCCACAGGAGCGAAACGGCGCATCTTTTCCGGGTCGAGCGGCGCGCGGTCGTTTTTCGGGTCGATGTACCGCAGGAAGTACCAGGAGGACTCGACGAAGGTGTCGAACGTGTCGGTCTCCCGCCGGCCGGGCTTCCCGCAGGAGGGGCACGGCACGCGAACCCAATGCTCCGCGCCGGCCAGCGGATTCCCCCGCTCCCGCGTGTACGGAAGGTCCTCCGGAAGCACCACCGGAAGATCCTCCTCCGGAACGGGGACGATTCCGCACGCCTCGCAATGGATCACCGGGATCGGACAACCCCAGTACCGCTGCCGGCTGACGCCCCAGTCGCGAAGACGGTACTGGATCGTCCCGCGACCCAACCTCTTCCCTTCCAGGTGAAGCGTGATCGCCCTCTTCCCCTCTTCGCTCGAGATCCCGTCGAACGCGCCGGAGCCGACCAGCCGCCCCGGCCCCTCGTGCGCAGCGGTCATCGTCGCCGGATCGAGCGCCTCCCCCTCGGGCTGCACGACGACCGTCACCGGAAGGCCGTACTTGCGGGCGAATTCGAAGTCGCGCTGGTCGTGGGCCGGCACCGCCATCACCGCGCCCGTTCCGTAGTCGTACAGGACGAAGTTGGCGGCGTAGACAGGGATCCGGTTTCCCGTGGCGGGGTTAACGCAATACCCCCCGGTGAACACCCCCTCCTTCTCGAGGTCCTCGCTCGTCCGGGCGATCCGGTCCTGGCCCGCCACCCGGGCGACGAACTCCCGCACCTCGCGCTCCCTGCCGGTCCGTTTCGCGAACTCCATCACCATCGGGTGTTCGGGGGCCATGCTCATGAACGTGGCGCCGAAGAGCGTGTCGGGCCGCGTCGTGAACACAGTGACGTCGGCGCCCCCCTCGTCGAGGGGAAAGCGGATCTCCGCCCCCTCGCTGCGGCCGATCCAGTTGCGCTGCATCTCGAGGATGTTCGCCGGCCACCGGCCCTCGAGCTCCCTGTGCCCGGAGAGCAGCTCCTCGGCGTACTTCGTGATGCCGATGAACCACTGGTCGAGCTCCTTCTGGGCCACCGGCGTCTGGTCGTGGATGAAGCACGTCCCGTCGCCGTTCACCTGCTCGTTGGCGAGCACGGTCTGGCACTCCCCGCACCAGTTGAGGGTGGCGCGCTTGCGGTACGCGAGACCGTCCCGGAGCATCCACAGGAAAAAGAGCTGCTCCCACTTGTAATATTCCGGGGAACAGGTCGCGAACTCGCGGTCCCAGTCGTAGGAGATCCCCATTTCCTTCAGCTGGCCCCGCATGAAGGCGATGTTCTCCCACGTCCATTTCGCCGGGTGCGTCCCGTGCCGGTGCGCGGCGTTTTCGGCGGGCAGCCCGAACGCGTCCCAACCGATCGGGTGAAGCACCTGGAATCCCTGCATCCGCTTGAAGCGCGCGAGCAGGTCGCCGATCGTGTACACCCGCACGTGCCCCATGTGGATCCGTCCGGAAGGGTACGGGAACATCTCGAGGCAGTAATATTTCGGCGCGGACAGCTCGTCCGGGCACCGGGACACGCCGGCCTCGTCCCATCTCCGCTGCCACTTCCGCTCGATCTCCTGCGGCTTGTACTTCACGCCGATCCCTCCGCCGTAGACTTCTTCCGTACGATCCCTGAGATACGGTCGAGGATCCCGTTGATGAAGGCGCCGGACTCCTCGGAGCCGAACCGCTTGCCGAGCTCGACCGCCTCGTTGATCGCCACCGCGATCGGAATGTCGCTCCCCAGGGAGAGCTCGTACGCCCCGAGGCGCAGGATGTTCCGGTCCACGAGCGTCATTCTTTCGACCCGCCAGTGCTCCGCCGCCTCCCCGATGATGGCATCGATCTCACCGATGCGGCTCCATACGCCTCGCACCGCCTCCGCGTAGTAGCGCGCGTCGGAGGGAGGATCGGAGGACAACGCGAAAAGGGGGATGGCCTCGTCCGGGCCAACCCCCAGCGCGTCCATCATGAAGAGGGTCTGGAATACCTTCTCCCGGGATTCCCTGCGCACGAAAGCTTCGCTTTCCCCGGGACCGTCCCGCTCACATCTTGCGGAGCAGGCTGACCATCTCGAGGGCGGACTGGGCCGCCTCGGCACCCTTGTTCCCCGCCTTCGTGCCGGCGCGTTCGATGGCCTGCTCCACGGTGTCCGTCGTCAGCACGCCGAACGCTACGGGGATCCCCGTCTCCAGCATCACGTGGGCGACTCCCTTGGTGACCTCGGCGCTCAGGTAGTCGAAATGCGGGGTTCCTCCCCGGATCAGCGCCCCGAGCGCGATCACCGCGTCGACCTTTTGTCCCGCCGCCCGCCGCACCCCCAGCGGGATCTCGAAGGAGCCGGGGACCCGGACCACGGTGATCCCCTTCTCTTCCACGCCGTGCCGCCGGAGGGCGTCCAGCGCCCCCTCGAGCAGCCTGTCGGTGATGAAGCTGTTGAACCTCGAGACCACGATCGACACCTTGACTCCCTGGCCCTGCAGATCCCCCTCGATCACCCGCACCATCGCCCCCTCCTACTCCATGTTCAGGATATGGCCCATCTTCTTCTTCTTGGTTCGAAGGTACCGGACGTTCGCTTCGTTCGGCGCGACCTCGATCGGCACCCGTTCGATCATCTGCAGGCCGTAGCCCGACAGACCGATGATCTTTTTCGGGTTGTTCGTGAGGAGCCGGATCTTGCGGACCCCGAGGTCCACCAGGATCTGCGCTCCGACGCCGTATTCCCGCAGGTCGGGCTTGAACCCGAGCCGCTCGTTCGCCTCGACGGTGTCGAACCCCTTGTCCTGCAGGTTGTAGGCGCGGATCTTGTTCTCGAGTCCGATCCCCCTCCCTTCCTGGCGCATGTAGAGGAGGATTCCCGTCCCGTCCGCCTCGATCCGCCGGAGGGCGTTGCGCAGTTGCTCGCCGCAATCGCACCGCATCGAGCCGAAGACGTCGCCGGTCAGGCACTCGGAATGGACGCGCACGAGGATCGGTTCCTCGGGGCGGATCTCCCCCTTGACGAAGGCGATGTGGGTGTCGCCGTTCATCGCGTTCGCGTAGGTGTAGGCCGTGAACTCGCCGCCGATCCGCAGCGGCATCCGGGTTTCGCCGGTGCGCTCCACCAGCCGCTCGCCGTGCATCCGGTACTCGATCAGGTCCTTGATGGAGACGATCCGGAGTTTGTGCTCCGCGGAGAACCGCTCGAGATCGCCCATCCGCGCCATCGTGCCGTCCTCGTTCATGATCTCGCAGATCACCCCGGCGGGAGCGCACCCGGCGAGGCGGGCGAGGTCGACCGACCCTTCCGTCTGCCCCGTCCGCACCAGGACTCCGCCCTTCCGCGATATGATCGGGAAGACGTGACCCGGGCGGACCAGGTCTTCCGGCCTGGCGGTTTCCGCGATGGCGGTCCGGATCGTCGTGGCCCGGTCGTGCGCCGAGATGCCCGTGCTCACGCCGCGGCGCGCCTCGATCGAGACGGTGAAGGCGGTGCCGAAAGCCGAGGAATTGTCGTGGACCATGGGGGGAAGACGAAGCGCCTGCGCCTTCTCTTCGGTGATGCTGAGGCAGATGAGCCCGCGCCCGTGACGGGCCATGAAGTTGATCGCCTCGGGGGTGACGAACTCCGCCGCGAGGGTCAGGTCGCCCTCGTTCTCCCGGTCCTCGTCGTCCACGAGGACGACCATCTTGCCGTCGCGGATGTCCGCGATGGCCTCCTCGATCTTTGAAAACGGCATCCCGCCCTCGCCCTTCCTACGAATATCCGTGATCTTTCAGAAAATCCAGCGTGACGCCGCCCTCCCCGCCTTCGAGGCTCTTGAGGACGTATTTCCCGACGATGTCGGTTTCGAGGTTGACCCGCTCCCCTGCCCGCGCGACTCCAAGCGTCGTCCGTTCGAGTGTGATCGGGATGACGGCCAGTTCGAATCCGTCCCGGTGGGCGGCGCTGACCGTGAGACTGACCCCGTCGACGGTGACCGCCCCCTTGTAAACCATGAACTTCATTATAGAAGGATCGGCCTGGATATGGAATACCCGGGCTTCCCCCAGCGGGCGGATTTCCCGGATCCGGCCGGTTCCGTCCACGTGGCCGTAGACGATGTGGCCTCCCAGGCGCGTCGCCAGGGTCAGCGACCGCTCCAGGTTGACCCTGGACCCGGAACGCATCCCGCCGAGCGTCGTCTTCGAAAGCGTCTCTTTCGAGACGTCCGCCGTGAACGTGCCCGCCCCCTTCCGCGTCACGGTCAGGCAAACTCCCGACACGGCGACGGAGTCCCCTTCCGCGAACGTCTCCATCGGCAGCTTCGTCGCCACCGTGATCGCCGTCCCCGCGCGCAGCGGCGACAGGGCTGCGACCGTCCCCACGTCCTCGACGATGCCGGTGAACATGTTTATCCACCCTCGCTCGACAATGGATTGTTGCGGTGCTTTTCTATGCGGGCACAGGTTCCGCGGTGATTTCGATGTCCGTGCCGACGCGGCGCACCGAGGTGAACGCGAGGCGCTTCCCGGCGAACACCGTTCTGCTCGCCCAGCCTGCCACGGCGCGGATCCCTTCGCCCAGGAGCAGGGGCCCGACGCAGACGACGTACCGGTCGACCGCGTCCTCGGACGCGAGCCAACCGGCGGTCCGGGCGCCTCCCTCGACCAGGAGGGAGGTCACGCCTTCCGCCCCGAGGGCGTCCAGGAAATCGCGCGCGCGCACGGCCCCGCCACGCGCGGGGAGGCGGAGCACCACGGCCCCCGCGTCCCGCACGACGCGCACGTCGCGCTCCGGGACGCCTTTCGGGCAGGCGACGATCACCTGCCCGCCCGGATCGCGAAGGACCTTCCCGCGCGCAAGTTCCGCGGGGCGCGACGTGAGGATCACCCTCCGGGGGTCGTGCCCCCCGGGAACGCGGGCGGTAAGGAGCGGATCGTCCCGACGCGCCGTCTCCCCCCCCACGAGCACGGCGTCGGCCTCCGACCGCATCCGGTGAACGCGCCGACGCGCCGCCTCGCCCGTGATCCACCGGGAATCGCCGGCGGCGGTCGCTATCTGCCCGTCGAGGGAGACGGCCAGCTTCAGCGTGACGAACGGCTTCCCGGAAACGACCCAACGGCAGAACCCGCGGTTGAGTTCCCTCGCCTCGGCCTCCATCGGCCCTCGGTGCACGACGAGTCCCGCGTCGCGCAGCCGCCCTGCGCCGCGTCCGGAAACGGCCGGATTGGGGTCCTCCATCGCGTACGACACCCGCGCGATCCCCGCCGCGAGGATCGCCGCGGTGCACGGCCCCGTGCGGCCGCGGTGATCGCACGGCTCGAGCGTCACGTACAGGTCCGCTCCCCGCGCCGCGCCCCCCGCCACCCGAAGCGCCTCGATCTCGGCGTGGGGAAGTCCCGCGCCGTGGTGATACCCTTCCCCCACCACGCGACCCCCCCGCACGACCACGGCGCCGACCGCCGGGTTGGGCGCGGTCCGCCCGGCCCCTTTCCGGGCGAGCCGCAACGCCCGCCGCATGAACCCGATTCCGGGGAACTCCGGACGGGTCGTCATGACTTCGTCGTTCGGCCGGGGGGCTCGGAGATGAGGGTCCTGATCTCCTCGACGAACTGGCTCACGTCCTTGAACTGCCGGTACACCGAGGCGAAGCGGACGTACGCCACGTCGTCCACCTGGACCAGCTTCGCCATCACCCGCTCGCCGATCCGGATGGTGGAGATCTCCTTCTCGGCGCCGGACTGGAATTCCTGCTCGAGGGCTTCCACGAGGTGTTCGATGGTGTCTGCGCTTACGGGCCGCTTCTCGCACGCCTTCCGGATTCCGGAGAGAATCTTCTGCCGGTCGTACGGCTCGCGCCGGCCGTCCCGCTTCACGACGAGGGGAAGCTCCTCCTCGATCCGCTCGTAGGTGGTGAACCGCCGCGCGCAGGAAAGGCATTCCCTCCTGCGCCGTATGACGTCGCCGTCCTTGCCCGCCCGGGAATCGACCACCTTGTTGTCCACGTGGCCGCACCGGGGGCATTTCATGGGGAAGGATCCGTGAGCTTCAGCAGTTCCATGCCGACCTCGTCGAGCATCTCCCGCGTCAGGGTGTCGCTGTACCCCTCGAGATAGATGATCCGGCGGACGCCGGCGTTGACCAGCATCTTCGCGCAGATGATGCAGGGAAGGTTCGTGCAGTACAGTTGGGCGCCCTTGATCGAGACGCCGTGGTACGCGGCCTGGAGGATCGCGTTCTGCTCGGCGTGCAGGCCCCGGCACAGCTCGTGGCGCTCCCCCGAGGGGATCTTGAGCCGCTCGCGGAGGCATCCGACGACCTCGCAGTGCGTGACGCCGGAAGGAACGCCGTTGTACCCCGTCGCCAGGAGCCTGCGGTCCTTCACAAGGACCGCGCCGACCGACCGCCGCAGGCACGACGAGCGCCTGGCGGCGAGCTTCGCCATATCCATGAAATAGGTGTCCCAGTCGGGACGGGTCCGCCCCGCCGCCGGCAACGGCCTCACCCCTTCGCGTACGCCCCGAGACGCGAGGCGTAGAGAGGGAAGGCGTCGCACAACGCGCGCACCTCCGTCTCCACCCGCCGCTGCACGGAGGCGTCCGAGGGCGCGGCGAGCACGTCGGCGATCAGGTTGCCGATCCGTTCCATCTCTTTTTCCCCCATCCCGCGGGTGGTGACCGCGGGCGTGCCGATGCGGATCCCGCTGGTGATGAACGGGCTTCGCGTTTCGAAGGGGACCGTGTTTTTGTTGACCGTGATCCCCACTTTCTCCAGCGCCGCTTCCCCCTCTTTCCCCGTCAGCGGGGTGTCCTTCAGGTTGACCAGGATCAGGTGGTTGTCCGTGCCGCCGGAGACGAGCCGGTATCCGCGGGCGAGGAGGGCCTTCGCCATCGCCGCCGCGTTGCGGACGATCTGCTCCTGGTACTCCTTGAAGGCGGGGGTCATCGCCTCCTTCAGCGCCACGGCCTTCGCCGCAATCACGTGCATCAGGGGGCCGCCCTGGCTCCCGGGGAAGATGGCGGAATCGAGCTTCTTCCCGAACTCCTCCCGGCACATGATCAGTCCGGAGCGGGGGCCGCGCAGCGTCTTGTGCGTCGTGGTCGTGACGAATTCGCAGTACGGAACCGGGCTGGGATGCAGTCCGACGGCGACCATCCCCGCGATGTGCGCTATGTCGGCCATCACCATGCAGCCGGCCTCGTCTGCGATCCTGCGGAACGCGGGGAAGTCGATCGTCCGGGGGTAGGCGGAGGCGCCCACGACGATCAGCTTCGGCCGGTGCTTCAGGGCGAGGTCGCGGACCTGGTCGAAATCGATCGTCTCGTTGTCTTCCCGCACGCCGTAGGGAACCACTTTGTAGAGCTTCCCCGAGAAGTTCACCGGGCTCCCGTGCGTGAGGTGCCCGCCGTGGGAGAGGTTCATCCCCAGCATCGTGTCGCCCGGGCTCATCACGGTGAAGTAGACGGCCATGTTCGCCTGGGAGCCGGCATGGGGCTGCACGTTGACGTGCGCGGCGCCGAAGATCTTCTTCGCGCGCTCGATCGCCAGCGATTCGGCCTGGTCCACGAACTCGCACCCGCCGTAGTACCGCTTCCCCGGGTACCCCTCGGCGTACTTGTTCGTCAGCACGGAGCCGGTGGCCTCGAGGACCGCCTCGCTCACGAAGTTCTCGGAGGCGATCAGCTCGAGCGTGTTTGCCTGCCGCTCAGTTTCCTTGCGGATGATGTCGTAGATCTCGGGGTCGGCCTCTTCCAGGAAGGACATGGGAGCCTCTCGTTGTGCGGCCGGCGCGGGGCCGGCCGGGATGGACTTCTCGAAGCCGGCGATCTTTTCGAGCCGCCGGGCGTGCCTGCCCGCCTCGAACGTCTCCGTCAGGAAGAGGCGCAGCCGCCGCGCCGCGTCTTCCGCGGACATCGTCCGCCCGCCGAAGACGGCGACGTTGGCGTCGTTGTGAAGGCGGGACAACCGCGCCGCGTCGTCGTCGTAGAGGATCGCGGCGCGAACCCCGGGGAACCTGTTGGCCGTGATCGACATCCCGATGCCGGTCCCGCAGACCAGCACGCCGGCGTCCGCCGTCCCCGCGGAGACCCGCCCGGCGACCGCCGCGGCGTAGTCCGGATAATCCACCGATTCCCCGGAGCCGGTCCCGAGGTCCTGCGCGGTAATACCGAGGGCCTCCATCGCTTCCCGCAGGGCCCGCTTCATCTCCACGCCCGCGTGATCGGAGGCGATGACGACGCGTCGTGGGGGCGGCGCCACGGGGCTACGCCTCGAAACGGCCGAACAGCAGGACCGAGTTCGTTCCGCCGAAGCCGAACGAGTTGGACATGGCGTACCGGATCGCCTGGCGGCGCGACGCGTTGGGAACGTAGTCGAGGTCGCACTCGGGATCCGGCGTCGTGTAGTTCATCGTGGGCGGGATCACCCCCTCCTGCAACGCGAGGGCGCAGAACATCCCTTCGATCGCTCCCGCGGCGCCGAGGAGGTGCCCCGTCATCGACTTGGTCGAACTGACGGCGATCGACTTCGCCCGCTCGCCGAACACGGTCCGGATCGCCATCGATTCGTACAGATCGTTGTAGGGCGTCGAGGTGCCGTGAGCGTTGATGTAGTCGACCGCGGATGCGGGAACGCCGGCGTCGGCAAGGGCCGCCGTCATCGCGCGCACCGCCCCCTCGCCCCCGGGAGACGGCGCCGTGACATGGTATGCGTCGGCCGAGGCGCCGTACCCGAGCATCTCCGCGTAGATCTTCGCCCCCCGGTTCCGGGCGTGCTCAAGCTCCTCCAGGATCAGGATCGCCGACCCTTCCCCCATGATGAAGCCGTCCCGGTCCTTGTCGAAGGGGCGCGATGCGGTCCCGGGGTCGTCGTTCCGGGTGGAAAGGGCTTTCATGGTGCAGAACCCGCCCAGCCCGAGCGGGGTGATCGTAGCCTCGGCGCCGCCCGCGATCACCACGTCGCACACTCCGCTGCGGATCGCGTGCATCCCCTCGCCGGTCGCGTGACTGGAGGCGGCGCACGCCGTCGTCGTGGCGATGTTCGGCCCCTTGGCGCCGTACCGCATCGCGATGTGCCCGGGGGCGAGGTTTGAGATGAGCATCGTGATGAAGAAGGGGCTGATCTTCCTCGGCCCGCCCTCCATGTACGCCCTGTGGTACCGCTCGAGGGTGGAAAGACCGCCCAGCCCGCTTCCCATGTAGACGCCCGTCTTCGGTGCCAGCGCGGCGTCGATCACCAGCCCCGAGTCCTCCATCGCCATGTGCGCGGCCGCCATGGCGTAGTGGATGAACGGGTCCATCCGCTTGATCTCTTTCCTGTCGATGAACCGCTCGGGGTCGAACCCCTTCACCTCGGCCGCGATGGTCGTGGAAAAATCCTTCGCGTCGAAGTGCGTGATCGGACCCACACCCGACGTGCCGGCGAGAACCGCGTCCCATGTGGGCCGGACCCCCACGCCAAGGGGGGTCACCGCCCCCAGTCCCGTGACAACCACTCTGCGCATATCGTTCCTTCCGCCCGCGCCCCTTCGATCGGGTGGGCCGCTATTTCTTGTGCGTCGTGATGTACTGGATCACGTCGTTGACGGTCTTGATCTTCTCGGCTTCCTCGTCGGGGATCTCGATCCCGAACTCCTCCTCCATCTTCATCACCAACTCCACGATGTCGAGGGAATCCGCCCCCAGGTCGTCGATGAACGACGCCGTGTTGGTGACCTCGTTCACGTCACGTTCCAGTTGCTCCGCCACGATCTCCCGAACCCGCTGTTCTACCGGCATTCCGTTTCCTCCCTTTCTCCTTGATATGCGCTACATATGGACCGCACTACATGTACATCCCGCCGTTGAGCCCGATCACCTGCCCCGTGATGTAGGAGGAGGCGTCGGAGGCCAGAAACAGGGCCAGTTCGGCCACTTCCTTCGGTTCCGCGAAACGGCCGAGCGGGATCTGGGCGAGAAACGACTTCTGGACGGCCTCCGGCAGTCCCGCCGTCATCGCCGTACGGATGAACCCGGGGGCGATCGCGTTGACCGTGATGTTCCGCGCTGCAAGCTCGCGCGCGGCGGCCTTCGTGAAGCCGATGATCCCCGCCTTCGCCGCGGCGTAATTCGACTGGCCGGCATTCCCCATCATTCCGACCACCGAACTGATGTTGACGACCTTTCCGCTGCGCTGCTTCATCATGTGGCGGGTGACCGTCTTTGTCAGGAGGTAGGTTCCCTTCAGGTTGACGCGGATGACCGCGTCGAACTCCTCCTCCGACATCCGCAGGAGGAGATTGTCCCGGGTGATCCCGGCGTTGTTCACGAGGATGTCGATCCGTCCGTGCGCGGCCAGTATGTTCTTCACCCCTGCGTCGACCCCGGCAGCGTCGCTCACGTCGAACATCTCCACCGTCCCGCTCCCGCCCGAACTCGTGATGGCGGCCAGAGTCTCGCGGGCCCCCGCGTCGTTTCCGACGTCGTTCACCACGACGATCGCCCCTTCCGCGCTGAACGCCTCGGCGATCGACCGTCCGATCCCGCGCGCGGAGCCGGTGACCAGCGCCACCTTCCCGGAAATCCGCATCTCCATCCTCCCATCTTACCCCGTATTCTTACCTTTTCCCGGTCCCGCGGTTCCAGCGAAAAACGTCAGGGGGTCAATCCCCGCGCCGCGTCCAGGTCGGCCGGACCGCAGAAGACCGCCGCCGCCGCGTCCTTTTCGATCCGGCGAAGGAGTCCCGAGAGGACCTTCCCCGGCCCCACCTCGAGGAACGCGTCGGCCCCCGCGGCCCGCATCGCGAGGACCGATTCCTCCCAGCGCACCGGAGCGGTGATCTGCCGGATCAGCATATCGGCGACGACATCGCCTGCCCCGTACGGATCCGCCGTCACGTTCGCCACCACCGGGAACGCGAACGGCCCCTGCGGGATCGCCCGCAACTCGGGAGCGAGCCGGTTCGCCGCGGGCCGCATCAAGGCGCAATGGAACGGGGCGCTCACGGCGAGAGGAAGGGCCCGCTTCGCGCCCGCGGCCTTCGCCGCCTCGCACGCCGCCGCCACCGCCTTCGCCTCTCCCGAGATCACGATCTGGCCGCCGCCGTTGAAGTTCGCCGGCGAGACGACCCCCATCGACGCGCCCGCGCGGCACGCCTCCTCGACCTGCGAAGGGGAAAGCCCGAGGATCGCCGCCATCGCGCCCTCCCCCACCGGAACGGCTTCCTGCATGTATTTCCCGCGCGACCGCAGAACCCGGACCGCGTCCCTCAAGGGGAGCGCCCCGGCCGAGACCAGCGCCGAATATTCCCCGAGGGAGTGGCCCGCCGCGCAGGCGGGCCGGACACCGGTTTCGGATGCGAGGACCCGGAAGGCGGCCATGCTTACGGTGAAGATCGCAGGCTGCGTGTTCTCCGTCATCCGGAGCTCCTCCTCGGTTCCCCGGAAACAGAGGGCCGCAATGTCCAGCGACAGCGCCTCGGACGCCTCCTCGAAGGTCCGACGGGCGACCGGATACGAGTCGTGAAGATCCTTCCCCATCCCGGGGAACTGCGACGCCTGCCCCGGGAAGAGGAGCCCGATTCCCATGCTCACATCCGCATCAGGGCGGAGGCCCAGGTGAGCCCCCCCCCGAACGCGACGACGAGCACGAGGTCCCCGGCGGCGAACCGTCCCTGCGCCTTGGCTTCCGCGAGCGCGATCGGGATGGAGGCGGCGGAGGTGTTCCCGTACTTCTCGAGGTTGACGAAGACGCGCTCGTCGGGGATCCCGAGCCGCTTCCCGACGACCTGGATGATGCGCAGGTTCGCCTGGTGCGGGATGAACAGTTTCACGTCGTCGATGGTGACCCCGTTCCGGTCCAGCGCCTCGCGGGAAGCCTCGACCATCCGGAGGACGGCGTGCTTGAACGTTTCATTCCCCGCCATCCGGATGAAGCCAAGCCGCTGTTCCACCATCTCGGGGGAGTACGGATGCAGCGTGCCGCCGCCCGGGCAATAGATCAGCTTCCAGAGATCGCCGTCGGAGTGCAGGTGGCAGCTGAGGACCCCCTCCCCTTCCGGGCATTCGGAGAGAACCACCGCCCCCGCGCCGTCGCCGAAGAGGATGCACGTCGAGCGATCGGTGTAATCGACGACCGTGGAGAGGATCTCCGAGCCGACCACGAGGGCTTTCTTTCCCCGGCCCGCCCGGATCAGCGCGTCCGCCACCGACAGGGAGTAGACGAACCCCGAACAGGCGGCGGAGAGGTCCATGCCGTAGGCGCGCGTCGCCCCGATCTTCGCCTGGAGGAAGCACGCGGTGGAGGGAAACGGCATGTCGGGCGTCAGCGTCCCGACGAGCACGATGTCGATTTCCGCCGGGTCGACGCCCGCGTCCTCCAGCGCCTTCCGGGCCGCCTCGACGCAGAGATCGGAATTCGGCGCCCCCGGCTCCGCGATATGGCGGGTCAGGATCCCGGTACGCTCCGTGATCCACGCGTCGTTCGTCTCGACCATCTTTTCGAGGTCGGAATTGGTCAACTCTTTCGGCGGAGCGTACATCCCCAGCCCGATGATTTTCGATGCCACGTTCCCCCCCCTGCGGTCGTCTTATGGTTTCGCCGGCGCGCCCGCCGCCGCGTGTCCCCGCGCCGCGATGGACCGGGCGATTTCGACGTCCACGCCATAGCGCGCCAGGGAGCCCGCGGCCCGGATCCCGTTCTTGATCGCCCGCTCGCTGGACGATCCGTGGCAGATGAAAACTCCGCCCCGGACCCCCAGGAGCGGAGCGCCGCCGTATTCCTCGTAGTCGAGCCGGTCCTTCACCCCCCGAAGCGCGCGTTCCGCGAGCAGGGCGCCCACCTTCGCCATGAAGGACTTGCCGATCTCCTCTTTCAGAAACTGCCCGAGGGCCGTCGCCATCCCTTCCATCGTCTTGATCGCGACGTTCCCTACGAATCCGTCGCAGACGAAGACATCGGCTTTCCCCGCGAAAAAGTCCCGCCCCTCGACGTTCCCGACGAAATTCAGTCCCGTGCGACGGAACAGCCCGCACGTGTCCCGCGTCAGGTCCGTCCCCTTCGAATCCTCCTCGCCGATGCTGACGACCCCGACGCGCGGGCGCGGGATTCCCAGGATCATTCTGGAGTACGCCTCGCCCATGTACCCGAACTGCAGAAGGTGGGCGGGCTTGGACTCGACGTTCGCGCCGGCGTCGACGAGGACCACCGGGCCGTGGGGCGTGGGGATGGTCGCCGCGATCGCGGGGCGGTCCACGCCGTGGATCTTCTTGAGGATCAGGAACCCCCCCCCCATCACCGCGCCGGAGTTTCCCGCGCTGACAAAGGAGGACGCCTTCCCGTCGGCGACAAGTCGAAGCCCGACGCGGATCGACGAATCCCGTTTCTTCCGGAGGGCGATGGCGGGGACTTCGCTCATCTCGACGAACTCGGAGGCGTGCAGCACCTCGATGGCGGCGCCGGAAACGTCGATCTGGCGCAACTCCGCGCGGATCCGCTCCTCCTGGCCGACCAGGATCAGGGAGAGGCCGTTCGCACGGGCCGATTCGACCGCACCCCGCACGATCTCCCGCGGGGCATGGTCCCCCCCCATCGCATCGACGGCGATTTTCATCGAATGGAAGAGTGGGGTCAGTCTTCGGATTTTACGATGACTTCCCGACCCTTGTAGGTTCCGCACGTCGGGCAAACGGCATGGGGGCGCTTGGTCGCCTTGCACTGCGGGCAGATGCTCACCGCCGGCTGGGACAGTTTCTTGTGCGTGCGCCGCTTGTCCCGGCGGCATTTCGATCCGCGTCGTTTCGGATTCGGCATGGCTTACTCCTTTTTCCCTTTCAGGTTCTTGAGAATTTCGAACGGGCCCTTTGCTTCCCCCGCAACGCAGGAGCACTCCTCCTGGTTCCGGTTCTTCCCGCACACGGGGCAGACCCCGCGGCACGCTTCGGTGCAGACGAGCCGCATCGGGAGTTCCAGGCCCACCTGCTCCCAGAGGATGTCGTTCGTCTCGACCCCCGTGCCGTCATAATACTCGACATCGAGGTCTTCCTCGTGAAGTTCGACCGATCCTGCGGGTACCCGATCCCGGCTCTTCGGCGTCAGGAACACCCGGAACGCCTTCCCGAGCCGAAGCGTCACCGGGTCGGAACAACGGTCGCAAAAACCCTCGCCGCGCGCTTCGAACGAACCCTCGATCCAGACGTCGCCGCCTTCGACCGTCAGGAGAAGATCCGCGTCGATCAGCCGGAGCGACCTCAGCGGTGCGGGGTCCATCCCATCCAGAACGCGGGGGATCGACGCCTTCCCCCGGGAAGCGAACACATCCAGTCCGCCCCCGGGAATCTCGGACACCCGGATGTACAAGCGCGAATTCCCTCGTAAAGTAAAAGAGATACTATAGGCAACCCCCCCCCGGCTGTCAATCGCCAAATCCCCCCCGCCCGTTGTATCATGGGGGTATGAAGCGGATGCCCGCCGTCTCCGGACAGTTCTACCCCGGGACCGCCTCCGGCCTTTCCCGGGCGCTCCTCGAGCTCACCCGGGAGGTGGAAGCGCCGGAGCCGGCGATCGGGGTCGTTTCCCCCCACGCGGGATACGTCTATTCCGGGGCAGTGGCGGGAGAAGTCTTCTCCTCCGTCCGGGTGCCCGGCAGGGCGGTCATCTTCTGCCCGAACCACACCGGGATCGGGGAGGATGCCGCCATCATGTCCCGCGGTGCGTGGCGGATGCCGTGGGGGGACGTCCCCATCGACGAGGAGCTCGCCGCCCGACTCGAAACCGCCTGTCCCCTCCTGCGGGAGGACGCATCGGCCCATTCCCGGGAGCATGCGATCGAGGTCCAGATTCCGTTCCTTCACCGGTTCCGGCCGGACGTGCGCATCGTCCCCGTCGCCCTCGGACGATTCTCCCTCGAGAAGTGCCGGGACCTCGGGGAGGGCGTGGCGGACGCGATCGCGGGAGACCCCGAGCGTCCCCTGCTGGTCGCCAGCTCCGACATGTCCCACTATGTGCCCGACGCCGTGGCCCGGAAAAAGGACCGGTTGGCGATCGACCGGATGCTGGCCCTCGACCCCGAGGGGCTCTTCGAGACCGTCCGATCCGAGCGGATCTCGATGTGCGGGGTGATGCCGGCTACGGTCGTCCTCTTCGCCGCCCGCCGCCTTGGCGCGACGTCGGCCCGTTTGATAAGATACGCAACCTCCGGCGACGTCAGCCGGGATTTCGAACAGGTGGTCGGGTACGCGGGGATCGCCTTCCGCTGAGGCTCCCTTTTTTCGTCCCGTCCGCCGGATCCGATCCCCCGAATCGAGGACCCTCC
>Ga0268386_10001172_pt1 | contig 17768 bp, 23 predicted proteins | sample RVTome_15_FD_200260 | JGI IMG/M metagenome (GOLD analysis project Ga0268386, IMG submission 200260) | Soil microbial communities from uranium-contaminated site in the Upper Colorado River Basin, Wyoming, United States - RVT150D86... ...
AGCGGCCGCGCCGCTCGCGCTCGAGCAGACCAGCTTCGACGAGCAGCCTCAGGTGGTAGCTGACGGTCGGCTGGGCCAGCCCCAACAGAGGCTCGAGGTTGCAGGCGCATACCGCGTGGTCGGCTCGCGCGAGCAGGTTCACAATCCGGACCCGGTGGCGGTCGGCGAGGGCCTTGAAGAGCCGCTCCAGCTCCGCCGCCTCCTCCTCCGACAGCGACGGCCGCACGAGCGGGCTGCAGCAGTCGATCAACGACGTGACGTGCCCGTCACCGTTGCCACCGGTGAACCCGGCGCGTCGGCTCATCGACGACTCACGGCTTCGACACGGACATGTCCGTTCGACTCGACCGCGCGCCCGGCGACAGCGTGCCGGGCCGCTGCGAGGTCGTGCGAGCAGCCGTACAGCGTGCCGCCAGGGCGGTTGCTCTGCGCCTCGGCGAGGTGCTCGAGGCAGAGTCCGGCACCGCAGTTCCGGCAGGCGGCGACCGCCGCAACCGTCTCGCCCCTGATCGCGCACGCGAAGCAGTTCATGTCACACCTTCCAGTCCGCGCCGGCCGCCGCCGGCGCCTGTCGCTTCATGCCCGACGATAGGAGCCGCCACCCCGGCCCGAATCGGGGCCCGACCGTAGAACGGGTACGGGGAACCACTGATCCACGATCTTCGATCCGACCGTACGCAGGACGTGATGAGCCAGCCGCCCGCTCGCCACGAGCAAGGGAGGAGCACCTGCTCGGCAGTGATCGGTCGCGGTACCTGAGCGGGCTCATCAGAGTGGTTTGGGTGCTCGCCGGCGGACAGAATGGCGCTGCATCGCTAGAGCCGAAGCGCGCATCGAAGGAAGCGTGACCTCGATCCGCAGTTCCGCGGATGGTGCGCCTGTGCGCGGGGCGGTCCGAGTGACCCAGCGAAGAGCACGAGAGCCGCGGCAGGCGGCGCACGCACGGCAGACGCCAACATGGCGAGTCCGGGGGGTGCTCACAGGGAGCGCCCGGGTGGCCGTCCTCATCCGAGCCTGGATGACTCGACCGGCTATCCTCGCGAGCCTCGTCCTCGCGGTTGCGGCGTGCGATGGAACGGCGAGCTCGGAGACCTCGCAGAGCTCGGACAGCGCCAGTTCCCGTGAGCGACCACTTGCGGAAGGCCTCGCATTGCTACCCGACGAGCCGGAGCTTCGGCGGCACGTGCTTGTCGCCGACCTCGAGCGGCTACGGCGTGCGTATCCCGCGCCGAGGGAGCGCCGTGCGGCGTTCGTGGGGGTCTGGCTTCCCGATGCGCTCGTGGGCGCCGGCGACGCTCTGTGGCGCAAGGCCTTCGGTCTTCGCCTCGACGACGTCTCCTCGTTCGCCTCCGCCGGCTTCCATCCCGCGGAGGTCACGGTCGCAGAGGGTGAGTTCTCGCCCGCCCTCATCCGCCGCGCGTTGCGGCAGTCCGGCTATCGAGCCGCAGGGCGGACGTTGACGCGCGGGGCCGACGGCTCCATCGACCCCACTACCGCGGCCGGACAGCTCTCCTTGAGCGCCCTGAACCGCGTGATCTCAGCACCGACTCGCTTGACAGCGGCGTCGACGTCGGGCCTACTGCGCGCCGCGGAGTCGCCGTCCACAACGCTCGCCGGGGACGAAGACTTCGCCGCAGCGGCGGACGCCCTCGATCCGATCACCTCGGCCATCGTGCTCGATGCGACCCTCGTTCAGCCCCCCAGTGGGGCACCGACTCCGATCCTTACCTCCTTCCCCGCTCGCCTGGTCGCCGCTGGCATCGACGATCGCGGACCGTCGAGCAGAACCGTCAAGATCGCGCTCGTCTACGGAAGCTCCGACGAGGCGCGCGCGGACGCCGCGCTGATCGAGCGCGACCTGCCCTCCACCTCGCTTCCCGGCACCCAAGGCATGACCTTCTCCGACCTGGCGCCGGAATGGGACGTGAAGGCAGTCGGCCGTGCGGTCCTCGTAACCGCCTCGCTGCCCCCCGGCGGCAACCCCGGAACCTGGCGTTCGCTCGTCGAACGAGGCGACCTCGCAGTGCTGGTCAGGCCGCAGGGCTGATCCGTTCACGGACGCCGAGCGTGCTGGACGCGAGCAAGCGCTCAGAAGTCGGCGAGCGCTTCCCAGGTCTCTGCATCGCCGCCGCCGATCAGGCGAGCGACGACGACGCCGCGCTCGTCGAGAACAGCGACGGCGGGGTGGCCGTAGAGCCCGAGCGAGCCGGCAAGCTCGACGTCCGGGTCGGCGAGCGACGGCCAGGTCCACCCGTACTTGCGGATGAAGGCCTCCGCGTCGCCCTGGTCGTCGGAGATGTTCACGCCGACGAACTGGTACTCCGGATGGGTCTCGACGAACCGTGCGTAGGCGACCGCCTCGCTATTGCAGACGGGTCACCAGGAAGCCCAGACGTTGACGAAGGTGAGCTTGCCACGGAAGTCCGCGAGCGAGAGCCGCTCCCCGTCGAGTGTCTCGCCCTCGAACTCGACTGCGGCCACGGCCGGAGTCTCCGCGCCGGTGCTGCTGGCGGCGCCGTCGTCCCCGGAACCGCCTCCGCAGGCTGCGAGCGCAACGAGCAAGGCCACGAGGACCGCGAGGCGATGCATCGTCCTCACCCTATCCCACGAGTTCCCCCGGACAGCGATTCTGCCCAGCCGGCGAAGCGATGTGATTCGTCAGGGGAATTGCGGTGGCGCAACCACGTCTCGTCGGGGAGCCCCGAACGTCCCGTCGGAGTGCGGTAGACGCGGCAGGAGAGCGCAAAGTCGGTGCGCTGGTCCGCGCCCGGCTCGACGTCGTGACCGTCCAGCCGGATGGTAGGCGAACCGAGGAAGCGAAGTCGCTGTGCCTCCTCGGCGTTCTGGACGAGAATCACCTCAACCCTCGGCGCAAGCCCGAGCTCGCCTGCGACGCGGTTGACGAGCTCACACGCGGCCTGCGCGTGCGGACAGTCACGGATGACGAGGACCTCGATCCGAGCTTTCGGCCGCGTCATCTCGCGGGGGGTGAGCGGAGTCCTTGCGGTTTGCTCCCGTCGCCCGCCCCGGCGAGGAGGTCCGCCATCGCTCGTTCGAGTCCCGCGGCCCTGACAGGGCTCACACGTCCCTCGCGCGCGGCCCGCGCAACCTTGGGCCGAAGACTGGCCGCGTACCACGCTCCGAAGGAGCCCGACCCGCTGTCGGGACGAGTCAGGGCCGAGCCGCCCCTGCTGGATGCGGAGTCAGGTCGAGGCATGGATCTCCAGGCGGTTGCGCAGAGTCGTGAGGCCCTCGCGGTACATGTGGGCGAACTCCTGCACCAGCTCCGGCTCGAGCTGAGGGCTCTCGGCTTCGAACTCCGCGACCCAGTTCACGTGCGAGTGGTCGCCGTGGCCGTGAACCGACAGCCGCGACGTGTGCGACCGGAGCGGAAGGGGCGAGCTCGTGATCTCGGAGACGTAGTAGCGGCCCTCGTCGGAGTGTTCGAGCACCCGCTCGAGGATCTCGGCGCCGTCCTGCAGCGTGCACGCGCGGCCCTCGTCCACCGAGGTCGAGCCGGCGAGAGCCGGCACCCACTCACCGATGCGGCCGGGGTCGCCGGCCACTGCCCAGACATCATCCGGGAGCGCGCGAATCTCGATCGTTTCGTTCACAAGGGCCATGGTCGTACCTCCGGCTCGGAATGACTCGACACCTGTTCGACCCGCACCGGGCCGGCGGGATTCACCCGCCGACCGCCGTCGGCCGGTCGAGCTCGGCGGCCGCGGCGATCAAGCCGACGTGGCTGAACGCCTGCGGAAAGTTCCCGAGCAGCTCGCCTGTACGAGCATCGGCCTCTTCGGCGAGGAGGCCGAGGTCGTTGGCGAAGCCGACCACGCGCTCGAAGACAGCCTCTGCGCGGTCCCGTTCGCCGGCGCGAGCGAGGGAGCTGGCAAGCCAGAACGAGCAAATGAGAAAGGCGCCTTCGCCGCCCTCGAGGCCGTCCTCCGAGCGGTAGCGGCGGAGGAGCCCGTCCTCGGTCAGCTCGCGCTCGACGGCGTCGATCGTCGTGCGAACGCGCGGGTCGCTCGCAGGGAGAAAGCCGAGGAGCGGGATGAGGAGGGCGACCGCGTCGAGGTCGTCGTGACCGAACGCCTGCGTGAACGCTTCCTTGGTCTCGCTCCAGCCTTGAGAGAGGATCGCCTCCCGGACGCGATCGCGCTCGGTCGCCCAGGCCTGCCGCTTGCCGGGGGCGCCGATCCGGTCGGCGAGCCTGACGGCGCGATCGAGTGCGACCCAGCAGTAGAGCCTCCCCGAGAGGTAGTGCCGGGGCTCTGCCCGCGCCTCCCAGATGCCCGAGCCGCGTTCGTGCCAGCGCGCGGCGGCGGCGTCGGCGACGTCGGCGAGGAAGTGGGCGAGGTGCTCGTCAGGCACGTCGAGGCGTTCGGCGTAGCGGCAGTACGCGTCGAGAAACTCGCCGTACACGTCGAGCTGGGTCTGGTTCCAGGCGCCGTTCCCGACTCGCACCGGTCGGCTGTCCCGGTGTCCACGCAGGTGGGGCAGCGTCCGCTCGGCGAGGTCCTGCTCGCCGCCGACGCCGTAGAGGATCTGCAGCGGGCGCTCCGGGTGTACATGGCCGCCGGCCGCGCCGACCATCCAGGAGACGAAGTGCTCGACCTCGTCCGAGCACGTTCCGATCCAGAGCGCATCGAGGGTCAGGCTCGCGTCCCGGATCCAGCTGTAGCGATAGTCCCAGTTGCGCTCGCCGCCGATCTGTTCGGGGAGCGAGGTCGTAGGGGCGGCGACGACAGCCCCGGTCGGCCGGTACGTCAGCCCCTTGAGCACTCGCAACGAGAGCCCGATCAGATCTCGATGCGGGCCCTCGTAGATGTCGTGCTCGCCCTCCCAGGAGCGCCAGGCCTCGACCGTGTCCTCGAGTGCAGCGGCAACCTCGGCCGGCGGGATCGCGACCGGGTTGCCTCGCTCGGGCGGCCCCCAGCGGAGCGCGAACCGTCGCGTCTCCCCTTCGCCGAGCTCGAAGCTGCCCTCGACGCGGGAATCCTCGACTCGGAGCGGCGCGTCGTAGGAAAGCGCGAGCCGAGTCGGCCCGCCGGCCGTGACGACTCCGGTCCCCGTCCGGCGCAGGAGCGGCCGGCCGAGCCCGTACTCGGGGCTCGGGGCGAAGTCCAGGTCGATCTCGGCACGTCCGGAGAGGCCCGTGATGACGCGGACCAGCTCGTGCGGTACGTCGAAGCCGATCCGATGGCCGCGCTCGCCCAGCCCGAAGCGGAGTGCGTCGGTAAGGCGGACGCGGCCTTCCGCGCATTCGAACTCGGTCTCCAGAACCAGCGTCCCGGGGAGATAGCGTCGCCGGGATTCCCATTCTCCCACGGGCCGGATCGACCAGTGGCCGGCGCCGACGTCGAGGATCCGAGCGAAGACCGAGTCGCTGTCGAACCGGGGCCAGCAGAGCCAGTCGATCGATCCGTCGGTTCCCACCAGGGCTGCCGAGTTGCAGTCGGAGAGAAGTCCGTACGAGGCGATCGGGAGCAACGACGTGGGGGGTCGGTGGCAGGGCCGCGGAGGAGCGGCCCTGCCCTGGACTTGTACTACGTCGCGCAGGACGGCGCAGGCGTCGGCATGAACCCTGAGTCGATCTCTCCGCCCGACACGGGCCCCGTGGACATCGCGGACTCGAAGTCGCGCACGCCGGAGTGGACGAACCAGACGCCCTCGGCGCCGGGCTCGCCGCCGTGCGTGTCGGTTTCGAGATCGTGGAAGTGCGTGAACCCCTCGCCGAACTCGGCCTCGACACGCTTCTGATCCGTGTCGCAGAAGGTCCCGGGAACGCCGAGGGCGACCCAGTTGAGGTTCTCGGCCTCGGCGAGATCCATGTTGTCGAAGTGGAGCGCGAGCAGGTAGCCGCTCGGCAGCATGTACGCCCGGTGGTCGGTCATCGAGGCGAGCTCGACCGGCTCGAAGAGCGCGGTGAGCTGTTGCCAGTAGCGGGCGTCCTGGCGCAGCTCGGCCAGCTCGGCCAGCTCGGCCGCGTCGGCCGACTCGCTGTCGCCGGAGCCGCCGCAGCCCGCGGCGATGAGCCCGACGGCGAGCAGAAGCGGGACGACGGTCGCGAGGCGCGCGGCACTGACGGACTTGGTGACGAACACGATTTCCCCTCCTCGAGTCGTGGACGTCCCGTCCGATGCCCACCGTGCCCCGTCCGCCGCAGGCAGACGGATGCGCGCTACCCGTCGAGGTCGCCGCCCGGGCCCATCCCCGTCAGCGCCCGGATCACCTGGAGCCGCGCCCGGTGGACTCGGCTCTTGGCGGCGGTGACGGAGATGCCGAGCGCGGCGGCGACGTCCCCGTACGACCAGCCCTCGACGTCGCGCAGAACGAGCGGAGCCCGGGCGTCGAAAGGAAGTGCGCGCAGCTGTGCGACGAGCGCGGCAACCTCCTCTCGCTGGCCGGCCTCCACGTCGGCGGGCAGCGGCTGGACCGTTGGCGAGTCGGGCCCCAGGCGTGCCTCGAGCTCGGGGGCCGCGTCGAGCGGCTGGGTGTCGAGCCGTCGACGCCGGTTTCGCTGGAGCGCCTCGTTGACGGCGATGCGATAGAGCCACGTGAAGGGAGCGGCGTCGCCGCGGAAGCGCTCGAGATTGCGCCAGGCCTGGACGAAGGTGTCCTGCGCAGCCTCCTCGATGTCCCGGTCGTCGTCGAGCAGGCGCGCGAGCACAGCGCGGACGCGGCGCTCGAAGAGGCGGACGAAGTCCGCGAATGCGGCCACGTCGCCCTCGCGGGCGCGGACGAGGAGCGCGGTCTCGGTTTCGTCCACCGCGGCGGACGCTACCAGGGCTCGTTTCGGTAGCCTGCGACCGTCCGGCCAGTCGGCGCATCCTAGAGTTCGTGAGCATTCTCCTTTTCGCCATCAACGGCTCGCACGGTGAGACCGCACGGTCGCTGTCCGACCTCGCCGACGGCGACCTCAAGGGATACCGACGCTGGCGCGTTGGGCGCCACCTCTCCCGCTGCGAGACGTGCCAGGCCCTCTACAAGTCCTTCCTGGCCACGGTCGACGGGCTCCGCTCCCTCGGCCGCGAGGAGCCGCAGGCCGACCCCGGGTTCGCGGACAGGGTGCTCGACCGGGTCCGCGAGAGCGACAAGGAGGACGGCGGCGGCTGAGCAGGCTGCCGGGCCGGTGCGAGGGTGAGCGCGCCGACTGAGCGCGCGGCGAGAAGTGCGAGCGCGACGAAATAGACGTCTTCGAGCAGGACCCACCACCGCAGCTCCTGCGCGAAGTAGGCGCCGAAGCAGCCGCAGTTCTCGACGGCCAGACCTCGCGCAAAGGCCTGGCCGGCGAGCGCGGCCCAGACGAGGGCGATGAGAACGCCGAGGACGGCGGCTACCCGTACGAGCCTGGGGTCTGCCCTGGATGCAGCCAGGAGCCCGGCGGCCGCCAGGAGCTCGAGCGCGGGAAGCGTCAGCGTCAGCGCGGGGACGAGCCCGCCGAGGAGGTCATAGGACTCGAGCGCCCGCTCGAACGCGCCCAGGGAGGCGAGCTGGCCGGCGGCCATCGCGGCGAGGAGGAGCCCGTAGGCCAAGGCGGCCAGCGGAGGGCGCGTCACGCTCCTTGTCCTCCTCTGCGCCTCTACTGCTCGCTCGCCAGGGCCAGCTCGAGGCCGCGCTCGAACCCCGCACGGTCGGTAGCCCCAACGACGCGGGCGGCGACGCGGTGCTGGTTGTCGAGGAAGATGGTCGTCGGCAGGCCGAAGAGCCCGAGCTGTGCCGTCTGCGAGCCGGAGGAGTCGAAGATGCTCGGGTGCTGCCAGCCCCAGCGCTCGTAGAACTCGCGTGCCCCGCTGAACGTGTCCTGGAAGTCGACTCCGAGCAGCACCGCCTCCGGATGGTCGGCCGCGAACTCGCGCAGGTCGGCGGCCTCGTCGTTGCAGCCCGGACACCAGGAGGCCCAGATGTTGATCACCACCGGCTTGCCCTGGAAGTCGGCTAGCTCGATCTCCTCCCCCGTGATCGGATCCTCGCCGAGCAGGGCCGGAGCATCCTCCCTCGTGACCGCCACCGGCTCGGCCGGGGCCCCGACCGCGAGGTCCTCCCCCAGGCCGCCACGGAGCCGGCCGTCGTCGGCAAAGACGGCGAGTGCGGCGAACGTCAACACGCCGACGAGCACGGGGATGCCGACGATCACCCCGGCCCGCCGCACGCGCTCGCGTCCCTTGCCGCTCACAGGAGGTTGGATGCGGCAACCCGGCCGGGCGTCGCAGCGTGCGGGCCGGTCGGCCGCCGCGCCACGACGACCGCGTAGCCGAGGAGCCCGTACTCGACGCTGGCACGCGCGAGGGCGGCCAGCTCGAGCCCGCGGTCGATCAGGTCGGAGTCTCCGCTCGGGGCCAGCCCGGCGCGCGCGAGACGAAGCCGGGCATCGACCCGTTCTAGGAGGCGCTCGAGCGCCTCGTCGTGCCGCTCGACGACCTCGACGGCCAGACCCGCCCCTTGCAGAAGCTCCACGATTCCCGCGAGCGGCCGGGCGTCGGCGAGACAGGCGACCCACGCTTCGAGCGTGCGCAGGGCACTGGGAAGGCGATCCGGCTCGGCGATCATGTCCGACAGGGCGAGGCGGCCTCCCGGCTTCAGCACTCGAGCGATCTCCGCCACCGCTTTCTCCTTGTCCGGGAAGGTGCAGAGGGAGCACTCGCAGAGAACGCCGGCGACGGCACCGTCCTCGAGGGGGAGCGCCTCTGCGTCGGCGACGAGGAACGAGGCACGCTCCGCGAGCCCGGCGTGCTCCGAGGCCCGGCGGGCGGCGGCGATCGAGTCGGCCGAGAGGTCGACGCCGATCACCCTGGCGCCCGTGGCGCGCGCGAGCTGGAGCGAGCTCTCGCCCAGACCGCAGGCGACGTCGGCGACCGAGTCGCCGGCCGTCACGGGGAGAGCCCGGATCAGGCGCTCCGTGAGGGCCTCGCCGCCGGGATGGAACCGCGTGCCCAGGAGCCAGGAGGCGACCGGAGAGGCATACGCGGCTGCGCAACAGGCCTTGATCTCCGCGGCGGCGGTCATCGGGGCCGGTCGCTTCCGTTCGCCGCACGCCTGGATCCGTAGGGCGTGTCGGCGAGGAGCGGCTGAAGCGGGGCAGCGTTGGGGACGACCCCGGCAACCTCGACACCGGTGAGCGCGGCGCGCACCTGCTCGCGGTAGCCGACGGAGTTGTAGGCGCAGAAGGGAATCAGGCGCCCGTCCGGGGTGATCTGCTCGACGCAGCACTTCATCAGCTGGCGCACGTTCAGCGTGTACGGATCCTGGAAGTCCTGCACCGCGAGGAGGAACGCGTGCTCGCGCACCCCGGCGAGGGCGGACGGCACGTCGATGCCGCAGCTCTCGCAGGCGAGTAGAGCGGCCTCGGCTCCCGGCGTCGCCGACGAGGAGAACATCTGCTCGAGCGCGCCCCGGATCTCCAGGTCGGGAAGCACGCGGTTGGAGACGTAGTCGAGGTAGTCCTCGACCTCGAGGAGGCGCGTGAAGGGGACGACGCCGTCGCCGTCGACGAGCGCGTAGCACATGCTGCGGCAGTTCGGAAAGCAGCAGGGGACGGGAACGAAGTCGTCGACCCGGAACCAGCCGGGGAGCTGGGCGGCGACGAGCTTCATGACGTCGGCGTTCGTGAGCCGCTCGAGGGGATCGAAGACGACGTGGCGGCCGGCGTGCGTCACCGGCTGGAAGACGACGCTGTTCACCGCGGGATGAGCCACGCCGAAGCGGACGATCTCCCCGACCTCGTGCTCGTTGATGCCCTTCTCGACGGCCGCGACCAGGGTCACGCTCAGCCCCTCGCGCTCGCAGGCGGCGAGGGCGCGCTCCTTCTCCTCCCTGAGATCGCGCCCGCGGATTGCCAGGTGCGTCTCGTGCTCGAAGCCGTCGAACTGGAGGTAGACGTGAGCGCCCACGCGGGCGCACTCGGCGGCGAAGCGGGGATCCCGCGCCAGCCTGATGCCGTTCGTGTTCAGCATCACGACGCGGATCCCACGCCCTCTCGCCAGCTCCATGAACTCCACGATCCGGGGATGGATGGACGGCTCGCCGCCCGAGAACTGGAGCACCTCCGGCTCCCCCTCGGCGGCGACGAAGCGGTCGACCATGAAGGAGACCTGGTCGAGCGTGAGCGCGAAGCCGTCGGGCTGGTGGCCGGAGTCTGCGAAGCAGATGGGGCAGTCGAGGTTGCAGCTCGAGTTGACCTCGATGATCCCCAGGCAGGCGTGCTGCTTGTGCTCGGGGCAGAGGCCGCAGTCGAGCGGGCAGCCGTGCTTCACCTCGGTCTGGAACTCGAGCGGCAGCGTCCCGGGCTTGTTGAAGCGAAGCTGCGCCGTGTACAGCTCCGCGTCCGAGTAGACGAGCGCCTCGAACGGCCCGTGCTCGGGGCAGCGCTTGCGCATGATCACGCGGTTGTCGCGGACGTTCACCTCCGCGTCGATCACCCGCTTGCAGAGCGGGCAGATCGACTTCGTCAGCTCGAGGAAGACCTCGGGCCGGTCGACCCGGGCAGGGGCTGTCCCGTTTCGGCGCATCTCACCCTCTGATGCTGGACTATGCCCGAACGCCGCAGCGACGATGCGACGTTCGTCCCTCCGGGTGAATCAAACCTCAGACGTGCGCCCGTCCCCTTCACTCGCCTCGTGGAAACGGGCCTCGCCGTGCCCGCGCTGGCGGTGATCGAGCTCGGGCCCGCCGGGCTCGCGATCGCGTTCGCCGCCGGGGTGGTCTCCTTCACGTCGCCGTGCGTGCTCCCGCTCGTGCCCGGCTATCTGTCCTTCGTGTCCGGAGTCGGCTTCGACGAGCTGGGCGCCCGCCCGCGCCGGGTCACGCTCTCGACGGCCGCCTTCGTCGCCGGCTTCACGACGATGTTCGTGGCGCTCGGGGCCGGCGTGGCCTGGTTCGGAAGCGCGCTGCTGGCGAACCGCCGGTCCCTCGAGATCGTCGCCGGGGTCTTCATCATTCTGGCCGCGATCACGTTCGTCGGCCTCCCGCTTCCGCGCATCCTCTCCCTGGAGCGGCGGATGTCGCTCGACCGCTTCCGCGGCGGAGGGCTCCTGATGTCGGCGCTCGTCGGCGTCGCCTTCGCCGTCGGCTGGACGCCCTGCGTGGGCCCGACCCTCGCCGCGATCCTCACGCTCTCGGCCGGGGGCGGAGGCGCGGTCGAGGGGGCGATACTTCTCGCCGCGTTCTCGCTCGGGCTCGGCCTCCCCTTCCTTCTCTTCGGACTCGCGTTCACACGCTCACTCGGCCTCGTGCGCTGGCTCCGGAGCCACTGGCGCCTGGTCAGCATCACGTCGGCGTCGCTGCTCGTCGCCTTCGGCCTGCTCCTCATCACGGGCGACCTCGTCGAGCTCACGACGCGGCTCGCGCGCTTCACCGGCTGGCAGATCTAGCGGTCGATCACGCGGACGTCCGGGCGGAACGCCGCGACTGCGAACCAGAAGGGCTGGTCGAACACGGCAGGCTCGCCCGTGGACGCGCTCGTGACCCTGGCCGAGCCGACCTCGCGACCCTCGGCGATGTCGGAGGAGTCGAGGGCCGAGCGGACCCCGGGCACCCACTCGACGACGAACGTCTCCTCGCCGACCTCGACCTCCAGACGCTCCCGCTCGCTCAGGACCGAGAACGGGACCGCGGCGGCATCGCCGCCGCGCTCCAGGAACACCACCCGCTCCTTGGGCGAGAGCCGGTCGTCCTCCCGCCCGACGGGGAAAAAGGGGCTGCTGTCGACGTCGTCGTAGCCGGCGTACGGGTTGCTGCCGTAGCTGCGGGTGAAGCCGGTCTCCCGCGAGAGAACCTCGCCGTCCGGATGACGGGCCGCGAAGTCCTCCCAGGCCACGATCCGAGCCGGAAGCTGCGTCAGCCTCTCCCCGGCGAACTCCCCGACGACCGCCTCGCCCCCGAACTGCTGCCACCAGCTCTCGGTCTGGCGGTCGTACATGACCAGGTCCGAGTTCCGGAGGTTGCCGGTCGTCCCGAAGTCGAGCACGCGCCCGTCCAGTCGCCGGTCGAAGACGAGCGCGGTGTTGCAGAGCGGGCAGAAAGTGACGGCGACCGGCGCCCCCGCCACCTCGTCGTTGACGATCTCGTGCCAGACGAGGATCTGCAGCGGGTAGGCGCGTGCGACGCCGCCCAGCTCGAGCTCGACCACCGGTTCGCGCTCGGACAGCCAGTCGGCGGCCTCGTCGCCCGAGACGAACATCGGCACGTCGATCGACGGGATGCCGTCCTTGCCGGGACCGCCGCCCTGGAACTCGGAGAGCGGAACGGTGTGTCTAGAGAAGTCGGTCTCCCACCCGGCGGTCGGAACCAGCAGCTCATCCGCCGCGTCGCCGGTGGACGCACCGGAGGCCGACGCGGACGGCCCCTCCCCGCGCTCACCGCCGCAGCCGACGCCGGCAAGAGCTGCCGCGAGACCCACGAGGAGGAGGGCCGCCCGCATGCACCGTTGGATGCAGGCCCAGCCGACGGCGCCGCAGCTACGCGGCCCGTCCCGTCAGGAGCACGTCCGGACGCTCCGCGGCCTCCAGCGGAAGATCGCGAAGCGCGAAGTGGATCGCCTCCGAGAACGTCGGATAGGGCTGGATCGTGTCGCGGAGGACGTCGATCGGAACCTCGCCGCGGATCGCGACGGTCAGCTGGCCGAGCCACTCGCCGGCCTCCGGCCCGACCGCGGCCGCGCCGACGAGCACTCCGCGGTCGGGATCGGCGAAGAGCTTCACGAAGCCGGGACGCTTGGGACGCTCGTAGGTGGACGCGCGCGCGGTCGCGCTCACCTTCCACGAGGAGGTCACGAGCCCCTCGCCGGCGGTGGTGCCGACCGAGGCGACCTGGGGATCCGTGAAAGCGACCGCCGGCACCGCGCGGTAGTCCGCCCGCGCGTCGCCGCCCGCGACGTTCGCCGCCGCGATGCGTGCCTGGTACTTGCCCACGTGCGTGAAGAGGCCGATCCCGTTGACGTCGCCGATCGCCCAAACGTTCTCGGCGGCGCGCAGGTCGTCGCCGACCACGATGCCGCTCCGGACGATCTCGATTCCGAGCTGCTCGAAGCCGAGGCCGTCGACGTTGGGGCTGCGGCCGGTCGCGACGAGCAGCCGCTGCCCCTCGATCCGCTCTCCTCCGGGGAGGAAGAGGCGGAAGCGGTCGCCGTCCTTCTCGACGCGCTCCGTGAGCGTGTTCAGCCGGATCTCGATTCCCTCCGCCTCGAAGACCTCCTGGAGAAGCCGGCCGGCGGCCGGATCGTCTCGCGGCAGGAGGTGGTCGATGTCCTGGACGATCGTCACCGCGGAGCCCAGGCGGTTGAAGAACTGCGCCAGCTCGGTGCCGACCACGCCGCCGCCGAGGACGATCAGGCTCTTGGGGACCTCGTTCGTCGTGGTCGCCTCGCGGTTAGTCCAGTAGTCCACTTGGGCGAGGCCGGGGATCGGCGGCGCCGAGGCGGACGAGCCGGTGGCGACGACCAGCTTGCCGTACTCGATCAGGCGACCGTCGACGTCGACGACGCCGGGCGAGGCGATGCGAGCCGTTCCGCGGACGAGCTCCACTCCTCGACCTGCGAGCCACCGCTCCTGGGCCGAGTCGTCCAGCCCGTCGGTCACCTGGTCGCGCCACCAGAAGACGCGCGCCGGGTCGAGCTCGCCGGTGACCGCCTCGGCCGCTCCCGGCGCCCGCCGCGCGGCTGCGACGATCTCGGCGGGACGCAGGAGCGCCTTCGTCGGCATGCAGGCGAAGTAGCTGCACTCGCCGCCGACCAGCTCCTGTTCGACGAGGGTGATGGGGACGCGCTCGTCGAGCCGGCGCAGCGCGCCGACGAACGCCTCGCCGGTGGAGCCGCCTCCGAGAACGACAACGCGATCGCCGGCTCGGTCGGTTGGGGTACTCACGGTGATGTTCCTCACTTTCAAGTCGCTTCGGTGTGCGGGTCCGACCCGGGCTCGCCCCCCGGGGATTCGCGAGGCTCCCCCGGGTACGCGCGCTCGCGCCAGGCGGAGCGGACACGCTCGGCGGCCGACTCCACGTCCGCGTCCACGGGAGCGCGTCCGAGCCGGCGCAGGCGTTCCACCGTGTGGCGGAGGTTCTGGAGGACGGTCCGGCAGCGAGGGCAGAAGCGCACGTGCCGATCGACGCTCCGGCGCTCGCCGTCTTCGAGGTCCTCTTCGACGTAGGCGGACATGAGCGCGCGCGTCTCCTCGCACCGGCGGGGATCCGGCTTCATCAGGCGCTGGGCAAGCTTCGACAGCATGACTCGTTAGACCCGCCGCCCGTCCCCGGGATTCACGCGGGGAGACCGCCCGGAGGCGGTCTCCCCGTATCCCGTGAGCAGGCGGGCCTAGGCGTCGCGGGCCGGCTCCTCCGGAAGGCGGCGCATCCGGACCGCCTGGAAGCGCAGAACCCGCACGACCGTGGCGAGCCCCAGGCCGATCGCGAGCAGGTAGAGGGCAGTCCCGGCCCGGCGGACGCCTTCGAGGACGATGAAGCGCTCCTCGGAATCGGCGAGGGACGCGCCCGAGCCGGTGACGTCCGCGGCGAACACGAAGTGCAGCACGACCGCGGCGCCCACGATCATCGTCGCTGCCAGCATGAGCGCGAGGAAGAGCCGGGCGGTGGGCGGCATCCGCAACGTCTCCACCGGCCGCCGCGCCGCCTCCTGGACCTCCCCGCCGCCGCGGCGCAGCTCGCCGAGGATGCGGGCGACGGCGAACGAGATCGCCATGAAGACCGCGGCGAAGCCCACGAACATGACGCCCGTGCCGACGTGCCTGAGCTGCTCGATCGTCACGGCGCTGCCGCCGTCCGCGATCTCGCTCGCCCGCACGATTCCCAGGACGAGCGCAGCCGGGAAGGCCATGAGAGCCAGGGCCAGCATGGGGAGCCAGAGACGCGCGCCGACTCGCTGAGGAAGGTTGCGCCCCGGCGAGCGCGTGCTCACCGAGACGTCGAACAAGGGCTGTGTTCCAGCAGTTGCCATCTCACTACCTCCCGGTGACGACGATCTCGCGGATGCGGGCGAACTGGAATCCGAGCACCGTCCCGATCGTGGCCAGGGCGAGGACGATGCCGGAGAGCAGGAGCCCGAGGGCGAACTCGCGCAGAGGCGCGAGGAAGGCGAACCAGGTCGACGGGTCGTCGAGCGAGGCCGCGACCGCGTAGAGAACGAACTGGGCCATGGCGGCGACGACGCCGAGCATCATCAGGCCGACGAAGAGCTTCGCGCTCCGCGGCATCGTCAGCGTCTTCACCGTCAGTCCCAGCTCCTCCTGAACCTCCCCGCCGCCGCCGCGCAGGGCGGCCAGGATCGAGCCGAGCAGGAACGAGATGCCCGCAAGGAGCAGCGCCTCGCCCAGGAACTGAAGTCCCTGCACCCAGGCTCCGAGGGCGAGAAAGTCCCCGGCGTCGCTCGTCCCGGCCTGCAGGAAGGAGAGCGCGAGCCCGGCGGCGACGAGCATCGCTCCCAGGACGAGCATGGGGCTCCAGAGCCGGCGGGCGAGGCGGTGGATGGGAAGCGGCTCGAGCGCGGCCGGCGATGCGACCGCCGGGCCGTACGGGGTGCCGATCGGCCCGTAGCGCGCGGCGCCCTCCGGCTCCGCCGCCGGCCTGAGGGCAGGAAGCGCCGCCTTGACGCTGTCGACCCGCAGCCAGAGCCGGACGAGAACGCCCATGAGGATCGTCGCGATCCCGAGCTTGAGCGTGGCGAACCCGGCCGTCGTCAGCCCGAACGTCCACGCGAGCGTCTCCGCCCGCTGGGCGCCGGTGTCGCCCGCGGCGACGAGGTTGCCGACGAGCGCGGCAAGCACCGCGAGCAGGCCGGCGAGCCCGAGAGCGATCCCGACCGACGGGAATCGCGACGGCGCGTCGACGGCCGCGGTCGGCTCCGGGCGCCGGGTGAGTCGCAGGGCATGAGTGGTCATCTGAACCTCCTTGTGCCTCCGCAGTCTCAGACCCGGCCGGGCCGCTCTGGATTCACGGCCTCCGTGCGACCCGGGTGAATCTCTCGCGCGGCCACCTGGGTCAATGGAGGCATGGACACGACCTCGGGAAGCTGCGGCGGCACACTCACCGCGGCCGAGCTGGAAGAGCTCGGCGAAGACGAGGTCGTGTCCCTCATCCGCTGCAGGCTCGAGGCGCTGAAACGCGCCGGCTGCGACGCCCTCGAATGCCTCCTCCTCGCAACGCGCGTGGACGTCGGCCTCGAGCCCGCAGCGGCACTCGTCGCGCGCGGCTGCCCGCCCGCGCTCGCCCTCCGCATCCTCCTCTAGATGCCGGAGCGACTCCCGCGAGTGAGCTCCTCGGCCCTTCCCTGGCTCTCGGTGGACGAGATGCGCGAGGTCGACCGGATCATGACCGAGGAGCTCGGCGTCACCCTGGAGCAGATGATGGAGAACGCGGGCCGCAACCTCGCGGTGCTCGCGCGGCTGCTCGTCGGCGGCGATCTCCGGGGCGCGCGGATCGTCGTCTTCGCCGGCGCGGGCGGAAACGGCGGCGGAGGGCTCGCAGCCGCCCGGCACCTGGCGGTGGCAGGCGCCCGGGTCGACGTCCGTCTCACCCGACCGGCCGAGTCGCTCGCACCCGTCACGGAACGGCAGCACGAGATCCTCACACGGGCCGGTGTCGCGACCGCCGTCGGCGCGGAGCGCATCCCCGACGCCGACCTGGCGATCGACGCGCTCCTCGGCTACGGCCAGGAGGGCGTCCCCCACGGCTCGCTCGCGACGCTCGTTGAGGCGACCGCAGGACGGCGGGTGCTCGCGCTCGACGTCCCGTCGGGCCTCGAGCTCTCGACGGGTACCCTCGCCCGTCCCCACGTCCAGGCCGAAGCGACCCTGACGCTCGCACTCCCGAAGGACGGGCTCCGGGCACCGGGCGCGAGGGACCCCGTCGGCCGCCTGTACCTGGCCGACATCTCCGTCCCCCCTTCCGTCTACGAGCGGCTCGGTCGCCCGCACGCCTCCCCGTTCGGCGCCGGCCCCCTCGTCCGCGTCGACGACGGGCCGGACGGCTAGCCCTCGGCGCTCCCGGCCGCCTCCTCGAGCCGGCGCCGGAGCTCCATGCGGCCGCGGTGCAGGCGGCTCTTGAGGTTGCGGACCTCGATCCCGAGCACCTCCGCTGCTTCCTCGTTGCTGAGCCCCTCCACGTCGCGGAGGACGACCGCGGCACGGTAGTTCGCCGGAAGCTCTGCGAGGTGGGCCTCCAGCTCTCGCCTGAGCTCGCGCGTCTCGACGGCCGCGGACGTGTCGGCGCCGACGTCCGGCACCTCCTGCATGACGTCCTCGTACGGAAGGGTCTCGCGCCGAGACTCGCGCTCGAGAAAGCGGTTCGCCTCGTTCATGGCGATCCGGTAGAGCCACGTCGAGAAGCGTGCCTCCTCGCGAAACCCGGCAAGCCCGCGCCACGCCCTCGCGAAGCACTCCTGGGCCACGTCCTCGGCCGAGGTCGCGTTACCGATCACGCGCACGAGCATCCGGTACACGCGCGGAGCGTGCTCCCGGACGAGCTCGTCGAAGGCGGCGAGGTCCCCGCCGCGGGCCCGGACGACGAGCTCGTGGTCGCGACCCTCCGACGTCTCGCCCACGATTGCCGTCGCTACTCCGATCGTAGGAACGCTGGACCTACCTGCCGGAAGCCCGGCGCTCCGCCTCCGCCTTGACGGCAGCCAGCGAGCTCCGGACGGCGGCCTCCCAGCGGGAAGCGACCTTGGCGCCCCACCAGCGTCCCAGCGCCCAGAGATCGGTGCCGAGGTCGCCCGTGTAGAGGAGCGTCGTTCCGTTCTCGTCCTCGCTCAGGACGAAACG
>Ga0268386_10001173_pt1 | contig 17764 bp, 17 predicted proteins | sample RVTome_15_FD_200260 | JGI IMG/M metagenome (GOLD analysis project Ga0268386, IMG submission 200260) | Soil microbial communities from uranium-contaminated site in the Upper Colorado River Basin, Wyoming, United States - RVT150D86... ...
TCTCCAGGGTCGAGCTCTACGGGGGCGAGAAGATCCAGTATCTGGGCGACAGCATCGAGGGCGACCAGGCCAAGGTGCAGACCAAGCTCCTGACCAAGGGCGGCAGCGAGATCCCCATCGAGTACCGTATGCACCGCAAGGGCGAACGCTGGCTCGTCTACGACGTCATCATCGAGGGCGTGAGCCTGATCGCCAACTATCGGACCCAGTTCAACAAGATCATCCAGACCTCGTCCTACCAGGAGCTGGTCCGGAAGATGAAGACGAAGCAAGAAGAGCAGTCGTGAACGCCGTCATCCTGATCGCCGGCGTGGCGCGGCGGCTGGCCCCGCTGACCGACACGACCCACAAGGCCCTGCTGCCGGTGGGCGGCCGGCCGATCCTGGCGCGCATGCTGGAGGCGCTGAACGCTGTGGGCGTCCGCCAGACCACGCTGGTGGTGGGACACTGCGCCGACCAGGTCCGCGGGCTCGCCGGTGAGCGCGTGGGCCGCATGGCAGTGCGCTACATCCACAATCCCGAGTACACGCGGGGATCGGCCATCTCGCTGCACGCGGCTGGCCGATGCCTGCGGGAGCCGACCCTCGTCATGGACGCCGACGTGCTGTTCCCGCGCGAGTTTCTCAACCGTCTACTGGCGCTGCCGGCGCCGAGCGCGCTGCTCGTCGACCGCGGCTTCCACGACACGGGCGAAGAGGTCAAGGTCTACACCCGCGGCGACCGCGTCATCGCGCTCGGCAAGAAGGTCGTGCCCGAGGCGTGGGACGCCGTCGGCGAGGGCGTCGGGTTCTTCAAGTGCGGGGCCGAGGCTGCGCCCGAGCTGGTGCGTTGCCTGGGCCGGGTCATCGAGGAGAGCCACGGGCTGGGCGAGTGGGAAGATGCGCTCCACATGCTGGTCCCGCACCACCACGTGGGTTGGGCCGATGTGACCGGCCTGCCCTGGACCGAGATCGACTTCGTCGAGGACCTGCGCCGCGCCGAGACCGACGTGCTCCCCCACGTCGCCCGTCTCGACGGCGCGTGATCCGGCAGGCCGCCCTCTACTTCGCCACCGCCGACGACGTCCACGCCGCCCACCTCCCGGTGGTGGGTCGCCCGGTCGCCTTCCGCGCCATCGTGGCCGCCGTCCGCGCCGGCGTTCGCCGCGTGGCCGTTCCGGCGGCGCTGCGCTCGCCCGATCTCGACGCCGCGCTGGCCACCTCGCCGAGCGCACGCGCCGCGGTGGCGTGGTGCGACAGTCCCGGCGCCCTTGCGCCCGAGCCGGTCCTCCTCCTGCCTGCCGCCGCGCTGGCGGCCGCGTCGGGCCTGGGCCGGCTGCTGCAGGCCCCCGCCGGCTGCGTGCTGGCGGAGTCGCAGGCGACCGACACGCCGGCGCTCACCGTCGGCGGCGCGTCGCTCGCGTCCATGCATGCGGCGCTGGTGGCCGGCAGCCCGATCGGCGACCTCCTGGCCTGCGAGCTCAAGGCTCGCGACGTGGCCGCCGTGCACGGCCACAGCTGGTTCGTGCGCGTGAGCGACGCCGGCGCCGCCGCCGAGGCGGAGGCGCGGCTCTGGCGCGAGCTCGGCTCGCCGATCGACACGCGTCTCGACGTCGCCGTCCACCGCAGGCTGTCGAGAGGAGTGACCCGCGCGGCGATCGCGCGCGGCGTCTCGCCGAACGGCATCACCCTCCTCAGTGGCGTGATCGGTCTGGCGGCGGCGGCCGCTGTCGCGCGCGGGGACGCCGCCGCGCTCGCCGGCGGACTGGTCCTGTACCTGATCGCCGTGGTGCTCGACCACTCCGACGGCGAGGTGGCGCGGCTGACGCTGAAGGAGTCGGCGCTGGGCGAGTGGCTCGATATCGTGCTCGACACCGTCGTCCACACCAGCCTCGTGCTGGCTCTCGGCCACGCGGCCGCCAGCGTCACCGGTGGCGGCCTCGGCGCCGGCGTGGCCGCCGCGGGAGGTGTCGTGGCGAGCGCGGTGGTCGGCAAGCTTTGGCCGCCGGCGCCGCTCACCGCCACCGACCGCGGGCTGCTCGACGCGCTCACCTCGCGGGACGGTTTCTACGCCATGCTCGTGCTGTTCCTGGTGCTTCGCATCGTGGCTCCGGCGTTGTTGCCGAGCTTGATGATCGTCGTGGCCGCCGGCACGCACGCGTACTGGGTCGTGCGGGTCGCCCTCCTGGTGCGGCGGCGGCGGCCGGCCGGTGACGACCCGACCCACCCACGGCTGCGCTCGTAGCGCCCGACGCTTTCCCCGCTCTTCGGCGGCGTCTCGAGCAGCACCCTCGCAGCGTGCTCGTCGAGAACCTCCGGCGGCTGGCGGAGGAGCGTCGTCAGCGGGCGCACGGCGCGGCACGCAGGAGGCCGACGTGCTCGGCCTGCGGGCAGTCCCGACTACAGGTCTCTGAAGCGCTCGTTCAGGCTCCGCACTCGATCGGCTTCAGTCTGCTCACCCCGCCGCCGCTCGTCTCCTTTGCGGTGGGCCTCCTGCAACCAGTTGCGATACTGCTCGTTCGCTCGCGCGATCCACCGGTCGATGGATTGCACGGTGCCGGGCACGTCGTCCGGGCCGCTCGTGAAGCGCAGCTGGATGCTCCGATCGTTCAGCACCCACTCGGGCGTCACCGAGGTCCCGCCCGTCTCGGTCTTGAAGACCTGAAGCCACTCGTCGGGCGGCTGCTGGGAAAAGGGGACGACCCACTCCGTGCCGTTCTGTGTCGTGGGTGGTCCCGATCTTCGGACGTCCGTGAAGCTGGCCGGTCGGAATGACATGCGTCGGAGTCTACACGATGTTCCCCATGCGGGCACCGGCGACGAGGGCGAGGAGCCCGGGCAGGACGAGAACGATCGCACCTCTCGATGGCATGGCCATGCCGTACTCCTCATGTCGCCTGCTCAGGCGCGATACCGGCCGATGCCGGTCCGTTGGCCTTCACGATTCGGTACAGCACCCACCCACTCTCGTCTTGCCCTCCCAGGCGCTGGGCTCGCGCGAACAGACTCGGCCTGGCTCGCGGCCGACCCGGTAGGTGCTCCGCGAGAAGCGCCTTCCAGCCCAGGACGACGGCCGCCGGCGGTAACGGCGCCTCGATCGCATAGCACGCCATGATGCCGCGCCGTTCGTGATAGAACTCCATGCGCCATGTCATCCCGCGCTCTCCCTCGGCGTGTCACCACCGCACAGCCGCTGCAAGGCGCCTTGCCGCTCCCACGCCGGCTTCGCCCCATTGCCTTGCTAGGGGAAGGCCGGACGCGATCCGCCGCGTGAGGCCCGGTCGCCTCGCGCAGGCGATTCGTCCGAGCGGCTCGCGACGAGCTTCTGCCACGTCTGCGAGGTGAAGTTGTACTGATAGATGCTCCCCTGCCCATCGAGCGCGAAGAGGTCGTTCTGAGACGCACAGATCTGGATGAACCTCGGCGCCGTACCCTTGCCGGGCGATGTGTTCATGACCTCGTCATCTCCGATCGCGAGCCGGGGCGGATGCGGGGCTCGAGAGGCGTGGCCGCGGCCGGCGACTCGGACGTCAGATCGTCGGGTCGGGGTGTCCAGCTCCCCGCGGCGTACTCGTGCAACGCGTGCACGAGCACCCGGCGTAGCGTGGTCCCCTCCCTCACCGCGCGGGCGCGCGCGGTCCGCTGAAGGCCGCGCGAAACGCCGCGCAACAGGTAGATGCCCGTGGTCGCCATCCGCGCCAGCGCGCGACCTCGCACGGGACCGTCCACGCTCACGCCAGGGTCGTTGTCACCGCCGGCCGTGAAGGGGCGCGTGCTCGCCATCACCGGCCGCCGATCGACATTGGCAAGCGGATGCGCAAGGACGCGGGAGTCACCGCCCCCCCGTGAGCTCCAACGACAACCCTCGTCGAAAACATGACGCTCCTCATGATGGTTTCCCCCTCACGCGGTGTCGAACCCGCGGCCTCACTTCGCTGGCAACTGCCGGCGCCGGGCGGGTGGCGCCGGGGCCGACGTGTGCATCGCCGGAACCACCGCGGTGCGGGCCCGCCGCAGGCGCCGGCCCGTCTCCGTTCTGTCGCACGAGGATGGTCGCGAGCATCTCGATCGCTCGCGGATCCAGCGCCCGGTCGTCGATCAGCACCTGCACCGCGGGACCCGCGAGCCCCCGGACGCGCTCGGCGACCGAGCTGGAGCACACGAGGACGTCGACCTTTCTCACCAGGCGACCCAGCGCCGTCCCCTCGGCGGGGCACGCCCCGACCAGGCTGATGTTCGGCAAGCCCGCGTTCGCGATGGAATGCTCCAGGTTGTGCGCCGTCTCGGCGGCGGTGGAGACCACGCCCACCCGGGCCCCGCGGGGGAGCTGGGCCAGGCGGTGGAGAGTCTCCAGATGCGCCTCGGCGAGCAGCGCGATCACCGGAACTCCTCGCCCCCTCAGGAGCCGCTCCACGTCCGGAAGGTGGCAGAAGCTCGTGACCGCCGCCCGCCACCGTCCGGGCTGTTTCCGGCGGCGCGTGACCGCCGCCAGCTCGCCGAGGAGCACCTTGTCGACGCGGACCGGGAGCTGGGCCTCGAGCTGCCCGGCAAAGAAGTCGAGCTCCGGAGGGCTGCACTCCACGAGCAGGACCTCGATGGCCCCCTGGAGGGCTGCCGGTCGCGCGCCGGCGAGGCTCGACACGCCGATGGCCAGGTCGTCGGCCGTCATGCCGAGGGCCGCCGCCCGGATGACCGTCTCTCGCAAGAAGGTCTCGCGAAGGCGCGAGGCGGGGCGGGCGGGCGGCTGCGAGGCCACGAAGACCCCACGGCCCCGCCGAGCCTCCACGTACCCGCTGCGCTTGAGATCCTCGATGACGCGGGAGACGGTATTCGGATTGATCCCGAGGAAGCCGGCCAGCTCCCGGATGCTGGGGAGCGCCTGGTCCCGCGGGACGCCGCCGCCGTCGATGATGTGCTTGAGCTGCTCCGTCAGCTGCCGGCGGATCGGAATGGGACTCTGGACGTCGACGCGAAGATCGATCCCTAGGCGCATACCGTCGTATTCCAGTCGTACGTTGACGAGATCGCCGGCCGACCGCGTCGTGCTCCCCAGACCCGGTGGCCGCCATCGGCTGTGAGGCTCCACCGGGGCCCGTCCGCGTCGAGGGCGACCATCTCCGACCGGGCGACGTCTTCGGGCATCACGGGGCGGCCTCCCTTCCCGCTGACCGGGTTCTGTCCTGGCTAGATAGTACAGTATATCTAAATTGACACTCTGTACTATTTAGGTGGTACAGTAGCGGCACGGGGCGGCCAATCCGGCGCGCCCACGCGACACGAAGGTGGAGGCACCCACGATGGCTCAGGTAACCACGATGACTCGGGCACCCAAGACGACGCTGCGTCCGCTCCATGACCGGGTGCTCGTCCAGCGCCTGGGGGCGTCAGACGACAAGCACGGCCGCATCCTCATTCCCGACAGCGCCCGGGAGAAGCCGCAGGAGGGCAAGGTGGTCGCCGTGGGCACCGGCCGGGTCGGCGACGACGGCAGGATCCTCCCCCTCGCGGTCAAGGCGGGTGATCGTATCCTCTTCGGCAAGTACTCCGGCAGCGAGATCAAGCTGGACGGCGAGGAGTACCTCATCATGAAGGAAGAGGACGTCCTCGGCATTTTCGGCGCGTAACCGGGCGGCTCCGCCGCCGTCGACCTGTCGTGCCCATCGGGGAGAAAGGTATCCATGCCCAAGCAGCTTCGATTCGACGAGGACGCTCGCGCCGCGCTCCTGCGCGGTATCAACACCATGTCCCATGCCGTCAAGGTGACGCTGGGGCCGAAGGGACGGAACGTCGTCATCGCCAGGAAGTTCGGCAGCCCGACCCTGACCAAGGACGGTGTCACCGTCGCCCGCGAGATCGAGCTCCGGGATCCCGCCGAGAACATGGGCGCCCAGATGCTGAAGGAAGTGGCCGCCAAGACCTCCGACGTCGCGGGTGACGGCACGACCACCGCCACGATCCTCGCCCAGGCCATCTTCCGCGCCGGGCTCAAGAACGTGACCGCCGGCGCCAACCCCATGGGCCTCAAGCGGGGGATCGAACAGGCGGTCGACACGGTGGTCGAGGAGCTGAAGCAGATGTCCAAGGCCACCAAGGACAGGAAAGAGATCGCCCAGGTCGCGACGATCGCGTCGAACAACGACGCGACGATCGGCAATCTGATCGCCGAGGCCATGGAGAAGGTCGGCAAGGACGGCGTCATCACCGTCGAAGAGGCCAAGTCGACGGAGACCACCCTGGAGGTTGTCGAGGGCATGCAGTTCGACCGCGGCTACCTCTCCCCCTACTTCGTGACGGACCCGGCGCGCATGGAGGTGGTGCTGGAGGACGCCCTCGTCCTGATCCACGAGAAGAAGCTCAGCGCCATGCAGGAAATGCTGCCGCTGCTGGAGCAGGTGGCGCGGGCCGGCAAGCCGCTCCTGATCATCGCCGAGGACCTGGAGGGCGAGGCGCTGGCGACGCTGGTGGTGAACAAGCTGCGGGGGACGCTGGCCACCTGCGCCGTCAAGGCGCCGGGCTTCGGCGACCGCCGCAAGGCCATGCTGGAGGACATCGCGGTCCTGACCGGCGGCAAGGCGATCACGGAAGACCTGGGCATGAAGCTCGAGAACCTGAAGCTCGACGACCTCGGCCGGGCCAAGAAGGTGGTCGTGAACAAGGACACCACCACGATCATCGACGGCGCGGGCACGTCGAAGGACATCCAGGGGCGTATCAAGCAGCTCCGGGCCCAGATCGCGGAGACGACCTCGGACTACGACCGCGAGAAGCTCCAGGAGCGGCTCGCGAAGCTCGCGGGCGGCGTCGCCATCGTGAAGGTGGGGGCGGCGACCGAGACCGAGATGAAGGAGAAGAAGGCCCGGGTCGAGGACGCGCTCAACGCCACCCGGGCGGCCGTCGAGGAGGGCATCGTGCCGGGGGGCGGCGTGGCGCTGCTCCGGGCGGCGGAGGCCCTGGACAGCCTCAAGCTCGCGGGCGACGAGGGGACCGGCGTCGCCATCGTGCGGCGCGCCCTCGAGGAGCCCATCAGGACCATCGTGGCCAACGCCGGGCTGGAGGGCTCGGTGATCGTCGAGAAGGTCAAGGGCATGGTCCCGCTGACGCGCGGGTTCGACGCCGAGACCAACGAGTACGTCGACATGGTGCAGGCGGGGATCATCGATCCCACCAAGGTCGAGCGCGTCGCCTTGCAGCACGCGGCGTCGATCGCGGCGCTCCTGCTCACGACCGAGGTGCTCGTCACGGACGTCCCGGCCGCCGGGGCGCCCGCCTCCGCGATGGCGCCCGAGGACGACTTCTAGCCGCCTCCGGCGGCCGGCCCTCAGACGCGGGCCGGCCGCCGGAAGACCGCCCGGAAGCCGAAGTAGGCCACGGCGTCCTTGAGGTTGGAGAACAGGCGCTTGACGGGGTGCATGGAGGGATCGGTGACGTACTCGAGCGTCAGGCTCACCCGCTCCTCCCCCGCCCCGAGCGGCGTGATCGAGTGCCAGAGCTTGTCGCCGTTGAAGAGGATGAACGTCCCCGGATGGGTGGCCAGCCGCACCTCGGCGGGCTGGCGTGCCGGATCGTTCTTGAACAGCTGGCAGACCAGTCGGCTGGACGAGCGCTCGATGAGGCCGAGCAGCACCGTGTAGCGGGCGCCGCGGTAATACGAGGTGTCGAAGTGGAAGCCGATGTGGTCGCCAGGCTCGGTGTAGAAGTACAGGGCGCACGAGTGCGGATCGGTGGACGGGCACGGCTGCAGCGGGCGCCCGGTGAGCCGAGCCAGGAACTCGACGAGCGCCGGCGAGCGGTAGAGCGCGACGATCGTCGGTGCCTGCTCGAGGAGCGCGTGAAAGCTGACGCTGCCGCCCTTCTTGTGGCGCGGGATGTAGCTGCGGTTGATGGCGGGCCGGACCCGGTCCACCTCGGCGAGCATGCGCTCCACCAGCGAGGCCGGCAGCCAGCGCTCGAGGTAGACGAACTCGTTCTGCTCCCAGTACTGGCGGCGGAGCTCGTCGGCGTCGACGCCCGCGAGCGCCCGCGTCACCGTCTCCGTCACCAACGTCGTTGTCTCGCTCAGTCGCAGTCTCCCGCGCCGCACGGCCGCGCCGTGCATCATACACGGCCATGTTACACTGACGCCACCATCGCGCTTCCCGCCGTGGCGCTCGCCCGGCGGACGTTGATCGCGCTTCCAGGAGGCCGGCCGTGGGATCGGTACGAGTCGCCGTCATCGGCGTAGGCAACTGTGCCTCCTCGCTCGTTCAGGGGGTTCAGTACTACCGCCAAGCCCGCCCCGACGCCTTCATCCCCGGCCTCATGCACGCCCGGCTGGGCGACTACCACGTCGGCGACATCGAGTTCTCGGCCGCCTTCGACATCGACGCCCGCAAGGTGGGGCGCGACCTCGGTGAGGCCATCTTCGAGGCCCCGAACAACACCGTACGCTTCGCCGAGGTCAAGCCACTCGGCGTGCCCGTGCACCGCGGAATGACCCACGACGGGCTGGGAACCTACCTGACCCAGATGATCCAGAAGGCGCCGGGCTCGACGTGCGACATCACCGGCATCCTGCGCGACACCGGCACCCACGTGGTCGTGAACTATCTGCCGGTCGGCAGCGAGATGGCCACCAAGTGGTACGTCGAGCAGGTGCTCGACGCCGGCTGCGCGTTCGTGAACTGCATCCCCGTGTTCATCGCGCGGGAGCCGTACTGGCGACGGCGCTTCGAGGAGCGTGGGCTGCCGATCGTGGGCGACGACGTGAAGTCGCAGGTCGGCGCCACTATCGTGCACCGCGTGCTCACCCGCCTGTTCATGGAGCGCGGCGTCCGCCTGGAGCGCACCAGTCAGCTCAACTTCGGCGGCAACACCGACTTCTACAACATGCTGGAGCGCGACCGGCTGGTGTCCAAGAAGATCTCGAAGACCGACGCGGTGCGCTCGCAGCTCGCCCACGACCTGCCGGCCGAGGCCGTGCACATCGGGCCCAGCGACTATGTTCCGTGGCTCGAGGACCGCAAGTGGGCGCACATCCGGCTGGAAGGCCGCGGCTTCGGCGAGCAACCGATCAACGTCGAGCTCAAGCTCGAGGTGTGGGACTCGCCCAACTCGGCCGGCGTCGTGATCGACGCCATTCGCTGCTGCAAGATCGCGCTGGACCGCGGGCTCAAGGGCGGCCTCACGGCCGCCTCGGCCTATCTGATGAAATCGCCGCCCGAGCAGTGGCCGGATGAGGTCGCTCGCCACCGCCTGGAGCGGTTCATCGCCGGCGAAGAGTAAGCTTGCCGGCGACCACACAGGTCGGGCGCCTCCTGCGCCGCCTGGTACGGCGCTCCTGCCGGCGCCCCGGGCTGACGCTGCTGCTGGGCGCGCTGCTGGCGGCCATCTCGGTCGTCTATGCGCTCACCAGCCTCACCTTCGCCACCTCCACGCGCGCCCTCCTGCCCCGCAACGAGCCCTACATCGAGCGCTACGGCGAGTACGAGCGCGAGTTCGGCGAGCTGGACGACCTCGCCATCGTCGTGGAAGCGCCCTCCCTGCCGGAGGCGACGCTGTACGCCGGACGGCTGGTGCGGGAGCTCAAGGAGGCCCGGGTGCCACTGGTCCGGGTCGCGTACCGGATCGATCCCAAGCAGTTCGAGGGGCGGGCCCTGCTCTACCTGTCGCTGGAGCGGCTCAACGAGATCCGCGAGCGCATCTTCGACTACCAGGAGTTCATGGAGTCGTTCGCGGCGCGGCCCACCCTGGACCAGCTCGTGGACGGGGTGGCGACCCAGATCGCCAACGCGTTCATCGGAGGCTTCCTGGACCTCGGCCTGTCCGAGCAGAACAAGAGCGCGCTCGACCTGCGCTTCGTGCGCGACCTCGTCGCCCAGGTGTCCGCGCGCCTCGACCGCCCCACCCCCTACCAGTCGCCGTGGGGGGCATTGTTCTCGGTCGGCAGCGACAGCGCGGACGCCGGCTACTTCCTCTCCGACGACCAGCGGTTGCTGTTCATTCTGGCCGAGCCGGAGAGCGAGGCCGGCAGCTTCACCGGCAACCGGCGGGCCATCGAGGGGGTCCGCGCCACGGTGGCCCGCCTGGCGCCCGAGTTCCCTGACGTCAAGGTCGGCGTCACCGGCAAGCCGGCCCTGTCCAACGACGAGATGACGGCGGCCTTCGACGACAGCGAGCGGGGGACGTACCTGGCCTTCGCCCTCACGCTGGGGCTGCTGCTCATCGCGTTCCTGCGCGTCGGCAAGCCGCTCATCGTGCTGGCGAGCCTGACGCTCGCTCTGTGCTGGTCGATCGGCGTGGCCACGCTGGTCATCGGCCACCTGTCGCTGTTCTCGGTGGTGTTCATCTCGATCGTGATCGGCATCGGCATCGACTACGGGATCTACCTCCTCTTCCGGTACGAGGAGGAGCTGTTCCTGGGCCGCAGTCTCCGCGAGGCCCTCGAGATCACCGCCGCTCGCACTGGCCCCGGCGTGCTGCTGAGCGCAGTCACGGCGGCCGCCACGTTCTACGTGCTGTGCTTGACCGACTTCCGCGGCGTGCAGGAGCTGGGCTTCATCGCCGGGACCGCCATCCTGCTCTCGTGGCTGGTGATGATGACGGTCTTCCCGGCCGCGCTCGTACTGGTGGACCGCCGCCACGCCGGCCGCCCGCGCGACACCGTCCCGCGCGCCATCGCGCTCGAATCCGTCCACGTGCCGCTGGTCGACGGCATCGCCCGCCACCCGCGCACGGTGCTGGCGGTGGCAGCGGTGCTCACCGCGGTCTCCCTGCTGGCCCTGGGCTGGGTGCGGTTCGACTACAACCTGCTGAACCTCCAGGCCGAGGGCACGGAATCGGTCGTGTGGGAGAAGAAGATCCTGGCGACCTCGGGCCGCTCCGGCTTCGCCGCCCTCTCCACCGCCGACACGCTCGACGAGCTGCGCCGCAAGCAGGAGGCGTTCCGCACGCTGTCGACGGTCTCCGAGGTCGACTCCGCGCTGCTGCTCATTCCCGACCAGCAGCCCGAGAAGCGCAAGGTCATCGCCGACTTTGCGCCGATCGTGGCCCCGGTCCGGGTCAGCCGGCCCCTTCGCCTGGACTTCGAGCGGCTCGTCGCCTCGCTCGAGACGCTCAAGCGTCGGTTCGAGGTGGCCGCGACCGAGGCGCCGCCGGGCGATGCCAAGCGGGACCTCTCCCGGCTGACCCAGGACATCGGGCGCCTCGTGCTCAAGCTCCGCCAGAGCAACGTCGAGACGGCCAGCGCCGCGCTCACGCTCCTGCAGCGTCAGGTCTACCGGGACTTTGTCACGAGCTTCCAGCGGCTGCAGGGCAACCTCAACCCGCGCATGGTCGGGCTGACCGACATGCCCCCCGAGATCAAGCGCAAGTTCATCAGCGATCGGGGCCGGTTCCTGCTGCAGATCCACCCCGCCGTGGACATCTGGGACCGCGACGGTGCCGCCCGCTTCGTCGCCGACCTGCGCGGGGTGGACCCCGAGGTGACCGGTACCCCGATCATCACCCACGAGGCCATCCTCCTGATGGAGCGCGCCTACAAGCAGGGCACGCTCTACGCGATCGTGCTGGTCTCCGGCCTGACCTACCTCATGCTGCGCCGCGTGCGGGAGACACTGCTGGCGCTGTTGCCGCTGAGCCTGGGGCTCCTGTGGACGATGGGACTCATGTACGTCTTCGACCTGAAGCTGAACCTCGGCAACGTCTTCGGCCTGCCGCTGATCATCGGCGCCGCCGCCGAGTACGGCCTGGTCATCGTGATGCGCTTCATGGAGGGTCGTCAGCACGGTGGTGCCCTCGTCGCGCGGTCGACGCTCATGGGTGTCCTGGTGTCCGGGCTTACGACCATCACGGGCTTCGGCACCCTCATGATGGCCCATCACCAGGGCATCTACGGGCTGGGACTGCTGCTCACGCTCGGGAGCACCGCGAGCCTCATCGCTGCGCTGATCGTGCTGCCGGTCTTGTTGCGGCTGTTGTATCGGCCGGCGGCGCCGGCGGGCGTGCGCGAGACGCTCATCGAGGCGGTTCGAATACCATAAGAAGGGCCGAGGGGTCGCGCCCCGACACCTCCCCCGCTCCCCTCGCTTCGTCTCGTCAGCGGGAGCGCGACGCCCCCTCCGACACCTCCCCGGCGCCACGACGGGGGTGGGGGGCTCGCGTGACCTGCACCATATTGGAGTGGAGGGCGGGGCCACCGCCCAGGTCCGTCGTGCGGTCGTCGGTCAAGACGTTCACGCCACGGCCACCAGGGTGGAAGCGGTGCCACCAGATGCCCTCGATGACGGCGACGCCGGGACGGGTGGCGTCGGTGACGCGCGCGACGAGCTCGACGGCGCCGCGCGCGCTCTCCACCTCGACGGCATCGCCGTCGGCGATGCCACGGGCCGCGGCGTCGATCGGTGCCAGCATCACCGCCGGCGCGCCCTGGCGGCGGCGCAGCAGCTCGGACTGGCTGAAGGACGAGTTCAGGAAGAACCGGTTGGGCGGCACGATGCACTGCAGCGGATAGCGCCCACCGGCCCCGGTCTCCGCCGGCCCCTCGCGCAGTGGGGTCCACGTCGGCAGCGGCGGCAGGCCCCGCGCTGCCAGCGTCTCCGAGTAGAGCTCGACCCGGCCAGACGGCGTCGGCGCGCCGTCGGCGAAGGGCATGTACGGGCGCGGCAGGTTGAGCCGGACCGAGCCCTCGGCCTGCAGGCGCTCGTAGGTGATGCCGCGCACGGTGTCGTCGCCCTTCGCCAGGAGCTCGCGGATCACCGCCTCCGGGGTTCGCGCGTAGTGTGCCTCGGCCACGCCGAGCGCGCGGGCCAGCAGCCCGCAGACCTCCCAGTTCGAGCGGGCCTCGCCGATCGGTGCCAGCACCGGCTCGGCCAGCTGCACGTAGAGCTGTCCGAAGGAGCGGTAGACGTCCTCGTGCTCCATCGACGTGGTGGCCGGCAGCACGACGTCGGCGTAGCGGGCGGTGTCGGTCATCACCTGCTCGTGCACGACCGTGAAGAGGTCGTCGCGGGCCAGGCCGGCCAGCACGAGCGCCTGGTTCGGACAGATGGCGGCCGGGTTGGAGCTGTAGACGTACAGCGCCTTGACCGGCGGCGCCATCGCGGCGTCCGTCAGCGCTCGACCGAGCCGGATCATGTTCACGATGCGCGGCGGCGGGTCCGGCATGAGGTCGGGCCGCTCGAGTACGGCGTAGTCGAAGCCCGCCGCGCCGCCCGAGGACAACAGCGCGCCGCCGTGCGGGTCGGCATAGGCGCCGGTGAGGGCGGGCAGGCAGGCCACCGTCCGGCAGGTCATGGCCCCGTTGTCGTGGCGCGACAAGCCGATGCCGACCCGGATGAACGAGGCGCGCGTCGCCCCGTAGCGCCGGGCGAAGCCCACGATCGTCGCCTCCGGCAGGCCGACGATCGGCGCCACCCGGGCCGGCGTCCACGCGCGCGCGTGCTCGGTCAGCCGGTCGAAGCCGAGCGTGGCGCGGGCGACGTAGGCGTGGTCGACGCGCCCCTCGGTGATCAGCACGTGCATCATCGCCAGCGCCAGCGCGCCGTCGGTGCCGGGGCGAACCATCAGGTGCTCGTCGGCCTGCTGGGCGGTCGGGGTCCGGTACGGATCGATGACGACGATGTGGGCCCCCCGGGCCCGGGCCTGCTTGACGAGGGTCATGACGTTGATCGTCGAGTAGGCCGCGTTGATGCCCCACAGAACGACGAGATCGGCGCCCACCATCTGCTCGGAGTCGTTGCCGGTGACGGCACCCACGGTCGCTCGCCAGCCCGCGTAGGCGGTGGCGACGCAGATCGTGCGGTCCAGGCGGCTGGCCCCGAGCGCGTGGAACAGCGGATGCCCGGCGAAGTACTGCACCTGGCCCATGGAGCCTGCGTAGGAGAACGGCAGGATCGCCTCGGCCCCGTGGGTGGCGATGATCGCGCGCCAGCGGCGTGCGATCTCGCCGAGGGCGTCGTCCCAGCCGATCGGCTCGAAGCGGCCGGTGCCCTTGGGCCCGACCCGGCGCAGGGGCCGGACAATTCGCAGTGGCGAGTGCACGCGCTCGGCGTACTCCCGCACCTTGCCGCAGATCACGCCCTGGGTGAATGGGTGGCCGGCGGCGCCGGTGACGCTGGCCAGACGGCCGTCGTCGACACGCACCTCGAGGCTACAGGCCGACGGACAGTCGTGGGGGCACACGGAGCGCATGCTCGGGATAGTAGACTAGATGGACCCGGCATGCTCGACGCCGTCCGGCGGCTCCATCCGTTCACGACCCCCGAAGCGGAGCGGCTGGCCGTGCTCTTCGGCATCGTGTACTTCGCGCAGGGCATGTGGTACCTGCCCAACCAGACGATCACCATCGTGCTCAAGGACGCCGGCCTCAGCGCGGGGCTGGTCGCCAACTTCTTCGCCGTCACCACGGCACCGTGGCTGATCAAGCCGGCCTACGGCCTGCTCTCGGACTTCGTGCCGCTCTTCGGGCGCCGCCGGCTCAGCTACCTGGTCCTCACCTCGTCGCTGGCCGTCCTGGCGGGGCTCAGCGTCGGCGTCAGCGGGACCCACGAGTACCGCACGCTGCTCGTGCTGTTCACGGTGATGGGGCTGGGGCTGGCCTTCACCGACGTGATGGCCGACGCGCTCATGGTCGAGAACGGCCGGCGCCTCAACCTCACGGGCGCCTTCCAGGCGGTGCAGTGGGCCTCGATCTACGCCGCCGCCATCCTGGTCGGGATCGTGGGCGGCTGGCTGGCCCACCGGCGCCACCTGTCGGGCGCGTTCCTGCTGGCCGCGTGCTTTCCCCTGCTGACCCTGGCCACCGCCAGCCTCGTCGTCCGCGAGCCGCGGGTACGGGCGGACCGCGCGGCCCTGCGCGCACGGCTCCGTGACGTCCGGGCCGCGCTGAGCGCGCGCGAGGTCTGGCTGGTCGCGGGCTTCATCTTCCTGTTCATGTTCAGCCCGTCCTTCGGGCCGGGCTTCCTCTTCTACCAGACCGACCGCCTCGGCTTCGGCCAGCAATTCATCGGCACGCTCGGCGCGCTACAGTCGCTCGGCTCGGTCCTGGGCGCGGTGACGTACGCGCCGATGTCGCGGCGATGGCCGTTGCGGCGCCGGATCAACGTGACCATCGGACTCAGCGCCATGGGCGTCCTCGTCTACCTGCTCTACCGCGGCCCATGGTCGGCCATCGTGATCGACTTCGCCTACGGGTGGGTGTACATGGTGACGGCGCTGGCGTTCCTGGAGCTCGCCGCCCGGGCGTGCCCGCCCCACGTCGAGGGCACGTTCTTCGCGCTCCTGATGTCGGTCTACAACGCCGGCATGCAGGGCTCGCAGTGGGTCGGCGGCCACCTGTACGACGCGATCGGGTTCGAGTGGCTGGTGCTGATCTCGACGGTCTCGACCGTAATCGTCTGGCTGCTCGTGCCCTTCGTCCCCATCGACGCCATCGAGGCTCGCTCCCGTCACGAAGCCGCAGCGCAGGTCCCCGCCAGCTAGGATTCGGCCCGGCGCCGCTCGGCCGACTCGCGGGCGGCGGCGGCAAAGATGCCACGGGTCATGAGCGCCGCGGCGTCCCGGGACCGGGCCTCGTAGATCAGCGCGCGGGCGGCGTGGGCGGTGCCGTCGTCGGGCGCGACGGCGACGGCCCAGTCGATGAGGTGGCCCGCCAGGGCGAGGTCGCCGGTCGTGGCCAGCTCCTGCGCACGCGCGACCAGCCGCCCGACGCCGCCCGCCAGGCGGGCCACCTCCTGGCCGAGCTCGGCCTCGCGCGCGGGCTTGAGGTGCGAGGGCACGCCGTCCCACCAGCCTCCGTACAGCCGCCAGATGTTGCGGACGACGTACTCGGGCTCGTCGTACACGGCGTGCAGGTATGGCCGCCCGGCCAGGTGGGCCGGCGGTCCCACCTCGGCCAGGATCGCGTCCAGCGTCGCCCCCGTGTTCATGCGGGCGACCGTCTCGCGCTCCAGCGTCTCCAGCCACTCCGCCGTGTCGTCGAGGGCCTGGGCGACGCGGGCCCGGCCCAGGATCGGCATGCCGTGGCCGGGGATCAGCAGCTCGGGCTCGAGCGCCCGCATGGCGCGGAGCGAGGCGGCCCACTCGGCGGCGTAGCGCTGGACCTTCTGGGGGTTGCCGGCGTTGGGCGCGACCCAGATGAACAGGTCGCCCGTCCACAGGATGCCTCGCTCGGCCCACCAGATCCAGGTGTGGTCATCTGTCTCGCCGCGCGCGTGGTGCAGCTGCAGGGTCACCGCGCCCACCGTGAACGGCAGCGTCGTGTCGTACACGACGTCGGGGGCGTCGTAATCCATCGGCCACGACGGGGCGATGCCGAACTGCCGCGCGTTGATGACGGCGTTGTAGGCGTTGGTCCGGCGGTAGCGGTCGAAACGCGCCGCCACGTCGCGATGGCCCACGATGCGCGGTCGCGGCCATCCGCGCGCGCTCGCCTCGGCCAGGAACGGTGGCAGGCCGAGCGCGTGGTCGGCATGCCCGTGGGTGTAGATCGCGGCGGCGACGGGCGCGGGATCGATCGAGCGGACCAGCGCGAAGGTCCGCTCGCGGGCCGCGTAGTTCGAGGTATCGACGAGCAGCAGTCCCGCTCCGGTCCGGACCACCGTCATGTTCGCGAAGGTGTGCAGGAAGACGATGCCTGGCGACAGCTCCTCCGTCTGGCCGGTCGCCTTCCAGAGCTGACCCGGCGGCACTGCCCCCGACCAGAACCGCTCCGCGAGGTCGCGGATCGGCCCGCTCACGGCTCGCCGGCCTCCCGCTCGTCACGCCGCCCGGCGGCCGCCCCGGCCCGGCGCAGCCAGCCGAGTGCGCGGGGGACGTCGGCCTCGCTCTCGATCACCAGCTCGATCCAGCCGCGCCCCGCGAATCGACGGTGGGGGCGCACGCCGGGCTCGCGGAGCGCGCGGGTCTGGTCGGCCGGCGCCAGCCGGATCCAGAGGTCGCGGTCCCGCTCACGCAGCGGGAAGCAGGCGAAGAGGTGCTCGCCCCGAAAGTAGCCCCACCGGCCGAACATCGGCGTGATCCGCACGCCGTCCCAGCGGCCGAGCACGGCGTTCAGCGCGCGGGCGGGGCCGGTGCCGCCGCGCTCCAGCGCGCGTCGCGTCTTGCGGCCGCGGCCCACGCCCCGCACGCGCCGGCGCTGCGAAGGCTTCATAGGCGCGCATTCTCCCATTGACAGCCGCGCACCGCCGATGCAAAAAAGGGCGTCCCACTTTCCCGGCGGTTCCAGGAGAAGCCCTCATGGCCCAGCCCCCCCGCTTCCGGTACGCGTCCGTGGAGGGCGCCGACGCGCTCTTCGAGCCGACGTTCGTCGACTACCTGCTCGCCCTGCACGATCAGCTCGCGCCGCGGATCACGATGCTGCTGGGCCGGCGGGCCGACGCGCTCGCGCGCGCGCTGACGCAGAGCGCGCCGCCCACGCACCCGCCGCGCAGCGAGGCGAACACCGGCGACTGGCAGGTGCCACCGGTGCCGGACGACCTCCGCAAGCCCGGGATCGAGATCTCGGGCCCCTGCTCGATCACCTCCATGTTCATCAACGCGCTGAACCCCGGGCCCGAGGGCGAGCGCGCCGAGGGCGACCTCGACGACGACGAGGACTCGGGCGGCCACCGTCTCATCGACACCGTGCAGTCCGCCCACAACCGGGTGGCCGCGGTCCAGCGTGAACTGTACTTCCGCGACACCGCCCGCAACCGCGAGTACAAGATCGCTCCCGGCGAGCTGCCGTTCTTCATGCACCGCGAGCGCGGCATCCACCTGGGCGAGCCCGACGTCACCGTCGACGGCCGGCCGGTGAACGCCGCGGTGCTCGG
>Ga0268386_10001174_pt1 | contig 17759 bp, 19 predicted proteins | sample RVTome_15_FD_200260 | JGI IMG/M metagenome (GOLD analysis project Ga0268386, IMG submission 200260) | Soil microbial communities from uranium-contaminated site in the Upper Colorado River Basin, Wyoming, United States - RVT150D86... ...
GGGCCCAGGGCTTTGGCGGCACCGTCGAGTACTCGAAGGCGGCGGGCCTGCTCACTGCGGCAAAGGTCCAGTTTGAATTCGGCAAGTACCCCAACTGCATTGAAAAAGTCGGCCGCGCCCGGGCTTTCATTGCCCGGTCACAAGCCGGCGGCTGATCGCGCTTTTCAGTTTTTGGGTTCGTAGCGCTCGACCCCGCCCAGCCTCGACAAATCCTCCTCGCGCCCGCGCAGCTCGATGACGTTGCGGTCCGGGTCGCGCAGGAAGACCGAAACGTGGCCATCGCGCCCGAACGAGACCGGTCCCTGCGTGATCGCGATCTTGTTCTCACGCAGCATCTCGATTGCGGCGGCAACTGAGGCCACCCGGAAAGCGACGTGGGTATAGCCCGGGTACTTGTCGGGAACGTCCATCAGGATGTTGCGCCCGCCGCTGTCGTTGTTGGCGTTGTAGACCAGATTGATCTCGACGTTGTGCCTGTTCTTGATCACGACCACTGCGTCGTTCTCGGCCCGGTGATCCGCAACGAAACCGAAGAGTTCATAGAAGGCCATGGCGCGGTCGAGGTCCGCGACCCGTATGCCGACGTGATCCACAATTTCGATATCGATCATGGCTGTTTCTCGTACTCCTCGTGCATCGGCCCCTCGTGCGGCTCGACGTACCACGGCGCCCGCGAGCCCCAGAAGATGCTCGCGCTCGGGCGCGCATCGGGGCTCGAGTCGAGGATTCCCGCCGGCACGAGGTAGTTCTCCGTGCCAGGAATCTTGTGCGGCACGCGCGTGCCGCACTGCGTGCAGAAGCACACTGCGAAACGCTTGGCCCCCGGCAGGTCGAAGCGGCGGATCTGCGATTCGCCGGAGAGCCATTTCAGCTGGCTCTGGGGCAGGAAGATGTTCGCGGCATGCGCGCTGCCGGTTGCCTTGCGGCAGCGGCCGCAGTAGCAATACCTGAAGCCCGAGAGAGGTGGGCTGATCTCGAAACGCACTGCCCCGCAGAGGCAGCTTCCCGCCAGCACGTCCTGTTGCATGCGATTTCCTTTCCCGTCACGTGGAGCCAGCACTTCGGCCGCCGGCCAGCAAATTGTACAGCCAGGCGAACACCGCGCCGCCGATTGCCCCGTCGACCAGGCCGTAGAGCGTCCCCGTGATGACCGAGCCCATGCCAACGCCGGGACGATAACCGGGATAGATCGAAGCACAGAGATCGAGGAAAGCGCGGCCGTAGCCCGGCCACATGAGGTTTGCGATGGCGACGACAAGCACCGCGGCGCCCCACAAGAGGCCCGCCGTCAACGCTAATGCAGTGACATTGAATCGCATGGGATCTCCTCTCATCTCAAAGGACCGTTTCGAATGACCGGGCTCAGCCACCTGCAGCCTGAAGGCGGCTGGTGACAAAGCACGACGAGCCGCCCTGGCCGCGCGCGGCGAGCGCCTCTGCACGGGTCTTTCGCAACACGGCGCCCAGCGCGTCGGCGGCGCCGTTCGCAGGCAGTCGATCAAGGAGCGCCAGGGCCTCCTCGGGGCATCCCCGTTCGAGGAGAAGGTCCGCCAGGTTGTTCACCACCGCGCGCTCGTCGGGGCGCTCAGCCAGAAGCGTTCGGTAGTTCGCCTCGGCTTCAGCGAGCTTGCCGCTTGAGCGCAGCGCGTTGGCCAGCCCGAACCGCGCCACAAAACTCCGCGGCCAGCGCGTGAGCGCCGCGCGATAGGCTGTAACGAGCGTCGCGGGGTCTGCGCCCGCGCTTTCCATCGCGGCCACCGCCTCGAGATAACGGCGCGGCCCGGACGACGCGGGCAGCTCGCCCGGGACCAACGTCACGATGGCCCACCGCCCGGCGAGGCTCCACGTGCGCAGAAACTCGGCTGCGGGCGTCTCGAGGCGCTTCGTTTGCCCCGATCGCATCAAAAGTACATCCTTTATCGCGTCGTAGCCCACCGCCACGGCATAGTGCCAGGCGGGCCATGTCCGCAGCCGCAGGTTCTGGAGCACAAGCACCGGGCGCCCCGCCTGCAGCTCGGCGATCAAGGCAGCAAGCTCCGGCGAGATGACCACCGGAATTCGCCCGTGCCGACGCGTGGCGGCGATCAGCTCGATTTGCAGGCTGCCTTCGCGCCGCGGGAGATACACCTGCGGCGCGAGCTCGGACGGCGTCAGCTCGAGGCCCGAGTGCCCCAGCACCGTCGCCAGCGCCGCGGGGCCGCACTGATAGGCCTCCTGCGGGAAGAATGGCGCGCCGGCGATCTCGACCGCCTGTGCATCGGAGGCGGGCAGCGTTTCCGGAAGGACGGGGGCGCGGGCCGCGCAGCCGCCCAACAGCAGCGCCATCGCGCCGAGCACAACCCGGCGCGCATGCATCGAGCGCAACCTAAAGCTTGGTAAAGATGTTGGTGACGCCCGTGAGCTCGAGAATGATGAGCACGACGAATACGACGCCCACCACCGCGAAGAAATCGCCGCCGGCCGGCAGCTGCTCGAGCTCGCCCTCCAGCGCCGCGAGCTCCGCTGGCGTGAGGCTCGCGACGCGCTCGCGCGCCGCCATCGGATCAACGCCGAGCGCAACCATGGCGTGTCGCACTTCTTCACGTGCGAGCGCGTCCCGCACCCGTAAAACCTGCGCCTCCGTGCTTTCCTCCTGGAGAAGCGCGCCGGTACCGACCGGCGCGGCTGTCACAGCTTGCGGCCAGCTGATCGCCGTCAGCAGAACGATCAGGCCCTTGGCAAATGCGCGTTTGAGGAGTGGTATCGTCGTCACGTTTGTCCTTTCGCGAATGTCATCAGCTCTCTATAGGGACCAGACAACAGGCGTTCCGGCAAATCATGCCCCCCATTCGCGAACTGGGTCAAGCGCTGGCACCTCGTCCGTCGCGCGCTTCCGCAATGCGTCATGATGGAAATCGGTGATGGAGGTCTACTGAACCGCATATCGGCAGCACACATCACGAATTTCCATCTCCAGCCGGCGTTGGTAAGCTAAGCGCCGTGGCCGCCACAAAACGATTTGATCCGGAGTCAAACGAGCCCTTCCCGCTCAGCCGGTCCAAGGTCGAGCTTTTTCTCGACTGCCCGCGCTGCTTCTACCTCGACCGGCGGCTCGGCGTCGGGCGCCCGGCCGGGTTTCCGTTCAATCTTAATTCAGCGGTCGACGAGCTGCTCAAGCGCGAGTTCGACCGGCACCGCGCGGCGGGCACGATGCATCCGCTGATGAGGAAGGCGGGGCTCAACGCGGTCCCGCACGCGCACCCGCAGCTCGAGACCTGGCGGGCGAACTTCCGGGGCGTGCGCACCGTGCACGAGCCGAGCGGGCTGACGCTCTCGGGCGCGATCGACGATCTGTGGCGCGACCTCGACAGCGGGGAGTTGATCGTCGTCGACTACAAGAGCACGTCCAAGGCGGGCGAGGTGGGTATCGATGCCGGCTGGCAGATTTCCTACAAGCGGCAGATGGAGTTCTACCAGTGGCTGCTGCGCCGCCAGGGCCTGGGCGTCGCGCGCAGGGGATGGTTCGTCTACTGCAACGCGCGCAGGGATTTGCCGGCCTTCGATGCCCGGCTTGAGTTCCGGATCAGCATGATTCCCTACGAGGGCGACGACAGCTGGGTCGAGGAGACGCTCGCCGCCATCCGCACGACGCTGACGGCGCCCGCACCGCCCGACGCAGGCGAGGACTGCGATTACTGCAGCTACGTGTCCCTTGCCGGCTCGACCGCCGTTCAACCCGGCGCGTGACGCTGCAGGCGACCTAATCGACGATCTTGTTGATCGGCAGCTCGATGATCCCACGGGCGCCCGCCTCGTAGAGGCGCGGGATCAACTCGCGCACCATCTTCTCCTCCACCACGGTGCTGAGATCGACCCAGTCGGGATCGGCGAGCGTCGACACGGTGGGCGTCGCCAGTGCCGGGAGAATCCTGAGCACGGCGTCGACATCCTTGCGCCGCACGTTCATCGCCAGAAGCACGCGCGTCGCAGCGGCGATGGCGCCCTTCAGCATCATGACCACGCGCTCCATCTTGGCGCGCTTCCAGCTGTCCTTGCACGCGGCGTGATTGGCAATAAAACGCGGCGTGCTCTCGAGCACCACGTCGATGACCTTCAGATCGTTCGCGCGCAACGACGAGCCGGTCTCGGAGACATCCACGATCGCATCGGCAAGGATCGGCGGCTTGACCTCCGTTGCGCCCCACGAGAACTCGACGGTCGCCTTGACTCCGTGCTTCGCGAGGAAGCGCTTGGTCATGCCCACTGCTTCGGTCGCGATGCGCCGTCCGGCGAGATCCTTGACGGTCCTGAACGGCGAATCTTCCTTCGATGCGAGCACCCATCGCACGACGCCGTAATTGGGCCAGGGCGCCTTGAGATCGGCGAGCTCCACCACGTCCTCGTCGTTTTCGAGAATCCAGTCGAGGCCGGTGATCGCGCAGTCGAGTATGCCCTGCCCCACGTAGCGCGCCATCTCCTGAGGGCGGATCAGGATGCACTGGATCTCCGCGTCGTCGATGTCAGGGTAATACGAGCGGCCGGAGATGCGCAGATCGTAGCCGGCGCGGGTGAAGAGTTTCTGGGTGGTGTCCTGGAGGCTGCCCTTCGGTATGCCCAGGCGCAGTTGCTTGGCGTTTTCGGTCATCGCGGACGATCTTTATTGGCGCGGAGTGACATCATACCGCGACCCAAAGTCAGAAGGCAGAAGTCGGAAGGCAGAACGGACTTTGTCTTGTATTGATTTACCGGCGTGTGTTCACCGCCGGTTTCGGGTTCGAGCAACGCCGATTCCCGTTTCACGTTTTACGTTTCACGTTTCACGGAATGGATGCGTGGCTCGATGCGCGACTGCATGTGACCGGCCTCGGTACGGGGAAGGTCCCAGACGCCAGCCAGGAGGGAGAGCAGTCCGTCGCCCTCGATCAGCCTTAACGGCTTGCCCTGCGCGTATTGCCAGGCCTCGTGCGTGTATTGCCCGCTCGAGAGGAAGATCGCCTCGTCCGCGCGCTCGAAGCGCATGATGTCGTTCAACTCGCGAATCTGCGCGATGCCGATCTGCCGCGCCTGCCAGTGCCGGCACAGCACGATGCTCTTCCGGCCGTCCCGCCACAGCTCGAGGTCGACCTCGCCCTCCGGCAAATGACTGCCGCGCGCCTCGACGATGTAACCCTGGCGCCCGAAGGCCTCGCCCACCAGGAGCTCGAAGCGGTGCCGCGGCAGCATGCGCAGCGCAACGAGGCTTCCCCGGCGCTGGCGCACGCTTCCGCGAAAAAGTGCGCGCAGGAACGAGGCGGCGGCCGCCAGCAGAAATGGCAGCGCAAAGACCCAGGCGATGGCCGCCATGCCATCCGCCACGGCCTGCGTCGTCGGGCCCGGCGGCATCAGGGCAGCGAACCCGAATCGCATGAAAAGATAGGCGACGAGCGCGAGCACCAGGCCGATCCACCACGGGGTGCCGATGACGGTCGCGAGAACGCCGGTTTTTCTTCGATCCAGCATGGCTGCGGAAAGGATAGCGGAATTTTACCGGACGGCGGATACGATTCAACTGCGCGACGCCGAGGGTGCTATGCTGCCGGCAACGGCCGGCAACGGGCCGATACCAACAAGCCGGAGGGGAACATGAATCGACTGTCCAGGAGGTTCTTTCACGCCGCGATCGCGGCGCTCATCGCTGCGCCCGGCGTGGCCCTGGCCCAAAGCTATCCCACGAAGCCGGTGCGCCTGTTTACCGGCTCGGGGCCGGGCGGCGGCGCGGACCAGACTTCGCGGGTGCTCGCCGAGCGCCTCTCGCGCGTGCTGAAGGAGCAGGTCGTGGTTGAGAACCGGCCCGGAGCAACGGGAATGATCGCCAACCGCCTGGTGGCGAACGCGGCGCCCGATGGCCACACGCTGCTGCTCGAGCCCTCCTCGTTTGTCGCCATCAGCCCGCACTTGAACGCCAAGGACGGGTGGGATCCGACGAAGAGCCTTGCGCCGATCATCCAGGTGAGCGCCTACGGGCTGGTGCTGGTCGTGCATCCTTCGGTGCCCGCGAAAACCGTGAAGGAGCTGATCGCGCTCGCCCGCTCGCAACCCGGGGTGCTCAACTTCGCCTCCTCCGGCGTGGGCAGCAATTTCCACCTCGCGGCGGAGCTGTTCAAGATCCGCGCGAAGATCGACATCGTGCATATCCCCTACCGCGGGAGCGGCAACGCCCTCATCGATCTTCTCGCCGGGCGCGCCGATCTCATGTTCGGCCTCATCCCGATCTCGTATCCGTACATCAGGCAAGGCAAGCTGCGCGCGCTCGGAGTAACTGCCACGGCACGCAATGCGCTGATGCCGGATGTGCCCACCATCAGCGAGGCAGCGCTCCCGGGGTTCGAGGTGCTGAGCTGGGAGGGCGTGTTCGCGCCGGTCGGCACCCCGTCTGCGATCATCACCCGCCTCAATGCCGAGATCGGCCGGATCGTCAATTCGGCCGAGGTAAGAAAGATGTGGGTAAACAAAGGCGTCGAGACCGTCACCGGCACGCCCGAGGATCTCGGCAACAAGCTCAAGGCCGATTACACGCGGCTCGGGGAATTGCTGACGAAGCTCAAGATCAAGAAGTGATTCGTGATGAGTGATGGGTAATGGGGGCCAATCGCTCGCCAGTTCATCAACCAAAGCCGTGTCAACCGGAGCGGAGGTGGTGCGTTTACCAGGGTTGATGGGCACTCCACGGACGCACCGGGACGTCATCGCCTGGCGCCAGGCCATGGTGCTGGTCGAAGCCGTCTACCGGGACACGGCGCAGTTTCCACGCGAGGAGGCGTTCGGACTCGCTGCGCAAATCCGCAACGCGGCGCTTGCGGTGCCCGCCCGCCTTGCAGAGGGGGCAACGCGTGGCTCAGTGCGCGAGCTGATCCAGCTCCTGGGCGCAAGTTGCGGCTCGCTGGCCGCGCTCGAGACGCAGCTGGAGATTGCGGTGCGACTGGGCTACCTCAAACCGGATGCCCGCGCCGTCATAGAGGCCCAGCGCGTCGGGGTTCTCGTCGGCACCTTGCGCCGCTCGCTCACAAGCGGGGCGCTCCAACAACATTAACCGCGGATGGACGACATCACATCAACGAATCGTGATGGGCAGGTTGTGGGCAAAGTCGCCCGCTGGCGCCCACTCATCACCCATCACTCATTACGCATCACCGGAAGTCAGATTCCGAGATAAGCTGACTTCACCTGCTCGTTCGCCCACAGCTCCTGCGGGCTCGCGGAGTAGACGACGCGCCCCTTACTCATGACGTGGACGTGGTCGACGAGCTTCAGCGCGAGCGAGGCGTTCTGCTCGACCAGCAGGATGGAAAGCCCCTGCGCCTTCAGCTTGCCGACTGCCTCCCAGACGCCCTGGATGATGATCGGCGCGAGACCTTCGGACGGCTCATCCATGATGAGACAGTCGGGATTCGTCATGAGGGCGCGGCCGATGGCGAGCATCTGCTGCTCGCCGCCCGAGAGCGTCTTGGCGCGCTGGCGCCGACGCTCTTCCAGGCGCGGAAAAAGCGCATAGACGCGCTCGACGCTCCAGCCGTGGCGCTCCACGCCGCGCTCTGCGACCAGCAGGTTTTCCTCCACCGACAGGGTCGGGAAGACCCGCCGGCCCTGCGGCACGAGCCCCATTCCGCGGCGCACGGTCTCGAACGAGGAGACGTGCGTGATGTCCGCCCCCTTGAAGAGAATGCGCCCGCGACGCGGTGGATTGAAGCCGACGATCGACTTGACGAGCGTCGTCTTGCCCACACCGTTGCGCCCGAGGAGCCCGAGAATCTGCCCCTGCTCGAGCCTGAGCGACAGCCCCTGCAGGACGTAGGCATCGCCGTAGTACGTATGGATGTCCTCGACGCTGAGAATCGACACGGAACTAACCTGTTCCCAGGTAGATTTCCTGTACCTTGGCGCTGCGCCGGATGGAATCGGTCGGGCCCTCTTCCACCACCTCGCCGAAATGCAGCACCGAGATGTGCTCCACCACGTCGAAGACGACGTCCATGTCATGCTCGATGAGCAGGATGGCAAGCGCGGGATCGAGGCGCTTCAGGAATTCGGCCATTTCCCGCGACTCGCCTGAGGCGAGCCCCGCCGCGGGCTCATCGAGCAGCAGGATCCTGGGGTCGCTTGCGAGCGCCAGCACGATCTCGATCTGGCGCTGCTCGCCGTGCGAGAGGTTGCGCACCTCCACGTCACGGCGATCCGAGTAGCCTGCGTCCTCGAGGAGGCGGCGCGCCTTTGCCGCCACCTCGCGGTAGGACGACAACGGCCGCCACATGACGAACTTCATCCGATGCAGCCCCTGGATTGCAAGCAACACGTTGTCGAGCACCGTGAGCTTGGGGAAAAGATTCGTCACCTGAAACGTCCGCGCCATGCCCATTGCCGTGCGCCGGTGGCTGGGCCAGCCCGTCACGTCGGCGCCGAAAAGCACCGCCTGTCCCGCGCTTGCGGGGAGAGTGCCGGTGATCACGTTGAAGAGCGTCGTCTTCCCCGCTCCGTTCGGCCCGATGATCGCCTTGCGCTCGCCGGCGAAGAGCCGGAGGCTCACGTTTTGCACGGCGTGCAGCCCGCCGAAGCTCTTCGTCAGCCCTTTGAGCTCCAGCACCGGCGACGCATCAGCGTTCATCATGCCCGTTCATCCCTTCAAACATCTCGTGAAACGTAAAACGTCAAACGTGAAACGTGGCCTGTGAACCCCGGACCATAGAACATGCTCCTGGATGGCAGACCACGCATGACGCAGTGAGCAGAAAATTAATCAAGCCGAGCCCCATGCGTTTCACGTTTCACGTTTTACGACCGTCGAACGGCCGACGAGTGCCACCGCCTTCGACGGCGGCACTCCACGGGCCGACACGACTCACTCGCAGTACTTGCAAGGCGGGAACGTGCGGCTGTACACGGGCTGCTCAAGGAACTTGGCCTTCGGGTATTTCCAGAACTGGCCCACGTTGGGATAGGTCTTGATCACCGTGTTCCAGAGCTCTTCCTTGTCGTAGCCGTGCATCTTCTTCTTCTCGACCTTGCGGATGTAGATGTTGTGCACCGGATTGCGCATCTCGTCGAGGCGCACCGGCCCGCGCACGCTGTCGAGCTGGATCTTCGCCATCATCTGCACGAACTTCTCCGCGCCCGGCCACTTGCCGCCGGTCTGCTTCAGCACCTCGTGAATCATCTGCGCAGTGGTGTAGTTGCTCTCCGAGTAGTAGGAGGGCACTTTTCCGTACTTCTCGCGGTACTTCCTCACGAACGCCCTGTTCTTGGGCGTGTCGAGCGCCGCGCTGTATTGCAGGGCCGAGACGTGGCCGATCGCCTCGTCGCCCATCGAAGGCAGCACGAACTCGTCGTAGCTCGTCCCCCCGCCCATGACCGGCTTCTTGATTCCCGCCGCGGCAAGCTGCTTCGGGAACTGCAGCGACATCGGTCCCACCATGAGCGTGAAGATCGCGTCGGCATTGTCCTTGATCGTCGGGATGAACGGCCCGAAGTCCTTGGTGCCGAGCGGCGGCCAGATTTTCTGGATGACTTGTCCTCCGCAGTCCTCGAAGGTCTTCTGGAACCCGCCCACGACCTCGTAGCCGAAGGCGTAGTCGGCGGCGATCGTCACGACCTTCTTGTAGCCCTGGTCGCATGCCCATTGCCCGAAGGGGTGGTTCGGCTGCGAGCTCGTCCAGCCCGTGCGCACCACGTACGGATACTTCTCGGCCTCCCGCTGCGTCAAGTCGTCGGCCGCGGGGATGGACAGAATGTAGACCGTCTTCAGCCGCGTGCTGACCGGCGCCAGCGCGTAGCCGGTCGAGGCAAGCAGCCCGCCGATGAACATATGGACCTTGTCCTGGCGGACGAGCTTCTCGGCCTTGCGCACGTTGACCGGCGGCTTGCCCTGGCCGTCCTCGAGGATCACGTTGACCTTGGCGCCGGCGAAATTCCCGCCCTGCTCCTCCACGTACATCATGAAACCGTTGTGCATATCCTTCCCGATTTGCGCGAAGATCCCCGTCATCGGCGCAACGAATCCGATGCGAATCTCCTGCGCCGCACCGGCCGGCCCCGCGGCCGTACCGACCCCGAGCGCTATGACGAGCCCCGCGAGCGCGCTGGTCGTTCTGGCTTTGCATTTGCGTAGCATGGCGACTCCTCCTTTCAGTTCTACTGAGACGCTGAAACTACTTTCTCCCGCCCGGCGCCCGCCGACAACGCGCGCCGCTGGCGGATCCGCTCCGGGATGCCCATCAGGCCGCCCGGGAGGTACAGAATCGTGAGCACGTAGACGCCGCCGAGCACGTACTGCCACCACGGCACCAGCGTGCTCAGGTACTCGCGCAGGAAGACGACGACGCCCGCGCCGATCGCGCTGCCGACCAGGGTGCCCGGCCCGCCGAGGACCACCATGAGCAACGCGTCGACCGATGTCGTGAGAATGACGTCCTCCGGGCTCACCAGTCCATTGAGAAAGGCCCACAGCACGCCCGCGAGCCCGCCAAAGCCGCCGGCGATGATGAACGCGATGTACTTGTGGAGCCACGTGTTGTAGCCGAGGATGCGCATCCGGAGCTCGCTTTCGCGGATTCCAACGAGACTGCGCCCGAAGGGCGACCTCACGAGGAGATAGAGCGCCGCCAGCGTCGCCACGAAAAAGCCGAACACGACGTAGAAGAACGTCACGTCGTTCGCAAGGTCGATCCCGAACTCGGGTCGGCCCGGCAGGTTGATCCCGTTGTCGCCGCCCGTCACCGAGTTCCAGCGATAGGCGAGTCCCCACACGCACTGGCCGAGCGCGAGGGTGATCATGAGGAAATAGACTCCTGTCGCCCGGATCGCGAACAGTCCGAAAAGAGCCGCGGTCAGGGCCCCGATCGCCATGCCGAGCACGATGAGCACCCAGAAGCTCGCGCCGAGCCCGAACTCGAACTCGGTCGCCAGGATGGCCGTGAGGTAGGCACCCATGCCGAGATAGGCAGCCTGTCCGAGCGAGGGCAGCCCCGTGTAGCCGAGCAGGATGTCGAGGCTCATCGCCAGGATTGCAAATACCAGGGCCTGCGTGATGAGGAGGATCACAAACGAGCCGGTATACGGCGTGCCCACGAGCAGCGCGGCGAGCGCCGCGATGACGATGAAGATCTTTGTTCTCTCTTTCATGGCGCCAGCCTCATTCCCGCCCGAAGAGGCCCGTCGGCTTGAGCGCCAGGATCAGCACCATCGGCGCGTACAACGTGAAGTAGGAAACTTCGGGAAAGAGCGCCTTGCCGAAGTTGTCCGCGAGACCGACGAGGAGGCTGCCGATGGCCGCGCCGCCCAGGCTGCCCATCCCGCCGATGATCACGACGGCGAATGCGATCGGCAGAATCTCGAAGTCGAGTCCTGGATAGACGCCCAGAAACGCGCCGCCGATCACCCCGCCCAGCGCGGCGAGGAACGCTCCCAGCGCGAAGATGAACATCGACACGCGCGAGGTGTCGACGCCCACCCCGCGCGCCATCTCGGAGTCGTCGACCGCGGCGCGCACCATCGCGCCCATGCGCGTCTTCTCCATGGTGAGCCAGATCGTGCCGCCGATCGCGACGGCAACGCCGATCATGAACACGCGGTAAAGAGGGAAATAGATGCCCCCGATCACGGCGCTTTCCTCCAGCGCCTCGGGCGGATTGATGATCAGGTTGTCGCCGCCCCAGATGTCGAGCGCCCCCTGCTGGAACAGGAACGCGAAGCCGACTGTCAGCAGCACCTGCCGCAGCGGATCGAAGCCGAGGGGCCGGAGAAACACGCGTTCCATCAGCAGGCCCACGACCGCGATGGTCAGAGCGGCCACGGGAATGGCGAGCACCCATGAGCCGGTCGTCCAGATCACCGTCAGGGCGACGTAGCCGCCCAGCAGGAAGTACGAGCCGTGCGCGAGGTTGACGATGCGCATGACGCCGAAAATCAACGACAGCCCGCCCGCCAGCAGGAACAGCAGCGCGCCGTACGAGATGCCGTTGAAGACCTGAATGATCCAGAATTCTGCGTCCATATCAAGAGAATCCTAGCCGCCGATGCACGCCGATGGACGCCGATCATTCAAACAAAAAACAAAACTCTTCATCCTTCCTCCTTCATCCTTCTGCTGCCGGTATGACCGGCAGCAGCACGTAGGGCGCCTTGTCGCCCGTGCCGCGCCGGCACGCGCGGGATGACGCGCTGCGGGATTTGAGGCGCGCGGCGGGCAACTTGCTGCTAATCGCCGGCCCTGACCGGAGATGTCACCATCTCCGGCTGGCGCAGCCAGATCTGCAGGGCGACACCCAGTGCCAGCATCGCAACGGCTGCAAGCTTGACCCACCAGATCTGGAAAAAGAATCCGATCGCAGCGCCCATGAAGAGCGCACGCTCCATCCAGCTCAGTTTGCGCCGGAAGTAGCCCTCGATCGCCACCGCTAAGCTATAGAAGCCGATGAAGGCCGTCGCCCAGACGATGATGATGTCCCACCAGGCCGCGCCCGGATCCATCAGAATCGGCGAGTAGGCCATCAGGAACGGCACGACATAGAGCGGTTTGGCGAGTAAGACGGCGATGAAACCGGTTCGCGTTGGATCCGATCGGGCGATACCCGCTGCGATAAACGCTCCCAGCGCGAAGGGCGGTGTCAGCGACGAATCCTGGCTGAGCCACAGAATGATCAGATGCGCGTTGAGCAGGGGTACGCCAAGTTCGACCAGCGCCGGCACTGCGAGGATGGCGAGGATCACGTATGCCGCCGTGATCGTCAGGCCCATGCCCATAATGTAGCTGGCAATGGCACACAGGAGGATGGCCAGTGGCAGGCTGCCTTGCGAATATTCCAGGATGATCGCCGGGAACCGCAACGCCAGGCCCGGCAGGGTCACGCCGGCCAGTACGATACCCATAATGCCCGCCGTGGCGCCGATCACCAATGAGGCAATTGCGCCTTGCGACAGAGTGTCGATCAATCGCGGGGAAGAGAACAGCACGGTTCCGCAAATCGCGAAAAACAACGTGGATGCCATGCTCATGCCGAAAAACAACGGCAAACCAATCAGAATGACGATCCCGGCGACGCTGCCGCCCCAGTCAACGATCAGGCCCTTGTGGACCTTCTCGCCTTGCTCCGGTGTCGGCCTGCCGCCCCAGCCGATCAGCGCGGCGATCGGGTTCGGCAGTTGAAGCTGGCGCGAATTCTCGTTGAAGCAGCTGATCGCCAAGGCACCAACGATCGACCAGAACGCCGCGTAGAAGGGCGAAAAACCTATAATCAGCAGAAAGATGAGCAATGCAACCGGCAGCAGCTTATAACCATCCTTCTTCAGGACTTTCTTGAAGGAAGGCAGTTCTTCGCGCGGTAAACCCCCGATACCCGCCCGACAGGCGCGGAAATGGACCGACATGTAGACCGAGTAGAAGTACATGAGCGCAGGCACGAACGAGACCAGCGCGACATAGCTGTAATTGATGTCCGTGTTGGCGGCGACCAGGAACGCTGCCGATCCCATGATGGGCGGCATCAACTGGCCGCCGATCGAGGAGGTCGCCTCGACGCCCGCGGCGTAGTGCGGGGCATAGCCGGAGCGGCGCATCAGCGGGATCGTGAAGGTTCCGGTCACCGCGATGTTGGCCGCGCCGCTGCCGGCGATCGAGCCGAACAGGCCGCTCGAGACCACCGCAGTCTTGGCGGCGCCGCCCTTGAAGCGGCCGACCAGAGAGAAGGCAATGTCGACAAAAACGTCGCCGATCTTGGTCTGTTGCAGAATGGCGCCGAACACGATGAACAGGAACACATAGGTCGCGAAGACGTTCGTGACGGTCCCGTAAATGCCGCTCTCGCTGTTGAGGTAGGCGATGACCTCGTTGAAGGGGAAGCCGCCATGCGCGATCCCTTCAGGAATGCTCGTGCCGAACCATGTGTAGGCGATGAAGAGCACACCGAGCAGCGGCAGGACGAGGCCGAGAATGCGCCGACACATCTCGATCGACACGATCGCCATCACCGTACCGAAGATCACGTCGTTCCAGTAGATGAGACCCGACCGGTCGCCGCGCTCCTCGAAGTTCCACATGAAGTCGAAGACTGCGGCAAGGGTCAGCAGGCACAGGACGATGTCGCATGTCGAGGGCCGGGTCTGGGGCGAGCGGTCGCCGGCGGGGTAATAGGTGAATACCAGTACTCCCGAGAACACGATGAACAGCGGCAGAAAATAGTGATAGGCATAGATCGGCAGATAGGGCAGCTTCGCCAGCACTACGCCGCCCGGCAACTGGATCGTTGCGCCATTGACTGCCGCATAGATGTAATAAAGGGAGAAGGCGACGCCGATAGTGATTGCCGTCACCCGCGGGACGAGGCACAACCCGGCGCCTATGCCCCAGAGGACCAGCCACGACCAGATCGGCAGGCGGATGACTGTAACGTCCACCCATTGCCAACCCACGAGGTGCGGCAGATAGATTTGGAAAGTCTGGCCTGCCAGAACAACCGACAGCAACAGCACAATGGCGCTGAAGACGCCGAGCAAGAGCAGGTTGCCCCGCGTAACGCCTTCGCTCAGGACACGGCGCGACTTGATCTCCGGCTTGAACAAGTAGGCCAACGCACGGCGCACATGTACCCAGATGCCGGACACCCGATTAACTCCCGCAAGAAAAACCGGCTAGACCCCGAAAGACCGGCGGCGGGAATGGATCATCCCGCCGCCGCACTATGCGCTGTCCGCCGGAAACAGCAGCCGGCCTACTCGATCAGTCCCCGTTCCTTCCAGTAACGCGCCGCACCGGGGTGCAGTTGCATGCCGAACGCTGCCGCCTGCTTGAGGAAGGCATCGGTCTTCGAAGACTTGAGGCCGATCTGCCAGGCTTTGAACGAATTCACCAGGAATTCGCGGCTCGAATCGTCATACGTGGCCTTGGTGACCTTGTAGGCGAGTTCGTCGGACACCTTGTCGGCATTGGCCGTGAGAAAGATCGTGTAGGCGATCGTCTCGAAGCCCTCCTTCTCCATGCCGCTGTAGGATCCCGGCGCCACCGTATCGCGATAGTAGCCGGGATTCTGGTCGACGAAATACTTGATGACCTTTTCGGGCAGCGGCAGGATCCGCACCGGCGTGCTGGCCGAGGCTTGCAGAATAGACGGCGAAGGCACCGGATTCGGAATACCGAATGCTGCGATGTTTCCGTCGGTCATCGAACTCGCGGCCTGATCCCAGCGCATGTATTCCTTCTGGATCGTGTCGGCGATGCCGAGCTGCTCGAAGATCGTGCGCGTCATGAACTCGGTGTTGCTGCCCTTCGCGGCATAGTTCACGCGCTTACCCTTGAGATCCATGTAGGACTTGATGCCCGAGGACTTGACCACCGCCATCTGGAACCACGACGTCGACACCGGTCCAATGCCGCGAATCTTCTTCGCCTTCATTTCCGTGAACGGCTTAAGGCCGTTCTGCGCGCTGTAAACGAAAATGCCATTGGTCAGGGCGAAATCCGTGCCGCCCGTTTCGACCATGCGCGTATTGGCGACGAAGCCCTGCGTCGCGCGGTTGGTTATGGTGACACCGATTTTCAGGCGGTTGACGTTCTCCGCCATCGCACCGGCCATCTGGTAGGCGCCGGCACCCGGGCCAGCACCGACAACCGTTACGGTATCTGCGGCCGTTGCCAGGCCGGTGAAGCCGCCGATCGCCACCGTCGCGATCGATGCCCAACGAACGCTTGCTTTCATGTCAGTTCTCCTCCTGTATCGATGAAAAGCGAGCCTGGTGCAGGACCAACCCGGAAACAAAGCGGCAAATTGGATGGCGCCACCCCAGAGACGTTCAAATGTGACGAAATACACTTTAACTCTATATATAGAGGGGGCACAACACGGCGTGTCTGTCTCCTCGCCGATGTCGTTCGCTGCACCGCAGCATCCACGTCCCGGCGGCTTGGCCGCAGGGGCCGACGCGCGGCGCTGGAGAGACAGCACGACCGAGACAACGAGTGGCAATCAATCAACTCGCGGAAACATCGAGAGAAACTGCGTGCCACTCGCGATTCGCGAGTTTCGATTCAGGTCTTGTGGATCACGCGCCGCGAAATCATGTCGGAAGCTCGCGCTGGATGACGTTCGGCACCAGAGAGCGGCTGGCGAAGAGCTTCGCCGACTCGTCGCGGCTGGCAAGGCACACTTTCTGCAGCTGCGCGAAGGCGCGGCCGGCGGCCGTCCTGAACCAGAACCAGCGCAGGATTTCGGTCGGCTGCGCGCCGCCCGGGCGCGCGCCCGCCGCCTCGAAGTAATAGGCGCGGATGTCTTCGTAGGCGAGCTTCAGCGTCTCGCCGGCGCTGAGGCCGTTGAGGTTTCCGCCGCTCCTGCCGTTGAGATACGAGCCGACGATGCGCGCGCAATCCTCGATCGGCACGCCGCTCGCGCCCACCGTGGTGCGCCCGCGGCGTTCCCGCGCGAGGTCGTACCATGGCGCGATTTCCTCGATCTCGCGTGCGAGCGCGGCGCCGGGATCATCGGAGCCCGACGTGGTGCCGAAGGTCACGGGGCATGCCACGCCTTCCACCTCGTCTATCGCCGTGCGCGGTGTGTCCTCCGGGTAGTCCACCAGCACCGGACCGGAGGGCGCTTCGAGAAGCCGCAGCAGGGCGAGCAACACGCGGCGTTGAAACGCGGCATCGTGCGGCACGGCGAACGGCCGGCCGAGCGCGAACGGGACCCACAGCGCGCGCGGGGGCCTGATCGCTTCGGTGTGCTGGCGGATAAGCGAGATGCCGGCGGTGGCGATCCCGCCGTCCTCGAGGTAGTGGCCAAGCGCGCCGACGGCGCACGTGCAGTTCGGTCAGACCGGCGAGAGCAGCACCGCGTCGACCTTGTCCTGCTTCAGCAGCCCCGCGAGCTCCGCCGCCTTGGGCTGGAGCTCCCGGATCGGCGCCGCTCCCATGAACGCATAGTGATACTCCGCGACCGAGCCGAGAACGCCTTCGCGGGCCAGCTCGTTCAGCCGGTCGATCGGGAAAACGACGTTATGGTCTTCCTGGAAACCGGAGCGGTCGAAGTTGACCGACTGGTGGCTCATGACGAGCTCGGAGGCCGGCGTCGCGCCCGGGATGATGCGATAGTCGGTCGCCTTCGCGCTGGGCCCGAAGGGCCGGTCGCCGCGCCGGTGCAGCCCAGCGGTGGTGACGATCGCGACGCGAGCCTTCGCAAGCGGCGGCGGCGTCACCCAGTGCTCCCCGAAACCGGCGAGCGCCGGAATCTTGTCCATCTGCGCCTTGGCGTCAGCCGGATGCAGGTCCGCCAACCTAACCATCATGGTCTCCGTGAATCGTGTAACTGAAAACGTAAACGGTGCGCGGTAAACGGCAAACGGTGGGTCGTGAATGGAAGTCTGTTCTTCTTGGCGCGCTTGGCGTCATGGCGGTTCAATTGTTGCTTCTCTCGGCGTCTTGGCGGTTCAATTAATGTTCTTGCTTCTCTCCGCGTCTCCGCGGTTCAGTATTCGCCATCGGGCGTCAGCGCCCGGTGAAGCGGGGCTTGCGGCCTTCCTTGTGCGCCCTGATCGCCTCGTCGACGTCGTGCGTCCATTCGAGCTTGGAGCGCAGCTGGTCGGAGACATGGCGCGCCTCCCGCAGCCCGGGTGCAAGGCGCGTGAACGAGATTTTCTTCGCGCCGCGCACGGCGATCGGGCCTTTCGAGGCGACGAGGCGTGCGTAGCTCATCACCTCCTCGATCATCCTGTCATGTGGAAACGCGGCGATCGCAAAGCCGATGCGCACCATTTCCTCCGCGCCCACC
>Ga0268386_10001175_pt1 | contig 17751 bp, 16 predicted proteins | sample RVTome_15_FD_200260 | JGI IMG/M metagenome (GOLD analysis project Ga0268386, IMG submission 200260) | Soil microbial communities from uranium-contaminated site in the Upper Colorado River Basin, Wyoming, United States - RVT150D86... ...
CCAGGGTCGCCGCGTGCCGGCGCAGTTCGTCGGCGACGGCGGGCATCCGCTTCTCGAGCGCGCTCAGCGGCTGCGTCTGTTGGCCGCCGGCGACGACGTCCTCGCCCTGCGCGTTGAACAAGACGTCGCCGTAGAGAGTTGCCTCGCCGGTCGCCGGGTTGCGCGTGAACAGCACGCCCGTCGCCGAGTCCGGCCCGCGGTTGCCGAAGACCATCGCCTGCACTGTCACCGCCGTGCCCAGATCGTCGGGCAACCCCTCGCGCCGGCGGTAGGCCTGCGCGCGCTGGCTGTTCCACGAGCCAAAGACGGCCTCTATCGCCGCCCGTAGCTGCCGCCACGGATCGTCCGGCACCTTGTCCGCGCCGATCACCTCGCGGTAGTTCGTCCGGAACCGGCGCAGGCAGTCGGCGGCGAAGTCGGGGTCGGCGGTGGCGGCCGCCAGCCCGGCGACGGTCTCCTCGTTGAGGCCGAGATTGAGGATCGTGTCCATCATGCCCGGCATCGACACCGGTGCCCCGGAGCGGACACTGACCAGCAGGGGATCGGCCGCGTCGCCAAAGCGCCGCCCCACGACCTCGCCCAGCCGCGACATGTGGGCGCGCAACTCTTCGTCCAGCTCCGCCGGCCACGCACCGGCGAGGTAGGTGCGGCAGGCGGCGGTGGAGATCGTGTAGCCAGGCGGCACGGGCAAGCCCAACTGGGTGGCCATCACGACCAGGTTCGCGCCCTTGCCGCCGAGCAGGCCCTCCAGCTCGGCCACAGGCAGCGCGGGTGGCGCATCCAAGTCGTGGATGTAGACGTGCACGTGATCAGTCATCGGCTGTGGGATTGTCACCGAAGTTCGAACGAATGGAGCGGCTCTACGAGCCCAGCTGGCTGGGTCGCGAGCCGCTCCTCGTTGGCGGACCGGAACCCGCCGCCGGTCAAGAGGAGGCCGTCTGCGCGAAGGCAGGGCTCCTCTCGACCAGCGCGACGGGCGCTTCCAGCGCTACCAGTTGCAGGTGTTGGGTGGATCGGCCGGGTCGCACTCGGCCTGGACTGCGATCTGCTCGATGATCTCGAGCGCTCGCTCGGGATCGATGAGGACCGGGTCACCGAGCGTCCCGTCGTCGTTGTACGGCGTGTACGCCTGGACGACGTGGTTCACGCCGCCGTCAGTGTACGTGCCTGAGCCGGTGACACCCTCGTAGTCGATGTCCTGGCCTTCTCGGATCAGCGCCAGGCAGTCGGCGTACGTGTAGCACACCTCGCCCGGCTCCTCACCGACTTCGTGCATCGCCGGACCCCAATCACTCGCGTTGTACGAGCCGCCGTACTCGACGGCCAGCGCCGTCTGGACCAGGAGGTCGTACGTCGAGAAGTGATACAGGCCGGCGGGATCCTCGTCGCCTTCTGCGTGCTCAGTGCTCGACCATAGCTCGGAGTAGAACTCCCACGCCGGCGACTGGTCGTTGTATGAGAACGCGGCGAGGCCAATGCTCTCCTGGGTGGCGATGGTCTCGACGCCCAGCGTTCCGATGAATTCATCCAGAACCCACCCGCTCTCACCGATCCAGTCGAGCGATAGGCCAGCCTCGGCCGCTTGCTTGATCAACGTGGCCGATTCGACGGAACCTGCCTGGACGATGACCGCGTCCGGCGCGAGATCGGCGATTCGCTGTGCCTCCGCCCGGTAGGACGGCTGCTCAGGTGGAACATCAAGGCGGTCGAGGATCTCGATGCCGACGGCTTCGGCGGCCTTCTCAACCGCTCCTGCGGCCAGCTGGAAGCCATCGATCTGGGTGGCGAAGATCACCACCGTTTCGACGCCGATGGTCTCTGCGTAAAGGATGCCGGTCATACCGAGGGCTTCATCGAGGCCCTGTGCTCGGAAGATGGGCTCGGCGCCCTTACCGCCGAGGTTACCCGGGATAGCGCCGCCATGAACCGACGGTCCAAGCGGCGAATCGTTCTCCTGCCACCACTCCATCATGAAGTCGCGGTAGGTGCGGTAGCCGTGAGCGATGCTGACCAGGATCTCGGCGCCGTGCTGCTCGAGGCAGGTGCGCGCACCCTGTGGCTCGCCGACCGTACCGATGTCCTCGTGAAAGAGGTCCCACGGGCGACCCAGCGGCGGGTCGAGGTTGATCACCTCTTCGATTGGGAATACCACGTCGGCGCTGAGCGACTGACCAAATGGCCCAAACTCGCCGGTGTAGTAGGCCAGCTCACAGACCGCTACCGGATCGCCGGCCACATCGGTCGGCGCCGCCGGCGTGTCGGTCGCCGCCGCCGGCGTGTCGGTCGGCGCGGCAGGCGTGTCCACCGGCGCCGCCGGCGTGCCGGTTGCTCCTGGGCCAGCCGTCGTGCAGGCGACCGCCAACAAACCAAGGATTGCGATTCCGACGTGAATGCGGCCCAGTCTGAAGCGGCTGTTCCTCCTCTTGTCCGTATGCTGGTCGGCTGTCCTCATGTGATCTCCTCCTTCTGCCTGCGTCCGCTATCGAAGCCAGTTGTCATATGCCGTAACCCTCCTTAAGCACCTCCGTCGTCAGCTGGTCGGTGTCGACCACGGTGAACGCCTCGCCCAGGCTGAGCACCATCACCCGGTCGGCCACCTGAAGCGCTTTGGTTGCGTTCTGCTCGGCCACGATGATTGCCACGCCGCGTGTCTCGTGGATCTCCTTGATCCGGTCGAAGAACATGTCGACGTAGAGCGGCGACAGGCCGGCGGTCGGCTCATCGAGTAGCAACAGCCGTGGCTCCTGCATCATTGCCCTGGCGCAGGCGACCATCCGCGATTCGCCGCCACTCAGCGTCCCGGCGCGCTGCGACTGCCGGGCGCGCAGGTCGGGGAAGAGGGCGAACACCTCGCCCATCCGCTCCTCCTGCGATCGGTGGCCGATCATGCCCCCGATGCTCAGATTCTCGAGAACCGTCAGGTCGGCGAAGACGCCTTTCTCCTGCGGCACGAAGCCGATGCCCCGGCGGGCAGTTTCGTAGGGCGGCAGCTTCGATACATCGGAGCCCTCGAAGGTCATCGTCCCGGCCATCAGCGGAATGAGCCGCGCGAGTGTCGCCAATAGCGTGGTCTTGCCCGCGCCATTGGCGCCCAGAACGGCGAATATCTCGTCGCCGACGGTGAAGCTGAGTCCGCTCAGGACCGTCACGCCGTCGTAGCCGCTGCGCAGTCCGTCCACCTCGAGGATCGCTGGCTGGGCCGAGTCAGACATGGCCCTCTCCGAGGTACTTCTCGACGATCGTCCTGTGCTCGCGGATCGACTGCGGGTCGCCGCGAAGCAGGACCTTGCCCTCGGCCATGAAGACGACCTCGTCGCACAGCTTCCAGATGACGTTTAGGTCGTGGGCCACGATCACGACCGAGGTCCCGCTCGCGGCCAGCTCGGTGAGCGCGCCCATGACCTTCTCGGTCACCTCGTCGGGCAGACCGGCCGTTGGCTCGTCGAGCAGCAGGAACTTCGGCTTCAGGATCAGGCAGCGGAGAATGTCGAGGAGCTTCTTCTGGCCGGCCGACATGGCGAACGCCGTCGGCTCGCCGAACCCGAGGTAGTCCAGCCGCCGAGTGATCTCTTCGCGGTGTCGCTCGAACACCGCCTGCTCGCTGAAGATCCGGTATGGCCGTTCGTAGCCCGCCTCGGTTACCGCGAAAAGGAGCGAATCGAGGATCGTCAGCCTGTCGAAATCAGTGATCAGCTGGTTGCTCTTGACGACGCCGTATTGGGCTATCCGCTCGGTCGCCATGTTCGATAGCACCAACTCCGGCGCGTCGGCTGACCGGAGCGTTATCCGTCCGTGGTCGAGCGGCACGGCGTGGACGATCATGCGCATGAGCGTCGTCTTGCCGGCGCCGTTGGGTCCGATCAGGCCCTCGATCGGACGGTCACCCAGGACCAGGTCGTCGACATCCACGACGACGCGCCCGTCGTAGCTCTTGGTCACCTGTTCGACCCGAATCTGCGGTCGGCTCACGGAAGTGGCTGCCGTGTCGTTACCGGTCATGCAGCTTCCCCATCAACCGGTCGCGGCGCATGTCGCCGAGCAGGCCCAGCGGTCGGAAGAGCAGGACGACGATCAGCGTCAGCCCAAAGATGGCCTCGCGCAGCACCGGGATCGCCTGCGTATACCACTCACGCGGCAGGGGCAGGTACGACTGGACGATGATGTCGAAGAGCCCGACGGTGAGGACGACGCCGATGACCGCGCCCCACACCCGGGCACTGCCGCCGAGCACCAACCCGACCATCGCCGCGAGCGTGATGTCGACGCCGAGGTGGGTGATGTCGAGGAAGCGCACCATCACCCCGAACATCGCGCCGAGCAGGCCCATCGCCGCCGAGGCGATGACGAACAACCCGATCTTGGCGCGACGCGTGCGCTTGCCCAGGCTGCGCGCCAGTGGCTCATTGGCGCCGACGGCTATCAGCAGCCGGCCGTACGGTGATCGGTGCACGCGCCAGACATAGAACAGGATGGCGCCCACGACGAGGGCCGTGATCGCGAGCCAGAGCAGCTCGTTTTCCTTGACTGTCCCGATGTTGTAGGGGAACCCGAGCCCGCCCATGCCCAGCGCACCACCGGTGAGGTCCTGCTCGGTGGTGGCCAGGATCGCCACGGCAGTCGCAAAGCCGAGCGTGCCGACGAGGACTCCATCCGTGTCCAGATCGGAGACGTACCAGCCGACAATCAGACCGGCCAGGCCCGACACGACGATCGCAATTAGTGCGCAGGCAAGGAACTGCCACGGTTCGCCGAACGGCCAGTCGACGCGCACGTAGCTGACGCCGAAGGCGTACATCCCCAGTCCCCAGAAGCCGACGACGCCAAAGTTCGCCATTCGCGCGAGGCCGAGTTGCAGGTGAAGTAGCAGGGCCAGGCCGATGATCATCGCTACCTCGAAGAGGCCGAAGATGAGGAACGCGTCGAGCCAGTCGAGACTCATGCCGCGATTCCGCCAGTACCGGCGAGGCGCCTGGCGCGCAGCTTCAGGATGGCCAGGAAGAGCAGGATCAATAGCAGCTGCGCGTAGAGCACCTGGCCGAACTGCAGCGTCGCGCCGGCCAGCAGGATGCCCGTCGCCGCCCCGACTGCGATCACGCCACCCAGGCCCCACGCCCTTCCAACAAGTACTACCAGCAGGATGGGCAGGAACAGTCGCCAACCGAGCAGTGGCGCGACAGATGACCCGACCCCGAAGAAGGCGCCTGCGAGCCCGCCGGCCAGTCCGGCGAGGAACCAGATCAATACGGTCACGGCCAGCGGACGGATGCCGCTGGCCTGGGCCAGGTTCTGATCGCTGGCCAGGGCGCGGATCTGCAGGCCCAGGCGTGAGCGCTGGATGAACAGGTACAGCAGCAGCGACAGGACGACGACGCTGACCAGCGCGAGCAGGCGGAAGGAAGTTACGCCGACGCCTAGCACCATCACCGTGTCGGGCGTCGGGACATCGAAGAAGCGGACGGGGTAGCCGAACACGAACTGCAGGCCGTGGCGCAGCAGGATCGACAGCCCGAAGGAGATGATGATCATCTCGAGCATGCCCACGTTGCGTTGCTTCGCCGGCCGGAACACGGCCAGGTACGTGGCGACGCTGACCAGGCCGGCGAGAATTCCGGCAGGCAGCAGGACGGCGTAGAAGTCGAGCCCGAACGTGGTATTGGCCCACATCCCGAAGTAGGCGCCCAGCGTCACGGTTTCGGCGAAGGCAACATTGATCAGGCCGGTCAGGCGGTAGAGCAGGTAGAAGCCGATCGCCGCGAGGATGAGCGGAGCGTTCTCCGAAAGACCGATGACGACCGCTTGGGTGACGAGGTCCACTGCCTCACCCCACCCCGGCGGGCGCTTCGCGCGGCAGGTTGACCAAGGTCACCGGAAACGTGTCACGCCGGCACCAGCCGGTCGCCGTCGATTTGGGCGGCCCAAGCAGGCCCGGCCGCGGGCGGCAGGCATGTGACGAGACGGCGGTTGGCGTCCGCACTTGGTCGCATCGAGACGGGGCACATCCTCGATTATCGATTAGATGGGCAAACTAGCAGCGCAGCAGGCGTGCGTCAATCAGCGCCGGCGGGGTTCCCAATCGACCGGGTGTGGGTCTATCCTTGGCGATCATCGATGATCGATGTCTTGCCTGATCGGGCCGCCTGCCCTCCGCTTCGACCAGTTCGAGTGCTGTCGGCGACGGGCCCCGTGACTTGTCTCGACGCGGCGTCGAGGGTGTGCAGCACAGCTCCTAGAGGCGGAGGTCAGCGGCGATGGCGACCATCATCGAGGAGCAGATCCTCGACCAGTTCCTGGGCAATGAGGACTTTCCCGTCGAGTGGAGTTCGGACCTCGAGCGGAGCCTGTTCTGGGTCTTCGATGACCTGCACTGCCCGCACCCGCTCAGCCCGATGTTCTACGAGATCGGTGGCTGGTGGCTCACCTGCGACCACATGTTCCGTCGCTTCGGCACGCCCTTCGCCGTCGACTGGATCACCAAGAACGTGAACGGCTACCTGTATACCGCCGCCGTGCCGGCAGACCCGCAGATGAAGGTCGATGCGATGGAGTACGGCACGCGCTACGGCGCCCGCGTGCCGCTCGATGCGGAATACGCCTCGTCGATGGGCACCTACCTTGGCGCGGTGCTGCCCGTCTACGGCGAGAGGTTCGTCGGCTGGTGGCGCGACCGCCTGGTGCCCGAAATGAAGCGCAACTTCGCCTACCTCGAGGAGAAGCTCGACGGGCAGGATGCGATGAGCTTGGTGGAGCTCGCCGTCCTTCTCGAGGATGCCATCGACATTCACGACCGGCACTGGAAGATCCATTGGATGCTCAACTTCGCCCAGTTCTCGGCGACGATGAACTTGCGCGCGGTGATGGAGAAGACGCACGGCCGCCTCGACGAGGCACTTCTGGGCCGGCTCCAGAACTCGGCCGCCGACCGGAACTGGGATTCGATCGAGGCCCTCTGGGCGATGAAGGAAGAGGCCAAGGCTGACACCGAGCTGGCCAAGGCCTTCGGCCACGACACGGCGGCGGAGATAATCGCCGCGCTGAACGGCTCGGACCGCGGCCGTCGCTTCATCGCCGAGCGCGTCAAGCCCTACCAGCACGAGTTCGGCTGGCACGCCGTCTGGAGCCACGAGTTCATCTTCCCGACGGTCTACGAGAAGATGGAGCCGGTCATCGAGCTGGTGCGCGGCTACATCGAGACCGACTACGACTATCCCAAGACGATTGGTGCGCTGAAGGCGGACATCGACTCGGCCGCGAAGGAGATCCTCGAGGGCCTCGAGGGCGAGGCCCTCGCGGAGATGCGCGCGGCCAACGAGATCAACCTGCGGATGGCGCCGCTGACGCCCGACCACCACTTCTACATCGATCAGGGCGCCAACGCCCACGTCCGCCTGGTGCTGGTTGCCGTCGGCCGCAAGTTGGTCGCGGCCGGCGCGCTCGACGAGCCTGACGACGTCATGTTCCTGCGCTACAACGAGTTGCGCGTGCTGATCGGCGATCCGGCGGGCATGGATGCGCGCGCCATCGTCAGCCGCCGCAAGGCAGAGCGTGAGAAGGCGTACAGCTACCGGCCGCGCGCATGGATCGGCACCGCCACCCAGAGCCAGCTCGACTTCCCTTACCTCAACCTGTGGGGCTTCCCCGAGAAGTTCAACCGGCGGGAGGGCGAGGTGGCCGGCGAGGTGAGCGGCATCGGCGGGTCGCCCGGCATCGTCGAAGGCGTCGCGCGTGTCGTACTGCGCGAGGACCAGTTCGACGAGGTGCGCGCCGGCGACATCCTCGTCTGCCAGATGACCAATCCGGCATGGGTCGTGCTGTTCACCAAGATCGTCGGGCTGGTAACCGACGCCGGCGGCACGGCCTCGCATCCGGCCGTACTGAGCCGCGAGTTCGGCATCCCGGCCGTGGTTGGGACATCAGTCGCCACCCAGCAGATCGGCACCGGTGACCGGGTGCGGGTGAACGGTGGCACCGGCGTCGTGGAGATCCTCGAGCAGGCCGCCCGACCGCGCGACGACCTGTTCACGGCTCCTGGCACATGACCCGCGCAGTTGCCGACTCTCCGCCGCCCGCGAGCGCGGCGCGGCTGAGCCCGCTGCAGCAGACGGCCGCGACAGCAACCGACATCTGGAACGACTCGTGCTCGGTCGAGGAGCTGACCTACGCCATCGAGCAGGGCGCGGTTGGCGCCACGGCCAACCCGACCATCGTCCACGACGTCTGGAAGAAGGATCCAACGCGCTGGCAGGCTCGCGTCCGCGAGCTGGCCGCCGAGCAGCCGGGGGCGACCGAGGTCGACCTGGCCTGGTCAATCGTCGAGGAGATGTCGCGAGCCGGCGCCCGCTTGCTCGAGCCCGCCTTCGAGCGCTTCGGCGGTCGCCAGGGACGGTTGTCGATGCAGACCAACCCGACCTTCTGGCGGACGTCCGAGCCAATGCTCGCGCAGGGCGTTCACTTCACATCGGTCGCGCCCAATGTCATCGTCAAGTTCCCCGCCACGCGCGTTGGCATCGCGGTGATGGAAGAGGCGACCTACCGCGGAGTGTCGATCAACTGCACCGTCTCGTTCAGCGTCGCTCAGGCGGTGGCCGCCGCCGAGGCAGTCGAGCGTGGGCTCCGCCGGCGCGAAGCGGACGGGCTGCCGACTGACGACATGGGGCCGGTCATCACGATCATGGTCGGCCGGCTGGAGGACTGGCTGCGAGCGCAGGCCGAGCGCGACGGCATCATCAGCCACCCATCAGCGCTGCCCTGGTCGGGCGTCGCTGTATTCAAGCGGGCCTATCGGATCTTTGCCGAACGTGGCTTCCGGGCGCGGCCGCTGGCCGCCGCCATCCGCCACCACCTGCACTGGTCGGAGTTCGTCGGTGGCGACTGCGTCGTGACCCTGCCCGCGGCCTGGCAGCGCAAGTTCAACGGATCTGCCATGACCGTCAGCCAGCGGATGGACGAGCCGGTCGAGCAGCGTTGGATCGACGAGTTGGCGACGCGCTTCCCCGACTTCGTCCGCGCCTACGAGCCTGACGGGCTGACCGTCGACGAGTTCGACACCTTCCCGCCGACGGTCCGCACGCTGCGCCAGTTCATCGCCTCATACCACGACCTGCTGGCAGCGGTGACCGACGCGCAGCTGCCCAATCCGGACACGCGGAGTTGATGGAAGCCGGCTGGTGCGCCTGGTGACATACCGACTCGACTCCTCGCCGCGAGTCGGCGTCCAACTTGATGACGGCATCCGCGATGCTGGCTTCGAGGGCGACATGATCGGACTCATCGAGGCCGGCCCGGCCCGGCTGGCCGAAGTCGAGCGTCATACCGCGACTGCGCCGCCAGTCAGCGGAGGCGAGCTGCTCGCGCCGTTGCGCCCGCGCTCGCTGCGCGACTTCCTGACCTTTGAGCGCCACCTTCACAATGTCTTCGCCCGCCTCGGGCGCGACATCAGCCAGGAGTGGTATGCGGTGCCCGGCTACTACAAGGGGATGCCCGACACGGTGATCGGCCCGGAGATGGAGATTCCCTGGCCGGCGTATAGCGACCACCTCGACCACGAGCTCGAGCTGGCGGCGATCATTGGCCGGCCGGGCCGCGACATCTCCGCCGAGCGCGCACTCGATCACGTGTTCGGCTGGACGATCTGGAACGACCTTTCGGCCCGTGACGTGCAGGCCCGCGAGCTGCCGCTCAACATGGGTCCGGGCAAAGCGAAGGACTGGGATGGGTCGAACGTACTTGGTCCGTGCATCGTCACTGCCGACGAGTTCGACAGCGCGGCCGCCCAGATGAGCGTACGGATCAACGGCGAAACGTGGGGCGAGGCGAATTCCTCGGAGATGCACCACAGCTTCGGTACGCTCATTGCCTACGCCTCGCAGGCGCAGGTCCTCCATCCGGGCGAGGTCCTTGGTTCTGGCACGGCCCCCGGTGGCTCGGGCATCGAGCTCGATCGTCGCCTCCAGCCTGGCGATCGGATCGAGATGGAGATCGAGGGTATAGGCGTCCTGAGAAATCGCGTCGGCAGCAGACAGGGGAGGTAGGCAGATGGCGTATGTGGTCGCCGCCACCTGGCGGGCGAAGGAGGGCGAGGAGGACAGGATCAACGAGGTCATCGAGATCATGGCCCCGCTGTCGCGCACCGAGCCGGCGTGCCTGTTCTACCAGGCCCACCGCTCGCTCGATGATCCGCGCCTCTTCTTCTTATACGAGCAGTACGCCGACGAGGCCGGCTACGAGGCGCACATGGCCACGCCGCACTTCGAGAAGTACGTCCGTGGCGATGCCATCCCGCGACTAGAGAGTCGCGAGCGCGCCTTCTACCTGACACTTGACTGAGGTGAGCGCCGTCGAGCAGGCTGCCGATCCGCTGGCGCGCAGCGTCCTGTCCGGGCAGGTAAAGGACCGTCTCCTGCAGTGGATCCTGGAGGGTGAGCTGGCCCCCGGCGCGCGCATCATCGAGACACGCGTTGCGCGCCAGCTGGGCACCAGCCAGGCGCCGGTGCGTGAGGCGCTGCGCGACTTGACCACGCTTGGCCTGGTCGAGATGCATCCCTACCGCGGCGCACGGGTGCGCCAGCCGTCGGCCGATGAGCTGATCGAGGCGATGGAAGTGCGCGGCGAGCTCGAGGCGATCGCGGCGCGCCAGGCGGCGTCTTCGATCGATGGGCCGACACTGGAGAACATGCGCCAGCTGCTCGATGCGATGCGCGCCAGCGCGGCCCGCGGCGACGCTCACCAGCAGGCCCGGCAGAACTCGCAATTCCACAACTGCGTCATCGCCGCTTCCGGCAATCAGACCATCCAGCGGCTGTGGTCGATGCTCGAGCCGTTTGCCCGGACCTACCTGACGGCGAGCCTGCCGGGTGCCGACCTGCACTGGCTTGCCGAGCGTCATGTGGCCATCCTCGATGCGCTTACCGCACGCGACGCCGAGCGCGCCGCTGCTGCCATGCGCGCGCATGCACGTGAGGCCGAGGAGCAACTGCTCAAGGCGCACGCCGACAAGTGAGCGACACACCGCGGTTCTCGGAGGAGATGGCCTGCGGCCCTGCCCGCATCCGCATCGACGTCTTCGGTGGCCCGGCGCGCGACCACGTGCTCGAGGACATGAACTTCATGAACTACCGCCTGGCCGACGTCCAACTGTCGCCCACGCCGACCCTCGCCCGGGCAGACATCGTCTGGCGGGCCGACAGCCCAGAGTCGGTCGCCTACGACACCGACGAATCGGTGATGACTTTCAGCGGGTCGTGGGCGGAAGGACCCATCCAGAAGGTGATCGTGGCGATGCTGGCTTTGCGCCTCGAAGCGCGGGGCTGGCACCCGTTCCACGCATCGGCCGTGCGCTATCGCGACAAGACGATCCTGTTCCTTGGCGGCGAGTCGAATCACGGCAAGTCGATGGCCCAGCTCGAGGCGAACCGCCGCGGCGGCACGCTCGTCTCGACCGAGACGACGGTCATCGACGAGGACGGCGTGGTGCAGCTGGGCTCGAAAGACGTGTACCTCAAGAAGCGCGCCAAGGGCACCGAGCGGGCGGACAAGGCGGCGCCCAACGTCGGCGTCCAGAAGTTCTTCGGCGAGATGCCCGGTTGGGAGGTTCACCCCGGGCCGACGCCGGTCGACATCGTGATCGTGCCAGCCATCGACGGCAACTTCGATCCCAGCCTCGCCGAGATGATTCCGTTCGAGCGCCAGTTCCAGACGCTGCACTCGCTCCAGAACTACCTCCTGCTCAACGAGCTGCTCGCGCCGGGCTGGCCCATGCCCATCGTCGATTCAGAGGCGCTGCGCCGGGCGCGAGCTGCCTTTGTCGAGCGGTTCGCCAACCGTCCCTACTTCTTCGTCCGCGCCGCCAACCCGCAGGTGCTCATGGACGAGGTCGAGCGAGTCCTCTAGGTTCTCCGCGTGCGCCCATTCTCGTACGAGCGTCCAACCGACCTGGCGGCGGCCATCGCGCTGCTCAGCGAGCACGGTCCCGAGGCACGCGTGCTGGCCGGCGGCACGGACCTGGTCATCCGCCTGCGCGACGGCACACTCCAGCCGGCATTGGTGGTCGACGTCAAGGGGATCCCCGAGCTGGCGCCGCGCATCGACCAGCGTGGCGATGCCCTGGTCATCAGTGCCGGCTCGACGATGACCGACGTCGCCGAGCATCCGCTGGTGCAGCGCCACTTCCCGGCGCTGGTCGAGGCGGCGCGCGTAGTTGGCTCAGTCCAGATCCGCAACCGGGCGACGCTGGCCGGCAATCAATGCAACGCCTCGCCAGCGGCCGACACGGCGCCGCCGCTGCTCGTCTACGGCGCGCGGCTGACCATCGTCGGGCCGGCCGGCGAGCGCGAGGTTTCGCTGAATGACTTCTTCGTCCGCTCAGGCGTCACGACGCTCACGGTGGGTGAGCTGGTGGCAGCGATCAGCCTGCCGCTGCCGGCGCAGAGCGTGGGGTCGGCCTTCCAGCGGCGGACGCGACGGCGCGGCCACGACCTCGCATCGGTCACGCTCGCCGCGTCGGTCGACGGCCAGGGACGGATTCGGCTGGCCTACGGCAGTCTCGGCCCGCGGCCGCTGCTCTTCGTCGCCGAGTCGGGCGAGCCGCCGCTCGATGACTGGTTCGCCGCGGCCCGCCCGTCGCCGACGTCGATGCGCGCCGCTCCGGACTACCGGCTGGCGATGTTGCGCGTGCTGGCCCAGCGCGCGCTGGCCGCCGCCCGAGAGCGGCTGGCCGCGGCATGATCGAGATCTCTCTCACGCTCAACGGGTCGCCGCGGTCGGTCGCTGTCGAGCCGCATCACACGCTGCTCGAGGTACTGCGCGACGACCTGGGCTTGACCGGCGCCAAGGAGTGCTGCCTGGTGGGCGAGTGCGGCGCCTGCACGGTCCGGCTCAACGATCAGATCGTCGACTCGTGCCTGGTGCTGGCGGTGGAGGCCGATGGCGGGGTGGTGACGACAATTGAGGGGCTGGCCGACGGCGGTCGGCTGACTCGACTCCAGTCGGCCTTCGTCGAAAACGGCGCCGTCCAGTGCGGCTTCTGCATCCCCGGCCAACTGATGGCCGCCGACGACCTGCTCCGACGCTTGGCCCACCCATCCCATGCCGAGGTCGAGGAGGGTCTGGCCGGTAACTACTGTCGCTGCGGCTGCTATTACCAGATCTTCGAGGCGGTACACGCAGCCGCGGCGGACAGCCGAACTGAGCCAGCGCGATTACCCGAGGGCAAGGTACGCGACGTGCCCCGACCGCCCGTCGACCAGTGACGGACGTAATCGGCGCACCAGCCGGACGGGTGGGCGGCGAGCCGCGGGTGAGCGGCGATCAGCGTTACGTCGCCGACATCCACCTGCCCGGCGAACTCCACGTCAAGCTGGTGACGCTGCCCGTCGCCCACGCGCGGATCGTCTCGATCGACAAATCGACGGCGCTGGCGCTGCCCGGCGTGCACCTGGTGATGACCGCCGACGACCTGCCAAAGCCGATGCCGCGCTTCGGTCCCCAGTTCGACGACCGGCCGGTGATCGCCACCGACGAAACGAAGTACCACGGCGACCCGCTGGCGGCGGTCGCGGCCGAGACGAGGGATGCCGCCGAGGAGGCGGCGCGGCTGATCCATGTCGAGTACGAGGAGCTGCCACAGGTCGTCACTGTCGCCGGCGCGCTGGCGGCCGACGCACCGCTGGTCCAGCATCCGTCGCTGCGCCCGAACGATCCGCTGGCGCGCAGCAACGTGTTGCGCGAGCACATCGTTGGCTGGGGCGAGCTGGCGGACGCGTCAGCCGACGTCGTGATCGAGCACACCTACCGCTTCCCGATGGTCACCCAGTTCGCCATCGAGCCACACGCCTTCATGGCAGCCCCCGACGGCGACGGTCTCGCGGTCTGGAGCTCGATCCAGCACCCCTACTGGTTGCAGCGCCTGCTGGCGCGGACGATGGGCCTGCCGCTCTCCAGACTGCGCATCCACGCGCCCGATCCGGGCGGTGCCTTTGGCGGCAAGCAGCACGCCAAGTACGAGCCGCTGCTGTGTTTCATGGCTCTCGCCGCGGGCCGGCCGGTGCGCCTCGTATTGACCCTCGAGGAGACGTTCCAGGCTGTTCGCCGGACGGAGACAGAGATCCGCGTTCGTACCGGCGTCGATCGTGACGGGACGTTCCGCTTCCAGGACATCGACGCCAACTACCTGATCGGGGCCTACGCCGACATCGCCGACCGGGTCGTGGGCAAGGGCAGCTACATCGGCAACGGGCCATACGTCTGGCCGGCGGCGCGCGTAACGGCGCGCAGTGTGCTGTCGCACACGGTGCCCTCGACCGCCTTTCGCGGATTCGGCAATCCACAGGTCAACTGGGCGGTCGAGTCGAATATCACCGAGGCGGCGCTGGCGCTGGACCTCGACCCGCTCGAGCTGCGGCTGCGCAACCTGGCCCGGCGCGGCGACCGCTTCATCCCGTTCGATACGCCGGCCGACGGCGAGTGGTCAGATGCGGTCCGTCGCGCGGCCGAGCTGATCGACTGGTCGTCACCTACGCCAGCGGGCCGCGGGCGGGGCGTCGCGCTGGGCATCAAGTCGGGCCCGACCACCGGCCTGTCGCATGCGCTCGTTCGCCAGCTGGCCGACGGTTCGGTGGTCGTCTACGCCGGTACGCAGGACATCGGCCAGGGCTCGCGCACGATCTTCACCCAGATCGCGGCCCACGAGCTGGGCGCGCCGCTGGAGCGGGTGGCGATCGTTTCGGGAGACACGGCGGTCGTGCCGTACGACCAGCAGACATCCGCCTCGCGCTCGACCGTGTTGATGGGCAATGCCGTGCTGCGCGCGTGCGGCGACATCAAGTCCCAGCTGCGCGAGATGCTCGGCGGCGAGTACGACGACGACCGCCCGGCCGCCGATCAGGTGGTCGCCGCGCTGGGCCGGATGGGCGGCGAGATTGTCGGCCACGGCGAGGCGCGCAAGGACGCCGATCCCGATCACCCGCTTGGCGGGTCGGCGGCGTTCTTCGAGTTCAACGCGACCGCCGTCGAGCTGTCAGTCGACGTCGAGACCGGCGACATCACCATCCATCGCTACGTGACGGTGTCCGACGTGGGCCGCTCGATCAATCGGTTGCAGGTCCAGATGCAGGACGAGGGCGGGGCGATCATGGGCCTGGGCCACACGCTGATGGAGCACTACATCTTCGATACCGAAGGGCGCATCCGGAACCTGGGCGCGATCGACTACCGCATCCCGACCTCGATGGACCTGCCGCACGAACTGATCAGCGACACGATCGAGAACGAGGACGGGCCGGGCCCGTTCGGCGCCAAGGGCATGAGCGAGGGCGCGACGCTGCCCGTCGCGCCGGCGGTGGCGGCGGCAGTGCGTGACGCGACCGGCGCCGTCATCAGGGACCTGCCGCTGTCACCCGAACGGGTCTGGCGGGCGCTGAGGGAGCCGCGTTAGCCGTACTTTCGCGCGGCGCGGGTAGACTTGACGGTCCGATGCCTGACTCATCCGCCATCGCACCAGATCCGCCTCAGTCGACCGACAGTCCCCACTCGTCGTTGGAGCTCCCGACTTCCGCCCACTCGGAGCCTGAGCCGTCGGTCGTGGCCGCCACGCTCGAGATCGAGCAATCAGCGGCCGGCGCCGACGTCAGCACCGTCGCCCGCGCGGCGGCTGACGATACCGTTCCGCTCGATCCTGAGCGGGCCCGCGAGATCGACGAGCTGGTCGACGCCTATGTCGAGGAGCTGACGCAGCTGGACCCGCGCAACGAGGCTTTCGCCGCGCGCGCGAAGGACATTGCCAACTTGGGCTCGGAGGACATCCGAGCCTCGGCGAGCGTCTCAAATCGCCTGCTCGAGAAACCGATGGCAGCCGCCGCCAAGGGCGGCGGACCGAACTCGAACGTAACCCGCTCACTGCTGGAGTTGCGGCGCACCATCGAGCGGCTCGACCCGCAGCGCCAAGGCAACCTGCAGAGTCGAAGGCTGCTCGGGATCATCCCGTTCGGCGACCCGATGCGTGACTACTTCAGGAAGTACCAGTCCAGCCAGAGCCACATCAATGCGGTCATCATCAGCCTGTACGACGGACAGGACGAGCTGCGCCGCGACAACGTCGACATCGACCAGGAGAAGGCGAACCTGTGGGCGAGCATGGGCAGGTTGCGCCAGTACGCCCATATGGCCGAGAAGCTGGATGGAGTGCTGACTGCGCGCATCGCCGAGATCGAGGCGACCGATCCGGGCAAAGCGCGGGCCCTCAAGAACGACCTGCTCTTTCCCGTCCGCCAGAAGCGCGAGGACCTGCTCACTCAGCTGGCGGTCAGCGTCCAGGGATACCTCGCCCTCGACCTGATCCGGCGCAACAACGTCGAGCTGGTCAAGGGCGTCGATCGGGCCACAACGACCACGGTCAGCGCACTGCGCACGGCGGTGATCGTCGCCCAGGCGTTGGCCAACCAGAAGCTCGTTCTCGACCAGATCACAGCGCTCAACCAGACGACCGGCTCGCTGATCGAGTCGACTTCGGAGATGCTCAAGGACCAGACCAGCCAGGTGAGTCGGCAGGCGTCTGAGGCGACAGTCGACCTGGAGCGGCTCAGGAAGGCCTTCGCCAGCGTATACGCCACGATGGACGAGATCGACGAGTTCAAGGTCAAGGCGCTCGGCACGATGTCCAACACGATCACCGCGCTCGAGACCGAGGTCGAGAAGTCACGCGCCTACGTCGATCGAGCGCGGGCGCAGGAGACGGCTGTCGTCGGCGCCGGCGAGCCGACGACGTCGGCCAAGCCGGAGAGCTGAGGCGATGGGTCGCAGGAAGCGCCAGGTCCGCGCCGAGCCGGCCGGGCCGCCACCCAGCGGGTTCCGCTGGCGCTTGCGCCAGTTCCTGGGATCGAGAGGTCACCTCGTTGGAACTCTCTTCGCCATCGGCGGCATCCTGCTGCTCGACGGCGGGTTGACCAGCGGCGTGTTCGGGTTCGCGTTGATACCGACTCTCTATCTCACTGGTTACTTCTTCGCCAATCGCCCGCCTCCAAGCGTCGCGGCAGTCGGACCTGCGCCTACCAAAGACGCGCCACAGGTCAGCGCGCAGCTCGACGAGCTGCTGGCGGCAATACGGATGCGCGTCCCCGACGACATCTACCGCCGGGTGCGCAGCATCCGCGATGCGATCGTCTTCACGCTCGACCGCGCAGGCGCGGCGAGTGAGGTCGATCCCAACATCTACCTCGTGCGCCAGACGGCGCGGACATACCTGCCCCAAGCGCTGGCCAGCTACCTTGCCCTGCCGCGCTCATTCGCCGAGCGCGAGCCGGTCGAGGACGGTCGGACATCACACGACATCCTGCTCGACCAGCTCGTCCTCATGGACATGAAGACGCGGCAGGTCGCCGAGTGGGTGATGCAGCGCGACTCGCGCCAGCTCGTCTCCCACGGTCGGTTCCTGGAGGAGCGGTATGGCGAGAGCTCACTCGACACCGCTGGCGCGCCGGAGTCGGCGAAGGCCCCACCGCGCGTCCACTGATTCGAGCACGAGGCAGATGCGATGGACGCCCCGCGCTACTCCTGGTTCGCGCTGAGCTTGTCCCAGAGGATGCCGGCGTTGTGCTTCTGGATGTAGTCCAGCATGTACTCCTGCCCGATGTCGACCGGGTAGCGGTCACGCATGTGGCAGCGCTCGATGGTCTCCTCCCGCGACCAGCCCTTGGCCACGGCCGTGGCGACCATCGACTTCCACTCGAGTAGGACTGCCTTCTGCGTCTGTAGATAGCGCAG
>Ga0268386_10001176_pt1 | contig 17743 bp, 15 predicted proteins | sample RVTome_15_FD_200260 | JGI IMG/M metagenome (GOLD analysis project Ga0268386, IMG submission 200260) | Soil microbial communities from uranium-contaminated site in the Upper Colorado River Basin, Wyoming, United States - RVT150D86... ...
GGGTCGATGGATGAAGCCCACAGGCGCTCCCCCTCCCCCTACGTGGGGAGGGGATAGGGGTGGGGGGTCGATGAACGAACGCTAGAGCCGGTCGATGGCGTCGTCGGTGAGGAGCATGCGCTCGATCGAGCGGGCGCGGCCGGTCTCGGGACAGGCGTCCACCACCGCGGCCGCGAACCGCGGGTCCCCCTTGGCCGTCTCGAAGCGGCCGGGCATCCCGGTGAGGAAGCGGCGCAGCACGGCGTCCTTCTCGACGCCGATCACCGAGTCGTAGGGTCCCGTCATCCCGAGGTCGGTGCAGTAGGCCGTTCCCTTCGGGAGGAGGCGATGGTCGCAGGTCGGCACGTGGGTGTGGGTGCCGACCACGGCGGTCACGAGCCCGTCGAGGTGGTGGCCGATGGCCGTCTTCTCCGACGACGCCTCGCCGTGCATGTCGACGACGATCACCTTCGCCTCCGCGCGCAGCCGCTCCACCTCCCGCCGGCCGAGGGTGAAGGGATCGTCGAGCGCTCCCTGCATGAACACGCGCCCGCTGAGGTTCAGCGTGGCCACCGGCACCCCCGAGCGCCGGCTGCGGCCCACGTGGGAGCCGCGCCCGGGCTGGCTCGGGGGGTAGTTCAGCGGCCGCAGCAACTGGGGGATGAGGTCGATGACGCCGAGGATCTCCTTCTTGTCCCAGATGTGGTTGCCCGAGGTCATGCAGTCGACGCCGGAGTCGAGGATCTCGTCGCAGACCTCCTTCGTCACCCCGAAGCCGCCCGCCGCGTTCTCGACGTTCGCGATCGTGTACTCCACGTCGTACTTCTTCGTCACCGCGCGCAGCGCCTTCTTGAGGACGGCGCGGCCCGGGCTGCCGACGACGTCGCCGATGATGAGGATGTTCATGACGGCCGGGTACCTCTCCTCCGCTCGCACCGCGGTCGAGGGCGAACGGTCAGGCTACCCGCCGGGGTGCTTCCGGTCAAACGGGCGCCGATCGCCGCCGGGCGACGCGGCCGCCGGCGCCCGTTGCGCCGAAGGCGGCTCCGCCCGCTCCCGGGGACACCGCCACCCCGCCGCCCCTGTCCGGCGCGCCGGCGAGGCCCGCTTCAGGGCCGGCTCGACCGGCGCGTCACACCGTCACCTGTCGCCGCGGCCGCGCGCGGAAGGGCCGGGTCCCCCGGCCCGTCGCCGTGGCTTTCGTCTCCGGCGGCGGCACCAGGGCCAGCTTCAGGACCTCCTCGACGTCCTCGACGAGGTGGAACGTGATGCCGCGGCGCAGCAGGGCCGGGACCTCGTCGAGGTCCTTCTTGTTGAGCTTCGGACAGACGATCGTGTCGAGTCCGGCCCGCCGGGCGGCCAGGATCTTCTCCTTGAGGCCGCCGATCGGCAGCACGTGGCCGCGCAGGGTGATCTCGCCGGTCATCGCGACCGAGGAGCGCACGGGCCGACCGGTGAACGCGGAGACCAGCGCGGTCGCCATCGTGATGCCCGCCGAGGGGCCGTCCTTGGGGATCGCTCCCTCCGGGACGTGCACGTGGAGGTCGTGGTTCGCGAAGAACTCGTCCCGGATGCCCCACTGTGACGCCCGGCTGCGGGTGTAGGAGAGAGCGGCATGGGCCGACTCCTTCATGACCTCCCCGAGGTGCCCGGTGAGGGTGAGGCGGCCCTTCCCCTTCATCGTCGTCGCCTCCACGAAGAGCACTTCGCCGCCGGTGGCCGTCCAGGCCACACCGGTCGCGATCCCCACCGCGTCCTTCTTGAGCCGCTCCTCGGGGAGGATCTTGGGCGCTCCGATGAACCGTGATATCGAGCCGGGGGTGATCCGCACGAGACCCGCCTCGCCCTCCGCCACGCGCCGGGCCACCTTGCGGGCGATCGCGGCGATCTCGCGCTCGAGGTTCCGCAGGCCGGCCTCGCGGGTGTACGTGTTGGTGAGCGCGCGCAGTGCCTTGTCCGTGAAGACGAGGTGCCCCGGAGTGATCCCGTGCTCCTCGAGCTGCTTCGGCACGAGGTGGCGCTTGGCGATCTCGAGCTTCTCCTCCTCGGTGTAGCCGGCGAGGCGAATGACCTCCATGCGGTCGAGGAACGCGGGCTGGATCGTGTCGGTGAGGTTGGCGGTGCAGATGAACATCACGTTCGACAAGTCGAACGGCACCCCGAGGTAGTGGTCCCGGAAGGAGTTGTTCTGCTCGGGATCGAGCACCTCGAGAAGCGCCGAGCTGGGATCGCCGCGGAAGTCGGCCCCGACCTTGTCGACCTCGTCCATCATGAAGATGGGGTTGTTGGCCGCGGCCTGGTGGATGCCCTGGATGATTCGCCCCGGCATCGAGCCCACGTAGGTGCGCCGGTGCCCGCGGATCTCGGCCTCGTCCTTGACCCCGCCCAGCGAGAGGCGGACGAACTTGCGGCCGAGCGCCCGCGCGATCGAGCGGCCGAGGCTCGTCTTCCCGACGCCCGGGGGCCCGACGAAGCAGAGCAGCGGCCCCTTCATCTTGTCCTTGAGCTTGCGCACCGCGAGGTACTCGACGATGCGCTCCTTGATCTTCTCGAGTCCGTAGTGGTCCTCGTCGAGGATGCGCTGCGCCTCCTTCAGGTCGAGATTGTCCTTCGTGGACCGGCTCCAGGGCAGCGTCACCATCCAGTCCAGCCAGTTGCGCAGGGTCGCCGTCTCCGCCGCGTCCGGGTGCATCCGCTCCAGCTTCTTGAGCTGGCGCTCGACCTCCTCGAGGACGGCCTTCGGCATCTTCGCCTTCTGCGCCTTGTCGGCGAGCTGGAGGATCTCCTCGGCGAGCTCGTTTCCCTCGCCGAGCTCGGACTGGATCGCCTTGAGCTGCTGGCGCAGGAAGTACTCGCGCTGCGTGCGGTCCATCTCCCCCTTGGCCTGGGAGGAGATCTCCTGCTGCATCGTGAGCACCTCGAGCTCCTTGGTCATGAGCTCGTGGACCCGCCGCAGCCGCTCGACGGGGTCGAGGGCCTCGAGGATCGCCTGCGCGCCGTCCACCTTGAGGTCGAGGTTCGAGGCGGTGAGGTCGGCGAGGCGCCCCGCCTCCTCCATGTTGTTGGCGATGACGATGACCTCGGGAGAGATCGGCTTGCCGAGGTTCTGCGACCGCTCGAGCGCAGCCTTCACCTCGCGCATCAGCGCTTCGACCTTGAGCGAGGACTGCTCGGTGGGTTCGGGCTCGCTGACCGTCTCGATGCGGGCCTGCAGCCAGGCGAGCCCGTCGTCGTAGGACACGACGCGGGCGCGGGAGAGCCCCTGGACGAGCACGCGGATGCGCCCGTCCGGAAGCTTCAGCATGCGCATGATGAGGGCGACCGTGCCCACGGCGTGGATGTCGTCGGGCCCGGGCTCGTCCTCCTCCTGCTTCCTCTGGGCGGCGAGGAGGATCATGCGGTTCTCGGCGAGGGCCTGGTCGACGGCCTTGATCGACTTCTCCCGGCTCACGTAGAGCGGCACGATCATGAACGGGAAGATGACGATGTCCCGCAGGGGCAGGACCGGCAGCACCTCGGGGATCTTCGGCTGCTCCTCGTCCTTGCGTTCTTCGTTCATGCGTTCTCGTCCCTCTCGATGGGGATGACGGCCTCCCGTCCCCGCCTCTCCCGGAGCCGGGGCAGGGTCACGGTCAGCACGCCCCGGGCGAGCGTCGCGCGGGCGTTGGCGACGTCGACCGGCAGGTCGAACGGCAACACCCGCTCGAACCGGCCGTGGGGCCGCTCCAGGCAATGGAAGGACACGCCGGCGCCGGGCCGGCGGGCCTGCCTCGTCCCGGTGACGACGAGGGCGCGGTCGCGGAAGGCGACCCGGAGATGCTCGGCGGAGAGCCCCGGAACCTCGATCACGACCACCAGCCTGTCGCGCGCCTCGAACACGTCGACCGCCGGGCACCACTCGCCGCCGGGCAGGCGCTCGGAGCGGTCGACGAGGGCCAGCCGCTGGAACAGCTCGTTCACCTCCTGCTGCAGCAGGGCGAGCGCGGAGACGGGCGGGCGCGAGGACCTCTGCGTCACCGTTCCCCCTCCAGCCTCTTGAGCACGACGAGGGTCCGGTCGTCGGTGGCGCGGGCCCCCTCCTCGAAGCCCTCGATCTCGTGGAAGATGGCGTCCTGGAGGGCGGCCGCCCCGAGCTGGCGCCGGCTCACCGCGAGCTCGGTGAGCTTCGTTTCGCCGAACTCGTCCCCCTCGGGGCTCCACGTCTCGGTGACGCCGTCGGAGTACGCGAGGATCGTGTCCCCCGGCCGCATCTCGACCTCTCCCGACTCGTAGGGCACCCCCTCGAAGAGCCCGAGCACCATCCCGCCCTCGGTGAGCAGCTCGACGTCGCCCTTCGCCCGGATCAGCAGCGGCGGGTTGTGCCCGGCGTTGACGTAGACGAGCCGGCCCGAGGGGGGATCGAGCGCGGCGAGGAAGAACGTCACGAACTTGTTCGAGGGCACGTTCTGGCAAACCGTCCGGTTGATGCGGGACACGGCGTCGGCGAGCGACTCGTCCGTCCAGTGCGCCCGCACCGCCGCGCGCAGCACCGTCATCAGCAGCGCCGCCCCCGTTCCCTTTCCCGAGACGTCGCCGAGGGCGACGAGGAGCCGGCCGCCCTCGGCGCCGAAGTCGTAGTAGTCGCCGCCCACGGTGCGGCAGGGCCGGTTGCACCCGGCGACGTCGTACCCGGCCACCCTCGGGGCCTCCCGCGGCAGGAGCCCGGTCTGGATCTCCGCCGCCATCCGCATGTCCTCCTCCATCCGGCGCTTCTCGAGGCTCTCCTCGAGGAGCCGGACGTTCTCGATCTTCGCCGCCGCCACGTTGGCGAGCGCGGTCAGGACGCGCAGGTCGTCCTCTCCGAAGGAGTGGGAGTGCTGGAGCGAGTCCACGTACACGAGTCCGATCACCGAGTCCCGGCCCTCGCCGCCGGCGGCGAACCACAGCGGCGCGCACATCGCGGTGCGGATGCCGGAGGCGAGGATCGAGTCCTCGCTCTTGAACCGGACGTCCTCGAGCACGTTGGGCAGGAGGAGCGAGACGCGCTCCTCGATCGCTCGCCGCGCGATCGAGCGGCTCACCCGGGTGAGCGCCTCACCGAGGCGGCTCCGGGAGACCTTGATCACGAGCACGGCGGGATTCCCCTCGAGGAGCAGGATCGCGCCCCGCTCGGCCGCCACCGCCTCGAAGAGCAGGTCGAGGACGAGGTCGAACAGCTCGTGGAGCGGACGGTGGACCACCAGCTCGGACGCCGCCTTGCTGAGGATGGTGAGGATCCGGTTCTGGCGCTGGAGGTCGAGGGGGTCCATCGCCGGGCGCGTGCTGATGTCGGACAGCTCGCGCACGGAGAAGACCCGCGTCCCCTCCGGCTCGCGCTCCTCGTTCTCCTCCTCGTCCAGCGCGTCGACGCAGAAAGTGAGCGTGTGCTCGCCGAGGGTGATGATGTCTCCGGGGCGCAGGCGTCGCCACTCGCGCAGGGGCTCGCCGTTGAGGAGGGTGCCGTTCTTGCTGTTGAGGTCGTTGACGTAGTGGCCGTCCGACCGCTGCTCGATCGCGGCGTGGTTGCGCGAGAGCCACTGGTCGGGGAGGAAGATGTCGCTATCCCGCGAGCGCCCGATCGAAACGTGCGCGCGGGTCAGGGGATAGCGCTCCCGGGTGCCGCCGGCGGTCTGAATGGCAATCTCGGCCATGGACGATACGGGGATCCGGGCGATTCTACCCCGGCGCTCGAGATGCGCGTCAGGGCCTAAGCGGCGAGCGTCGAGTCCCTGAGGATCAGCCCGCCTTTCCGGCGGGAGCGGCACCCGCCCGCGTCGGGTATCCGAGCGCCTCGTAGGCACGGCGCACCGCGCCGAAGCCGTGCCGCGCCTCGAGCCGGCGCACGACGAAGTGCCCGCGCGCGCGCTTCTGGAAGTGGTCGATGAACAGGGTGTTGACGAGCGAGCCGCTCACCGCTCCGAGCACGGGGACGGAGGCGAGGGCGACCTTCTGCTCGACGACGATGCCGAACCGGGCGGCGACCGACGCCAGCAGCCGGACCACGACGGGCGCGCCCTCCGCGCCGAGCCCCCGCTCCGCCAGGTGGCGCGCCGCCTCGCCGAGGGCGCGGGAAAGCCCCGCCCGCACGGCGTAGTACCCGGTCTCGGCCGCCCCCTCGCCGCCGCCGCCGCCGAGCGCGAAGACCTCGAGGCAGGCGAGACGGGTCTCGGGAACCGCGAGGTCCTGTCCCTCGCTGCGGGCGACGTCCGCGATCGAGCGCAGCATCACCACGGTGGTCACCGGGAGCTCCACCGCCACCCCGGCGAGACCGAAGAAGCCTCCCACCGCGCCGGTGGCGGCGGCGAACGCCTTGTGCAGCCGCTCCGAGGCGCTGCGCCGTGCGTCCCCGTCGAGGGTTCCGAGGGCGACGCGGAGGGCCTGCTCGAGCGCGCTCCGCGTCGCGCCGTGGATCGCGTCGCGCGCGCGGTCGGGCAGTCGCGCGAGCCCGGCCTCGAGCGGCTGGCCGATGGCCTCCGCCACCCGTACCACGAGGCTTCCGCTCTCGAGGAGCTCCCGGGCCCGCCGCAGGTCGGCGAGCTCGGCGTCCGAAAGCGTCACCGGTGATTCGTTCATCGACCCCCTGTCATTCATCGACCCCCCACCCCTAACCCCTCCCCACGTAGGGGGAGGGGGAGCCCTGTGGGCATCGGTCCCTGTCGCTCACGCGGACGTGATCGACAGGGACCGCCGGCTCGCAGCCTTGCATCGATCCCCCACCCTACCCCTTCCCTACGTGCGGTGGTCGCGACGGCCGACAGTGCCGCGCTCCTGCGCGGGGGCCCCCGCGTGAGCCGGGAGGCAGCCGGCCACGCTAGCCCCCGGCCCGACGCCGCTTGATCGCGAAGTAGCCCTTGCGCACCCGGACCTCGGTGTCGGGTCGATTGACGCGCATCTCGATCGCGCGCCAGGTCCCGTCCGCCTCGCGCTCGGGCGTGTACGCCAGGAGGTAGTGGTTCTTGAGCTCGTCCGAGATCTCGGCGAACACCTTGATCAGGTCCCCGATGTCGCCGGGCGCGAAGAACTGCCCGCCGGTCTCGCTCGCGATCTTCTTGAGGAAGCCGCGCGGGCTTCCGCCCCCTCCCGAGCCCTTGAACCCGATCGAGTAGACGGTGGCCTCGACCGCCCGGGCGTAGTCGACGACCTCGCGGTCCTCGAGGGTGGAGGTCGTGTCGGCACCGTCGCTGAAGACGATCACCGCCTTGCGCCCCGGCTGGTCGCGGATGCGATTGAGCGAGTAGTGGATGGCGTCGTAGAGGCTCGTCCCCCCCCACGCCTGCAGACCTTCCACGAAGCGCTCGAGGCGGTCGACGTCGCCGGTGAACTCGGCGCTGCCCTTGACGCTCTCGTTGAAGCTGACGACCATCGCGGTGTCGACTTCCTCCAGCTTGTACACGAAGTTCAGCACCGCCTCGCGCAGGAAGCGGATGTCGCGGTTCATGCTGCCGCTGGTGTCGAGGGCGAGCACCACCGAAAGCGGCACGCGCTCCGCGGCCGCGGTCGAGGCCTCGCGGAAGTAGGAGACCTCCTGGCGGGCGCCGTCCTCGTAGAGCTCGACGTCCTCGGGGCCGAGGTCCCTCACGAAGCGCCCGCCCTTGTCGAAGACCACCGCCGTCACCGACACGACGTCGACCTCGACCTCGAGGGTGAACGGCTTCACCTCGCCCGGAGCCTTTGCCTGGGCCGCGGCGAGCGCGGGGAGGGCGACCGCGAGCCCGACCGCCGGCAGCAGCTTCCGCGGGGCACTCCCCATCAGGCCGCCACCGCCGGTCGACGTCGGCGCAGCAGCCGGAGGGCGAAGTAGAGGGCGAGCCCGAGGAGCGCCACCACCGCGAGGGGCACGAGCACGGCGAGGACGAACGTCACGACCGAGATCGCGTCCTCGATCAGGCTGAGGACGGGGTTGGCCAGCCCGCCGGTGAGGCCGGTCGAGGCCGTGCGCAGGCCGGTCTTGAGCGCGTGGGGCACGAGCGCGGAAGGGGCTCCCACCGCGGTTCCCAGGGCGACCGCGGTCAGCGGATCGGAGACGGTGCCGAGGACGGAGGCCGCGAGCAGCGCGCCCGCGGCCGGACGCAGGGGAGTGCCGATGAGGTCGAGGGCGTGGTCCACGGCCGGGACCTTGTCGCCCACCAGCTCGACGACCGTGGCCACGCCGAAGAGCAGCAGGGCCTTGTTCGACGAGAGGAAGTCGAACGAGGGACCGAGCTCGAGCAGCCCGGCGCGGGCGAGGAGGCCGGCGAGGAGGAGCGGCAGCCAGGCCCGAAGGCCGGCCGAGGCCGCCAGCGCGATCGCGAGCGCGAGGGCGGGCAGGAAGTCGGTGAGCGTCGCCGGGTCCACCACTCGAGACTAGGCGCCGCTCCGGGGGGTGTCAAGGAGTCGCGCCTTCGCGGGCGACGAGGCGGAACGTCTCGACGTGGCGCATGGCGCGTCGGGCGTACTCCATGCGGCCGCGCTCCTGCTCGAGACGGACCTGGGACCGGCGCCCGGCGGCGAGCTCGACCTCGAGCTCGGCCTGGGCGACGTCGCGCCACTCGGGCCTCGCCGAGGTCCCGTCGTTGACCTGATAGGCGAGGGTCAGGCGTCGCTGCCCCTCGAGCGACGCCGGCGCCTGGAGCGCGAGGCGGATCTCGCCGTCTCCCACCTCCGGGGCCGCCACCTCGACTCCGGGCGCGCCTCGCACGAAGAGCCGTTCGGGCGAGAAGAGGAAGGAGTTGACGACCGCGCCCGGGAGGTCGCCGGGATCGAGGTCGAGGTCCAGGTACGAGACCACCTCGCTCCCGTCGATCGCGAGGAGGAGGCGCAGGCTGGGATCGGCGGGAGCGGACTGCGGGTCCCAGGCCTGCCAGAACGAGTCCCCCGTCACGACCACGCCGAGGCCCGCCGGCGGCGGTGGCGGGACGGGCGGGGGAGCGGGGGTGGTCGGAGGGTGGGTCAGCACCTCCTCGCGGCCGTCGTCGTCGACCAGCCTCGCGATCTCGGTCAGGGGGATGGCGAGCAGCCCATAGGGCGTCTTGAGGCGGACGCGCTTGGTCCCCCGCGCGACGATCTTCCCGCTGATCCGGTCGCCGTTGACGAGCTCCACGAGCTCCGCGCGCAGCGGAGCCGCCGCGAGGAGGAGCCCGAGCGCGAGGACGCCGTGCCGGCTCACGAGCGCCTGAAGATCTTCCGCAGGAGCCCGCCCTCGCCGTCCTCCGGGGACGGCGCGTCGGGCTCGAGCTTCGCGAGGCGTTGTCGGGCCTCCGCGTCCTCGGGCTTCAGCTCGACCACGCGACGGAACATGCCCGCCGCCCGCGTCGGCAGGCCGCGCTCGACGTAGAGGGCGCCGAGCAGCGCGAACGCCTCCGCGGCCTTCGGGTCGTCGCGCACCGCGTCGAGCAGGATCTGCTCGCCCTCCTTGGCCCACTTCGGGTTCTTGAGATAGCAACGGGCGAGCACCAGGCGGGCCCGCAGCCGCATCGTCTCCGGTACCGTGTCGACGATCGGCTTCGCGAGCTGGATGGCGTCCCAGTACTTCTCCAGGTCGTAGAGCATCTCCGCCTTCCGCACCGCGCCCTCCAGGCGGCGGGTCCCCTCCTCGGGGTCCCTTGCCGCGGGGGGCGCGGCTTCGGCCGGCGCTTGCGGCGCCTGGCCCTCCTTCGGGCGCAGCCTCCCGAGCCGGGCCTCGTACTCCCCCCTCCGGGCCGGATCGCGCAGGACCTCGTACGCCTCGCCGAGCTTGATGAACACCCTCTCGAGCTTGTCGCGCAGATCGCCGAGCGACGCGCCGTGGTGAACGTCGGGGTGGAAGCGCCGGGCGAGACGGAAATACGCCTCCTTGACGTCGGCGGCGGACGAGGCCCGGGGCAGGCCCAGGATCTCGAAGTGGTTCTTCGACTGCAGGCCCTCGTAGACCTCGAGGATCTCCCGCCGGCGCTCCGACGCCGGGTCGTCGGAGGCCGCGTCGGCGGCCGCGGGCGGAGCGCCGGGGCTCGGGGCGGGGGGTGGCGGCGAGGCGGCCTGGGACGGAGCCGCGGGCGGCGACATGGGAGCTGCCGGGGCGGCGGGCGGAGGAGCGGCGGGCGGCGGAGGAGCGGCCGCAGGCGGAGCCGAGGGAACGGCGGCAGGGGGAGCCTGGGGCGTTCGACCAGCGGCCGCAGGCGGAGCCACGGGTGCGGCCGGTGGTGCAGTCGAGGTGGCGGTCGGAGTTAGAGCCTCGGGAGGTGCAGCCTCGGGCGGCGTCGCGGTTGGGCTCTCGGGCGGAGGAGCGGCCGGCGGGGCCGCCGCTGGCGGCGGGGAAGCCGGTGGACGGCCCGCGGTCGGAGCGTCCGGGGAGCGAGAAAAGCCCGTGTCGACCTCGGACCGGGGCCGCCGCTCCTCGCTGAACTCCACGATGCCCGTCGAGAGCAGCCCGAGGAGGCTCCGGCGCACCTCTTCAGGGGCGACCGGAATCATCTGCTCGATCTCCCGCGCGCTGAGGGTCCCGTCCACCCGGGAGAGGACGAAGCCGTCGGTCGGGGAGAGCGCGAGGTGCTGGAACCGCAGGAGCGGGTCTTCGGAAAGGGCCAGCACCCGATCGAGGTCGCCGAGGTTGTAGCTGACCACGTCGGGATCGCGGATCGCGCGTACTCCCGCAAGGATCAGCTCGGCCGTGGAGAGCTTGAGCGTCAGCTCCTCCCCCGCGGACTCGTCTTCCTCCTGGAAGGAGTAGGAGCCCTCGTTCCACGTGAACACCTTGGCGAGCAGGCCGCGGACGTGGAGGGCGACGGCGTCCTCGAGGCCGCTGCGGTCCATGAGCCCGAGGTCGAGGAGGACCTCTCCGAGGCGCTTGGTCTCGCGGAGGACCACGTCGGTCGCGCGCTCGAGGTCCGCGGCGGTGAGCAGCCCGCGGGCGACGAGGATCTCGCCGAGCCTCTCCCCGACGACGTTCGTGTGGGCGTTGACGATGTGACCGCCACGGACGCGGACGCGCTGGGTCTCCTCGCCGCGGCTGAGGTACAGGGTTCCGTTGCGGCGGCCGACGTAGAGCTCGCGAAGGAGGCGGGGAACGACTCCCTCTGAAATCGCCCCCTTCATCCCGTCCCGCCCTAGCGCCTCCCGGCAGAGGACGCGGCCGTCAGATCCTGCGGGTTGAGGGCGTGGACCAGCGGCACGTCCTTCATGGTGAGCAGACCGGCGGGCGCCGCCAGCAGCCGGGGCAGGGTGTTCACCAGGATCGCGGCGGTGGCCACCTCTCCCGACACCCCGCCGGCGAGGGTCGCGTCGATCGGAGGATCGGCGTCGATGAGGATGTGGTCCCGCGGCGCCTCCGCGCCCACGTAGGCCTGAAGGTCGAGGCTGACCACGAGCTCGCCCTTGAGGTAGCCCCGCGCGGACTGCCGGATCCCGGCGGCGGCCCCCGCCGGGATGCGCAGGTGCTCGGTGTCGAGGTCGCGCGGCGCGATCGCGGGCTCGAGAGTCTCGTCGACGCGGTCGAGCTTCCAGCCGAGGGCGCTTGCGATCATGTGGGCCGATTCGACGAGGCCGACGTGGCGTACGGTTCCTTCCGTGACCGCCCGCCGGAACTGGCCGAGGTTCAAACCGGCACCGACCCGGCGCTGGAGGGGAAGCCGGCGCGTCCCCGCGTCCACGACGCGCGTCACCGACACCCGCCGCACGCGGGTACACGGAGCCGACAGCGCCAGCGCGAGGACGTCCATGGCGAAGCCGGGGTTGAGGCCGCTCGCGAGCACGGGGACCTTCTTGGCGCGGGCCAGGCGGTCGATCTCGCGGAAGGCGGCGGCCCGGGCGGGGGTCGGGAAGGCCAGCTCCTCGCAGGTGGTGAGGACGCGGATCCGCCGGGAGAGAAGGGCGACGAGCTGGGGCCGGATCTGCTTGACGAGGGAGGAGGTGCAGACGACGGCGACGTCGGCGCCGAGCTTGCGGATGAAGCGGTCCGGATCTCCCGCGACCCTCGTGCGGAGCTTGCGCGGGAGGCCCAGCGCGACTCCGAGGTCCTGACCTCCGACGAGCGGAGCCGAGTCCGCGGTGCCGACGAGCTTCACGCCCGGCGTCTGGAGGAGGAGGCGGGTGACGGCCTGGCCGACGGCCCCGAGGCCGATGACCGCGACCTTCACCGCGCGAGCCATGCCCTCACCCTCCCCGGACGCGCCCTCCGCCTCAGCGCTCGACCTCGATGACCGACACCTCGGGCTCGGGCTTCGCCGCCATGATCACGGTCGTGGCGATGGGAAGCAGCGTCGTGTAGCTCCCCCCCTGCGTGGTCAGCGTGACTTCGTAGAAGCCGTCGGCAGAAACCCGGACCAGCTTCCCGTTGGCGACCTTGGCCCCCAGCAGGGTGGCCAGGGTCTCGCTGTAGATCCGAATGGGGGCCTCGCGCTCGATCATGCTCTAAAGCTCCTTGAGGCTCTTGCGAACGATGTCCAGGGCGGCCTCGCCCTCCTCCGGCGTGAGGTTGAGGGGCGGGCGGAAGCGGATGGACCGGGCTCCGCAGGTCAGGAGCAGGAGGCCCCCGGCGAGCAGGCTCTTGTGGAGGACGCGCCGCAGCTCCGGGGTCGGGACGTCGAAGGCGATCATCAGCCCGAGCCCCCGGGCGTTCGCCAGCTTGCCCCCGGACTCGATCTCCAGCGCGCGGAGGCCCTCGAGCAGGTGCGCGCCGACGACGCGGGCGTTCTCGACGAGCCTCTCCTCGGCGATGATCTCCAGGAACCGGCCGAAGCGCACCATGTCGGTGAGCCCGCCGCCCCAGGTCGAGTTGATTCGGGAGCGGACCCGGAAGACGTTCTGCGGCTCCTCGTCGACCCTGGGGCCGACCAGGCAGCCGCACACCTGCGACTTCTTTCCGAAGGCGAGCGCGTCGGGGCGGAGGGCGAAGTGCTCGTGCGCCCACATGCGCCCGGTAAGCCCGACGCCGGTCTGGACCTCGTCGACGATGAAGAAGACGTCGTGCTCGCGCGCCTTGCGCTCGACGGCCTGGAGGAACGCCGGGCGGAAGTGGTTGTCCCCCCCCTCCCCCTGGATGGGCTCGATGAGGATGGCGGCGATGTCGTCGGGGTGACGGGCGAAGGCCTCCTCGATCTGCTCGAGCGAGCGCTCCTCCGCCGCCGCGGTGTCTTTCTCCACCTCGGCCGTGACCGGGAAGCGCAGCTTCGGGTTGTCGACCCGCGGCCAGGGGAACCGGGGAAAGAAATCCGTCTTCACGGGGTCGGTGTTGGTCAGCGACAGCGTGTACCCGGACCGTCCGTGGAAGGCCTCGCGGAAGTGCAGGACCTGCTGGCCCCTCTCCCCGGGGGCGCCCTTCGCCCGGTTGCGCCGGACCTTCCAGTCGAAGGCGGTCTTGAGCGCGTTCTCCACGGCGAGCGCCCCCCCCTCGACGAAGAAGACGTGGGGCAGGTAGTCGGGCCGGGCGAGGCGGGCGAACGTCTCCACGAACGCCGCGTACTCGACGTTGTAGATGTCGGAGAGCGAGGGCTTGACCAGGGCCGCGCGGTGCAGCACGCCGAGGAACTCGCGGTCGCGCATCCGCGGGTGGTTGTAGCCGATCGGGCTCGACGCGAAGAAGGTGCAGAAGTCGAGCATCTCGCGCCCGGCCCGCGAGTCGTACACCCACGCCCCGTGGCTGCGGTCGAGATCGAAGACGATGTCGAATCCGTCGGCGAGAATGTGGCGGGCGAGCGTCGAGTGAACGTCGGAAGGGGCGATGCCGGGAATGGCCGAGGTCGTCATCTCGGGGGCTCCATCGTGAAAGAGACGCGCGCGGTGGACACGGGGAGTGACAGGCGAAACGATGCCCTCTAGGTCATCCCGCGGTCGTACTGCGACAACAACTCTCTTTTCAACGAGTTGGACACGCTCACCCGCTTCGGAGGAGGCCCCCGGCGAGCCTCGTGTGCGGGATGGTAGCACAGCTTCAGGCGACGATGGCGGGAGCGGGCGCCGCGCATATAATCGCTGATCCTCCAATGGCCGACGAGATCGACCCGGGCTTCCTGCGGCATTCCGAGCTCTTCGAGAGTCAGCCGGAGGCGGTCATCCGAGCCGTTCTCGCCCAGGGTCAGCTCCTCGAGTTCGGCCCCGGAGAAGAGGTGTTCCGCCAGGGCGACCGGGGAGACCGGCTCTTCGTCGTGAAGAGCGGCGTGCTCGAGGTCCTCTCCACCCCCGCCGACGCCGTCGAGCCCGTTCCCGTCGCCTACCTCGGCACCGGCGAGGTGCTCGGCGAGCTCGCCCTGCTCACCGGCTCGCCGCGCAGCGCCACCGTCCGCTCCCCCGAGCACGCCGAGCTGTTCGCGGTCGACCGGACCGTCTTCATCGACCTGATGGACACGCTGCCCGCCTTCTCGCGCAACCTGTGCGTCGTCCTCGCCCGCCGGCTCGAGACGACGACCCTGAAGGTCCCGCGGGCCTCGGGGAAGCAGCTCCAGGGGAGCCTGCGCTTCTTCGACCTCGCCACCGTCATCCAGACCCTGATCGGCTCCCACCAGACCGGCAGCCTCGTCTTGTCCCGCGACAAGCAGAAGCTCGGCGAGCTCTTCTTCGTCCGCGGGAACATCCACCGCGCGCGCTTCCGGCACCTCATCGGGGACGACGCCGTGTTCCAGCTCTTCCAGAGCCCGGTGGAGGGAGAGTTCTCCTTCACCGGTCGCGAGGTCGGCGCGGACGAGGTCGCGGCCGAGGTCAGCCTGCCCGCGATATCGCTGCTCATGGAGTCGGTGCGGCTCCAGGACGAGCTGCCCGTCCTGCGCCAGCGGCTGCCGGACCGGGCGCGCGTCTTCCGCCAGAAGGGGGGCCAGCTGCGGTGGGAGGACGCCGAGACCGTCGAGCTCGCCGCCGCGGTCTGGTCGCGGCTCAAGAAGGGGGCGTCGATCGACGACCTCGAGCGCGACGTGGCCCGTTGCTCCTACGCCATCTACCGGACGCTCTCGACGCTGCTCGACGAGGGCCAGATCGAGTAGTCAGAACCGCGTGGCGTCCCGGATCTGCTGCCGGAGGGCGTTGCTCTCGGACTGGGCCTCGGCGATCTCCTGGCTCAGCCTGGTGATGGCGCTGCGCTTGGCGAGGAACGCCCAGTTCGCCGCCTCGAGGAGGAGCCCCGAGATCACGGCGATCCCGATCGCGTTGGCGAGCAGGTTGGTGCTCAGCTCCTCGCCCTTCCATCCCACCTGGTAGAGGGCGAAGATCAGGCCGATCCCGAGGCCGTTGGCCCCGATGCCGAAGCTCGCCCGGGCGTGGGCCAGCTCCGCGCCCAGCCGGTCGACGAGCTGCTGGTTCTGGGCGAGCGCCTCGCGCAGCGGCGTCACGTCGGCGATGACGAGGCGCACGGTGTCCCCGCGCACCACCTTGTGCTGGGTCCCGCACGCTCCGCACTTGATGTGGTCGCCGTGGGCGTACTGCGCGGAGACCGAGACCGGCTCGCGGCAATGGACGCAGGGCGCGGTGGCCGCGCCGGCGCCGTTGGCCATGAACGGTCCTCCCGGCCGAAGACTAGCAGAATCCGGTCCCCTCGCGACAGGCCGTACCCGCCCCCGCGGGCCCGCCCCCGGCCCGCCCCGAGCCGGCAGCCCGAGGCGTCGCCCCCGTGACCGGGAGCCTGGACGTCGACGGCCTAGACGTTGACGGCGAGCAGCGCGAGCCCCACCGCGAGGACGAGGCCCGCGAAGGACCGCCGAAGGCGTCGCGGATCGGTCGCCGCCGCCACGCGCACGCCGACGAGCGCCCCCAGCAGGGACGCGGTCGCGAACGTGGCGGTCAGGCCCGCCGGCAACCCGCGGCCGACGTGGCCGGCGAACCCGGCGGCCGAGGTGAGGGCGATGACGAGAAGCGACGTGCCCACGGCCCGGTGGATCGGGAGCCCGCCGAGAAGCGTCAGCGCCGGCACGACGAGGAAGCCGCCGCCAACGCCCAGAAAGCCCGTGAGGAGGCCGGTCAGCACCCCCGCGACCACGATGGCGGCGTGGCGGGCCGGGCCCCGCGGCGCGGTCCGCCACGCCGGGGCTTCCCTCAGCATGAGCGCGCCGACGACGATCAGCAGGGCGGCGAAGAGGAGGAGAAGCGTGCGGGGCCCGACGGCGTGGGTGGCGCGGGCTCCGAGCGCGGCCCCGATCATTCCCGCGATGCCGAAGGCCGCCGCGGCGCGGGCGTCGACCCGCCCCGCCCGCGCGTGAACGAGCGCCCCCCCGAGGCTGGTCGCGCCCACCACGGCGAGGGACATGCCGATCGCGGCGTGGACGTCGACGCGCGCGACGTAGACGAGGAGCGGCACCGCGAGAATCGATCCGCCGCCCCCGAAGAAGCCGAGCGACACGCCGATGAGCGTGCTGAGGGCGACGGCGATCAAGAGGTGCGGGCCCATCGTTCCGGCGGATTCTAGCGCGCGCCGGGACGACCGCAGGGAGGACGCGCGGCCTGCCGTCTCACGCGAGACCTCCTGCTGCCTCCGGGGGTTCGCGGAGACCGCCACCGGACCGGACGGCGGGCCTTCCGCGCCGCTCCGACCCGGCCGGCGCCGCCCCGCCGACCCGGACGACACGGCCGGGGGGGCCGCCGTAGAATGCCGGCGTTCCATCCCGGAGCCCGGGCGGCAGGAGGTCTCGTTGCACAGCGTCAGCTGGTATCCGTTCCTGGTTCTCGCCGTGGGCATCGTCGTCGTTCTCGGCGCGATCGTCCTGCTGCGCGTGAACGCGTTCGTCGCGCTCCTGACCGCGGCCCTCGTCGTGGGCTTCATGGTCGGCGGCCCCGGGGCCGACGCCGGCGGGCGCCTCACCGACCCCGTCATCCGGGTCGTGGACGGGTTCGGGGCGACGGCGGGAGCGATCGGCATCGTGATCGCCCTCGCCGCCATCATCGGCGAGGCGATGATGCGCAGCGGCGCCGCCGACCGGATCGTGCGGATGTTCCTGTCGCTGCTCGGCGAGCGGCGCGGCGCCACCGCCATGATGAGCAGCGGCTTCGTGCTGTCGGTGCCGGTCTTCTTCGACACCGCCTTCTACCTGCTCGTCCCCCTCGCCCGCTCGCTGTACCGGACGACGGGCCGCCACTACCTCAAGTACCTCGTCGCAATCGCGGCCGGGGGAGTGGCGACGCACGCCATCGTGCCCCCCACGCCGGGGCCCCTGTTCGTGGCCAACGTCTTCGACGTCAACCTCGGCGTGATGATCGCGATCGGCTCGCTGGTCGCCCTGCCCGCGGCGGTCGTCGGCCTCCTCTACGGCGTCTTCCTGGATCGCCGGATGCCGTTGCGGCCCCACCAGGACGACGCGGACGTGGCCCCCGAGGAGATGGCACCTCCCGCCGCGCCGGGCGCCGAAGACCGCCCCCTCCCCGGCCTCGCCCTGTCGCTGCTGCCCATACTCCTCCCGATCCTCCTCATCACCGGCAACGCCGTGGTCAAGGCGCTTGCGCACCAGGAGCTGATCGCCGGGGACGCCGGAGCGCGCCTGCTGCGCGGGGACGCGCTCGACCTCGCGATCCTGCAGGCGGGGTCGGACGGCAGCGCGCTGGGGGCGGCCTTCCGCTTCTCGAACGTCCTCGGCAACCCGAACCTGGCGCTGTTCTTCTCGGCGCTCATCGCGCTCGGCACGCTGTGGACGCGCCGGAGCCATCTCGGCACGTCGATCCCCCGGATCGTGGAGACGGCGCTGATGAGCGGCGGCGTCATCATCCTCATCACCGCCGCGGGGGGCGCGTTCGGGGCGGTGCTCCGGTCGGCGGGGCTGGGGGAGGCGATCCGCGGGCTGGCCGAGGCGCAGGTGGCGGGCGGCGCCTCGCCGAGGCTGCT
>Ga0268386_10001177_pt1 | contig 17737 bp, 16 predicted proteins | sample RVTome_15_FD_200260 | JGI IMG/M metagenome (GOLD analysis project Ga0268386, IMG submission 200260) | Soil microbial communities from uranium-contaminated site in the Upper Colorado River Basin, Wyoming, United States - RVT150D86... ...
GCAGGTACACCTCACGGCCGCCGCGCACGCGCGGGTCCGTGCGGGTCTGCTCGATCACTTCCGCGGCCGATGCCGCTGACGGCGGCCGATCGGCGAGCCGCCAGCGGCCATCCTTCTCGATCCGGATGGGCACGGCCTCGTAGCGCTGGCGATCGAGGTTGGCGAAGATGGCCGCGGCCGACGCGACCGAGATCTCGTGCTCGCTGGACCGGCCCCCATAGAGCACGCCGACACGAAGCCGTTTCACGCGAGTCACCAATCGTTCGCGCGCGCGCGGGCCGGCCGCGCGCGCGCGAGTCATTATAGGCTAGCGGCGATGTCCGCGTTCGCGTTCGCCGGCGATCATCGTGACGGTCTCGCGCGCGCCGGACGCCTGCAGCTGCCGCACGGCATCGTCCACACGCCCGCGTTCATGCCGGTCGGGACGCGCGGCGCCGTCAAGGGACTGAGCGTCGAGATGCTCGAACAGCTCGGCGCCGAGATCCTGCTGGCCAACACGTACCACCTGCACCTGCGTCCGGGCGACGAGGTGATCGCCCGCGCCGGCGGCCTGCATCGCTTCATCGGCTGGGATCACCCGATCCTCACCGACTCGGGCGGCTACCAGGTGTTCAGTCTCGCCGGGCGCCGTGCGCTCACCGAAGAGGGCGTCGTGTTTCGATCGCACATCGACGGCCAGCGCTGCCGGCTCACGCCGGAGTCGGCCGTTGACATCCAGGCGCGTCTCGGACCGGACATCGCGATGATGCTCGACGAATGCCCGAGCTGGCCGGCGCCGGCCGACGAGGTGGAGGCGGCGATGACGAGGACGCTGCGATGGGCGCGCCGCGGCCGCGATCGATTCCTGGCGGTCGCGGCCGGTGGGCCGCTGGAGGTCCGGCCGTCGACGCCCGGTCAGGCGCAATTCGGCATCGTCCAGGGCGGGACGTACCAGCACCTGCGAGACCGCAGCGTTGCCGGCACGCTCGAGGTCGGCTTCGAGGGGTACGCGATCGGCGGCCTGTCGGTCGGCGAGCCCACCGGCGTCATGTACGAGATCGTCGCGCACACCGCGGCGCAGCTGCCCGACGATCGGCCGCGCTACCTCATGGGCTCGGGGATGCCGGACGACCTGGTGGAGAGCGTGGCGCGCGGCATCGATCTGTTCGACTGCGTGCTGCCGACGCGCAACGCCCGCAACGGGCAGCTGTTCACGCGGCAGGGGCCGCTGAACATCAAGAACGCGCGCTACGCGGAGGATTTCGGGCCGATCGACCCGGACTGCGGCTGCTGGACCTGCCGCCGGCATTCACGAGCGTATTTGCGGTATCTGTACCTGGCGGGCGAGATGCTGGCCTCGACCCTGAATACGCTGCATAATCTGTACTTTTACCTTGACACGATGCGGCTCATGAGAAAGGCTATCGAGTTCAATTCGTTCGAGCGGTTCAGACGAGAGTTCCTCGACGCGTATTCCCGCCGACAGTCTGCGTGAGATGACCGATTCAACCCCCGTGCCGTTCGTCGCGGCCATGGCGCCGCAGGGCCAGTCGCCCCCGAATATCTGGGTGTCGCTGGCGCCATTCGCGCTGATGATCCTGATCTTCTACGTGCTGGTGCTGATGCCGATGCGGCGCCGGCAGAAGAAGGTCCAGGAGTTTCAGAACAGTCTGAAGGTCGGCGACCGCGTGATCACGACCGGCGGCATTCACGGCCAGATCACGCGCGTGTCGGACCTGTCCGTCCAGCTCCAGATCGCCGACAAGGTCCGCATCGACATCGCCCGCGCCGCCATCGGCGGCTATCAGGGCCAGGAGCCCGTGGTCCCGCCGGACCGCGGGTCCATGTAACTCATGTACAAGAATCTGCGGTGGAAGCTGTTGGTGATCGCCGGCCTGACCGCGCTGGCGATCGGGGTGTCCTATCCCCCCTCGGAGAAAGTCCGCCTCGGCCTCGACTTGAAGGGCGGCGTGCACCTGGTGCTGCAGGTGCAGACCGAAGACGCGCTGAAGGTCGAGACCGACACCTCGCGCGATCAGCTCGCGACCGAGCTGGCGAGCGCCGGCATCACGATCGGCGGCGTGCGATCGACCAGCACGCGGGAGTTCGTCGTCGACGGCGTGCCGCCCGCCAACGATCCGCAGTTCCGCACGATTGCCGACCAGTGGGTGGGCGCGACGTTCGATCGCGTCTCGCAGGGCGCCGGCGCGTATGCGTTCCAGATGCGGCCCGGCGTCGCGCGGCAGCTCGCCGAAGACGCGGTGACGCAGGCGATCGACACGATCGAACGGCGCGTGAACGCGCTGGGCGTCTCCGAGCCGACCGTCGCCCGCTACGGCCAGGAGGATCAGATCGTCGTGCAGCTGCCGGGGCTGCGCGACGTGAATCGCGCCAAGCAGATCATCCAGACGACCGCGATGCTGGAGCTGAAGCTGGTGGAGGACGGTCCCTATCCGGATCAGGCCACGCTGCTGCAGAAGTACACCGGCCAGGTGCCGCCCGGGATGCAGGTCGTGCCGGGCGTGTCCGACGATCCGCGCAACCCGGCCACCGAGTTCTACCTGGTGCGCGACACCGCCGCGGTGTCCGGGACCGATGTGCGCAACGCGCGGGTGAGCACGGACGAGTACAACCGGCCGGCGGTGGCCTTCACGCTCACCAGCGAGGGCTCAACCAAGTTCAGCCGGGTGACCGCCGCCAACGTCAACCGCCTGCTCGCGATCATCCTGGACGGACAGGTCCGGTCCGCGCCGGTGATCCAGGAGGCGATTTCGACGGCGGAAGCGCGGATCACCGGCACGTTCACCCAGCAGGAAGTGCAGGACCTCGCGCTGGTGCTGCGCTCAGGCGCGCTGCCGGCGTCGCTGACCTATCAGGAGTCGCGTGAGGTCGGCCCGACGCTGGGGCAGGACTCGGTCCGCGCCGGCGTCATCGCGTCGGTGACGGGGCTCGCGTTCGTCACGCTGTTCATGCTCGTCTACTACCAGCTGGCCGGGGTGAACGCGTTCGTCTCGATCACGCTCAACCTCGTCATCCTGCTCGGCTTCATGGCGTATCTCGACGCGGTCATGACGCTGCCGGGCATCGCCGGGTTCATCCTGACGATCGGCATGGGCGTGGACTCGAACGTGCTGATCTTCGAGCGCATCCGCGAGGAGCTCGCCAACAAGAAAAGCGCCCGCCAGGCGGTGGCCGCCGGCTTCGATCGCGTGTTCGTCACGATCATCGACACGCACGTCGCCTCGCTCATCGCCGCCGGGTTCCTGTTCCAGTTCGGCACCGGGTCGATCCGCGGCTTCGCGACCACGCTGTTCTTCGGGCTGATCACCAACGTGTTCACGGCCGTGTTCGTCTCGCGCACCTTGTTCGAGTTCATGCTGTCGCGGCGGCCGGCGGGCGCCACTCAGTTGAGTGTCTAGGTCTGGAGTCCTCCGACGCCATGCGCATCCTCTCGAACACCAATTACGACTTCCTCCGCTGGCGCTGGCACGCGCTCGTGCTGTCGCTGCTGTTCATCGGCGCCGGCGTGGCGAGCATCGCGGTGCAGGGCCTGCGGCTGGGGATCGACTTCACCGGCGGAACCGAGATCAAGCTCCGCTTCGCCCAGCCGGTCACCGAAGACGCCGTGCGCAGCGCGCTGGCCGGGCTGCCCGGCGAACCCTCCGTTCAGACCTACGGGCCGGCCGGCAGCAACGAGATCCTGATCCGCCTGCAGCAGGTCGTCGCGCGAGAGGAGGGCACCAACATCGAGGAGGCGGGGCGACGGGCGCTCGAGCAGGTGCGCGCGGCCGGCCTCGGCGACTTCGAGACGCTCAGCAGCGACGCGATCGGGCCGGTCATCGGCCAGGAGCTCCGGCAGCGCGGCATCTACGCGACCCTCACCGCGCTCGGCGGCATCCTCGTCTACATCGGCTTGCGGTTCCGGTTCAGCTTCGCCGTCGGCGCGGTCGTCGCGGTCTTTCACGACATCCTGGTCACGTTCGCGATGCTGCACTGGTTCGGCTACGACCTCACGCTGAACGTCATCGCGGCCATCCTGACGATCACCGGCTACTCGGTGAACGACACGATCGTCGTGTTCGATCGCGTCCGCGAGAACCAGCGCCTGATGCGCCGGGCGCCGGTCAGCGAGACGATCAACAAGGCCGTCAACCAGACGCTGAGCCGGACGATCATCACGGCGGGCACGACGTTCCTCGCGGTCATGGCGCTGTTCGTGTTCGGGGGCGAAGTGTTGCGCGGGATGTCGTTCACGCTGCTCGTCGGGATCGCGACCGGGACGTACTCGACGATTTTCATCGCCTCGGCCGTCGCCATCGTGCTCACGCGGAGCAAGGGGACCACGGCCGGCGGCGCGCAGGCGCCGCCGCAGGTGCGCGCGCGGCGCGCCCGGGCCTGATCGCGAGCCGGGTTCGCGCTGGTGGACTTGCTGCGAGCCGCCTGGCTGGGCGTCGTCCAGGGCCTCACGGAGTTCCTCCCGGTCTCGAGCTCGGCCCATCTGATCCTCGCGCGCGAGTTCTTCGGGTGGAACACGCGGTGGGCGCCGGAGATCGCGCTGGCGTTCGACGTCGCGTGCCACGTCGGCACGCTGCTCGCGGTGGTGCTGTTCTTCCGCCGCGATCTCGCGGCGCTGGCGGCGGCCGTGCCGCGCGCGTGGCGCACGCCGCCGGATCCGGCCGTCCGCCGGCTCTGGCTGATTGCGGCGGGCACGATCCCCGTGGTGATCGTCGGCGGCGTGATCTGGAACGATCGAATCCAGGACGCGGTCCGCACGCCGGCGGTGGCGGCCGGCGCGCTGCTCGCGGGCGCCGTGCTGCTGCTCGTGATTGAACGGGTGGGATCGCACGGCCGCGACGACCAGTCGCTGACGATGACCGGGGCGGTGGTGATTGGAGTGGCGCAGGCGGCCGCGCTGGTGCCGGGCGTCTCGCGATCCGGCGCGACGATCGCGGCCGGCATGGCACTCGGGCTCCGCCGCGACGCCGCGGCACGGTTCACGTTTCTCATGAGCATTCCGGCGATTGTGGCGGCGGCCGCCAAGGAAGCCCTCGACCTGCGCGGCGCGGCGCTGTCGTCCGACGCCGTCGCGTTCTTTGCCGTCGGCATGGTCTCGTCGGCCGTCGTCGGCTATCTCACGGTGAAGTACTTCATCCGGTTCCTGGCCGCGCATCGGCTCGACGTCTTCGCGTGGTACCGCATCGCGCTGGCGGCCGTGACGTTTGCCTGGCTGGCCCTACGGTGAGCGCGCATGGGGCAATGGCTTCGCCGTACCTTCCTGACCGGCTTCTTCGTCACCGTGCCGCTGGTGGTCAGCGTCGTGGCGCTGGTCTGGGTGTTCCAGTTCGCCGACCGGCTGACCAGCGGGATCACGGAGCGTGTGATCGGCCGCTATGTGCCGGGGCTCGGCATCGTGACGACCGCCATGGTCGTGCTGGTGATTGGCGCCATCGCGGCGAACGTGGTGGGCCGCCGCATGCTCGGCCGCGCCGAATCGCTGCTGCTGCAGGTGCCGGTGTTTCGCACGATCTATGCGCCGGTCAAGCAGCTGCTCGAAGCGTTCTCGCCGACCAACGAGTTCGGCTTCAAGCGCGTCGTGCTCATCGAGGATCAGGCGCGCGGCGCGCTGCTGGGATTCCTGACCAAGGAATTCACGATCGACCGCGGCCGCGGGCCGGAGAGGCTGCTCGCGGTGTACGTGCCGACCAATCACCTGTATCTCGGCGACGTGATCGTGTGTCCGCGCGATCGCGCGTTCTATCCGGATCTGACGGTCGAGCAGGGCATCCGCATCTTCCTCACGGGCGGCATGGCGCTGCCCGAGCAGCTGCGCGAAGGCCGGGATCCGCCGTCGCCGCGCCGCGCGTGAGGCGCGCGGCCGGCTATCGACGCAGGCAGACAGGGGAGCCATGACTTCACGACAGTTGCTGATCGGATTGGGACTGGGCGCACCGGTGGTCGCGGCGCTCTTCGCGTTCGGGTTGATTCGGTCCATCGCGAAGCAGGACGCGGGCACCGAGCGCATGCAGCGCATCGCCGCGCTCATCCGCGCCGGCGCGATGGCGTTTCTGAAGGTCGAGTACTCGGTGCTCGCCGGCTTCGTGGTCATCATGATGGCGCTGCTGGCGTTCTTCCTGCCCGCGCACGGGCCGGGCACCGCGATCGCGTTCGTCGTCGGCGCGTCGGCGTCGGCGCTCGCCGGCTGGATTGGGATGCGCACCGCGACGACCGCCGCCGTGCGCACGGCCAGTGCCGCCCGCACGGGATTGGCGGGCGCGCTGCGCGTCGCGTTTTCGAGCGGCGCCGTGATGGGACTGACGGTGGTCGCGCTCGGCACCTCCGGCATCACGGTCATGTACTGGCTGTTCGGCGGTCTCAACGGCGCCGGGCGTGCGGCGATCGAGCAGCTGTTCGGGTTCTCGCTGGGCGCCTCGTCCATTGCGCTCTTCGCGCGCGTCGGCGGCGGCATTTTCACCAAGGCTGCCGACGTGGCCGGCGACTTGTCCGGCAAGGTCGAGGCCGGCATTCCGGAGGATGATCCGAGGAATCCGGCCACCATCGCCGACTCGGTCGGCGACAACGTCGGCGACGTGGCCGGCATGGGCGCCGACCTGTTCGAGTCCTACGTCGGCAGCATCATCTCGTCGGTGGCGCTGGCGTGGGCGCTGACGGCCACCGCGGCGCTCGAGCTCTGGAACGTCGCCGACGTCGACTTCGCGGCGACGCAGGACGCGCTGGTGCTCTACCCGGTCATCCTGTCCGGCGCCGGCATCCTCGCGTCCGTGATCGGCACGTTCGCGGTCAACACGAACGACGAGCGCAAGATCCAGGACGCGCTGTTCCGCGGCATGATTGTCGCCTCGGTCATCGTGCTCGTGGCCGGCTACGGGCTCACGGTCTTCCTCGGCGTGCCGATGGAGGTGTTCTACTGCGTCGTGGCGGGACTCATGGCCGGCGTCGTGATCGGCAAGCTGACCGAGTACTACACCGCGAAGGACAAAGGGCCGGCGCGGGGGATCGCGCAACAGTCCACCACCGGACCGGCGACGAACATCATCGCGGGCCTCGGCGTCGGGATGATGTCCTGCGGCCTGCCGGTGCTCGCCATCGCCGTGGCCATTCTGCTGAGCCACCAGTGGGGCGGACTGTACGGCATCGCGATCAGCGCCGTGGGCATGCTGTCCACGCTCGGCATCTCGCTCGGCGTCGACGCGTACGGCCCGGTGGCCGACAATGCCGGCGGCATCGCGGAGATGAGCCATCTCGATCCCGAAGTGCGGAGACGGACCGATTCGCTCGATGCCGTGGGGAACACGACGGCGGCGATCGGCAAGGGCTTCGCGATCGGATCGGCGGCGCTGACCGCGCTGGCGCTCTTCGCGACGTTCCGCGCCGCGGTGGCGACCGCGGTGGCGGCCAACGGCGGGCCCGAGGCGTTCGGCGGCGCCAATGCGCCGGGATTGTCGCTCATGCTCGACAACCCGAACGTGCTGGTCGGGCTCCTGATCGGCGGCATGCTGCCGTTCCTCTTCTCCGCCCTCACGATGAACGCGGTCGGCCGATCGGCGGGCAAGATGATCGAGGAAGTCCGGCGGCAGTTCCGGACGATCCCGGGGCTGCTGGAGGGCAAGGCCGAGCCCGATTCGGCCCGCTGCGTGGCCATTTCCACTCAGGCCGCGATCCGGGAGATGATTGCGCCCGGCGTGCTGGCGGTGACCGCGCCAATCGCCACGGGCTGGCTGCTCGGCGTGGCCGGGCTGGCCGGGCTGTTGGGGGGATCGCTGGTCACGGGCGTGCTGATGGCGATGATGATGGCCAACTCGGGCGGCGCCTGGGACAATGCCAAGAAGTACATTGAGGAAGGACATCTCGGAGGCAAGGGCTCGGATGCCCACAAAGCGGCCGTGATCGGCGACACCGTGGGGGATCCGTTCAAGGATACGGCCGGCCCGAGCATGAACATCCTCATCAAGCTGATGTCGATCGTGGCGGTGATTTTCGCCCCGCTGGTCGTCCTGTGGATGCTGTAGCCGGCCCCGGTCGTCCCGGTGGCCATTTGCGGGCGAATGGTGTCTACAATCGTAGTAAGGCTTCGTTGACACGATTTTTGGGGTCTGCCTATAATCCCGGCCTTCGTTCAGGCCGGCGGACGAAGCCGACGCAAGGAGGTTCCCGTGCCCCGCGAGATGTTCGGCGACATCGTCGATCCGTCGATCAAAGTCGGAACGAAGAAGTGGTACACGGTGCCGCTCTCGATCCTGACGCATACGGTGGTGCTCGCGGCGTTGATCGTCATTCCGCTGCTGGCGACCGACCTGGTTCCGACGCCGCAGTCGGTGATGGCGTTCGTGACGATGCCCCCGCCCCCGCCGCCGCCCCCGCCGCCCCCGCCTCCGCCGGCGCCGCCGCCGATGCAGGTGAAGCCGGTGGAGATCGTCAATCCGAACGCCGCGCCGATCGAGGCGCCGAAGGACATCAAACCCGAGCCGCCCCCGCCGCCCAGCGCGGCGTCGATGACGACCGGCGTCGTCGGCGGCGTGCCTGGCGGCGTGCCGGGCGGCACCGCGGGTGGTGTGGTCGGCGGGATCGTGCCGCCGCCGCCGCCACCGCCGCAGGCGCCGGTGCGCGTCGGCGGCGACATCAAAGCGCCCAATAGGGTCAAGAATGTTGATCCGATCTATCCGCCGATCGCGCAGCAGGCCAAGATCCAGGGCTATGTGGTCATCGAGGCGACCATCGGCAAGGACGGCCGCATCAAGAACGCGAAGGTCCTCGGCGGACAGGCGATGCTGCAGGAAGCGGCGCTGTCGGCCGTCAAGCAATGGCAGTACACGCCGACGCTGTTGAACGGCGTGCCCGTGGAAGTCATCATGAACGTCACCGTCCACTTCAAGCTGAATTGAGGTGGAGGCGGGCAGCAGCCGGCTGATTGGCAGATCGATGCTTGCGCCGCCCTCGCGTCCTGCCGCGGGGCGGCGCGCTCTCGCGCATAATCCAGGTACTTACCGTCAGGTGGAATCGTTTTCTTGGAGGCTGGAATGGAAGCTGGTGCCGGACTGGGGTTGGTAGAGATGTGGGCACAGGTGAGCTGGGTCGCTACGGCGGCCCCCGGCGATATGACTCTGCTAGGGATGTGGGAGCAGATGGGCCCGATCGCGAAGGCGATCGGCATCATCCTGATCATCATGTCGATGTGGTCGTTCGGCGTGGCGATCGAGCGCTACTACACGTTCTTCCAGGCCCGGAAGCAGTCGAAGATGTACGCGCCCCAGGTCGCCCGGCACCTCAAGGAAGGCCGGCTGAAGGACGCGCTGCAGGTCTCGCAGTCGAAGACGTATCAGTACAGCCATCTGGCGAAGGTGGTGCTCGCGGGGCTGCAGGAATACCAATTCCAGCACGACTCGGGCGCGAATCTCAGCCGCGATGACCTGGTCGACACCGTGCGCCGCGCGATTCAGCGCGCGACCGCGCTCACGTCGAACGACCTGAAGAAGGGCATTCCGTCGCTGGCGACGATCGGCGCGACGGCTCCGTTCGTCGGCCTGCTCGGCACCGTCGTCGGCATCATCACCGCGTTCCAGGGCATCGCCGCCACCGGATCGGGCGGTCTCGGATCGGTGTCGGCCGGCATCTCGGAAGCGCTCGTCGAGACCGCGCTCGGGCTCGTCGTCGCGATTCCGGCGGTGTGGCTCTACAACTACTTCACCGGACGGCTGGAGTACTTCAACGTCGAGATGGACAACTCGTCGTCGGAGCTCGTGGACTACTTCATCAAGAAGACCGCCGCGTAGAGCGGTTCAGGGTTCAGGGTTCAGGGTTCAGGAGCTTTTTTATGGCCATGGACGTCGGCGGCGCCAAAGGCGGCGTCAAATCCGACATCAACGTCACGCCGCTCGTGGACGTCATGCTGGTGCTGCTCATCATCATGATGCTGGTGGCGCCGCTGCTGCAGCAGGGGGTCCAGCTCACGCTGCCGGTCGCCCTCAACACCGTCGACAAACCGGATACCGGCGATCCGATCGTCGTCTTCGTCGACCAGAACAACAAGTTCTATGTCAACGCGCTCGAGATCAATCCGGTGGACGTCCCGACGCGGTTGACGGCGGTGCTCGAGGAGAAGGCGGAGAAGACGGTGTATTTGAAGGGCGACACCAACGCGTCCTATAGCTCGATCATGCGCATGATGGACGCGCTGCGAAAAGCGGGCATTGACACGGTGGCGCTCATCACCGAGCGGCCCGGCGGCACGCTCGAAGGGCGGGGAGGCCAGTAGTGTCCCACGCTCATATGCACCACGGCGCCGAGAAGGTCCTCAAGGGCAAGATGCCCGAGGCCTCCTCGGACATGAACGTCACGCCGCTCATCGACGTCCTGCTCGTGCTGCTCATCATCTTCATGGCGGCGCTGCCGCTGACGCAGAAGGGCGTCGACGTCAACCTGCCGCTCGAGACCCAGGCGCCGTCGACGCAGGCGCCCGATCTGGGCCAGGTGGTCGTGGAGTACGGGGCCGACGGGTCGCTGACGGTGAACAAGGCCCCGGTGGCGATCGCCGAGCTGCAGGCCATGCTCCGCTCCGCGTTCGAGACCCGCCGCGACAAGACGATCTTCATCATCGGCGCCGGCACCGTGAAGTACGGCGAGATCATGCGGATCATCGACGCGGCGGTTGGCGGCGGCGTCGAGAAGGTTGGTATCGTGACTGAAGGCATGATCCAGGAAGCCAGGGGCGGCCAGTAGGCACGAACAGAGAGAGGTTTTCATGCACGTCCGACTGACACGGGGCGCGGCTCTGATCGCAGGCATCGCGCTGGCGGCGCCGCTGGCCGCCGGCTGCGGCAAGTATTCGATCAGCAACATCCGATCGCTGAAGGCGTTCCAGGACGCGAACCACCTGTACAAGCGCCGCGAGTACTCGGCGGCGATCGAGCGCTATCAGGACGCGGTGCGCTTCAATCCGGATCTCGGGTTCGCGTACTTCTTCCTCGGCAACAGCTACGACAACCTCTACAAGCCGACCAGGAAGGACGACCCCGAGAACGTGGCGAACCTGCACAAGGCGGTCGAGAACTACCGCATCGCCGTCGACAAGATGCAGACCGCCACCGACCCGAAGGAGAAGGAGATCCGGAAGTACTCGTACGAGTACCTGATCGCGGCCTACGGATCGGACAAGCTCAACGACTTCGGCAAGGCCGAGCCGGTCGCGCGCGAGCTCATCGCGCTCGAGCCGCAGGAGGCCTACAACTATCACCTCCTGGGCCGGCTCTACGAAGAGCAGGGGATGTACCAGCAGGCCGAGGATCAGTTCAGGAAGGCCATCGATCTGAGTCCGAACGATCCGTCCGGGTACCAGATGCTCGCGGGCTACTACTTCCGGCAGGGCGACTTCGAGAAGACGATGGCCGCGTTCCGCGAGCGGGCGGATCGGGAGCCGAACAACCCCGAGGCGTGGCACACGATCGGCACCTACTACCAGGACATGGTGTTTCGCGACAAGAACCTGTCCAGGGCCAAGGGGCGCGAGTACACGCTGCTCGGCATCGAGGCGGAGGACAAGGCGCTCGAGCTGAATCCCGAGTTCTACGAGGCGCTGGTGTTCAAGGGCATCCTGCTGCTCCAGCAGGCGGTGTTCGAGACCAACCCCGCGGTCCAGAAGCAGCTCACCGAGCAGGCGACCGCCCTGCGCCTCCAGCATGAGGAGATCAAGAGGAAGCAGACGGCCGCGGCCGAGACCGGACCGGCTCCGACGCAGCCCGCCGGACGCAGCGGCGGCAGCGGCAGTTGACACCTCGGAATAGACCTCGGGTCTGACACCCGAGGTTCTTCTCGCTCCCGATTCACCGGGTGTCACCGCACGGGTGTGACACCCGGTTTCTTTTATCATCGACTTACCACGGGCCATGATCCGCTTCGAGGATCTCGTCGAACGGGTGCGCACGGCCAATCCCGAGGCCGACACCGAGCTGCTGCGGCGCGCGTACGTCTTCTCCGCCCGCGAGCACAAGGGACAGGTGCGCCGATCGGGCGAGCCCTATCTCGTTCATCCGCTTGAGGTTGCCGACATCCTCGCGGACATGCGGCTCGACGTCGTCGCGATTGCCGCCGGCCTGCTGCACGACATCGTCGAGGACACGCCCACCAGCATCGAGAAGATTCGCGAGCTGTTCGGCGAGCAGGTGGCGCATGTAGTGGAGGGCGTCACCAAGCTGTCCGCGCTGCAGTTCTCGTCCAGCGAAGAGCGCCAGGCCGAAAGTTTTCGCAAGATGCTGCTCGCGATGGTGGATGACATCCGGGTCATCCTCGTGAAGCTGGCCGACCGGCTGCACAACATGCGGACGCTGCATTACATGCCCGAGGACGCGCGCATCCGCGTCGCGCAGGAGACGCGCGACGTGTACGCGCCGATCGCGCACCGGCTCGGCATGAGCAAGCTCAAGAACGAGCTGGAGGAGCTGGCGTTCCGGCACCTGGAGCCCACCGCGTATCAGACGCTGCGCGTCGAGGTCGAGGCCAAGCGGCGGAAGGCCGAGGGGCTGATCGACGACCTCCGGCGCGAGCTGGCGGCCACGCTGGAAGAAGCGCAGATCCCCGTGGTGTCGATCGACGGGCGGCTCAAGCGCGTGTGGTCGATCTACCTGAAGCTGCAGCGGCAGCAGATCCCGCTGGACCAGGTCTACGACTTCATCGCGCTGCGCGTGATCACGCAGACGGTGAAGGACTGCTACGCCGTGCTCGGCATCATCCATCAGATGTGGTCGCCGGTGCCGGGACGATTCCGCGACTTCATCGCGATGACGCGGCCCAACGGCTACCAGTCGCTGCACACGTCGGTCGTCGGCGATCGCGGCATGCCGTTCGAGGTGCAGATCCGGACGCAGGAGATGCACCGCGTCGCGGACGAGGGGATCGCCGCCCACTGGAAGTACAAGGAAGGGCGGATCGGATCCGAGCGGGACGAGAAGTCGTTCCAGTGGCTCCGGCAGCTGCTCGAGTGGCAGAAGGACGTGCGCGATCCGCAGGAGTTCCTGCAGAACCTGCGCATCGAGCTGTACCCGGAGGAGGTCTACATCTTCACGCCGAAGGGGGAGGTCAAGTCGCTGCCGCGCGGGGCGACGCCGGTGGACTTCGCGTACTTCATCCACACGGACGTCGGCCACCAGTGCGTCGGCGCGCGCGTCAACGGGCGCATGGTGCCGCTGCGCACGCGGCTGCAGAACGGCGACATCGTGGAGATCCTGACGGCGGCGGGGCACAAGCCGAGCCGCGACTGGCTCACCGTCGTCGCGACCAACCGCGCGCGCAACAAGATCCGGCACTTCATCCACGCCGAGGAGAAGACGCGCAGCACCGAGCTGGGCCGCCGGCTGTTCGACAAGGAGGTGCGGCGGTTCGGCATCGACAAGACGGCGGTGAGCGAGGAGGCGCTGGCCAGGGTGGCCGGCGACTACGGCGCCCAGCGGCCCGAGGACCTGTTCGCGTCGATCGGCTACGGCAAGGTCACCGCCCGCGCGGTGCTGACGCGCCTGGTCGGCGCCGAGTCGATGCAGGAAAAGCCCGACGGCGCCATTACGAGCGTCGTCAAGCGCGTGCTCGGGACCGGCGCGGAGCAGAGAATCAAGGTGCGCGGGATCGACGATCTGATGGTCTTCCGCGCGCGCTGCTGCAATCCGATTCGCGGCGAGAAGATCGTCGGCTACATCACCCGCGGCAAGGGCGTGTCGGTCCACTCCGCCACCTGTCCGAACGTCGTGAACCTGCTGTTCGACCCGGAGCGGCGCATCGAGGTCGAATGGGACAAGGCGGGGGACGCGGCGCCGTATACGGTGCGGCTCAAGATCAAGGTCGAGGACCGCCGCGGCATCCTGGCGGACGTCAGCTCGCGGATCGCGGACATCAATACGAACATTTGCGACATCGAGGCGACGGTGGACGCCGAGCATCGCGGCTCGATCCGGATGACGGTCGAAATCAACGACGTCAAGCATCTCGAGCGGGTGATGAAGTCGCTGAAAAACGTGGAGGGCGTCCTGGCAGTCGAGCGGGCCAGCAGGTAGGGGCAGACCGGCGTGGCTGCCCTTCGGGCGGACTTGGGTGTCTGCCCGACCAGCCGCGCGACCGGTTACCTATCCCAGATAGGCGATCAGATCGATTTCCACTCGGACGTTGCGGGGCAGCGCGGCGGCCTGAATCGTGGCGCGGGCGGGAGCCGGCTGCGGGAAGTAGGTCGCGTACACTTCGTTCATCGCGCCAAACTCCGACATATCCGCGAGATACACCGTCGTCTTGACCACGCGGTCGAACGACGCGCCTGCGGCAGCCAGGATTGCGCCGAGGTTGTCGAGCACCCGGCGGGTTTGATCGGCGACGCCGCCGTCGATGAGGGCGCCGGTGCCCGGGTCGATGGGAATTTGTCCGGACACGAAGAGAAAATCACCAGCCCGGATCGCCTGGCTATACGGGCCGATGGCGCCGGGCGCCGACGGCGTCGACACCGCCGTGCGCATGTCAGGCGGCCTTGGTGACTCGTCCGGAGCGGAGGCAGCGGGTGCAGACGCGGATGCGGCGGACGCCGCCGTTGATGAGCGCCCTGATCCGCTGCAGGTTGGGCTCGAACCGGCGGGCCCGGACGTTGTGCGCATGGCTCAAGGTCCGGCCTATCGCAGGGGTCTTGCCGCAGATTTCGCAGTGCTTGGCCATTGGCAATCTCTTTGAGTGCGTCGAGAAGCACCCGAGTATAGCAGAGCGACACTTCTGCTCTCCCGCTGTTGCCACCCGTCTCCTCCAGAGGACGTCCACGACACCTTACGAGGGAGAACTACATCTAAGGGGTCAAGCGTCTAAAGCCGGTACGTTCAGGCCGATTGGGCGCGGAAATCGAAGCAACTGCCGCGTTTGCCGGCATTTGCCAGACGTTCGACCTGGACCCACGGCTGAACGGGCCGGCGGTCTTCCGCGTATTGGGAAGTTACGACACACCGCGACCGGCCACGCTTCTGACCACAGGGTTTACAGGCAAGTCCAGTCAGGCTATGATTGGCACCCTTATTGCTTGGCGGGATAGGCAATCAGAATGCGTCGCAACAGAGGTCACGAAGCGGAGAAGGAGAGAGGAGAGCAGGTCATGAGCCCACGCACCGCCAAACAGTCGGAACAGGCGCGGCAGCGCTTTGACGAGCTCAAGCGGATTCTCGAGGAGCGCCGTCGCGAAATCCTGGCCGAAGTGCAGGAGAAGATTCGTGACGTGCGAGCCGTCGGCGCGTCCGGTGAGGGACAGGGCGTGCTCGATGCGGCGGAGGCGTCCGAAGCGGACATCCAGGACGATATCGAGTTCGCGTTGATTCAGATGAAGGCCGAGACGCTTCAGAAGATCGAAGAGGCGCTCGCGCGGCACGCCGAAGGGACCTACGGGTTCTGCTTCGAGTGCGGAGATGAGATTTCCGAGCGGCGCCTGCGGGCGCTGCCCTTCGCGGTCCGCTGCAAGGACTGTGAAGAGGCTCGCGAGATTGCGGAGCAGCGTGAACGGCAGCAGACCCAGCGTCGCGCCGGTTACCTGCTCGATTTGAGCTGACGTCGGCGTCCTACCACATGCGATCGTGTAGGCTCCGCCGATGGGCGGGGCCGCACGATCCGGCAACTTCCGGTCCCGCCTCAACGCATCGAACTGCACGGCGCCGCATGGCGCAAGAGATGCCGCGGCGCCGTGACAACGGCGCAGTGAAGGAGGCACGACAATGAGCGGACACGACACGAGCGATCAGGTCACGCGCGTGCAGTCCGGTGCCGCCGAGCGGGCCTACACCGTGCCCGCGGACGTGCCCGTACTGCCGCTGCGCGATACGGTCCTCTTTCCCAATTCCTTCATGCCGCTGGCCGTGGCCCGCGAGAGCTCCGTCCGTCTGATCGACGAGGCGATTGCCGGCGGCAAGCTGATCGGCGTCTTCGCGCAGAGGGACCCGAGCCACGAGGAGCCGGGGCAGGACGACCTCTACCCGGTCGGCACCCTGACCCACATCCACAAGATGTTCAAGCTCCCCGACGGCAGCCTGCGCCTCATCGTGCAGGGGCTGGCCCGGATCCGGCTCGAGCGGTTGTCGGCCACCCGTCCGTACCTGCGGGCGGAGGTCCGGGAATCGCCGGAGGTCCTGCGCGAGTCGGACGCGATCGAGATCGACGCGCTCCAGCGCAACGTTCGGTCGACGTTCCAGCAGGTCGTCCAGTTGTCGCCGGTGCTGTCCGAGGACCTGGTGACGCTCGCGTCGAACATCAACGACGTGGGGCGGCTGGCCGACTTCGTCGCCTCGAGCCTGAGCACGATCGGCACGGCGGCCAAGCAGGAGCTGCTCGAGACGGTGGACGTCCGCGAACGGATGGACAAGCTGAACCGGATCCTCACGAAGGAGCTCGAGGTGCTCGAGCTCGGCTCGAAGATCCAGTCGCAGGTCCAGTCCGAGGTGGGCAAGAACCAGCGGGAGTACTTCCTGCGCGAGCAGATGAAGGCGATCCAGCGCGAGCTCGGCGAGGGCGACGACCAGGCCAAGGAGCTCGACGAGCTGCGGCAGAAGATCGAAGCCGCCGGGATGCCGGAAGACGTCAAGAAGGAGGCGCTCCGCGAGCTCGACCGGCTCAGCAAGATGCCGGCGGCCGCCGCCGAGTACACCGTCGCGCGCACGTACATCGACTGGCTGGTGGCGCTGCCCTGGTCGAAGCGCACCGACGAGACGATCGACCTGGCGCGCACCAAGGGGGTGCTCGATGCGGACCACTCCGGGCTCGAGCGCGTGAAGGATCGCATCATCGAGTACCTCGCGGTCCGGAAGCTCAAGCCGGATGTGAAGGGGCCGATTCTCTGCTTCGTCGGCCCTCCGGGCGTGGGCAAGACATCGCTCGCGCGATCGATCGCCACGGCGCTCGGCCGGAAGTTCGTGCGCGTGTCGCTCGGCGGCATGCGCGACGAGGCGGAGATCCGCGGACACCGGCGCACGTACATCGGCGCGCTGCCGGGCCAGATCATCCAGGGCCTTCGCCGCGCCGAGTCGCGCAACCCGGTGTTCATCCTCGACGAAATCGACAAGCTCGGCGCGGACTTCCGCGGCGATCCCGCCTCGGCGCTGCTCGAGGTGCTCGATCCGGAGCAGAACAACTCGTTCCGCGATCACTACCTCGACGTGCCCTTCGACCTGTCCGCGGTGCTGTTCGTCACGACGGCCAACGTGCTCGACACGATCCCGGCGCCGCTGCGCGACCGCATGGAAGTGCTGGAGATCCAGGGCTACACCGAGGAGGAGAAGCTGCGCATCGCGCGCGATCACCTCGTGGCCAAGCAGATCGCCAATCACGGTCTCTCGGCCGACGACGTGACGTTCACCGACGACGCGATCCGCGCGATCATTCGCGGGTACACGCGCGAAGCGGGCGTGCGCAATCTCGAGCGCGAGCTGGGCGCGATTTGCCGCAAGCTGGCTCGCCGGCGCGCGGAAGCCGAACCGGTCGTCGTCCCGGCGCCTGCCGCCGAGGCGGAGGCCGGCGAGGCGGCGGCGCAGGTGCAGGCGCCGGCATCGGCACCGGCGGTCGAGGCGCGCCACCCGCCGCCGCCGGCTGCGGATCAGCCGCCGGCCGTGGATCAGCCGCCGGCCGTCGATCCGACGCCGGCGGCGCCAGCTCCGCCAGCGGCTCCGGCACCCGCTTCGGCTCTGGCGCCCGCGATGAACGTCGTCGTGACGCCCGAGGTCGTTGAGGGACTGCTCGGCGCGCCGCGTCATCG
>Ga0268386_10001178_pt1 | contig 17731 bp, 11 predicted proteins | sample RVTome_15_FD_200260 | JGI IMG/M metagenome (GOLD analysis project Ga0268386, IMG submission 200260) | Soil microbial communities from uranium-contaminated site in the Upper Colorado River Basin, Wyoming, United States - RVT150D86... ...
CCGTTTGCCGGGACCATTCGCCGGTGCCCGGCTTCCGATTACAGCCCGTTGCGCGTACCTTGTAAGTCGCCCGATTCGGACCGGGCTCAACCGCGGAATCCAACGTACAGGGAACGAACCACGTCGGTGCCCGTTGTCCGTCCACGACGCGGGCTCTTGCTGCCTCCCACAGGCCGGCTGCGCCGCCGGAGGTCAGGAGTTTTTCCGCATTGAAGCTGACCGGTGACAGTGTCCTCAGTCATGTCCGCCACGTGACGGCGCGGTTGCGCCCACGCAATCTGGCGTTCGAGGTTTCGGTGGCAGAACCCCCTCTGCGATCGGAACTCTTCAGCGCCGACCAGATGGAGCAACACGGCCGGTATCTCGCCGGTTCGCACGTCCTCGCTCGAGGGCGCGCGGCAGACCAGTTGCTGCCGCGTCTGGCCGCCAACGAGGAAATACTGCAGGGCGTATTCGCCCAGTTGACCGAAGCTGTCATGGCCGATCGTCGCGTGACACCGGCCAGCGAATGGCTGCTCGACAACTTCTATCTGATCGAGGAGCAGATTCGGACCGCGAAGCGGCACCTGCCAGCAAATTACAGCCGGGAGCTGCCGCGTCTTGGCGCCGGGCCTTCGGCCGGCTTTCCACGGGTTTATGACATCGCCCTCGAAGCGATCGCGCACGGCGATGCCCGAGTCGATTTGGACGGCTTGAGCCGGTTCCTTGCCGCGTACGAAAGCGTCACGCCGCTCAAGCTCGGCGAACTCTGGGCGATCCCGATCATGTTGCGACTGGCGCTGATCGAGAACCTGCGCCGGGTGGCGCTGCGCATCGCAGCCGGCCGGATCGACCGGGACCTCGCGGAAGTCTGGGCGCACAAATTGATCGCGACGGTCGACGAAGATCCCAAGAGCCTGATCCTCGTGATTGCTGACATGGCGCGCTCGAGTCCGCCGATGACCAGCCCGTTCGTATCGGAGTTCGTCCGGCGCCTGCATGGACAGAGTCCGGCGCTCGTGCTCGCGCTGACCTGGATCGAGCAGAGACTGACCGAGTCGGGCCTCACGATCGAACAAATCGTGCAGCTGGGTACCCAGAGCCAGGCAGCGGACCAGGTCTCGATCGGCAACTCGATCAGCAGCATTCGTTTTCTGGCCTCCGTGGATTGGCGCAGCTTCGTCGAGACGATGAGCGTCGTCGATCAGGTGCTGCGGGACGACCCGGTCAACGCCTACGCGGGGATGGATTTCGCAACCCGGAATCGCTACCGCCAGGTCATCGAGAAGCTCGCGCGGCGGAGTCCGCAGACGGAGCGGGAGGTCGCCGCATGTGCGATCCGGCTGGCGTGCGATGCGGCGGCGTCTGCCACTCCTCGTGACGACGCGAGTGCGCGCCGTGGGCACGTCGGCTTCTATTTGATCGACCGCGGATTGCGTGTGCTCGAGACAGCCGCACAGTATCGTCGCCCGGTCATCGAAGTCGTGCGGGCTGCAATGGCGCACGCGCCGCTCGCCTTCTACCTGGGCGCGATCGCGCTGGTCACGGCCGCTCTCAGCGGGACCCTCTGGTCGCTCGCCCGGGATGACGGATTGAGCGGATGGCCGCTCGCGTTCGTCAGCGTCCTCGTCGTGCTGGCGACCAGCCAGCTCGCGGTTGCGCTGGTGAACTGGCTCACGACCCTGCTGGTCACGCCGCGTCGATTGCCGCGCATGGATTTTTCCGCTGGCATCCCACCGTCGTCGACCGCGCTGGTCGTGATTCCGACGGTGATCACCAGCACCGGGAACATCGATGAACTGGTCGAAGCCCTGGAAGTCCGGTTTCTCGCCAATCGGGACGTGCGCCTGCGCTTTGGCCTGTTGACGGATTTTCCGGACGCGGGTCAGGAAGTGCTGCCGCAGGACGAGCCGCTGCTGCGTCACGTGCGCACACGAATCGACGCGTTGAATGCGCAATACGGCGGCGACGCGTTCTTTCTGTTTCATCGCCCGCGCCGGTGGAACGCCGGCGAGCGGGTGTGGATGGGCTACGAACGCAAGCGCGGCAAGCTCGCCGATCTCAACTGGTTGCTGCGCCAGCCGGCGCCCGCGTCGCCCGCGGAGCGATTCTCGCTCGTCGTCGGCAACAGGGATGCGCTCGCGGGCATCCGGTACGTGATAACGCTCGATACGGACACACAACTGCCACGCGACGCGGCGCAGCAGCTCGTCGGTACGATGGCGCATCCGCTGAACCGTCCGATCTACGTTGACGAGCGTGAGCGCGTGTGCGGTGGGTACGGAATCCTGCAGCCGCGAGTCAGCGCGAGCCTGCCGGGCACGAACCGGTCCTGGTATGCCCGTTTGTACAGTGGCGAGTCCGGCATCGACCCGTATACGCGCACGGTGTCCGATGTGTATCAGGATCTGTTCGATGAAGGTTCCTTCATCGGCAAGGGTATCTACGACGTCGACGCGTTCGAACGATCGCTGAACGGCAAGTTTCCAGAGAATCGAATCCTCAGCCACGATCTCCTCGAAGGGTGCTACGCCCGTTCGGGGCTCCTGAGCGACGTCGAAGTCGTCGAGGACCACCCGGCCACTTACGCGGCGGACATCGCCCGGCGTCACCGATGGATTCGAGGCGACTGGCAGATTGCGAGCTGGCTGCTGCCGTGGGTGCCGGGTGTCGAGGGGCGCCGCTACAGGAACCCGCTGTCAGCGCTATCGTTGTGGAAAATTGCCGATAACCTGCGACGCAGCCTCGTGCCCGTTGCGTTGCTGTTGCTGTTGCTGGTCGGCTGGATCTCGCTGCCGTCAGCGCCTTTCTGGACGCTCGTCGTCGTCGCCATCCTGCTGCTGCCCGCGGTGCTCGGGTCGGCGCTGGAGTTGTTCCGCAAGCCTGCCGAGACTGCATACAGGCCGCACTTCGCTGCGACTTTGCGGTCAGCCGCCACGCGCTGCGCCCAGGCGGGACTTGCACTCGCCTGCCTGCCGCACGAGGCATTCATCAGCGCGGATGCGGTGCTGCGCACGACCTGGCGCATGTTGGTGTCGCACCGGCGGCGGCTCGAGTGGTCTCCGTCGGGGGGCGAGGTCCGCAATCGGGCGACCAGACTGCCATCCTCACTTCGGTCGATGTGGAGTGCGCCGGCAATGGCCCTCGCGGCGGCCACCTATCTGGTGATGTCGAGGCCATGGGTGTTGGCGTCAGCGGCGTCGGTCCTGGTCCTGTGGTTGTCCGCGCCCGCCATCACCTGGTGGCTGAGCCGTCCACTCGTGCGGCCCGGGCCCCGATTGAACGCGGAACAGGAAGTGTTTCTCCGCCACCTGGCACGGCGCACCTGGGCGTTTTTCGAGAGATTCGTCGGGCGAGAGGACAATTGGCTGCCGCCGGATAACTATCAGGAGCAGCCGGGCCCGACCGTGGCGCATCGCACCTCTCCGACCAACATGGGCCTGGCGTTGCTCGCCAATCTGACCGCCTACGACTTCGGCTACCTTCCGCGTGGAGAACTGCTCAAGCGCACCGGCAACGCGTTTCGCACGATGCAGTCTCTCGAACGGCACCGAGGCCACTTCTACAACTGGTACGACACGCTGACCCTGGAGCCGCTGCTGCCGATGTACGTCTCGACAGTGGACAGCGGCAACCTCGCTGCTCACTTGCTGACGCTGCGGACCGGTTTGCTCGCTTTGCCGGACGACCCGATCCTGTCGCCGCGAGTGTTCGACGGCCTGGCCGACACACTCGGCGTCCTGCGGGAACAGCAGGGCGGTTACGCCACGACGCTCCTCGTGGAACTGCAAGGCGAACTCGACGCAGCCATCGCCAGCGAAGCCTCGACGCTCGGCGACGCGCGGCGGCGTCTCGACCGGCTGGCCGCTCTCGTGGCCGAGCTGGTCTCGACCGACCTCGCAGCGATCGACCCTCCGGATAGCGCGCAGGTGACGCCAGACTGGGGCGAGGCTTTGCTCCAGCAATGTCAGGCTGCACGAGATGAACTCGCTTTCCTCGCGCCCTGGACATCGCTGAGCGCTGCCCCGGCGGGACTCGACGGCCTGCTGCCGGACGAGCCCGTTCCGACCTTGCGCGACGTTGCCAGTCTTGACACCCGATTGGCGCCGGTCATCGCCGAGGCGCTCGCTGCGGTGGCTGATGCCGCGACGCGTATGTGGTTGCTCGCGCTTCAGGATGCCCTTGCTTCCGCCAGCGCCCGCGCGCGACAGGCGATCGCAGCCGTCGAGCGGCTCGCACGGCAGGCCGGCGAGTTCGCAACGGTGGACTACGCCTTCCTGTACGACGCGAATCGTCGACTGCTGACGATCGGCTACAACCTCACCGAACGGCGCCAGGACCCGAGCCATTACGATCTGCTGGCGTCAGAAGCACGGGTGTGCAGCTTCGTGGCGATTGCGCAGGGAGCGTTGCCGCAGGAGAACTGGTTCGCACTGGGGCGATTGCTGACGCTCGCGGGCGGGGATCCGGTCCTGCTCTCATGGAGCGGCTCGATGTTCGAGTACCTGATGCCGCTGCTCGTGATGCCGACCTACCCGAATACGCTGATCGATCAGACGAACCGGGCGGCAGTGCAGCGGCAGATCGAATATGGCGGTCAGCGCGGCGTGCCCTGGGGCATGTCCGAGTCCGGCTACAACATGGTCGATGCCAATCGCAATTATCAGTACCGTGCGTTCGGCGTGCCGGGGCTGGGACTGCAGCGCGGTCTTGCGGATGATCTGGTCATCGCGCCATACGCGTCGGCGCTCGCACTGATGGTCGAGCCCGCCGCCGCGTGCACGAACCTGCAACGGCTCGCGGCCGAAGGACTTGCCGGACGATTCGGCATGCTGGAAGCCGTCGATTACACGCCGTCCCGATTGCCGCGAGGCCAATCGAAAGCCGTCGTTCGATCGTACATGGCGCATCACCAGGGCATGAGCCTGCTCTCGTTCGCGGAGGTACTGCTCGATCATCCCGTGCAGAAGCGGTTCGTGTCGGACCCCTTATTCCAGGCGACGCTGATGCTCCTGCATGAGCGGATACCCAGGTCGACGGCAACTCGTGCGCATCCCGCTGCGCTGCCCGTGATTCACGCGGCCGCAGAACTGCCGGCGCTGCCGACTCGCATCATCACCAGCCCGGACACGGTGGTGCCCGAAGTGCAGTTGCTGTCGAACGGTCGATACCACGTGTTGCTCACGGCTGCTGGAAGCGGATACAGCCGCTGGAAGGATCTCGCGGTGACCCGCTGGCGAGAGGATCCGACCCGCGACCACTGGGGAAGCTATTGTTACATCCGCGACATGGGGAGCGGCATATTCTGGTCGAACACGTCACAGCCGACCCGGAGTCGGCCCGAACGCTACGAGGCGATCTTCACCGAGGGGCGTGCCGAGTTCCATCGGCAGGATCGCATCGATGGATCGCTGATCGAGACGCGTACGGAGATCGTCGTCTCGCCCGAGGATGACATCGAGCTGCGCCGCATCCGAATCATCAACCGGTCCCGCACGCGCCGGACAGTCGAAGTCACGACCTACGCGGAAGTCGTCCTGGCGTCACCGGCGGCCGATGCACTGCATCCCGCATTCAGCAAACTGTTCGTGCAGACCGAGCTCGTGCCTCGCAAGCGGGCGGTACTCTGCACACGCCGGCCGCGCTCCCACGACGAGCCGTCGAGCTGGTTGTTTCACCTGATGGTAGTGTCCGGAGGAGAAGTAGCGACGACCTCCTTCGAAACCGACCGCGCGCTGTTCATCGGCCGTGGCCGCACCATTGCCGACCCCCGTGCGCTCTCGATGTCCGGACCGCTCTCCGGCAGCGCAGGCTCGGTGCTGGACCCGATTTTCGCCATCCGCCAGCACATCATCCTCGACCCCGACGAGACGACCACCGTCGACCTGGTCACCGGGGCAGCCGCGGCGCGCGACACGGCGGACCACCTGATCGACAGGTACCAGGACCGGCACCTCGCGGATCGCGTCTTCGATCTCGCGTGGACGCACAGCCAGGTCCTGCTGCAACAGCTGGCCATCACCGACGCCGAAGCGCAGGAGTACCAGCGCCTCGCCGCTTCGATGATCTATGCCAACGCCTCGTTGCGCGCGGACGCGAGTGTCTTGCTCAAGAACCGCCGCGGACAGTCGGGCCTGTGGGGTTATGCGATTTCCGGCGATCTGCCGATCGTGCTGTTGCAGATCGGGGATCCCGCCAACATCAACCTCGTCCGGCAACTGCTGCAGGCGCGCGCGTACTGGCGCCTGAAGGGCCTCGTCGTGGACCTCGTGATCTGGACCGACGATCACGCGGGTTATCGGCAACAGCTCCACGACCAGATCATGGGGCTGATCACCGCAAACGTTGACGGCAATGTGATCGACCGCCCGGGCGGCATCTTCGTGCGCCCGGCCGAGCAGATTTCGCCCGAGGATAGACTCCTGCTGCAATCGGTCGCGCGTCTCATCCTGGTCGACAGTCGCGGCACCCTGTCCGAGCAGATCACACGCCGCCGACAGCCGGACCTGCGGATGCCTTCGCTGCCGTTGGACATGACGCGCGCTGCCGCGAGCCCTGCTCCTGTAATCGCGCCGCGCACCGACCTGATCCTTGCGAACGACGTCGGTGGGTTCACGCGGGACGGACGTGAGTACGTCATCACGGTCGCGCCGGGACAGGCTACCCCGGCGCCATGGGTCAACGTGCTGGCGAATCCGCAGTTCGGTACTGTCGTGTCCGAGAACGGTGTCGGCTATACGTGGTGTGAGAACGCCCACGAGTTCCGTCTCACGCCGTGGCACAACGATCCCGTCACCGATGCAAGCGGCGAGGCGTTCTACCTTCGCGATGAGGAATCCGGGCGGGGCTGGTCGCCGACACCCTTGCCGGCACCGGGCAGACACGTGTACGTCAGCCGGCACGGCTTCGGCTACAGCGTCTTCGAATGCGACTCGAATGGAATCCATTCGGAGCTCACGGTTTATGTCGCCCTGGATGCACCGGTCAAATTCTCGGTGCTGAAGATCCGCAACGACTCCGCTCAGGCACGCAGACTCTCCGCGAGCGGCTACGTGGAGTGGGTTCTGGGCGATCTGCGCGCGAAGTCCGCGATGCATGTGACGACCGAAATCGATCCGCAGACCGGCACGCTGTGCGCACGCAACGCGTACAACTCGGAGTTTCCGGATCGAATCGCCTTCTTCGATGTCGATGACGCGAATCGCACCGTGACCGGGGACCGGATGGAATTCGTCGGCCGCAACGGCACTCTGCGACGGCCCGCCGCGATGACGCGCACCCGCCTGTCCGGCAAGGTGGGCGCGGCGCTCGATCCCTGTGGCGCGATCCAGGTCGCCTTCGAACTCGCTCCCGGACAGGAACGCGAGATCGTGTTCCGCATGGGCGTCGGCCTGGGCATGGACGATGTGCGGGCCCAGGTGAACCGATTCCGCGGGTCGGCTGCAGCGCGACGCGTGCTCGAATCGGTGTGGGAATACTGGAAGCGGACGCTCGGGGCGGTGCAGGTCGAGACACCCGATGAGTCGATCAATGTGCTGACCAACGGCTGGCTCGTCTACCAGACGCTCGCCTGCCGTTTGTGGGCGCGCAGTGGCTATTACCAGTCAGGCGGCGCGTTCGGATTTCGCGATCAGTTGCAGGATGTCATGGCGCTCATCCACACCGAGCCGCGGCTGGTCCGTGCGCATCTTCTGCTGTGCGCGAGCCGGCAGTTCGTGGAGGGCGATGTGCAGCACTGGTGGCATCCGCCGGCGGGCCGTGGCGTCCGCACCCGGTGCTCCGACGACTACCTCTGGTTGCCGCTCGCGACCTGTCGGTATGTGTTCGCGACGGGTGACACGGGGGTTCTCGATGAGCCGGCGCCGTTTCTCGAAGGCCGGCCAGTCAATCCCGGCGACGAGTCCTACTACGATCTACCGGGCCGTTCAGGTGAATCCGCCCCGCTGTATCAGCACTGCGTGCGCGCCGTCCGTCATGGGTTCAGGTTCGGCTCGCATGGATTGCCGTTGATCGGCTCGGGGGACTGGAACGACGGCATGAACAAGGTGGGCCACCATGGCAGGGGCGAAAGCGTGTGGCTCGGATTCTTCCTGTGCGAGGTTCTGCAGCAGTTCGCGAGGCTCGCCCGCCTGCACGAGGATCCGGCGTTTGCGCAGGAGTGCGATGCCGTTCGCGTGCGGCTGCGCGAGTGCATCGAACAACATGGCTGGGATGGGCAGTGGTATCGACGTGCGTACTTCGATGACGGAACGCCGCTCGGTTCGGCGACGAACCCGGAGTGTCGGATCGATTCGATCGCACAAAGCTGGTCGGTGCTGTCCGGCGCGGGCGACCGCGAGCGGTCGCGCCAGGCCATGGACGCGGTGGACCAGCACCTCGTCCGGCGGCAGGACGCACTGATCCAGTTGCTCGATCCGCCCTTCGATACGTCGGCCCTCGATCCCGGGTATATCCGGGGCTACGTGCCGGGTGTCCGGGAGAACGGCGGCCAGTACACCCATGCGGCTATCTGGGCGTCGATGGCATTCGCGGCGCTGGGCGACAGCCGGCGCGCCTGGGAACTGCTCACGATGATCAACCCCGCGAATCACGCGCTGTCCGGGGAAGGCGCCGCAACGTACAAGGTCGAGCCTTACGTCGTCGCAGCGGACGTCTATGCATCGCCGCAACATGTCGGGCGTGGCGGTTGGACCTGGTATACGGGCTCTGCCGGGTGGATGTATCGCCTGATCGTGGAGTCGTTGCTCGGTTTGCGCCTCGAGGTCGACAAGCTGCGGTTCAAGCCGTGCCTGCCTGCGCACTGGCCGTCCTTCAAGATGCATTACCGCTACCGCGACACCCTGTATCACATCGTCGTCACACAGAGCCCGACCGCGGACGATGCGAAGGCTGGCGAGATCACGGTTACGGTCGATGGCACCATCAGTGACGATCACTCCGTGGCGCTCGTCGACGACCGGAACGAACACACGGTCGACGTGGCCATGCAGTTCTCAGCCGATCAGTTGCAGCCAGTCCCTGCTCGGGTGTGCGAAGGAGAGACGAACTTTCAGGCGAGGAGCTGAAACGCTGAGCGGCGTTCAACCCGCGGCTCGCATACCCGCCAGCGTCGAGACGGGGGCAGATACGCCGCAACAGGTGTGGTCGCTCACTTCAACCTCAACCTGAACCCGAACACCGGCAAGCCTTGCTGCGAGAAGTCGAGATCCTCGGAGCGTACGAACCCCAGCTTCTCGTACAGCCGCCACGCAGCCTGCATCGCCGCAGTGGTATGCAGGATCACTTCGGAATGGCCCTTCTGTCGTGCCGCTTCGATGCAGGCATGGGTCAGTGCTTGGCCGGCACCGAGACTGCGATGCGCCGGGCTGACGCCCAGCAGGCGGATGCCCGAGGCGTCCAGGACCGACGTCGCGATACCGCCGGAACCGTACTCGGCCATATCACTGAAGTAGACGACACCTCCGACGAGCTCGCCCGCGGCAGATACAGCCACCAGCACACGCGCCCCTCGTTTTTCGGTAAAGGCACCGATGTTTGCCAGGAGGTCATAGTAGTGCGGTTGATCGACCGGGGTCGGGAAGCCCTCGAGACTCGAGTAGACCGCGACCAGAAGTCGGCCAAGCGCATGGAACTCGTCCGGACGAACATCCCGGATCGTCACCTCGCTGTGCATTGCCCCGTTCCTCACGGCAGTCGGGGCGGTCTACGAGAGACCGCCCCACGCCCATCCCGGCGGACCCGTACCTTACGCTGCCTTGCTGTTGGCCATCGCGTGCACGTCGCTCGCCGCGAGGCGTCGTCCGCCGATGGCCCAGTCGCCGCCTTCGAACTCGGCGATCCGGACCCACGTCACGGGCCGCATGGCTTCGCCTTCGACCTCGATCATCGCCGCAGTGACTTTCTCGATCAGCTGCTGCTTCTGCTGCGGGGTGAAGACATCCTTGATGACATCGATCGTTACGAGTGGCATGTGTATCTCCTTCAGGGAGTGAGTTTGGACTTCAGATGCTCGATGACTCGGCCCATCGGGCCGCTCGGACTGAACTCGACGGCTTCGTAGTCCTCGTCGACCCAGACCGTATGGCCTGGCGGCCAGTAGTACACGTCGCCCGCCTGCACGCGCTCCTCTTGACCATCCGCATAGCGCACGTTGATCGAGCCTTTGAGCACGGTGCCCCAGTGCGGACACTGGCAGAGGTTCTGCGGGAGCCCGACGAGGAGCGGCGTGGCGTCGGCGCCCTTCGGAAAGCGGATCCGGGCGACGTTGGTGTCGCCCCAGTCCTGGGCCTGAATGCAGACCCCGCCAGTCTCGAGGCGGGTGGGCAGCTCGTTGCGTGGCTGTTTCATATCGATCTCCTCAGCATTCTTGTCGGCGCGAGCGTCTTTGTACGCTCCCTGCCCGCAAAGAGCTTGGAGATCTCATGGAGATTGCAGGGAGCTTTCCTGGTGGGCGAGTTCGCGCGACTCGTCTATTCTCGCTGCCATGATCTACCGGTTCGGCGCCTTCGAACTGGACTTGCCAAAAGCGGAACTGCGCGCGCACGGCGAGCTCTGCCCGCTCGAGCCGCAGGTGTTCGCGCTGCTCGCCTTTCTGGTCGAACATCGTGAACGGCTGGTCTCGAAGGATGAAATCCTCGAGAAGGTCTGGGACGGACGGGTCGTCAGCGACTCTGCCATCGCGAGTCGCGTGAAGTCGGCCCGCAAGGCACTCGGCGATGACGGCAAGACTCAGCGATTCATCAAGACCCTCCACGGTCAGGGCTTTCGATTCGTGGCCGAGGTCAGGGCCGAGCACGACGAGTCACCGCTGATCCGAGCCGCCGACAGCGACTCGCCAGCACAACTTCTCGAGATGAAGGCCGACGTCTCCTCACGGCCGTCGATCGCTGTGCTGCCCTTTCGTCCGATCGGCAATGCAGGTCCCTACGCCACGATTGGCATTGCGCTGCCCCATGAACTGATCACTGAACTCGCACGCCTGCGGTGGTTGTTCGTGACTGCGCGCGGTTCCTCGTTTCGGCTGGCGGAGGATCGGGACGTGCGGGACATCGGGCGCTTGCTGAGCGTGCATTACTGCCTGATGGGTACCTTCGAGGTGCACGATCGTCGACTCGAGGTGACGACGGAGCTGGTCGATACGCGCGATGGCGGCGTCATCTGGGCGGAGCGTTACACAGGATCGATCGACGACGTACACCTCGTGCGGTCCGAGATCCGCTCCAGGATTCTGACGTCACTCGAAATCCAGATCCCGCTGCACGAAGCCGCGCGGGCTCGCCTGATGGTCACGGAAAATCTCGACGCCTGGTCCGCCTACCATCTCGGCCTGCAGCACCTGTACCGCTTCAACCGCAGAGACAATGAGGTGGCAGCGATTCTGTTCGGCCAAGCCGTGAGAGACGACCCAGGCTTCGCACGCGCCCACGCCGGTCTTTCGTTCGTGCATTTCCAGACGGCCTTCCTGCGACAGACCGATGACATCGCGGGCGAAGTCGCACTGGCCCGCCGCTGCGCACATCGTGGACTCGATCTCGACCCGCTCGATCCATTCGTGAACTTCACGATGGGCCGCAGTTTCTGGCTCGAGGGCGATCTGGAACGAGGCCTCGCGTGGCTCGAGCGCGCGACGTCGCTCAGCCCGAACTACGCGCAGGGAATCTATGCTCGCGGTTGGACGGAAACGCTGGCCGGCAGCGGACGCGAGGGCCGCGGGCACGTCGACCTCGCGATGCGTCTGAGTCCACTCGATCCGCTGTACTACGCGATGCTCGGAACTCGCGCGTTTACGCACATGGCGGAAGGCGAGCACGCCGAGGCAGCCGAGTGGGCCGAGCGCGCGGCACGCTCACCGGGTGCGCATGTGTTGATCGCAATGATCGCCGCGACAGCGCAGGCACTTGCTGGAAATGAAACGCGTGCGGCGGCGTGGGCAGCCAACGTTCGGGAACGTGATCCGCTCCTCACGCGCGCGGACTACTTCCGCGCGTTTCCGATGAAGCCGGAGCCGATGCGTTCGGCCGTAGCAGCGGCACTCGGCCGGCTCGGGTTCTAATTTAAATGGCCTGTTAGACTGCAGCACCCGAGACAGTCAGTCTGGCCGACGCCGGTTCTGGAGTATCCCGTGTCGAAAGCACTCGTTGGCAATCTGCTCGCCATCGCGATGGCCCTTTCGGTGTCTGGCTGCGAGAAGCAACCCGCGGCTACCGACAGCGCGCCGGCCGAGGTACCGGCGGCCAGCGCACCGGACACGCAGCCCCACCCCTCGCCGGCCGCCGCCGCTGCCCCTGTCGACCTGTCTGGCATCGAGAAAGCAGCAGGCGGCAGGACGATCGCCGAGGTGTTCGCCGAGAAGGATCAACTGGCGGGCGAAACGGTTGTCGTCAGAGGCAGGGTCGTCAAGGTCAATGCCGGGATCATGGGCAAGAACTGGCTGCACGTCAGGGACGGCTCCGGTGCGGAGGGAACGAACGATCTGACCGTCACGACGGCCGGCGTGCTGCCGAGCGTCGGCGACACCGTTCTCGTGACCGGGCCGGTCTCGGTGAACAGGGACTTCGGCATGGGCTATGCGTACCCGGTGGTCCTCGAAGATGCCGAAGTGAAGATCGAGGAAACGGGGACACGATGACGCGGCGACCTCGCTATTTCGGGACGGCGCTGCAAACACCCGTCAGGTCGGAGCCATCCCTTTCTCGGCGAGCTCTTTGATCGCCTCCGGGCTCTTGTCGAGGTCCGCAAGACCCATGCCGCGCAGAACATCAGGCGCCTTCGTGAACTGAATGTTGCGGTAGCCAACGATCTCGATCCGGTTGCCCCATGGATCGAGGAAATCGAGGAAAGGCCCGGGTTCCGCCTCGACGCCGGCCTCCGCCATCGCCTGGCGCACGGCCTCCTTGTCGTCGACGACGATTCCGACGTGACGGCCATCGTCCGGCGCTTGTGTGCGTCCCTGCTGCAGCGCGAGAAACTGGTCGCCAAGATCGATGAAGGCCATGTTCTCTTCACGCCCGCGCAGCGTGAACTCGAACAGGCGGCCGTAGAATGCGAGCGCCTCGTCGATGTCACCGACCTCGAGCGCGACGTGATTGAACCCGACCGCACGAGCCTTCTTCGCTTCAGTCATGGGGTGTCTCCTGCCGCGACGCATTGACGGTGGGCTTGCCGACGGCCATCCGTGGCGCTTCTCGACCAAGGCCTGTTCACGCAAAAGCTTACGCCCGCCGTGCCCGGGCTGGCATCCGCTGCCGAGCCGTACCCTGGCACCAACACTTGGGGCACGCCCGCGGTCACCTCCGCCGGCTCCTTCCGGCACTTGCTCTGGGCTCCGCATCGCGCGAACCTTTCGCCAGTGGACGAGTACTTACCGTAGTGGCGCCGGAAAAACGCCCCGGCCTTCGTCTGGAATCGCCCGTGCAACGCGCATCATCGACGTCGAGCGGCCTGTGCCGCTCAGCTCGCGCCGGCTGCTTGTCGGTGGCGCTGCTGTGCGGGACATCCGTAGGGCTGGCCGAAGGGCTCTCCGCAGAGATCGCCGTGACGAGCGACTACGTGCAACACGGGTTATCGCAGTCCCGCGGCGATCCGGCCGTGCAGAGCGGGCTGACGTACCGCGCTCGCACTGGCTTGTACGGCGGCCTCTGGGCATCCACGGTCGATACCGGGCTGCCGGAGTACGGGTTGACCGGCGCCGACGCCGAAGTCGATGCGTTCGCGGGCTATCACTACGCCTCGGGAGCTGACTTCGACTTCGATCTGCAGGTCGTGCGCTACTCGTACCTCGGCGCGAACGACCGTCTCGACTACGATCGGACGGAAGTCTCGGCGTCGATCGATTATCGCAGCCGCCTTCGCGCCGCCCTCTCCTACTCGCCGGACTTCTCCGGCGTGAGCCATGCCGGCGTCGCGAATGACGAGCGCGTCGTGACGGCCGAGGTGTCGTTTCAGCAACCCCTGAACGAGCACGTCACGCTCGGAATCGGCCTGGGACACCGCGATCTCGATGCCCCTTTCGGCAGCGACTACCAGTACGGATCCCTCGGCGTCGGCATCGGGTTCGGTCGCATCAGCGTCATGCTCGCGCAGCACTGGACGGATGACACGGCGCACGAACTCTTTGGTGAGGAGATCGCCGGAGATCGCACGACGGTGACCGTTCTGCTCGACCTGAGTCCTGCCGGTGCGCGTTAATAGCGAAAAAACGCAGCCTCGCGATGCGGGTGGCGGGGCAACGAACTCGGCGCTCGAAGACCTCGAGGCAATGCGCCGTATCGCTCGTCGCGACCGGGCAGCGTTCGAGAAGCTCTTCATCCGTTATCACCTGCGGCTGGGGCGCTTCCTGAGCCGGCTGACGGACCGTCGCGAGCTGATCGACGAGATCATCAACGACACGATGTATACCGTCTGGTGCAAGGCCGCCGAGTTTCGCGAGGACAGCCGTGCGTCGACCTGGATTTTCGGCATCGCCTATCGACGCGCGCTGAAAGCGCTGCGGAGCTCCGAGAGAGCGATGCCGCCCGGTCGCGCCTGCCCGGTCGACCAGGTCGAAGCCGAGCTCTCGACCGAGGGTGATTCCATCCAGCGCGAGCGACGCGACTGGATCGAGCATGCGCTGGCCGCACTGCCGCTTGCTCAACGCATGGTCGTCGAGCTCGCGTATTTTGCCGGCCACTCCTGCGAGGAGATCGCCGTGATCGTCGATTGCCCGGTGAATACGGTCAAGACCCGCATGTTCACGGCGCGCGAACGCCTGCGTACGAGCCTGACGTCGCTCGCGCTCCCTGTGCGCGAGTCCCGGGCGCGGCGCGAGGAGCGTCACCCATGAGAGATGGCATCAGCTTCGAGGCCGAGCACGAGCTGGTGCAGTCGGACCTGCCCTGGTATGTGAACGGCTCGCTGGTGGGCGACGCGGTCGAGCGTCTGGAGCGTCACATCGCCGCATGTGCGGCCTGTCGCGATGAACTCGGCATGCTCGATGTCGTCGCCGATACGATCGCAGCGGAAACGGTCGTGGAGCAGTCACCGCGATCGGCGCTCGATGCAACGCTGCGCCGAGTCGACGCCTTCGAGCGACGTCGCGAGCGTACGCAGCGCTGGCGGATCGTATTCGAGCGCCTGCAGCGCCGCCTGCGTTCGAGTGCCATGCCCCTCGCGGTCGCGGTCCAGGCTATCGTGATCCTCATTCTCGTCGCGATGCTGGTGCGACCGCCTGCGATAGCGCCGCCGACGTATCGCACTCTGACGACGACTCGCGCCGTCGAACGCAGTGCCCTCGAAGTCCGCATCGTGCTGGAGGATCAGATGACGGTCGGTCGCCTGCGTGCACTCCTCGGACAGCTCGATGCCGAGATTTCGGTGGGTCCAACGCCGACGGGCGTCATGACGCTCAGGATCGGGCGTGACTCGACGGCCGGGGCGTATCCCACCGAGATCCTCGAGACCCTTCGGTCGCTCGAGGGTGTCGCATTCGCCGAAGTCGTCTCCGGCGACATCCCTCGCGAGGAGTAATTCGAATGCGCAGGGCTGTCCTGTTGCTGTGCGTTCTACTCGGGGTCGGCGCCTGCACGCCCCTGCGACCGTCGTTTCTCGACCGGGCCGGGGCGGCAGGTCCGCACGGCAACTCCGCGCAGCAGATCCTCGTGACGCTGACCGATCGGGAGGCGGTAGTGGTCACGGCCGCAGGCGCAACTCCGAAGGCCTACCGCGATCTGCCGAGCTACGGACCGTCGGCGGCCGCGCGACGCACGGCACGACGTCTCGCACGCGAATATGGTCTACGCGAAGTCGCAGCGTGGCCGATCGACGTCCTCGGTGTGCACTGCATCGTCTACGAAGCCGCTACGGCCCGGGCACGCGATGAGATTCTGACGCGGCTGAGCGCCGATCCGCGCGTCGTGATCGCGCAGCCGATGCAGACGTTCGCGACCCGAAGCAAACAGTACGACGATCCCTACCTCGAGCTGCAGCATGGCTTTGCGCGGATGCAGGTCAGCACGGCGCATCGCTGGTCGACCGGTCGCGGCGTACGGATTGCGATCATTGATTCGGGCATCGACGTCGCCCATCCGGATCTCGCGGCGCGGATCCAGGAGCGCGCCGACTTCGTACCGGACGCGAGCGGTCATGGCGAGCGGGAGCAACACGGCCTCGCGGTCGCAGGGGTCATCGGGGCGGCGGCCAACAACGGGCTCGGCATCGTCGGGGTTGCGCCGGAGGCCGACCTGCTCGCTTTTCGCGCGTGCTGGCAAATCGCCGGCGAGAACTCCGCGGCATCGATCTGTAACAGCTTTACGCTCGCGCTCGCTCTCGCCCGCGCGATCGAGGCACGCGCTCACATCATCAACCTGAGTCTCACCGGTCCACGTGACCCTCTGCTCGAGCAGTTACTCGATCGCGCCACCGCGACAGGCAGCATCCTGATCGGCGCCGTGCCGCCCGATATGCCTGCGGCGGAAGCTTTTCCGACAGCCCACGCGGCCGTGATCCAGGCCGGTGTCGCCGAACAGATGGCCGTCGCCGCGGGCGGGGCACTCCCGGCTCCAGGGATCGATGTCCTCACTCTGCGACCCGGCGGTGGTTACGATTTCGACAGTGGCAGCTCGATGGCCGCAGCGCATGTGTCGGGGCTGGTCGCACTGCTGCTCGCTCACGATCCGCAGCTGACCACGACGCAGATCCGTCGCATCCTCGAGCAAAGCGTCGCGCCTGTCGCGCAGGTGAGCGAAGAGCTCTCGAGCACCGTGGATGCGTGTCGTGCGATCGCTGCGGTGGAAGCCGAGGTCGACTGCTCGGCGGGCAGACCCGGCTCCCGCGTCGTTGCCGTGCGCAGCGCCCGACCCCAGTGATCACTCGCGATCGCTCTGTGTTCCCAACGCATGGCACCTCAGAAGAATCCATGGAGCTGCGCGAAGTACACCTCACGGTTCTGCAGGTCGCTCTGCGGAATGCCGTCGTAGAGTCGCGAGCCGAGTCGTAGCTGCAGATACTGAACCGGCGTCCACTCCCAGACCAGTGAGTAGCGGTTCTGCTCGTCTTCGTCGAGATCATCGTCGGGATCGAAGTACTCGGCCACCAGTTTGAGGTTGTGGCCCGGACGCACGGTCCAGTCGGCCTCGAGCAGACCGGCCCATTGACGGCGGCGCCCGTCGGCAAAGCCATCGTCGATGATGTAGTCGGCTTCGCCGAGCCAGGCTACGGGCCCGGTGCGCACGCCTGCGAAGAGACCCTGCATGCGTCGATCGTCCGCACCCGCGTCGTTGAAATTGAAACTGGCACCCAGCCGCCATGCGGCACGCACATGGGCGACACGCAGGCTCGATTGCTTGCCCTGGTCCTGCTCGGGACCTGATGCGGTGCCGTTGGTCACGGCGATCTGCGCCGACCAGTGCGACGACTCGAACCCGGCTTCGATGCCTTTGTCGGGCGTGGCGAAATTGATGCCCGTCACCTCGCGGATATACGCACCATCGTCCTCGAGTCGCAGCCCGAACGGCAGATACAGCTGGCCGGCCTTCAGGTACCACCGCCGCTCGTCGAACCACAGCAGTGCATAGGCCTCGAGATTGCTGCTGCCGCCGGGTGCGATGCGTTGGTCGACATAGAGCGACAGGCGCTCGGGGATCAGGGCGAGATCGAGGTAGAGTCGCAGCTCATCGAGATCGAACTCCGACTGCTCTTCCGTGTCGGGGATGTCCGTGTAGGTCGCGTCGGCACGCAGGTTGGCACCGACGCGCACGCGGGACGTGAGTTCGCCCGT
>Ga0268386_10001179_pt1 | contig 17728 bp, 14 predicted proteins | sample RVTome_15_FD_200260 | JGI IMG/M metagenome (GOLD analysis project Ga0268386, IMG submission 200260) | Soil microbial communities from uranium-contaminated site in the Upper Colorado River Basin, Wyoming, United States - RVT150D86... ...
TTCCTCCGCTCGAGGCAAGAAAGTACATGGCGAGCAGCGGGATATCCTCGCGCCGTTCGCGCAGCGGGGGAAGCCGGACTTCGACGGTGTTCAGCCGATAGAACAGATCCTCCCGGAACGTGCCCTCGGCCACCGCCCGGTCGAGCTCGGAGTTGGTGGCGGTGAGGATCCGAACGTCGACCTGGCGCGTCTTCGACGACCCCACTCGCTGCAGCTCGCCGGTCTCGAGCACCCGCAGAAGCTTCGCCTGCTGGGCCATTGGCACGTTGCCGATCTCGTCGAGAAACAGGGTGCCGCCGTGCGCGACCTCGAAATAGCCGATGCGGTCGGCGCGGGCGTCGGTGAACGCCCCCTTCACGTGGCCGAACACCTCGCTCTCGAACACACCCTCAGACAGTCCGCCGGTATTCACCGTGATCAGCGGCCTCCCGGCCCGGGACGACGTCGCGTGAAGCCAGCGGGCGACGACCTCCTTGCCGGTACCGGGCTCGCCCGTGATTAGCACATTCGCGTCCGAGGGCCCGACCTTTTCGATCAGGCGGAGCACCGGGCGCATCGCCTTCGATTCCGCGATCATCCGCGGCACGTCGGCGTTCACCGTACGGAGCAACTCGTTCTCGGCCTCGAGCAACGTCGCCTTCCTCACGGCGCGCCCGAGCTCGAGCTGGCTCCGGACGGTGGTGAGCAGACGCTCGTTGTCCCACGGCTTTTCGATGTAATCCCTGGCGCCGCGGCGCATCGCCTCGACGGCGCTTTCTACGCTGCTCCAGGCCGTCATCACGATGATCGGGAGCGTGCCGTCGAGCGCCAGAAGACGCGGCAGCAGGTCGAGGCCCTCGCGTCCGGAGGTCGTATCCCTCGCATAATTGAGATCGAGGAGCAGGGCGTCGAAGTCATCGGCCTGCACGAGTTCGAGCACTTCAGCCGGCGAGGTGGCGGCCCGGGTCTCGTAGCCCGCCGACTTGAGCAGCAGCTTGAGCGCCGCCAGTACGTCGCGCTGGTCGTCCGCCACCAGGATATGCGGTCTCGCTCCGTCGCTCACGTCGGTCCTCTTCATGTCGATCGCCGTCCCTGCCGAAGCCCGGTCTCCGCCGCCTGCCTCAGCGCGACGCCCTCCTCGACGATCCGGCCGTCGAACAGGTGTACCGTGCGCTCGGCGTAGGGCGAATACCGTGGATCGTGGGTCACCATGAGGATCGTGGCGCCGCCCTGGTGCAGCTCTTTCAGGAGCTCCATGACGGCTTCACCGTTCGTCGAATCGAGGTTCCCGGTCGGTTCGTCGGCCAAGAGGATGAGCGGATCGCCCGCCACGGCGCGCGCGGCGGCCACGCGTTGCTGCTGGCCACCGGACAGCTGGCCTGGATAATGGTCCACGCGATGGGACATGCCGACCCGCTCGAGCGCCTCGAGCGAACGCCGCCTGCATTCGGACTGCGACAGGCCCCGGTAGCTCAGCGGAAGCTCGACGTTCTCCAGCACGGTGAGATCGCCGATCAGGTTGAACGCCTGGAAGATGAACCCGATGTGGAGGTTGCGGAGACGGGCCCGTTCGCCCGCACCCGCCCGTGACATGGGGCGAGCGTCGAACCAATACTCGCCGCGGGTCGGCTCGTCGAGCAGGCCGATCACCGCGAGCAGGGTCGACTTGCCGCAACCGGAAGGACCCATGACTTCGACGAACTCGCCGCGCGCCACCTCGAGGTGGACGTCCGACAGGGCGTGCGTCTCCATCTCGTCGGTATAAAAGACCTTTCGCACCGCGTCGAGCTTGATCAGCGGCTCGCCGCCGGTGGCCGGGAGTCCCGTCATCCGGTCACTCGATCTCGAATCCATCGATCTGGTCGAATCCGGAGATGTCGGACACGACGACCCGATCCCCCGGCTCCAGCCCCGACAGTACCTCGATTCGATCGACGGAGCCGCGCCCGAGTCGAACCTTCACCCGCTCGGCGGCCGCGGAGTCGGCCGCCAGCCGAAACACCGTCGTCCATCCGTCGGACTGCGCGTAGACGGGCCGCTCGACGAACACCACGTCTTCGAGCGTGCCTACGTGGATGCGCGCCTTCACTTCCCGGGCGTCCGCGGACGGCGCAGGGGGATCGCCGTCCAGCGCCACGGCGACGCGAAGAAGACGCGGATTCGCGGCGGGGTCGATGTCGCTCACGGTGCCCTCGAGCCGGCCGCCGGCGGTCTCGATCGACACCGACTGACCGGGCGCCACCTCGGCGGCTTCGCTCGCGTATACGTCGACCAGGGCCTTCATCCGGTCCGACAGCTGGATCTCGGCCAGAACGTCGCCGCCTGCCGCCCGCTCGCCGGGCCCGGCGAACACCCGCTCGACCACGCCGTCGCCGGCCGCCCGCAGGGTCAGAGCGGCGAGGCGGCCGCGCTCTGAATCGAGAATCGACTCGACCCAGCGCAACTCATCGCGGCGAACCGCCATCTGCTGTTCGGTGGAAGCGCGGATCAAGGCAAGGCGCTCCTCGTCGACCGTCAGGCGGCGCGCGAGCGCGTCCACCCGCTCCTGCGCTCTCTTCATTTCGATTTCTCGCGCCTGTCGCGGGGCCCGCGACTGCATCGCTTCGAGTTCGTCCTCGGCGGTCAGGAGGGCCACCCGCGCATCGGCGATGGACGCCTCGAGGGCGAGCCGCCGATCTGCCTGCTCTCGGCTGAGAGCGATCATACCCGCCCGCGCGGCGGCGAACTTCTGAGACGCCTTCTCGACCCCCAGCTCGATCTCGCTGTTGCGGAGCTCGACGATGCGGTCACCGCCGCGGACGGCCTGTCCCTGGATGACGTACACGGCCTCCACGATTCCGGGCTCGGCAGCGCGAACGAGCTGTGTACGATCGGGCACGAGAGCGCCCCAGCCGTGGACCTCACGAACCATCGGTCCCTGGCGGACCGTGGCGATGACGAGCAGATCCCGATCGACGACTTCGGCGGCGGGCTTCAGCGAGGCGACGAACACCGCGATCCCCAACAGCGCGACCCCGCCGAGCGCGAGCCACGGAACGTGCGCACGCGGACCGCCAGTATCGCGCCGCACGTCCATCCCGGACAGCTGTGGTCCGCGCGACGGGTGAAGCTCTTGAATCTGCCCCATAATCCTCCCGAATCCCCACGCTCCGCACGGCGACAAACTACGCGGCTGGCCCGCGACCCGCTCGCTCATACGAGGGACGGCGACCAACGAGCAATCGTCGTGCCACCGTCGGTATGGGCGTAACTTCCTTCGCCTCACCGGGTTGGCGACATCTGCCGCCGCCGGCGCTCCGCTTCGCCTGTCCGGAATCGCTACAGCACGTCCGATATCGTAACATAGAAACCGGACGACGGCATCGTCCGTAGGACCGCACAGGAGGTCCCGGGAGGCCGGGGCCGAGGTCACCGAAGACGGGGATAGCCACCATGAAACTCGACCCAGCATCCGCCGCCCGCCTCACGATCCTCCTGCTGACGGCCGCCGCGGTCGGCTGCGCTGGCCGCGCGGCGACCGTCGAATCGGAGCCGCCGCCGCTCACCGAGGCGGACTACTACGGCGAGTACGACCTGTACTTCGGCGGGATGCCGATCACGGAGGGACAGCCCGCCCCGATGACGGCCCTGTGGACGGCGGAGGAGTTCGTCGCCAGCCAGGGCGGGCACCCGACGATCCGCACCGCCATCGCCATCGACCCGGCTCGCGGCGAAATCCGGATCTGGGACGACACGACGGGCGACGTCCTGTGTGCCTCCGAGGGCGTGTACTCCTACCAGGACGACGGGACGATGATCACCATGGAGCTGATCAGCGATCCGTGCGACGGGCGGGCGGAGTCGGCCGACGGTGCGCGGCTGGTGCGGCGCTAGACGCCCTCGTCCGGGAAATTCTCGATCACGTCCTTCACCTTGTTGAGGAAGAAGGCGGCCATCGCGCCGTCGACGACGCGGTGGTCGTAGCTCAGGCCGAAGTACGCCATGTGGCGGATGCCGATCACGTCGTTGCCCATGTCGTCCTGCAGCACGACCGGGCGCTTCTCGATCACGCCCGTGCCGAGGATCGCGACCTGCGGCTGATTGACGATCGGGGTGCCGAACAGGTTCCCGAACACGCCGACGTTGGTGATCGTGAACGTGCCGCCCTGGATGTCGTCGAAGTCGAGCGACTTCGTGCGGGCCCTTTCGGCCAGCTCGTTGGCGCCCGTCGCGAGTCCCTTGAGGCTGAGCTCGTCGGCGTTCTTCAGCACCGGGACGATGAGTTCCTTGCCATCGTTGAGGGCGACGGCGATCCCGAGGTTGATGTCCTTGTGATACACGATCCTCGTGCCGTCGACCGATGAATTGAGGATCGGGTATTCGCGCAGCGCCTCGACCACCGCCTTCATGATGAACGGGCCGTAGGTCAGCTTCACGCCCTCGGCCTCGAACTGGCCCTTGAGCTTGCGGCGCAGCTTGACGACACGCTCGAAGTCGATCTCGTTCACCGACGTCACGTGCGCCGAAATGCGCTTCGACATCAGCATGTGCTCCATCGTGCGGAGTCGGACGCGGTTCATGTCCTCGACCCGATCGCCCTCGCGCACGGGAACCGCCGGGATCTTGATCTCGAGCGTGGCGCCGTGAATCGGCACCTGCATCGTGCCCGGGGCGCCCGCCGGAGCGGCGGCCGGCTTCGCTGGAGCCGGCTTCGCCGCTGGCGCCTCGGCGGGAGCGGCCGTCTTCGGCTCGGTCTCCTCCGCCGCGCCACTCTCGATGTGCGCCATGATGTCGTCGCGCGTCACGCGCCCGCTGATCCCGCTTCCCTCGAGCTTCGTGATGTCGACCCCGTGCTCGGCGGCAATCTTCCGCACGACCGGCGTCGACCGGGTGCGGATGCGCTCCTCGCGTGTCTGCGGGCCGGCGTCGTCCTCGCGCTCGGCGGCGGGCGCTTCGGCCGGCGTCTCGGCAGCCGCGGCTTCGGCCACGTCCTCCTCGGTCTCCGCCGACGGCTCGGTCGGCGCTTCTGCGGCGGCCCTCTGATCGTCCTCATCTTCGCCATCACCCGCGTCATCACCCGATTCAGCGGCTTCGGGCTCCACCTCCGCGTCGTCCGCGTCACCCGCGGCATCCGCGTCGGTCTCGATTCGCGCCACCACCGTATTCACCTCGACCGTAGCACCCTCTTCGACCAGGATCTCGACCAGCTTCCCGGCCACGGGCGAAGGGATGTCGGCGTCGACTTTGTCGGTGGAGATCTCGAACAGATCCTCGTCGCGCTCCACCATGTCGCCCTCCGCCTTCAGCCACTTCGTCAGGGTGCCTTCGGCGATCGATTCGCCCATCTGGGGCATGATCACGTCCTGCCTGGCCATGTCGACCTTCCTGTGATTCGGGTCCGAGCTTCGTCAGTACGCCAGCAGCCAGCGGGCCGCCGCTGCGATGTCGTCCGTCTGCGGTAGATAGTAATCCTCGAGCGCCGGCGCGTAGGGAACCGGCGTGTCGATCGCGGTCACGCGGCGAATCGGCGCGTCGAGCCATTCGAACGCGTGCTCGTTCACCTGGGCCGCGATCTCGCCGGCGAAACCGCCGAACCCGGCCGCCTCGTGCACGATCAGCAGCCGCCCCGTCCGCCGCACGCTCTCGACGATCGCTTCGGTGTCGAGCGGCCGCAGCGAGCGCAGGTCGAGGAGGTCGATCGTCGCGCCGTCGTCGGCCTCGATCGTCGCGGCCGCTTCCTCCGCCTTGTACAGCATCGCGCCGTAGGTGACGATCGTCAGGTCGTCGCCCTCTCGGTGGCGGCGCGCCTTGCCCAGCGGCACCACGACCTCCTCGCCTTCGGGCAGCATCTCCTTCAAGCGCCGGTAGAGGAACTTGTGCTCGAAGTAGAGCACCGGATCGGGGTCGCGGATCGCGGCGGTGAGCAGCCCCTTGGCGTCCCGCACGGTGGCCGGGGCGACCATCTTCAGGCCGGCCACGTTGGCGAAGTACGATTCGACGTTCTGCGAGTGGAACGGGCCCGAGCGCGCGCCGCCGCCGCACGGCCCGCGGATCACCAGGCCCGCGCCGATCCCGGTCCGGTAGCGTGACTTGGCGGCGAAGTTGACGATCATGTCGAACGCCGGGGCGATGAAGTCGATGAACTGCATCTCGGCGATCGGACGCAGGCCCATGTGCGCGGCGCCGATCGCGGCGCCGACGATGGCCGCCTCGCTGATCGGCGTGTCGATCACCCGGTCCGGGCCGAACTCATCCAGGAAGCCCTCGGTGATCTTGAACGCGCCACCGTACACGCCGACGTCCTCGCCGAGGATGAACACGCGTTCGTCGCGCCGCATCTCCTCGGCCATCGCGTCGCGGATTGCCTCGAGGTAGGACGTCTCCCTCAGTTCGCTCACGTGCCGGACTCCAGTCGTTCGTAGCCGGGCACGGGGCCGCGGGTCCATGGGACGGGGGCGTCGAGAGTGGCGTCCGCGTACACGCGGGTTCGCGCCTCGATCGGCTCGGGCTCGGGCTCGGCGAGCACGTCCGAGACCGCCGCGTCGAGCTCGTCGGACACGGCCGCCCGGAGTTCCTCGAGCTGTACGTGCGTCGCGTGCTCCTCGTCCAGCAGCACCCGCTCGAGCCGGAGGATCGGATCACGCCTCCGCCACTCGTCGAGCTCCTCGCGCGCCACGTACTTCTGCGCGTCGTGCTGCGCGTGGCCGAGCATGCGATAGGTCTCGGCGACGATGATCGTCGGGCCGCCCCCCTCGCGGGCCCGGTCGACGGCCGTGCGCGACGCCGCGTACACGGCCCGCACGTCGTTGCCGTCGACGGACTCGGCCGGCACGCCGTACATCGCGGCGGCGTCGAGCCAGTCGTCCACCACCGCCTCGCGTCGGCTCGCCGTGCCGAACGCCCAGTGGTTGTGCTCGAGAAAGGTGACGATCGGCAGGTCGAGCGCCGCCGCGAGGCAGAAACCCTCGTGCGACGAGCCGGTGCGGCTCGCCCCGTCGCCCTGGTACGTCATGCAGACGCGCGGCTCGCCCCGCTGCTTGAAGGCGAGCGCGACGCCGTTGAGCACGCAGAGCTGCGTCCCGAGCGGGCTGACCGGCCCGAGCAGGCCGAGCGCGGGAACCGTGAAGTGGGTCGTGTTGTCCTTGCCGGCGCACAGCGAGGTGCCGCGGGCCGTGTACTGGCGCAGCATGTCGCGGACGTCGAGGCCGCGGACGAACAGGGCGCCCATGTCGCGGATCGACGGGGCGAGCCAGTCGCCGTCCGCCAGCGCCCGGGCGCTGGCCACGGCCGTGCCTTCCTGGCCCAGACTCCGGTAGAGGCCGCCCACGATATGTCCCTGCTTGAACAGAACTTCGAGGCGCTCCTCGACCCCCCGGGTCAGCAGCATGAACCGGTAGATGGCCTGAAGATCCGACGATCCGAGCTCGCTCAGCGTGGTGTCCTGGCCGGAGTTCGTCGCGCGGGCGCTCCGCACGGACGCCGAACATATGCCCCTCGACGCGCCCCGGCCAATTACTTTACCGGACAACTAAGCGCAAGAGCACAGTCGCGTGGTCGGGCGCATGCCGGCGACCTCGTGCTGGCGACCTCGGGCTCGCGTCCGCATCGTGCCCCATGCGCCAGATCGTGATTCCCCGCCACGGCGGGCCGGACGTCCTCGAGACTCGCGAGTCGCCGGACCCCTCGCCGGGTCCGGGTGAGGTGCGCGTGTGCGTCGAGGCGGTCGGCGTGAACTTCGCCGACATCCTGGCGCGGATGGGCGTGTATCCCGGCGCGCCACCTCTGCCGTCGGTCGTCGGGTTCGAAGCGGCGGGTCGCATCGACGCCGTGGGCGACGGCGTGTCGCGCGATCGGATCGGCCTCCCGGTCATCGCCCTCACGGGCAGCGGCGCCTATACCGACGTGCTCTGCCTGCCGGAAAGCCAGGTGTTCGCCCGCCCGGACGGAATGTCAGCGGAGCACGGAGCGGCCGCGCCGGTCGCTTACCTCACGGCCTACGTGGCTTTGTGCGTGATGGGCTCGCTGAACCCGGGCGAGCGCGTGCTCGTCCACAACACCGGCGGCGGCGTCGGTCTCGCGGCGCTGGACATCTGCCTGCTGCGGGGCGCCACCGTTTACGGCACCGCTTCATCGTGGAAGCACGACGCCCTGCGCGAGCTGGGCGCCGCCGCATGCATCGACTACCGGTCGGCCGACGTCGCGCGGGAGATCGGGCGATTGACCGGGGGCGAAGGCGTGCACGTCGTGCTCGATCCGCTCGGTGGCGCTTCGTGGAAGACGAGCTACCGTTGCCTGTGCCCCACCGGGCGACTCGTGATCTTCGGGATGTCACGCGGCACGCCGGGCAAGACGGGCGGCCGCATCGGGATGCTGAAGGCGCTGCTGCGGGTGCCGTGGCTGACGCTCAACCCGATGCGCCTGCTGGGCGACAGCCGGGCAGTGGTGGGCGTCAACCTCCAGCAGCTTCGCGGACGCCCCGACGACGCGCGCCGTTGGATGGGCGAGCTGCTCGGTTGGTACGAGGCCGGCCGCCTGCGGCCCCGCGTCGACCGGGTATTTCCGTTCGAGCGGGCGGCCGAGGCCCACCACTACATCCAGGACCGCAGGAACTTCGGCAAGGTGCTGCTCGTCCCGTGAGCCGGGCGGCGCGTCGAATCGCGCTCGTCGTCGGGCTGGCCGGACTCACGAGCACGTGCCTGACCAGCTGCGCCTCGGGTCCGGTGCCGCGGGCGGACGGGCGTCCTCCCGTCGAGACGTCCGTGCTCGTCGGCGGCTGCGGGCCGGCGCCCGGACTCGTGGCGCGCTACATACTTCCGTTCACGCCCGGCGAGGCGTACGAGCTCACCCAGGGCAACTGCGGCGCCGAGTCGCACGGCGGCCGGTTCAGCTATGCCTACGATTTTCGCCTGCCGCCCGATACGCCGGTCCTCGCGGCTCGCGACGGCATCGTTGCGACGATGCGAGACGGGAACCCCGACGGAACCGGCCGCGTGGGGGAGGAGAACTTCCTGATCGTCCGCCATCCCGACGGCGAGCTGTCGCGCTACATCCACCTGCGGCAGTACGGGGCGCTGGTCGGGGAGGGGGAGACTGTCGCGGCTGGCGACACGATCGCCCTGTCGGGAAACTCAGGCCGCAGCGCGTTCCCGCATCTCCACTTCGACGTGGCGGACCGCTGCGGCTCGGACGGCTGCCGCACGATCCCCAGCGCCTTCGTCAACGCCGACCCTCCGATGCCCGGCGGTCGCGGGCGGGTCGAAGCACTGCCGTTCTGACCGCTCAGCTTCCGAACGGCAGGGTCACGACGCGGGCATACGCGGGGATGTCCGTCTCCCGTCCCTCGGGACGAACGATCACCTCGTCGCCGGGCTCCACCTCGCGCCGCACGTACGCGAGTCCGATCCATCCGTGCACCGGCGACTCGGCGGCCGAGGTCACGGAGCCGACGACGCGGTCCTCGACCAGCAGATCGTCGCCAGGATGAAGCGGTGGGCCGACGTACGGACCCCGGACCCGGATGCCGAGCAGGTTTCGATTCACCTTGCCGCGGTAGTGGATTCGGGCGAGAACCTCCTGCCCCGTGTAACACCCCTTCTCGAAGCTGACCCGCTCGGGAACGAGCCCCGTCTCCTGCGGCAGGTTCTCGGTCGTCACGTCCCGCCCGTACACGGGCACGCCGTTCTCGATGCGAAACACGTCCCACGCCGCTTCACCGACCGCCGGGAGATCGAGCCCGTGCGCCCGATCCGAAGGGAGGTAGAGGTCGAATCCTTCGGGCGGCCGCACCGCGAACCCGCCAAGGAACGGGCGGACGGCCCAGCGGGAGCCGCCCCTGGCGGAGCAGGTGGGTCCGTCGAGCGCGGCGAGGGCCGGGTCGGTCCGCTCCCGTTCGGTGGCGAGCGGTCCCCGGACCCGCACGACCCGCAGCTCCGAGGGCTCCAGCTTCGCGAAACGAGGTGGCAGATAGCGTGCGAAGTGTTGCTCGAGCTCCGGCCAGGCGGCGGTCGGAACGTCGAGCCACGTGGCGCCCTCCATCCGGATGATCGACGCGTCGGCCAGCACCCGGCCCTTCGGCGTCAGGATCAGCGTGGGAAACGCGACGTCGTGCTCCGTCGCCAGCACATCGGCCGTCACGAGTCCGTTCAGAGCCTCGAGCGCGCGATCTCCGTGGACTCGAAACACCTGCCGGGTGCGGTCCTCGAACACTCCGGCCTCCCGGGCGAGCGCCGCGTAACCGGGCGGCGCGCCCTGCTCGCCGCTAGAAGAGACGGCCGCCATCCGGCACTCCGCGGGTCGGTTCGAGCAAAATCGGCTCGCCGTCGGCGTCGGGAACCCCCAGCGTCAGGCACTCCGATTCGAAGCCGGCGATGTTGCGCACGCCGAGATTGAGCACGGCGAGAACCTGCCGCCCGGGCAACTCGTCCAGCCCGTAGCGGGCCGCCAGCCCGGCGGCGGACCGGCGCGTCCCGATATCGGGGCCGAAGTCGATCGTCAGTCGGTACAAGGGTTTTCGAGCGCGCGGGAACTCTTCCGCGTCGACGATCGTGCCGACCCGGATTTCGACGCGCTCGAAATCCTCCCACTCGATCAGTCGGTTCAACTCGTCGGAGCCCCCTCGGCCCCAGCGAAGTCGCCGGCCCGGAACACGGAGATCGCGTCGGGATCGATGTACTGTCGGAAGGCGCCGTTCACCTGGTCGATCGTCAGAGCGCGGACCGCCGCCTCGCGCTCCGCGGTGAATTCGAAGGTCCGGTCCAGGTAGAGCAGAGAGCTGAGTTGGCCGGCCACCGACCCGTCGTTGGCGCGCCCGTTCTGCTGGCTGTCGAGCCAGCCACGTTTCGCGGCCTCCAGCTCGTCGGCCGTGAAGCCCTCGTCGCGAACCTCCTCCACCACGTCGCGGAACGCCGCTACCACGGCATCGGAGTTCTCGGGCGCGAAGATCGCGTAGGTGAGGAAGGTCCCGGAGTCGTCGAGGGCGGGGGCGCCGAAGCTCGACCCCACCCCGTACGACAGGCCTTCCTCCTGGCGGATGCGGGTCGCCAGGCGCGAATTGAGGAAACCTCCGCCCAGCATATAGTTCGCGAGCACCATCGCCGGGTAGTCCTCGTCGGAGTCCATCATCTGCACCGGCTGGACGGCTACCATCATCGCGTTCGTCTTGTCGGGCGTTTCGATATTCTCCGCCACCGAGGCGATCTCGCGATACGGATTCTCGATCCGCTCGAACGGCCGCCGGGCGGTCCACGTGCCGAACACCTCGTCGATCACCGCGCGCATCTCGTCCGGATCGAAGTCGCCCACGATGGCGATCGTTCCGTCCTGCACTCCGTAGAATTCCTCCCAGAACGCCCGGACCTCGTCGAGCGTGACCTGCTCGATTCGCTCCTTCTGTTCTTCGAGCGTCGGCGTATAGAACGGATGGTCAACGGGCCACGGATTCAAATGCCGCTGAAACGCTGTGAACGCCCTCGCCTGCGGCTCCGCCATCTGGCTTTCGATCGACGCCAGGCGCTCTTCCTTCAGCGTGGCGAACTCGGCTTCCGGGAACGAAGGCTCGCGCATCATCTCGGCCAGCAGGCGGACCACTGCGGGCAGGTTTTCGCGGATCGTCTGAATCGAGCCGCCGACGCTGGTCGGGCCGCCGCCGAAGCCCACCTGGGCCCGCAGCCGGTCGAGCTCGTCCTCGATCGCCTGTCGCGTCCTTTGCTGGGTCCCGCGGCGCAGCATCGAGGACACGTAGTCCGCGGCCGGCGCCCGGCCGCTCAAAGCGTTTGCCGTGCCCATCCGGAACGTGAAGCTCATCGTGACGGCGTCGCCCCGCGTCTCCTTCGGCGTGAAAGCGAGCTCGAGCCCGCTATCGAGGGCCAGGCGCTCGGTGCGCGCCTCGATGTTGGACGGCGTCGGTTCGAATTCCTCGCCCTCGGCCACCGCCTCGCGCCCCCGATAGTCGGCGACCAGCGCCGCCACGTCCGGCGGCGGGGGGACTTCGGCCCGCACGGGGGTCTCGTCGACCGGGTAGAAGTAGCCCATCGTGCGATTCGTCGGGATCAGATAGGTGGCGGCCACGCGCCGCACGGCGTCCGGGGTCACGTCCTCCAGCCGGTCGCGGTGGAGGAAGAACAGGCGCCAGTCGCCCATCGAGGTCCATTCGCTGAGCTGAAGCGCGATTCCCTGCGGGTTGTTGAACGCGAGCTCGATGTTCTTCAGGTACTCGGTCTTCGCGCGCTCGACCTCCTCCTCGGTCGGGGGGAGCTCGTCCGCGATCGCGTCGAGCGTCGCGATCAGCGAGTCGGCGGCCGGATCGAGCGGCGCGTCTTCGCGGACGCGAGCGTAGGCCATCAGCAGCCCGGGTTCGCGAAGCTGGCGATCGAACGCCCCGGTGTTGGCGGCCAGTCCGGTCTCGACCAGCCCGCTGTACAGCCGGCCCACCGGTCGGGTGTCGAGGATGTGCGACAGCACGTCGACGGCCGGGTAATCTTCGTGCGATCCTGCCGGGACGTGATAGGCGACCATGACGATCTGTTCGTCCCCCACGCGGCGCAGGCTGACCGTGCGCTCGCCGTCCTGCGCGGGCTCGGCCGTGTAGGTCTCGAACAGCTGATTCGCGCCCGACCGGTCAGGTGGTGGGATCGGGCCGAACTTCTCGGCGATCAACTCGAGCGCGCGTTCCGACTCGAACGCCCCGGCCACGACGAGCACCGCGTTGTCGGGCTGATAGTACTTGCGGTAGAACGCCTGGAGGCGATCGATCGGCACGTTCTCGATGTCGGAGCGCGCTCCGATCGTCGAGTTTCCGTAATTGTGCCAGTCGAAGGCGGCCGACAGCATCCGCTTCTGGAGCACGCCGAACGGGCTATTCTCGCCCGCTTCCCATTCGTTTCGCACCACGGTCATCTCCGACGCGAGGTCCTCGGCCGAGATGAACGAGTTGACCATCCGGTCGGCCTCGAGGTCGAGCGCCCAGTCGAGGTTGTCGTCGGTGGCCGGGAAGGTCTCGAAGTAGTTCGTGCGGTCGAACCAGGTCGTGCCATTGGGGAACGCACCGCGCTCGGTCAGCTCCTGCGGGATGTTCGGATGATCCGGCGTCCCCTTGAACACGAGGTGCTCGAGCAGGTGCGCCATCCCGGTCTCGCCGTATGCCTCGTGCCGCGAACCGACGAAGTAGGTGATGTTCACCGTGATCTGCTGCTTGCTCCGATCGGGGAACAGCAGCACCCGCAGCCCGTTGTCGAGCCGGTACTCGGTGATCCCCTCCACGGAGACGACCCGGGTGACGCCCTCGGGCAGGGCGATCTCGACTTCGGCGTCCTGCGCGGCGGCCGGTGCCTGGGCCGGCAGGGCGGAAGGCGCGGCGGCGACGAGGGCCAGGGCGGCGTGGAACGCGAGAGATCGAACCCGGAGGAATTGCGTCATCTTCTTCACTCCTGCTGGCAGCCACGGATGCACTGTTTAGCGGATCGGGAACCCGGCCCGCCAACTTACCCACGAAACGGGGAGAAGTTCGACCCGGGAGTCGCCGGCCCATGGACTTGCCGGAAGGTTCGCCCCGTCGCCTGAATCGGCGTAGATTCGAGGCCGAACCGCAGGGCCACAAATCGAACCGAAACCGAAGACTCATGCTCGATAAACTGCTCGACCGCAACATCAGCAAACGACCCGACACCGTCCGCCTCCAGGGCCGGATCCTGTTCCTGACCGAGGACCCCGAGCTCATCCGCCGACAGCTCGTCGGCGAAGACCTCGATTGGGATCCGTCGATTCCGCTGCGCAACGACATCTCGACCGACGAAATCACGCCCGCCTGGGTGTGCTATTACTTCGACGAGACCCTGGGGCGCTATCCGTACGTAGGGCTTCGAGCCGGAGGCGAGCAGCCGATCGGCAAGGACGACGTCGCCCGCGGCGGATTCGTCGCGTCCGTATCGGGCAAGCGCCGCGGCAAGGGCTCGAGCCGCGAGGCGTCGCCCTACGCCGAATGGGCCGCCGGCATCCGAATCGTGATCGCGGAGAACATCGAGCGCATCTACCGTGAGAACTGCGAGAACATCGGCGTCTTGACGACCACCGACTTCGGGGTGATCGACAGGATCCGCCACGGCGAGGAGATGCCGCTGTCGGTGTTCACCGAGGGCGCGGGGCACATCCAGCAGGACATCATCGAGTACGGCGGGCTGCTCGACTACGCGGTCGCTCGGCTCAAGGGGCTCGTCACCGTGCCGGCCCCCGTGACGGCCGCCCGCCCGATGACGATTGCCGAGAAGATCCTCGCGCGGCACTGGGTGGAGGACCTTTCGGAGGAGAAGCTCGGCGTGCCCGCCGTGGCGCCGGGCGATACGGGTTTCGTGCGCGCCGACATCCGGTTCAGCCACGAGTACGTGACTCCGATGGCCTCGATGTTCTGGGACGAATTCGCCGGCGAGGACGCCGGGCTCAACGATCCGTCCAGCATCTACTTCTTCCGAGACCACCTCGCGTTCCTCGACCAGGTGATCACCGAGGAGCGTAAGGCCGCCGGCCTGCTCGACGCGGCGCACGCCCTGCACGACCGGCAGCGCGAGTTCGCCGGGCGCAAGGGGATCCGCCTGCACGGCGAGCTGCCCGGCCGCGTCGGTTCCGAGGCGATCTGTCACGTGAAGGTGCTGGGGAGCTACGCGCTGCCCGGCCAGGTCGTGGTGGGCTCCGACTCGCACACACCGCACTCGGGGGCGATCGGATGCGTGGCGTTCGGCGTCGGCACGACGGCGATCGTCAACTCGTGGGCGACGAGGGACGTGCGCCTCGAGGTGCCGCGCTCCGTGAAAATCGAGATCACCGGCACGCCGCCCGCCAACGTCACGGCGAAGGACATGATCCTCGAGGTGCTCGCGCACGAGTACGTGCGCGGCGGCGACGCGATCGGGAAGATCATCGAGTACACGGGCGGGGCGGTCGAGGCGCTGAGCGTTGACGAGCGCGCCACGCTCACGAACATGGCCGCCGAGATCGGCGCGTTCACCGGCATCGTCGCGCCCGACGCGACGACCGTCGACTGGCTGGTCGAGCGACGCGGCATGGATCGCGACGAGGTGGAAGCGCTGACGCGCGGGCTCGCCAGCGACGAGGGTGCCGAGTACGAGTGGGTGATGCGGATCGACGCCTCGGCGCTCCGGCCGATGGTCGCGACGCCGGGAGACCCCGGCAACGGTGTGCCGGTCGATTCCCTGCCCGCAGGCATACCGATCGACATCGTGTACGCCGGTTCGTGCACGGGCGCCAAGGAGGACGACATCCACATGGCGGCCGAGGTCGTGCGCGCGGCCCTCGAGCGCGGCGAGCGCGTGGCCGACGGCGTTACCGCGTACCTCCAGTACGGGTCGCTCGAGGTGGAGCGGATGGCCCACGCCGAGGGCTACCACGAGCTGTTCGAACGCGCTGGCCTGAAGGTGCTCGCCCCCGGCTGCGGTGCCTGCATCAACGCGGGACCCGGCGTCAGCACGACGCCCGACCAGGTGACCGTCAGCTCGATCAACCGGAACTTCCCCGGCCGCAGCGGGCCGGGGAAAGTCTATCTCGCGAGTCCGTATACGACGCTGGCGTCCGCGTTTGCGGGGCGGATCGTGCCGTTCGAGCCCGAGCGCGAGCCGGCGGCTTCGCCCCGTTAATGACGGCTCTGCGGCACCTCTTCGGACTGCTGCGCCGCCCAGGCCGCCTCTTCCTCTTCACTGGCGGCGCTGAGCTCCGCCTGGTAGCCGGCCTTCATCGCCTTCCGCTTGCGGCGGCCGCGCAGAGCGGCGCCGAGCCAGCCGAACGTCACGCCGGCGAGCGCCGAGATCAGGATCAGCAGCGACAGCGACAGTTCGACTTGGGTGAACAGCAGGCTCACTGACACGGCCTCGCTGTTGACCACGGCGAACAGCACGATGAGTCCGCCGAGCACCGCCATCAGCACCTGCTTCGTGCCCTGCCAGATTCGTTGGGTTTCCATCAGCGCGCCTCCCTCAGGGCCCGCATCGCGCGTTCGACCATCAAGCGCTTGAGAACGGGCTTCCACGCCCACGAGAAGATTCCCGCCACGCCGCCGGGGCGCACGTTGGACAGTGCGCGCTCGGCCTCCGAATCGAGCACGGCGGCCAGTCGGTCGCGGGTGGACGCCGGCACCCCGTCCCAACTTGGCTCGAAGGTCTCGACCCGGTAGCTCTCTTCGTCCAGGGGATCGTACGAGACGACATTGCCGAGGGATTCCTCGAGCAGCCGTCGCGCGTCGCGCCGCCCGGCGCGAAAGTCGTTCCGGCGCCAGTCCCGGTTGAGGAATCCGCCGAAGTTCCCGAGGAAGTCGCCCGCAAGCTCGTGGGCCTCCCGCGGAGCGACGAGGTACAGCTTCATGACGTCCTTGCCGGCGAGTCCGCCCGCCGCCTCGAGCAGGAACACGAGCTTCGCGAGGCGCGAACGGGCGGCGCGAGATTCGGTTCCGGCCAGGACGGCCGAGTAGCGGTCGTCCGCCTCGATCCGCTCGAGTTGGGCGTCGAGATACTGGCCCGCCGGGTCCGAGCCGGCATGCCGGCCGGCGATCCGGGAGTCGAGCGCCACCTGCATCTCGGCCACGCGCTCGGCCAGCTCGCCGATCTTCAGGCCGAGCCCGACCTCGTCGGGGTCGTGCAGGCGGTCGTTGAGCTCGGGCAGGCGGTCGACGAGCGCCGACAGCACCTCGAGGCGCGCGTTGATCCGGTTCGCGCGCACCCAGTCCTGCGCCGCTCCCTGGCCGAGCACGGCCCGGCTCAGGTCGGCCGCCAGTCCGCCGAGCGATTCCGCCGCTGGCGTGGCGTCGCCGGCCCGGCCATCGCTGCTGCGCAGGGTCGGCTCGACGAGGATGTAGCGCCAATCGTCGCTCCGGAAGCCGGGCTCGCGTTCGACGAGATGCTTGGCGAGGCCGAGCGGGGCCGTGTCGAACAGGCCGCCGTCGAGGTACCACATCGCCAGGTTCTCCTCGCCCGGCGGCAGCGTCGCACCCGGGTAATCGGCGCGCGTGCGTGCCAGGGAGCGCACGGGAAACGCGAATGGAAACGCGGAGGACGCCAGGGCGGCGCGGCGCAGCTCCTCCCAGTCGGGATCGTCGGCCTCCGTGCCGCGGCGCGAGAACTCGAACGTAACGGAGTCGGCGTAACGACGCGTCCCGAACGAGCGTTCGGGAACGTTCAGAAACCCGTACGGCATGTCGTAGCGGACGCCGTGCAGGTTCGCGAGCGTCAGACCGACGCGCAACGGGTCGCCGGCCACCCGGGAGAATGCGTCGTCCGAGGCCGAAGCCGACGTGATGAGGGCGCGCGAGAGGTCCTCCACGGCCGTGTCGTCGAGCCAGCCGCGGCGATTCGGGCGGTCGGGATTGAGCAGATGCTCGGCCGCCGCGATCTCGATCCACGCCCGCTCGATCCATGGCAGGAGTTCGGCGTTGACGGCCAGGGTGCGCGCGGCGAGTGCGGCGTTGATCGCCCCGGCCGACGTACCCGTGATCACGTGGACGCGGACGGGCCCGCCGTCGGAGCGCAGCGAGTTGGTCTGAAAGGCGTGGAGCAGTTCGGAGACGGCGCCGCCGATGTACGAGCCGAGCGACACGCCGCCGCCGAGGACGAGCGCGATTTTCGTCATGAAGATCCGTTCGGAAGTATGGGCATTCGGGTCCGCCGGCGTGGGGCCGACAATGGCGTCAAACTGCCGGCAAGGTGGGAGTGGAGCAAGCGAATGGCGGCGGCGTTCAGTCGGTGAGTCGCATCCCGAGCAGGCTCGAGGCGTCGGC
>Ga0268386_10001181_pt1 | contig 17724 bp, 13 predicted proteins | sample RVTome_15_FD_200260 | JGI IMG/M metagenome (GOLD analysis project Ga0268386, IMG submission 200260) | Soil microbial communities from uranium-contaminated site in the Upper Colorado River Basin, Wyoming, United States - RVT150D86... ...
CCGCGCGCCGGGCTTGAGCGCCCGTGTGAAGAACGCGTTGAACGATGGATACCGGGTCGGATCGGCTTCGACGGCCTCGCGGAGGTCGAGCTGCGGGTAGGCTCCGAGCAGCAGCCGGATCGCCGCGTTCCGGACCTGCGGCCGTGTGCTGCGGGCGAGCCGGTGCATGCCGCGGGACAAGAGCTGCTGGGGCAGGATTTCCTGCAGAAGCGCAAATGCGCGGTCGGTCACGCCCGCGGCGGGCGCATCGTCTGCGGTCATCGTTTCGTCCCGTGCCGCGCGAGGACGAGCCGGTAATCGCGCGCCAGCACCGCGGCGTCGTGCGGTGCGCTCGAGTACGCCGCTATGCCGTCCGGCGCGACGAAGAAGATTCCCGCACCGTGGTCGACCGTGTACGTGTCGGAATCCAGCGCCACCTTGGCGTACGGTACGCCGAAGCCTGCGGCGACCGTGGCGACCGCGGGTGGCTCGCCTGTCGCCGCGAGGAAGGCCGGGTCGAAATGACGGACGTAATCCTTGAGCAGCGGCCCCCGATCATGCTCGGGATCCACGCTCACGAGCAGCACACGTGGCTGCTGCCCGGCGGGCAGATCCGCGAGAGCGGCGCGTGCCCGCGCAAGTGTCGCGAGCGTGGTCGGACAGACATCGGGGCACCGTGTGAAGCCGAAGAACACCAGCGTCCAGCCGTCAGCGAAGAACGTCGCATCGAGCGGCTTGCCGTCCTGGTCGACAAGGGCGACCGCGGGAAGAGCGCGCGGCGGTGCGATTTCGGTCGCGCGTGCCGGTGCCTCGGGCATTCGGCCCTGCCAGCCGCGGGCGACGAACGCGCCGACGGCAAAGGCTACAATCGCGACTGCGCCAATCAGCAGAGGGCGTGCGGACATGCGGAGCTACGGGGAATCGGGATCTGGAAGGACCACGATTATCCCACATCGATCACGCACGCCATGACTCGGACCCCGCGCTTTGCGCGACTCCCGCCGCCCGATGCCAGTGTCGCGGACCTGATCCGCTTTGGTGCGGCGGAATTCGAGCGCGCAGGCCTCGCCTACGGACATGGCACGGGCACGGCGGTCGACGACGCCGCGGCACTCGTCTTTCACGTGCTCGGGCTCGAACACGATCGGGCGGCCGAGGCTTACGAGACCCGGCCCGATGCGCGCACGCACGATGCCGTGCTTGCAATCATCGCCGAGCGCATCAGCCGCCGCATACCGGCCGCATATCTGATAGGACGGATGTGGTTCGCCGGGCTCGAGTTCGAGGTCGATCCGAGGGTGATCGTGCCCCGCTCACCGTTCGCCGAGTTGATCCTTGCTTCGTTCCGGCCATGGGTCGATCCCGCGCGGATCCGCCGAGTGCTCGACCTGGGCACGGGATCCGGATGCATCGCCATCGCGTGCGCGCGTGCGCTGCCCGCGAGCCGCGTGGATGCGGTCGACATCTCCACGCAGGCGCTCGAGCTCGCGCGAAGGAACGTCGCGCGGCACCGCCTCGCCGATCGAGTCCGGCTCCTCGAAGGCGACCTTTACCGGCCAATTGCGCGTCGCCGCTACGATATCATCGTTGCCAACCCGCCCTATGTGAGCGACGCCGAGATGTCGGAGTTGCCGCGCGAGTATGGTCACGAGCCGGATGTCGCGCTGCGGGCGGGCGCCGACGGTCTCGACGTCGTGCGACGCATCCTCGCGGGCGCCGCCCGTCACCTCGAGACGGACGGGACGCTGTTCGTCGAGGTGGGGGACAGCGAGGCGCGGCTCGAAGCCGCGTTCCCCGACCTGCCGTTCCTCTGGCTCGAGTTCGAGCATGGCGGTAGTGGTGTTTTCCGGCTGACGCGCGCCGAGCTCGAGGCGCACCGCGTGGCCCTGGCAGCGACGGAGTGAGCATGTCGGGTAATTCGTTCGGTCGCCTGTTCACGGTCACCACATTCGGCGAAAGCCACGGCCCCGCGCTGGGCGGAATCGTCGACGGCTGTCCGCCCGGGCTTTCGCTCGACGAAGAGGACCTGCAGCGCGACGTCGATCGCCGCCGGCCGGGAACCTCCAGATTCACCAGCCAGCGGCGCGAGTCGGACCGCGTGCGGATCCTCTCAGGCGTGTTCGAAGGCCGCACGACCGGCACCCCGATCGGCGTGGTCGTCGAGAACGAGGACCAGCGCTCATATGACTACGAGAAGATCCGTGACCGCTTCCGGCCGGGACACGCCGATTACACCTACCAGCAGAAGTACGGGACGCGCGACCATCGCGGCGGCGGGCGCTCCTCCGCCCGCGAGACGGTGATCCGTGTAGCGGCCGGGGCCATCGCACGCAAGTACCTGAGGGAGCGGCTGGGGGTGACGATCCGCGGCTGGCTCGCACAGGCGGGTTCGCTCCGTTTCGCCGTCGCGGACCTCGATGCCGTGGACGACAATCCGTTCTTCTGTCCTGACCCGTCGCGGATCGCGGAGCTCGAGGAGCTGATCAACCGGCTGCGGCGCGAAGGGGATTCGGTCGGCGCGCGTGTCACGGTCCACGCACGCGGTGTGCCGCCGGGTCTTGGCGAGCCTGTGTTCGGCCGCCTCGATGCCGAGCTGGCCTCGGCGATGATGGGAATCAACGCGGCCAAGGGCGTCGAGATCGGTGACGGGTTCGGCGTGGTCGAGCAGCGCGGCTCGCAGCATCGGGACGAGCTGACGCCGGAAGGCTTTCTGTCCAACCACGCGGGCGGCACGCTCGGCGGAATCAGCTCCGGCCAGGACATCATCGTCAGTCTCGCGCTGAAGCCCACCTCCAGCATCGTGCTGCCGGGTCGCACCATCGACGTTACGGGGCAGGCGGTCGAGATCTCGACGACGGGCCGACACGATCCGTGCGTCGGGTTGCGCGCCGTACCGATCGCCGAGGCGATGCTTGCCCTCGTGCTCATGGATCACTTTCTGAGGCACAGGGCGCAGAATGCGGACGTCCGCTCGCCGACGCCCGACATCACGCGCGCTCGCTGAGGGTGGAATCTGTGCACCGTGTCCGGACCGACAGGGCCGGGACACGCTACATATGCCGGCCGGACCCGTCGACAGGTGGGCGTGGATCTAGCTGTCGGCTATAGTTATGTCTAATTTGAAGAAGTCACGTGAATAAGCCCCGGTGCAGAGGCCGACCGCCCGGGAACACCACGTGCGCGGGGAGCCCCGAATGAAGATTGCCGTTCGCCGTATTCTGTTGCTGGGGGCGTTGCTGAGCCCGACTGCGCTCTATGCGCTCGGTCTCGGGGACATCCACCTCAAGTCGGCGCTGAACCAGCCGTTCGACGCGGAGATTCAGCTGGTCGGCGCGACCGCCGAGGACCTGGCGGCGCTCCGCGCGTCCATCGCCTCCAACGACACTTTCGCACGCTACGGGCTCGATCGGCCGGCCTTTCTGTCCGAGTTCACCTTTACCGTCGACCGCAACGCCGGCGGCCAGGAGGTCCTGCGTGTCACCTCGCCGAGGCCGGTGACCGAGCCCTTCGTCACCTTTCTGATCGACGCCAACTGGCCGCGCGGGCGGTTGCTGCGCGAATACACCGTGCTGCTCGACCCGCCGGTCTATGCACCGGGTCCCGCCGTCACGGATGCGCCGGTCGCGACGCCCCGGGCAACGACGGCCGCGCCGCGCCCGGCGCCGGCGGAGACGTATGCGCCGCCGGCGGAGACGTATGCGCCGCCTGCAGAGGATCGCGACCCGCGGAGCAGCAGCGCCTCGGCGCCCGGCATCGAGCCGGGCTCGACCTACCGGGTCCAGGCAAACGACACGCTGTGGGAGATCGCGAGCGGCGCATACCCGGGTACGCGCTCGGATATAAATCGCGCGATGCTCGCCATCTACCAGGCGAATCCGCAGGCGTTTGACGGCAACATCAATGTCCTGAGTGCGGGCAGCGATCTCGCGATTCCGGACTCTGCGGCAATGGGCCAGATCTCGGCCAGCGAGGCAGCGGCCGAGGTCTCGCGCCAGTATCGCCAGTGGCGCGACGCGTCGGGTGCAGGCCGCGAGGACGCCGAGGGCAGGTTGCGGCTGGTGACGCCGGATCAGGGGACCCCGGCCGGGTCGACCGCCGTTCCCTCCGCACCGGCTGCGGCGCCGGGCGCTGAGTCAGGCGCGTTGCAGGCACGCGTCCAGCAACTCGAAGCCGAGCTTGCCGAGGCGCGTCGGCTGCTCGAAGTGCGAAACGCCGAGCTCGCAAGCCTGCAGGGGCAGGCTGTTCCGACCGCCCCCGTGGCGGAACCGGAGATCCTCCCGGCGCCGGATGCCACGACCGCCGAGCCGGTGGCCGAGGCGCCGCCCGGCGCGGAGCCGGTTGCCGAAGCGCCGATCGCGGAGCCCGCGCCTGAGCCGGTGGCCGAGGAACCCGCGCCCGAACCCGAAGCGACGCCCGCCCCGCCTGTCGCGACCGAGCCCGAACCGTCGCTGCTCGATCGAGTACTGCAGTACTGGTGGGCGCTCGCCGCGCTCGCCCTGCTTCTGGTCGCGTTCCTGTTGTTCCGTCGCAGGCGCCAGCAGGCCGAGGGCGCGGACACCTTCGACGAGGTATTCACCCCGCGTGACACGGGAGACCTGCGCGAACGCCCGGTCAAGCTCGCGCCGCGCGAGGGCGAGATCCTGGTGGAGGAGAAGCGTCCGGTCGAGGCGCCGCCACCCAGGCCGCGCCCAGTACCGGTCGCGGCACCGGCCAATCTCGAGCCCGCACGCAAGCCCGCGTCGCTCGACGACACGCTGTCGAACGACTCGGCGGTCAGCATCGAGGCGGGTGATCCGCTGGCGGAAGCCGATTTCCACATGGCCTATGGCCTGTACGACCAGGCGGCTGATCTGGTCCAGCTCGCGATCAAGCGCGAGCCCCAGCGGCGCGACCTGCGCCTCAAGCTGCTCGAGATCTTCTTCGTCTGGGGCAATCGCGACCGGTTCCTCGAGGTTGCTCGCGAGATGCATCCCGAGCGGACCAGCATGTCCGCAAGCGAGTGGGACAAGGTCCTCATCATGGGCAAGCAGATTGCCCCGGAGGACCGGATGTTTTCCCAGGCCTCGGGCGCGGCGGCGACCAGCGTCGACATGGAACTGTCCGCGACGCAGCAGCTGACCGATCTGGACTTCCTCGCCGAGGGCCCCGAATCCACGGCAACGGACATCGATCTGGACAAGGATACGGACGCCGGTGCCGACAGCACAGGCATCGACTTCATACTCGACGAGCCGCTTCGGGGCGCCGACCTCGCATCGCTTGCTCCCACCGTCGAGTCGCAGCTGTTCGATCCGTCGGCGGTCGAGCCCACCCAGGAGGTGGATCTCGAGAACCTCGGCCTCGAGGTCGAGGAACTCGGCGGTCTCGAGGACGGAGAGGACCTGTTCGCGCCGGCCTCGCCGGCCCAGGTCGAGGACACGGTCGAGCGCCCGGCGCGGCCGAGCCTTGTCGAAGACACGGTCGAACGGCCAGTGCGTCGCAACCAGGTCGAAGACACAGTCGAGCGGCCGATGCGTCGCGCGCAGGTTGAAGACACGGTCGAGCGGCCCGCAGCGATCAGGCGGGAAGCCGTGCCAGCCGTCGAGGAGGACGAGGATACCCTCAGCCAGACGGGCCTCACCGGCGGTGGCACGCAGACGCTCAAGATCCCGAAGGTCGACGAGACAGGCGTCATGCCGCTCCTCGATCCGACAGGCGAGCTGCCGACCATCGAGTCGACTCGGATACAGGAGGGGCTCGGCGGCCGCGGGACGGATTTCGCGCTCTCGGACGAGCCGGCGACGATGAGCGAAGTCGGAACCAAGCTCGACCTCGCGCGTGCCTACATCGACATGGGTGACCCGGAGGGTGCGCGCAGCATCCTGGAGGAGGTGCTCCAGGAAGGCAGCAACACGCAGAAGCAGGAAGCACAGCGCCTGATGTCGAGCCTGCCCTGAGGCGCCGCTGGTCCGGGTCGCGCTGGGAATCGAGTACGACGGAACCGCGTTTGCGGGGTGGCAGGCGCAGGCGCACGCGCGGAGCGTTCAGCAGGAGCTCGAACGCGCGCTGTCGGCCGTTGCCGATCATCCAGTCGCGGTGACCGCGGCTGGCCGCACCGACGCCGGTGTACACGCGCTCATGCAGGTCGCGCACTTCGACAGCCCGTCGCCGCGCACGCCGCGTGCCTGGGTGCTCGGGTCGAACACCGGGCTGCCCGCCGAGATCTCCGTGCTCTGGGCAAGACCGGTGCCGGACGCCTTTCATGCGCGATACAGCGCCTTGTCGCGCACCTATGTCTACCGGATCCTGAACCGGTCCTGCCGTCCCGCGCTGCTGTGCCGGCAGGTGTGCTGGGTACGCCGGCCGCTCGACGCCGCCGCCATGCATTCCGCTGCTCAAGCGCTCATGGGTGAGCATGACTTCTCGTCGTTCCGGGCGGCGGAATGCCAGTCGGCATCGGCGGTGCGCCGGATGATGCATATAGGTGTCGAGCGCCGCGAGGCGACCGTGGTCATCACCGTGCGCGCCAACGCATTCCTGCACCACATGGTCCGCAACATCGCCGGGGCGCTGATCGCGGTCGGTGCCGGCAGCCGGCCCCTGGGGTGGATCGCGGAGCTGCTCGGGACACGCGACCGGCGGCTGGGTGGCGTCACCGCCCCGCCCCAGGGACTGTATCTCGCGCACGTCGAGTACGCCGACGAGTGCGGGATTCCGCCTCCGGACGCGGACGGTTCTTGTCGGGGTCCCGCCGGCGTATAGACTCGCGAAGCCACCAAGGAGCCGCAGTGACCTGGTTCGAGAAGATCATGCCGTCGCGGATCAAGACCGAGCGCCGCACGCGCTCGGTCCCGGAAGGCCTCTGGATCAAGTGCCCAGCCTGCGACGCGGTGCTGTACCGCGCCGAGCTCGACCGCAACCTGCACGTCTGTCCCAAGTGCAGCCACCACATGCGCATCGGCGCACGCGACAGGCTCAACCGGTTTCTGGACGAGAACTCGTCGCGTGAGCTCGCGGCGGAAATCGAGCCCGAGGATCCGCTCAAGTTCCGCGACAACAAACGTTATCGCGACCGGCTGCAGGCGGCGCAGAAGCAGACGGGCGAAAAGGACGCCCTGGTCGTGATGGCCGGTACGCTGCAGGGACTGCCAGTGGTGGCCTGTGCGTTCGAGTTCCGCTTTCTCGGCGGCTCGATGGGCTCGGTGGTCGGCGAGCGCTTTGTCCGCGGCGCCGAGCACTGTCTGGAGGAGCGCGCCTCGCTGGTGTGCTTTTCCTCGAGCGGCGGCGCACGCATGCAGGAAGGCCTGCTGTCGCTGCTGCAGATGAGCAAGACGAGCGCCGTGCTGGCGCGGATGGCCGATGCGGGCCTGCCCTACATCTCGGTGCTGACCGACCCGACGACGGGCGGCGTTTCGGCCAGTCTCGCGATGCTGGGGGATCTCAACGTTGCGGAGCCGCGCGCCCTGATCGGCTTTGCGGGGCCGCGTGTCATCGAGCAGACCGTGCGCCAGACGCTGCCCGAAGGCTTCCAGCGCAGCGAGTTCCTGCTCGAGCATGGCGCCATCGACATGATCGTGGATCGTCGCGACATGCGCGATCGGATAGCCGCGTTCATCGCGCTGCTCACCCGCCAGCCACGCCCGGAGGCCGCGGCGGAGCCCGCCTGACATGCCGGGTCGGGTGCGGTTCGACAGCCTCGACGCCTGGCTCGACTGGCAACTCACGCTTCACCCGCAACCCATCGAGCCCGGTCTCGAGCGGGTGGAGCGGGTCGCACGGCGCAGCGGATGGTCGCCGCCGCGCTGCCCGGTGATCACGATCGGGGGCACCAACGGCAAGGGTTCGTGCGTCGCGCTCGCCGATGCGATTCTCCGCGCGGGTGGCTACCGCACCGGCACTTTCACCTCGCCGCACCTCGTCGATTATGCCGAGCGCATCCGGCTCCAGGGGCAGCCGGTGTCGGCCGCCTCGCTTGTCGCGGCGTTCGAACGCACCGCGGATGCGCTCGGGCCGGATACGCTGACCTTCTTCGAGTTCAATACGCTCGCGGCGCTTCTCATATTCGAGACCGCGGAGCCGGATGCAGTCATCCTGGAGGTCGGCATGGGCGGGCGGCTCGACGCGGTAAACATCGTCGACGCCGACGTCGCGGTCGTCGTTTCGCTCGGGATCGATCACGCGGAATGGCTGGGCCCGAACCTCGAGACGATCGCACGCGAGAAGGCGGGCATCTTTCGCGCTGGGAGGGCGGCCGTCTTCGGCGGTGACGAACCGCCGCCGAGCTCGCTGATCGAGGCCGCCCATGCCGAGGGTGCGCTGCTCAGGCTCCGCGGGCGTGATTTCCGTGAAATCCTGCGGTCCGGCGGGCGCTGGGACCTGATGCTCGAAACGGGAAGCGCCACCGAACGCCTCGCTGACCTGCCAGTCCCCGCGCTCACGGGAACGGCGCAGCTCGGCAACTCGGCGACGACGATCGCGGCCCTCAAGGAGCTGCGTTCGCGGCTGCCGCTGACCCGTGACGCGATCGTGCGCGGTCTCGAACGCGTCGCGCTGCCCGGTCGATTCGAAAGGATCGTCGATCGCGGGCTGGAATGGGTACTCGACGTCGCGCACAACCCCGCCGCGGCACGCGTGCTTGCCGCAAGCCTCCGCGCCACGCAGGGTCGCGGCCGGACCATTGCCGTGTGCGGGATGCTGGCAGACAAGGACGTGCCGGCGGTGGTCGCCGAGCTGCGCGGATGCGTCGACACATGGGTCGCTGCAACGACGGACGGGCCAAGAGGCCTCGACGACACCGAGCTCGCCCGGCGCGCAAGCGATGTCGACGTCGATATGCATCCCGGCGGCACGGTCGAAGACGCGATGCGCCTCGCACGCGGTCGTGCCCGTGCAGGAGACCGCATCGTCGTCTTCGGCTCCTTCCACACGGTCGGTCCGGCACTCGAAGAGCTCGCACGCGCAGGTCTCGCCACCCGTCACGGATGACTATAATTCACGCCATGGATCGATCGTTGAAAGCGCGTCTCATTGGCGCGAGCGTGATGGTGCTGCTCGTGGTGCTGGTGGTCCCCGAGCTTCTGTCGGGCCGCAAGGCCGCGACCACGGGCACAGCGGACGCGACCGCAAGCAACGGCCAGACGCGCACGTACACCATCGAGCTCGGCCGGACCGCCGCTCCGGCGGCGACCGATGCGAATCTGCCGCGCCCGTACACGCCGGAGGCCTCGCCGCTCGCCACGGAGCGGCCAGCACGTGTGCAGGCAACGCCGCCCGCCCGCGAAGAGACCGCCGCCGTTCGGCCGCCGGCGACCTCGGTTGCCGCGCGCGACGCGGCCGCGCCGCCCGAGCGAAAGCCTGCGGCAGCGCTGGCTGCGCGCAGCGCCGACAGCGCGACCGGCGTTTCAGGCTCTGTGAGCGCGCCGCGCGATGTGAAACCCTCGCCCGCCACCAGCAGTGTCAAGCCGTCGCGCGGCACGTGGTCGGTGCAGGTTGGCGCGTTCGTGTCGGCTGAATCGGCGCGCAAGCTGGTCAAGCAGCTCGAAGCCGACGGATTCGCCGCCTATGTCTCGGCGGTCGAGCGCAACGGCAAGTCCCTGCATCGCGTACGGGTCGGTCCGGAACCCGCACGGTCGGCCGCCGACGCGCTTGCCGATCGCCTGAAGGCACGCGGGCTCCCGGTCTCGCTCGTCGCCAATGACTGACGCGCGCGTCGCGTCGACCGTCGAACCTTGCACCGTCGCGCATCTTGGCGCAGGCCACTCTGGTAAGATTCGCGGCCTCCGACGACGTGCGATCGTAATGGCAGCCGCATGACCGCAGTGGATTACATACTGATCGCAGTCATCGTCCTCTCGGTAATCTTCGGTGCCATACGCGGTTTCCTCCGCGAAGCGATTGCGTTGCTCGCCTGGCTGGTCGGTCTTTGGGTCGCATGGAAGTATTCGGACCTGCTCGAGCCGCATCTCGGCGGCGCGCTAGCCGGTACCGCACTTCAGGCCTGGGTCGCGCGCGGGATCCTGTTGATCGCCGTCGTCATTGCGGGGTGGCTGCTGGCCGGTATGCTGAGTTACCTGGTGCAGCGCTCGGGTTTGAGCCTGGGGCTCGACCGCATGCTCGGCTCGGTGTTCGGGCTGGTGCGTGGCGCCGTGATCGCCGGTTTCGCGGTTATGCTCGGGCAGGCCGCGAAGCTCGACTCGGAGTCCTGGTGGAAGCGCTCGACCCTGATGCCCGCGGGGGTCGAGATGGCGGGCATCCTGCGCAGCTACGTCGAAACCGGCAGGCAGATGGTCGACGACGCGGTTGAGGAGACCTGAGCGGAATATGTGCGGCATCGTCGGCATCGTCAGTCACAGCCCGGTCAATCAGCAGCTCTACGATGCTCTCACGGTCCTGCAGCATCGCGGCCAGGATGCCGCTGGCATCATGACCGCGCACGAAGGCGAGGTCTTCCTGCGCAAGGACAACGGCCTGGTCCGCGACGTGTTCCAGCAGAAGCACATGCTGCGGCTCAAGGGCAACATGGGCGTCGGGCACGTCCGCTATCCCACGGCGGGGTGCGACAGCTCGGACGAGGCCCAGCCGTTCTACGTCAATTCGCCGTACGGCATCTGCCTGGCTCATAACGGCAACCTCACCAATGCCGTTGAGCTGTCCGAGGTGCTCGTCCGCGAGGATCTCAGGCATCTGAACACCACTTCCGACTCCGAGGTGATCCTCAACGTCCTCGCGAGCGAGATGCAGCGCTTCGGCACGCCACGTGCGTCCGCCGATGACATCTTCGCGGTCGTGAGCGCGGTCTATCGGCGCTGCCGTGGCGCGTATGCGGTCGTCGCCATGATCCTTGGTCATGGCGTGCTCGGCTTCCGGGATCCGCACGGGATACGGCCGCTCGTGATCGGCAGCCGCGAGGGACCGCGCGGCCGCGAGCATATGCTCGCCTCGGAGAGCGTCGCGCTCGACATGCTGGGCTTCGAGTTGATGCGTGACGTCGGGCCCGGCGAGGCCGTGTTCATCGACGAGCAGGGCAGGCTCTACGCGCAGCAGTGCGTGGAGGCGCCGCGCCACACTCCCTGCATCTTCGAGTACGTGTATTTCGCGCGCCCCGACTCGATCATCGACAACATCTCCGTCTACAAGGCCCGGCTGCGGATGGGCGAGTTGCTGGCCGAGAAGATCCGGCGGGTGCGGCCGGAACACGGAATTGACGTCGTGATCCCGATTCCCGACACCAGCCGCACCAGCGCACTGCAGGTCGCGCAGCTCCTGGGCGCAAAGTATCGCGAGGGCTTCATCAAGAACCGCTACATCGGGCGTACGTTCATCATGCCCGGCCAGGACCTGCGGACGCGCTCGGTGCGCAGCAAGCTCAACGCGATCGGTCTGGAGTTCAAGGGCAAGACCGTGCTGCTCGTCGACGACTCGATCGTGCGCGGTACGACCTCGGCGCAGATCATCGACCTCGCACGGGAGGCAGGCGCGCGCCAGGTGTTTTTCGCATCCGCCGCGCCGCCGGTCCGTCATCCGAACGTGTACGGTATCGACATGCCGGCCGTGTCGGAGCTCGTCGCGGCGGGTCGCAGCGACGAAGAGGTGGCGAACATCATCGGAGCCGACTGGCTCATCTACCAGGATCTCGACGACCTGGTGCGCGCCGTCAAGCACCACGACGCGTCGGTGACCGAGTTCGACACGTCCTGCTTCTCGGGCGAATACGTCACGGGCGACGTGACACCGGAATACCTGGCGCGCCTGGAGGCCGAGCGATCGGACCAGGCCAAGGCGCGCAAGCGTGGCGCGGGCCGTGGCTCGCTCAAGGCCGTCGGGAGCATCTGAGCGGCGACCGGCGACCGCCTGGCGGTCGGTCTCTCCGCTGAAGCGGCGAACGTCCGCGTCCCGCTCGCTGCTGCTGGAATGCTTTCTGGCGGCGCTGGACGCGGTCGATGGCCGCCGCTGCGTGAGACGAGAGCTCGAACGCGAGGCGCTCGACGGCCAATGGCACGTCGTGGCGATCGGCAAGGCGGCGGGCGCGATGACTGCGGGCGCAATCGATGCTCTCGGTGGACAGGCAGAGCGGGCGCTGGTGGTGACCGGACCGGGTCCTGCGTCGGCGATGGACGTCCTGCAGAATGCACGCGTTCGCGTGATCGAATCGGCGCATCCGCGTCCCGATACACGGAGTCTCATGGCCGGCCTGGCTGTCGTTGAGTTCGTCGAGAGGCTGCCGCGAAGTGCGCGCCTTCTATGGCTGATCTCGGGCGGCGCGTCGAGCCTGGTCGAGGTGCTGTCGCCGGGAATCACACTCGAGGAGCTGCAGCACGTAAATGGCTGGCTGCTGGGCTCGGGGCTCGACATCGCGTCGATCAACGCCGTGCGCCGGCGCCTGTCGCGTCTCAAGGGCGGAGGACTGGCTGAGCTTGCCGCACCACGGCCGGGCCTCGCGCTGATGATTTCCGATGTCCCGGGCGACGATCCGGCCGTGATCGGTTCCGGTTTGCTGGACCGATCGCACGGCGGAAAGGCGCTACCCCGTCCGCTGCCCGTCGAAGTCGCCGAAGTACTCGCGCGCTGTTCCGAGCCCAGGCGCGGGGCAGCGCCGCGGGTTCCTGCGCGCATCGTCGCGTCGAACCGTCACGCCAGGGGGGCGGCACGGCATCGGGCACGCAGTTGCGGACGCTTTGCGGTGCGCGCCGGGCGCGGCGAATTCGCGGGTGACGCGACCGGTCTCGGCCGCACCTTCGCGCGGCGCATCGCCGCAGCCGCACCCGGTACGGTGTGGGTCTGGGGTGGCGAGTCGACCGTCATCCTGCCCGCCAATCCGGGCCGCGGCGGACGCAACCAGCAGCTTGCGCTCGCCGCCGCGCTCGCCCTGGCGGGAGAGGAGGGAGTCACGCTGCTCGCCGCCGGGACCGACGGGATCGACGGCGGCAGTGACGATGCGGGCGCGATCGTGGACGACTCGACCTGCGCGCGTGGAGCGGACGCGGGTCTCGATGCGCTCGAGCACCTCCTGCGTGCGGATTCAGGCAGTTTTCTCGAGGAATGCGGCGACCTGCTGCACACCGGCCCAACCGGCACCAACGTCGGCGACCTGGTGTTCGGGCTCAAGGACGCGGCGCGATGACGCTGCGCGTGCTCATCGTCAGCGACCGCCCCGAGTACCGGCAACTGCTCGCGCATCACGTGACGCTCGAATGGGCGGACGCGCTGCCGGCGGAATACGAGCCGGCGACACGCGGGCGTCTGCGGTCCGCGTTCACCGGCTCCGCGTACGACGTCGTGCTGCTCGACCACGACGTCGAGGAGGAGCGCGGTCTCGAGTGGCTGGTCAACCTGCGGCTTCGACCGGGTTTCCCGCCGATCGTCTACTTCGGGCCGACCGACCATGCCGAGCTCGAGCTGCGGGCATCGGCCGCGGGTGCGCTTCGCGTCCTGCCCCGCACGGATTTCGAGCACGAGCAGCTCGCCGAGGCCCTGCGCGAGGTCGTGGGCCGGCAGAATGTGCTTGCCGAGGCCAGCCGCGCCGCACGCGCGCCGACGCCGCCGGACCGGTTCGGCTCGGTCCGCGTACGCGGCTACCACTGCCTGCGGCGGATCGCCGTCGGTGGCTCGTCGAGCGTCTATCTCGCGGAGCTGCCGAAAACCGGCGAGCAGCGCGTGCTCAAGATCTTCCGGCAGGTTCCCGACATCGTCGAGGGCGGCGACACCTTCGACCGATTTCTGCGCGAGTATCACCTGGTGGCGCATCTCGATCACCCCAACATCGCGCGCATCCACGACATCGGGGTCGCCGACGATCATGTCTTTCTCGCGATGGAGTACTTCCCCGGCGGCGATCTCAGGCAGCGGATGGGTCAGCCGCTGCCGTGGCGCGAGGCGCTTGGGTTCCTGCGGCAGATGGCAGGCGCGCTCGGCGCTCTGCACGCTGTCGGCGTGCTGCACCGGGACGTCAAGCCCGGAAACGTGATGCTGCGCGAGGACGGGAGCGCCGCCTTCATCGATTTCGGCCTCGCGCGCCAGCTCGGGCTCGAAAGCGACATCACCGCGACCGGCGTGATCTTCGGTACGCCGCATTACATGAGCCCCGAGCAGGGGCACGGCAAGCCGCTCGACGAGCGCAGCGATCTCTACAGCCTAGGGATCGTGCTGTACGAGCTCCTGACTGCGGAGAAACCTTACGTCGCAGAGACCGCGATGGGCGTGATCTACTGTCATGCGAACGCGCCCATCCCGAGACTTCCCGCGAAGCTCGGGCACCTGCAGACGCTGCTCGACGCGCTGCTCGCAAAAAACCCGGCCGAACGCCCGTCCGCGGCCGCCGAGATCGTCACGCTGATCGACGAGCTCCTGGCGGGCGTCGCCGCCTAGCGCGGCAGGACCCGCAGGTCCGCGCCGGACGGGCTCCAGTGGAGCACGCTGCCGGTCTTGTGCCAGTCGCCGAGCACGATGCGCCGTGCCTGCGCTCCATCGATGTCGAGCCGATGCACCGCGGGACGATGCGTGTGGCCGTGTATCAGCGTGCGCACTTGCGCGCGATGGAATGCGTCCCGCACCGCCGCGTCGTTCACGTCCATGATTGAAGGCAGGGTCGCGGTGGTGTGCATGCGGCTCCCGGCGCGAAGCCTCGCGGCGAGCCGCCCGCGCTGCGCGAGGCTCAGGTGACGGAAGATCCAGCGCACGAACGGGTTGCGCACGATGCGACGCAGCCGCTGGTAGCTCACGTCGTCGGTGCAGAGCACGTCGCCATGCATCAGCAGCACGCGCTCGCCGTCGAGCTCGACGATCGCGCCGTCGCCAAGCAGTCTGCAGCCGGTATCGCGACAGAAGCGCTCGCCCAGCATGAAGTCGCGGTTGCCGTGCATCACGAAGCAGGGCACACCTGAAGCCGTGAGCTCGCGCAACGCGGCGAGGACTTCGCGCTTCGACGGGTCCGGGTCGTCGTCACCGATCCAGACCTCGAAAAGGTCGCCCAAGATGTAAAGCGCACGTGCGGCGCGCGCCTCACCCCGGAGAAACGCCAGGAACTGCGTGGTGACGTCGGGCCAGGCCGCGTCGAGGTGAAGGTCCGAAACGAACAGCGTGCTCAATGTCGCGGCGGGAATCCCGGGGCGGGGTGATGCTCGGTGTGGAAGTCGCGGCATGTTACGTTGCGGGCCCGGGCCGGTCCAAGCGTGGTTCGGCTACGAGCCACCTCAATGGCGGCCAACGTGGCTCTGAGCCGATTTTTCCTCCGGTAAGATGGGTCACCATGCTCGACGGCTCACCCGTTACGCGCTTCGCGCCCAGCCCGACCGGTCATCTGCATCTGGGGAACGCGCGGACCGCGCTCTTCAGCTACCTCGCTACGCGCGGTGGCGGTGGCCGCTTCGTGCTGCGGATCGAGGATACCGACGCGGCCCGCAACGAGCCGGCGCTCATCGCTCGTCTGCTCGACGACCTGCGATGGCTCGGTCTCGACTGGGACGAGGGGCCGGACCGCAGCGGCCCCCATGCGCCGTATCTGCAGAGCGAACGCGGCGCAGTCTACGCGGCGGCAATTGCGACGCTGCGCGCGGCCGGGCGGGTCTATCCCTGCTTCTGCACGCCGGAAGAGCTGAGCCTCGCGCGGCGCGCGCAGCTCGCGGCGGGTCGTCCGCCACGTTACGCCGGGACCTGCGCCGCGCTCTCCGACGACGAGGTTCGCCGCCGGCAGGGCGCGGGCCGAACGAGCGCGCTGCGCTTCGGGGTGCCCGCGGGAAGGACGATCGCCTTCGACGACCGCATCCACGGAACGCAGCGGTTTGCGAGCGACGACATCGGCGATTTCGTAGTCGCGCGTGCCGACGGCAGCGCGTCGTTCTTTCTCAGCAACGCGGTCGACGACGCGCGCATGCAGGTCAACCTGGTGCTGCGTGGCGACGACCACCTGGCAAATACGCCCCGCCAGTTGCTGCTGCTCGAGGCACTCGAGCTTCCGGTGCCCGCGTACGGGCACCTGCCGCTGCTGCTGGCGCCGTCGGGCGGGTCGCCGCTCTCGAAACGCGATGGCGTCGCGGGGCTCCGGGAGCTGCGCGACCAGGGGTATCTGCCCGCGGCCATCGCCAACTATCTGCTCCGGCTCGGACATGCGGGCGCGCCGGACCACTGGCTCGAACCGGCGGAGATGCCCGCTCATTTCCGCCTCGCGGCCGTGAGCCGGTCGGCAGCGCACTACGACGAGACGCAGTTGCGGCACTGGCAGCGCGAGGCCGTGCGCCACGCCTCGGCCGGGACGCTCATCGACTGGCTGGGCGCCCGGCTCGCACCGCTCGGCGACGATGCGCGTCGGGAGCGCTTCGTCGGCGCGGTGCGCGGCAACGTTCTCTTTCCCGACGATGCCGATGCGCTGATCGAGATGATTTCACCGGGAGAGATCGATCCCTGCGAGCAGGCGGCGGCCGCGCTCTCGGAGACGGGCCCCGAGTTCTTCGAGCAGGCGATCGCGTCGCTCGCGGTGGGCGGCGCGGACTTCGCCGCATGGACCCGGGCCATCGCCGGCGCATCGGGACGGCGAGGCGCCGCGCTCTACCGACCGCTCCGCGTCGCGCTGACCGGCCGCACGCAGGGGCCCGAGCTCGCACTACTCGTCGAGCTGATGGGACCTGAGCTCGTGACCGCGCGGCTGCGTGCGGCGGCAGGCCGCGCGACGTCCGCCTGATCACCAATCGCCCGAGCCACGCATGCTGCATATCCACAATTCGCTGTCCGGCCACAAGGAACCGTTCAAGCCGATCCGTCCCGGCGAGGTCCGGATATACGTCTGCGGCATCACGGTGTACGACTACTGCCACATCGGACACGGTCGGATGCTGATCGTGTTCGACCTGCTGCGCCGGCACCTGCGCGAGTCGGGCTATCGCGTCACCTTCGTCCGCAACATCACCGACATCGATGACAAGATCATCCGGCGCGCGGAGGAAAACAGCGAGCCGGTCGCGGCGCTCACCGAGCGCTTCATCCGCGCCTACCAGGAGGACTGCGCCGCGCTCGGTGTGGAGCTCGGCGATCACGAGCCCAGAGCGACCGAATACGTTCCGCAGATCATCGACATGGTGGCGCGGCTGATCGAGCGTGGGAACGCCTATCAGGGCGAGAACGGCGATGTCTATTTTTCGGTCGCGAGCTTTGCGCCCTATGGGCGGCTCTCCGGCAAGCGGATCGGGGATCTGCGGGCCGGCGCGCGCGTCGAGATCGACGAGAGCAAGCGCGATCCGCTCGACTTCGTGCTGTGGAAGGTGGCCAAGCCGGGCGAGCCCGCATGGGAATCGCCCTGGGGACCCGGCCGCCCCGGCTGGCACATCGAGTGCTCCGCGATGTCGGTGGCGCTGCTCGGCCCGCATTTCGACATCCACGGCGGCGGCATGGATCTCAAGTTTCCGCATCACGAGAACGAGATCGCGCAGACCTGCGCGGCCTGCGGCTCGGAATTCGTCAACGTCTGGATGCACAACGGCTTCGTCCGTGTCGACGAGGAGAAGATGTCGAAATCGCTCGGCAACTTCTTCACGGTGCGCGAGGTCCTCGACCGCGTCCGCGATCCCGAGGTCATCCGGTATTTCATGCTGGCGAGCCACTACCGCGGACCGATCAATTACTCGCTCGAGAGCCTCGTGCAGGCGGATGCGGCTCTCGAGCGGCTGTACAACGCGCTGCAGGACGTCGAGATTCCCCGGGCGCCGGCCGCGAGCGACGCGACACGACGGTTTCTCGCCGCCATGGATGACGACCTCAATACGCCGGTCGCTGTCGCCG
>Ga0268386_10001182_pt1 | contig 17722 bp, 19 predicted proteins | sample RVTome_15_FD_200260 | JGI IMG/M metagenome (GOLD analysis project Ga0268386, IMG submission 200260) | Soil microbial communities from uranium-contaminated site in the Upper Colorado River Basin, Wyoming, United States - RVT150D86... ...
GGCCGGCTCGGCCCGCTCACCCTGGTGCTGGCGCTGGCGGCGCGCGCGCACCCGGTGTCGTATCGTCCGGCGGTCGAGTCGGTCCGCATCGGCTAGGCTCACGAGACAGCTTCGGAGGCAGGCATGGGCAAGGAACAGGTGATGGTGATCGGACTGGGCCGATTCGGCTCGGCGGTCGCCCGCGAGCTCGAGCGGCTCGGTCACCAGGTGCTCGCCATCGACCGGGACGAGGAGCAGGTGAACGACATCGCCCCCGACGTCACCCACGCGCTCCAGCTCGACGCCGCGGATGAAGGTGCCCTGCGCTCGGCCGGGGCCGGGGACTTCCAGACCGCCATCGTCGCCATCAGCAGCGATGCCGAGCCGTCGATCTTCGCCACCATGGTGCTCAAGCGGCTCGGGGTGCGGACCGTGATCGCCAAGGCCGGCAGCCAGCTCCACGGCGAGATCCTGTCGCGCGTCGGCGCCGATCGCGTCGTCCTGCCGGAGCGAGAGACCGGGCTGCGGCTGGCCCACTCGTTCAACGTGCCGAACGTCATCGACTACCTCGACGTCGCGCCGAACTTCGGGATCGAGAAGATCCGTCCTCCGGCGTCGTTCATCGGCAAGTCGCTCGGTGAGCTCGACCTGAAGACGCGCCTCGGGCTGACGCCGATCGCGCTGCGTCGCGGTCAGCAGGTCTTCGTGAACCCGGCCCGCGACGAGCGGCTGGCGGAGGACGACGAGCTGATCCTCATCGGCCGCGACGACAAGCTGGACCAGTTGCGCGGCTGACGCCCTTCAGTTGTCGGAGGTGACTCCATCGCCGAGGGTGAACTGGCGAAGCTCCTCGGCGCAGGCCTCGGACAGGCGGCGCGCCTCGTTGACGAGGAACGAGGTCATCTTCGTCGAGTCGGTGATGAGCAGCGTGTGACCGCGCTCGTTACGGTCGAGCACGATCCGGTCGTCGCCGTGGAAGCTGATCCCCCAGTTCGCCTGAAGCTGGACGATCTCCGCGAGAACGACCTTCTCACTGAAGAACCAGTCGAGGAACTCGGCGTTCAGGGCGCTCACCACGTCCCGCAGCTGGAGCGTCTCGTTGCGTCGCAGCCGTGACAGGAAGTGGACGATGCGGAGCGCCGCGAACGGGTCGCCACTCCGCGCGAGCTGGGGTGGGACCTGCTGCGGGTCCGGCATCCCGTCGGGCGCGTCGCCGACAAGCGGGTTGGTCGACGAGGTGTGGGTCATCGTCAGCGAGTATCGCGGCCGATGCGGGGCACGGCAAACGGGCCGCCGCCCGCAGGCGACGGCCCGTCGTTCGGATCCGCTCCGGAGGCTAGCGCTCGTTGCGCAGGGCCACGACGCGGACCGAGGTGAGGACCGCGAGGCCCAGCAGGGCGATGCCGGCCAGCAGGACCGGGGTGCCGGTCGTCGGCGGCGTCATCGCGGTGTCGGGGCTTTCCGTCATCCCCTCGGCGTCGACCGCGGCGATGACCTGGACGCCATCGGCGGCATCCATGGCAAAGGCGGTGTAGTTCGTGTTGGCCGCAAGGGTCACGTCGAACTGCAGCGCTGCGGCGGTGTCACCGGCCGCTCGGATCTCGAGCGGGTAGTCGCCCGCGTCGAGGGTCAGGTAGCCACTGGCCTCGGGATAGGCGAGGCCGGGGACGACGACGTCGCCACCGGTGACGGCGATGTCGACATCGGCCGGGGCGCTCGGCGACAGGTGGATGGCGCGAAGCTTGGCCTGGCCATCGGCCGTGGTGAGGTCGTCGGTGAAGACGGCGGCGGTGATGTCCGCCAGCAAGCCGTACGCGGCGATCGTCGTGGCGGTGCCGGCGGCGAACTCGAGGTCGGCCTCGATCACCGGGGACGTGTCGCCGGTGGCGGTCACCTGGATGTTGTACGTGCCGGCCGGGACCGACAGGTAGTCGCTCACCGCGGTGAACGGGACATCGGTCAGGACGGTGTCGCCGTCGACCCAGATGTCCACGTTCGGAGCGTCGGGCGAGGCGTGGACCACGCGGACCATGGCGTTGTCATGCTCGTCGGCGGCGACCGGGACGGCCAGCGCAGAGACGAGGGCGGTGCCGGCGAGAATGCCGAGCAGCCGGGATGTGCTTCGCATGAGTGGGGTTCCCTCTTCGGAGTGTGGAGTTGATGTGCCCACTGCTACGAAGCGACCCCGGCGACCGGATCACCCGCCACCGCCAGCAGCCGATCAACCGATGCGCAGGCCCTCCGCGCAGTCCGGGTCGGGAGCGAGGAGGTACACCTCGCCGTCGTCGCCCATCGCCCCGAGGACGAGCACCTCGCTCTTGAAGCCGGCGATTCGGCGCGGCGGGAAGTTGAGCACTGCCACCACCTGCCGCCCCACGAGCGCCGCCGGCTCCGGGTAGGTGACCGTGAGCTGCGCGGAACTGACGCGCTCGCCGATCTCGGGGCCGAATTCGATCCGCAGCCGGTAGCTCGGCTTGCGCGCCTCGGGAAGCGGCTCGGCGGTCACGATCCGGCCGACTCGCATGTCGACCCGCAGGAAGTCATCGAACTCGATCATGGCCGCACGATAGCGACGCGGACCGATGCGCGCGCGCACCGGCCCGCGGTAGGACTTTCGGACCGTTGGTGGACGACGGCACGCGCCGTACCGTGTCGCTGTCAGCCGCCAGTGCTCGGCGGCTGCCCATCAGGAGGCAACGTGACGTTCTGGAACTGGCGCCGCGGTCCCGGCCCGTCGGCCACGCAGGGGAACGTGGCTGTCGCGACGTCCATGGACATCGTCCCCATCGAGCTGTACACCGCCGATGCCCGCATCGTGGGGTGGATCGCGCCGAACGGCCGCCGCGTGACCGACCTGCTCGGCACGCAGGACGAGCTGCGCCTGTGGCGCCCGAGCCCCGGGGCCCTCGACGGTGAGTCGATGCCGCCGATCGATCCCGCGTCTCTGCCGGGCGACAGCGGCGAGTGGGAGTCGCTGGCCACCGAGCGCGTCATCCTGGCCATGCCGCCCGAATGGCGGGCGAGCCGCCAGCTGCGGCTCCATCGTCGACTGCGCCGCGCCGCAATCCACGCTGGACCGTTCAACGTCACCGGCAACGTGCACCTGGCGCCGGGCGTCGAGGTCGGCGTGCACCTGCTTCGATCGCACCGGTTCATCCCGCTGACCGATGCCTACATCCTCCATGACGGTGAACCGCCGTTCGAGCACGTCGTCAGCGTCGCGCTCGTCAACGCGACCCACGTCAGCCAGATCGTCCCGTTGATGACCCTGGCCTAGCGCCCTCGTCCGGTGGGGAGCCGCCCGACCGATGCCCGCGACGTCTTGCCCCTGAGGCCGGGTGCGCGGTGTCACGTGACCCTGGTGCGCCCGGCGCGCCCACGTCCCCATCCACGAGTCAGGCGGCGCCTGGGACCCGGTTCCGGCGCAGGCTGAACCGATGCATCGGTCAGGGAGCCGCCGCGGCTCCGGCCCGCGCGGCCATAATCGGGACCGATGACCGTCCTTCGCAGCGAGATCGATCCCGACACACCCCAGACCCGGGCCAACGCCGAGGCGATGGGTGCCCTGGTCGATGACCTGCGTACCCGGCAGGAGGCGCTGGCGGGACGCGGCGCCGGCGGCGACGACCGGTCGATCGCCCGGCACCGAGAGCGAGGGAAGCTGCCGGTCCGCGAGCGGATCGATCGGCTCATCGACCCGGGTTCGGCCTTCCTTGAGCTGAACGCCCTGGCGGCCACCGACCTGTATGACGGCGACGCGCCCGGGGCGGGAATCGTGACCGGCATCGGCCGGGTGGAGGGCGTCGAGTGCGTGGTCGTCGCCAACGACGCGACCGTGAAGGGCGGCACCTACTACCCGGTGACGGTGAAGAAGCACCTGCGTGCGCAGGAGATCGCGCTCGAGAATCGGCTGCCATGCCTCTACCTCGTCGACTCGGGCGGCGCGTTCCTGCCGCTCCAGGACGAGGTCTTCCCGGATCGCGATCACTTCGGCCGCATCTTCTACAACCAGGCGCAGCTGTCCGCGCGGCGCATCCCGCAGGTCGCGCTGGTGATGGGCTCGTGCACGGCCGGCGGCGCCTACGTGCCGGCCATGTCCGACGAGACGGTGATCGTCAAGGGCACCGGGACGATCTTCCTGGGCGGGCCGCCGCTGGTGCAGGCGGCGACCGGCGAGATCGTGACAGCCGAGGAGCTCGGCGGCGCCGAGGTGCACACGGTCCAGTCGGGCGTGGCCGACCACTACGCGCTCGACGACGAGCACGCGCTGGCCATCGGCCGCCAGATCGTGCGCAACCTCGCCTGGCGCAAGCCGGAGCCACCATGGGAGCCGGCCGAGCCGTCGGCGCCATCGGTCTCGCCCGATGAGCTGTACGGCGTCATTCCGGCCGACGCCCGCCAGTCGTACGACGTGCGCGAGGTGATCGGCCGGTTGGTCGATGGCAGCGAGTTCCACGAGTTCAAGGAGCGCTACGGCACCACGCTGGCGTGCGGCTTCGCCCGACTGCACGGCTACCCGATCGGGATCATCGCCAACAACGGGATCCTGTTCAGCGAGTCGGCGCTGAAGGGCGCCCACTTCGTGGAGCTCTGCTCCCAGCGCAGGATTCCGCTGGTCTTCCTCCAGAACATCACCGGCTTCATGGTCGGCCGCGAGTACGAGGCCGGGGGCATCGCCCGCGACGGCGCGAAGCTCGTGACGGCGGTGTCGACCACGAACGTGCCGAAGTTCACGGTCATCATCGGTGGCAGCTTCGGGGCCGGGAACTACGGCATGGCCGGACGCGCCTACGGTCCCCGCCAGCTCTGGATGTGGCCGAATGCCCGGATCAGCGTCATGGGCGGCGCCCAGGCGGCCCGGGTCCTGTCCACGGTCCGCGGCGGCTTCGAGACCGATGCGGAGCGCGACGCCTTCGAGGAGCCGATCCTCGACAAGTACGAGCGCGAGGGCTCCCCCTACCACTCGACCGCGAGGCTCTGGGACGACGGCGTCATCGACCCGCTGGACACGCGTCGCGTGCTGGCATTGGGCATCTCGGCGGCCCTGAATGCGCCGATCCCCGAGCCGGGCTTCAGCCTCTACCGGATGTGACGGCTCTCGGCTGTTCGACGCCTGATTGGCCTGAGGCGGATCGGGGCTCCGCCCGCCGGTGTGCACTCAGTGCACGCAACCACGAGGCATCCCACCGGAACGTGCGACCAGCGCACAACTCGGTACCTGGAGGGGCCCGAGCCGCCCGGTGGCCACCATGGTGTGCACTGAGCGCACACGGCGGCAGCCTGGGTCGTAGATCGGTGCGCTGAGCGCACACGTGCCGCGGTCAGGCGCGCTCCGCCGCAGGTACCGGCAGATCCACGTGCTCGACGTCGAAGCGGATGCCGAGCAGGTCCACGGTCCGCGGCGCATCGACCTCCGCGCCGAGGGTGATGACGGCGGGGACGGGCATCTCGCGGCGTGGCACGACGCGCAGGACATGCTGCCCGACATCGGCGACGGCCAGGTCCGCGACGGCCCAGAAGTCGAGCTCCACCGCCTCGTGCAGCTCGGCCGCCAGCGACGCGGGCTCGGACGCCGCGATGTCGAGCCGGGCGAGCAGGACCGGCGACCCGAGGGGATGGGCGAATCGAGCGCGCTCCGCCAGCGCCTCGTGGCCCCACTCGGCCCCGACGTAGGCGTGCTCGATCAGGAATGGCGGCGCTGTCGGCGACAGCGGCACGTCCGGAACGGCCGTCCACCACTCGACGAGCTCGCCATCGTCGCGGATGCGGCTGCCGTGGGTGACCGGGCCGATCGACGAACCGGCGGCGCGCAGGCCGGCGGCGGTGGCATCGAGGCCGTCGACGCGGAGCGCGTAGGTCGCCAGGCCGTCGCCGTGCTCCGCGAGCCAGCGGACCGCGGCGTCGCCCACCGGAGTCTGCGTGGCGAGCTCGGCATCGTCGACGCCGATGAGCTCGAGATAGCTGCCGTCGGCCAGGAAGGCGATGCGGTTCCACGTCCCGCGGCCGGCGTGGCGACCGCCGCCGGTGCACGTGATGCCGATCGTCGACTCGAGCTCCGCGGCGGCGGCGTCCGGGTCGGCGCAGGCGATCACCAGGTGGTCGATGCCCCGGATCATGCGGACGATGCTACCAGCATCCGGTAGGCTCACCGCACCGATGGAACCCTCGATCGAACGCCCGGCACCGGGCTCCCACGACCGCTCCACCCCGACCGGCGCGCTCGAGGAGAGCGCCGCCAACCTGTTCGAGGCGATGCTCGCCGCCCGCGATGCCGAGGCGCGTGGCCATCGGCGTCCGATCGAGCGGTTCTATCGGACCCTGATGAGCGGGACGCTGCTGCTGCCCGTGCCGCCGGACCACGGCGAGGAGGCGAAGGCAGCCCTCGCATCGGCCGTCAACGACGACGAGCAGGTCGAGATCAGCGTCATGCTCGCCCAGGAGGGCGAGGGACGGCCGGTGAGCGTCATCTTCGGGTCGGTCGGCGCGCTCGCGGCCTGGGCACCGGCGCGCACCGGCAACCTGCCGCTGCCCGCGCGGATCGCGATCGCCAACCTGGCCGCCGCCGGCCTGCCGGCGATCATGGATCCCGCCGGGCCGGTCCCGTATCGCTTCGACGCCGATGAGCTCGCGGCGCTCGCCGGGGGCCGCATGCCGGGGACCGATGCGCCCCTGTTCGCCGAGACGACCCGCACCTCGATCCGCGTCCGACCGCCCAGCACCGATACGCGCGAGCTGGAGCGTCGGCTCGCCGACGAGCTCCGCGAGACCGATGTCGAGGCCGCCCACCTGGTCGAGACCGATGACGGGGGACGGACCCGGCTGCTGCTCGGGCTGGTCGGCGAGCCGGGGGCATCGGCCACCGTGGATGTGCCCGACGGGACCGACGTCGTCTGGCTCGAGGAGCCGCTGCTCGGGCAGGTGCGCGCCGTCGCCGAGCCGTTCCATCGTCGGAGCCGCGGTCGGTGAGCGAGCTCCTGCGCGTCGAGCGCGACGGCCCGTTCGCGCGCGTCACCCTGTCGCGGCCCGAGGTCCGCAACGCGTTCAACGCCGCCCTGATCGAGGAGCTGCATGCGACCTTCGAGACGCTTGGCGCGGAGCCGCCGGACTCGCTGCGCGGCGTGGTGCTGGCTGGCGACGGACCCACGTTCTGCGCCGGCGCCGACATCGAGTGGATGCGCGCCGCCATCGGCCTTGGCGTCGAGGAGAACGAGCGCGACGCGACCGCCATGCAGGTGATGTTCGCCGCCATCGACGCCTGCCCGGTCCCGGTGATCGCCCGCGTCCACGGCGCCGCGCTCGGCGGGGGGATGGGGCTGTGCGCCGTGAGCGACATCGTCGCCACCACCGCCGATGCGACCTTCGGCTTCACCGAGACTCGCCTGGGGATCATCCCCGCCGTCATCAGCACCTTCGTCCTGCCGAAGATCGGCGCGTCACACGCCCGCGCGCTCTTCGCCACCGGGCAGCGCTTCGATGCCGGCCGCGCGCAGCGGATCGGCCTCGTGCACGAGGTCGTCGCCGAGGAGGCCGCGCTGGACGCGACGGTGGAGGCGCTGCTTGACGAGCTGCGCGCGGCGGGTCCGACCGCCATCCGTGCCGCGAAGTCGCTGGTCCGCACGAACCAGGAGCTCGGGCCGGCCGGGGCGCGCGCCCGCACCCCGGGGCTGATCGCGCGCCAGCGCACCTCGCCCGAGGGCCAGGAAGGGCTCACCGCCTTCCTCGAGAAGCGGGATCCGAACTGGCGGTCACGAGCGCACGGCTGATGGCCCGGCCGGAGCTCCGCTATCCCCCGAAGCCGCGTCCCGGGGATCGTGTGGCGATCGTGTCGCCCTCCTTCGCCGGTCCCGCGCGGTTTCCTGCCATCCACGAGCTTGGCCTGCGGCGCCTGCGCGAGGACATCGGACTCGAGCCGGTGGAGTACCCCACGACGCGGCGCCTCCGCGCGAGCGCGGCCGACCGCGCAGCGGACCTGGTCGCCGCCTTCGCCGACCCGAGCATCACCGCCGTCCTCGCGACCATCGGCGGTGACGACCAGCTGACCGTGCTTCCCCACCTCGACGCAGAGATCGTGGCTGCGAACCCGAAGCCGTTCTTCGGCTACAGCGACAACACCAACCTGCTGAACTGGTTGTGGGGCCTTGGCATCGTCGGGTATCACGGTGGCTCGACGATGGTCCATCTCGCACGTGGCGGGACGGCCCATCCCGTGTCGCTGTCATCTCTGCGGACCGCACTCTTCAGCAGCGAGGAGGTCGTGATCCATCCGGCGGCGGAGTACGGCGAGGATGAGATCCCCTGGTCGAGCCCGGGGGCCTTGGTCACCGAGCCCCCGATGCGCCCGAGCGACGGATGGACGTGGCACAACGCCGTCCGAGGCGTCGAGGGGCCGACGTGGGGCGGCAACCTCGAGGTCCTCCACTGGAACCTGGCGGCCGGTCGCTGGATCCGTCCCGCGGAGGAGTACGAGGGATGCATCCTGGTGATAGAGACCTCCGAGGAGATGCCGTCGGCGGTGGACGTGGGCCGCATGCTTCGCAACATGGGTGAGCGCGGTCTGCTCGAGCAGTTCCCGGCTGTCGTGATCGGACGGCCGAAGGCCTCGAGCCACCTGGCGCCGCGCACCGATGCCGAACGAGCAGCGTTCGTCACTGATCAGCGCGATGCCGTGATTGGGATGCTTGACCGCTACCGGCCCGATGCCGTCGCCGTGTTCGGGGTCGAGATCGGCCACACCGACCCGCAGTGGATCATTCCGTACGGGGGCTGGATGTGCGTGGACGGGCCTGCACGCACCATTCGCGTCCGGTACTGAGTCTGCGACAATCGCGACGTGGCTGACGATACGCTCACCCCACGCGAGGTCGCCGAGTCCTTGGACGTCACCGTTCGGACGGTGCAGCGGTGGATCACCAGTGGGCGGCTGCCGGCCCAGCGCGTTGGATCGCGGGTGCGCGTGTCGCGTTCGTCGCTTTCGGCGGTGATGGAGCCGCGCGCGACCCCGCACCGCCCCATCTCGTCGCTGCTCATCGCCAACCGCGGCGAGATCGCCGTCCGGGTTGCGCGGACCGCGGCCCGCATGGGGATCCGGGCCATCGGCGTGCATGCGACCGGCGAGCGGCCGCCGGACGGGGTCGGCGAGGCCCACGAGATCGCCTCGTACCTGGACGGCGCCGAGCTGCTGGAGCTGGCCCGCCGCTCCGGCGCGGATGCGATCCACCCCGGCTACGGCTTCCTCGCCGAGAACGCCGCCTTCGCCCGCGCCGTCGCCGATGCCGGCATCGCGTGGGTCGGACCAGCGGCGGACGCGATCGGCGCGATGGGCGACAAGGCGGCCGCGCGGCAGCAGGCGGCCACCCATGGCGCTCCGACCGTGCCCGGCTATCACGGGGACGCCCAGGATGACGCGACCCTGGCCGTGGAGGCGGAGCGTGTCGGCTATCCGCTGCTCGTCAAGCCGAGCGCCGGCGGGGGTGGCAAGGGGATGCGCGTCGTCCGCGATCCGACCGACCTGTCAGAGGCGCTCGGCGCCGCCCGGCGTGAGGCGCAGCGGAGCTTCGGCGACGACCGGCTCATTCTCGAGCGCTATCTGGCCGGCTCGCGGCACGTCGAGGTGCAGGTGCTGTTCGACGCCCACGGCCACGGCGTGCATCTCGGTGAGCGCGACTGCAGCAGCCAACGGCGCAACCAGAAGATCGTCGAGGAGTCGCCGGCGCCATCGGTCACACCGGAGCTCCGCAACCGAATGGGCAGTGCGGCGGTCGCGGTGGCCGCGTCGGTCGGGTACGTCAATGCCGGGACCGTTGAGATGCTGCTGACCGATGCGGGCGAGTACTTCTTCCTCGAGATGAACACCCGCCTCCAGGTCGAGCACCCGGTCACCGAGGCCGTCACCGGTCGCGACCTCGTCGCCGACCAGCTGCGCATCGCCGCCGGCGAGACGCTGGAGGCACTCGGACTTCGCGGCGCTCCGCGTCTCGAGGGCCATGCGGTCGAGGCCCGCCTCTACGCCGAGGATCCCGAGTCCGGCTTCCTGCCCGCCACCGGCACCCTCGCGGCGCTCGTGTGGCCGAAGGGCGTGCGGATCGACGCCGGGGTGCAGGGCGGCGACGAGGTCTCGGACCGCTACGACCCGATGCTCGCCAAGCTCATCGCGCACGGGGCAACGCGCACCGAGGCGCTCGACCGGTTGCGAGCGGCGCTCGAGGAGACCGCGGTGCTCGGCGTGCGCACGAACCTCCGCTTCCTCCGCTGGCTGCTCGAGCAGCCGCCGATGCGCGACGGCGAGATGCGGACCGACACCATCGCCGGACTCGACGTCCCCGGCCCGCCACCGGTCGAGGAGACCCACTGGCGAGCTGCGGCGCTGGCATCGGCTCCCGCGACCGCGGGACCGTGGGACGGCGGTTGGCGGCTCAACGGCCCGGCGGTGACCCGACTGCGCCACGGCGACGAGGAGCGCAGCGTGCCGCTGATCTCGACAGGCGACCTCCCACGTGCGGTGGCCGGCGGGGACGCGATCCACGTCGACGTCGACGGGCAGTCGCTCGAGTTCCATCCCGCGGCTGCCCCGACGGTCGAGGAGGCGGTCCGCCACGCCAGCGCCCACGGCGGCGACGGAACGGCCGTCCTGGTGGCCCCGATGCCCGGCCGCGTGATCGCCGTCCGCGTGGCAGCGGGCGCATCGGTCCATGCGCACCAGCCGGTGGTGATCATCGAGGCGATGAAGATGGAGCACGCCGTCGTCTCGCCGATCGATGGAACGCTGGTCACCATCGCGGTCGTCGAGGGGCGGCAGGTCCAGCGCGGCGAGGTCCTCGGCGAAGTCGCACAATCGGACGCATGAGCGACCGCGACGTCCGGATCTACGAGGTCGGCCCACGCGATGGCCTCCAGAACGAGTCGTCCCCGATCCCGACCGATGCGAAGCTGCGCTTCATCGACCTGCTCACCCGTGCCGGCCTGCGCGAGATCGAGGCGACCAGCTTCGTCTCGCCGAAGGCGATCCCGCAGCTCGCCGATGCCGACGAGCTCATGGCCGCACTCGACCGACGGCCGGGGGTCCGCTACCCGGTGCTCGTTCCGAACGCGCGCGGCATGGACCGCGCCGAGGCCGCCGGAGCCGATGCGCTCTGCGTCTTCACCGCCGCATCGGAGGCGTTCACCCGGGCGAACATCAACATGACGATCCCCGAGTCGATCGACGCCTTCCGGCCGGTGATCGACCGCGCGCTCGAGCTCGGCTGGTGGACGCGTGGCTACGTCAGCACCGCCTTTGGCTGCCCGTACCAGGGCGAGGTCGGCGAGGCGGCGGTGGTCGCCGTGGCGCAGCAGCTGCACGAGCTCGGGATCGAGGAGCTGAGCATCGGCGACACGATCGGCGTGGCCGGGCCCTCGGACGTGCGCCGGGTGGTGCGTGCCCTCGACGGTGCCGGCTTCGCCCCGGATCGGCTGGCGATGCACTTCCACGACACGCGCGGCACCGCGCTCGCCAACGTCGCCGCGGCGCTCGAGCTCGGTGTCCGCTGCTTCGACGCCTCGACCGGCGGGACCGGTGGCTGCCCGTACGCGCCGGGCGCCGCCGGCAACCTGGCGACCGAGGACCTCGTGTACATGCTCGAGCGAGAGGGCCTGTCGCACGGCGTGGACCTCGACGCGCTGCTCGTGGCGGCGCGGCACGTCAGCGAGACGCTGGCGCGGCCCCTGGGCACAAAGGTGGGCCAGGCAGGCGGCTGGCGTCTACCATAGGCGCCCGATGGAACCCGACGCGCCGGCCCCCACGCCCCGTCCGCTGATCATGGACGTCGACACCGGGATCGACGACATGCTCGCGCTGCTCATCGCCGCCACCAGCCCGGAGCTCAACCTGCGCGGCGTCACGTGCGTGGCGGGGAACGTCGAGATCCATCACGTGGCGCGCAACACCGGCAAGATCCTGCGCATGGTCGGCCGCGGCGACGTCCCGGTCAGCATCGGGGCGGCGCGGCCGCTCCAGCGTCGCCTGCGGACCGCTCCCGACACCCACGGCCCGACCGGCACCGGCTACGTCGAGCTGCGCGGCGAGGACCGCCAGCTCGGGACCACCGAGTACACCGCCATCCCCGCCAGCCGCTACCTCGGCGCGCACGTCGGCCGCCACCCCGGCGAGATGACCATCCTGGCACTGGGACCGCTCACCAACCTTGCGGCCGCCTCCCAGAACGGCGTTGACCTCGCCGGTGCGACGCGCGATGTCGTCTGGATGGGCGGCACGCTGGAGGAGCGCGGCAACACGACCGAGACCGGCGAGTGGAACGCGTGCGTCGACCCCGAGGCGGTCGAGATCTGCCTCCGCGCCGGGGCCATCCACCGCATCTTCCCGCTGGACGCGACCCAGGACATCGTCTTCACCATGGAGGACCTGGCGGTCCTCCCGGACACGCACCTGGCCGGCATTGTCCGCGACGCGGTGCGCTTCTACGTCGGCTTCCACCAGAAGGCCGATGGGATCGACGGGGCGTATCTGCACGACCCGGTCGCCCTGATCGGGTCGCTGCTGCGGCCAGACCTCGTGACCGAGACGGTGAACGAGACGCTGGCCTGCGACACGAGCTCTGACGCGTACCTCGCGGGGAGCCTCTATCGGTCCGAGATCGACGACCGGGCGCCGGTCTCGCTCGCGACCGCCATTGACGCCGAGGGGATGAAGGCGGAGCTGATGACGCGACTGACGCGTGCCGTCAGCGCTCCGTACAGCTGAGCACCGACAACCGACAAGGACGGAGGAGGGTGGCACCATGATCACGCGCTGGTTGGCCGCGCTGGTCGGCTTCATCGTGGTGGCCGGCATCGGGCTGGTCGTCGGCAACTTCAGCGAGGAGCAGGCAGGCAACTCGTGGGCGCTGGTCGCCGCGATCGCGCTGGCCGTCGGCTTCGTCGTGTATGCGGGCGTCGAGTACGCCCAGACGGGCGGCTTCGCCTCGATCAGCTCGCAGTTCGGGATGCGCACGCTGGCGCTGATGCCGGTGGCGATCGCCATCAACATCATCCTCGGGGCGGCGGTCGCCAACGCGCTCAAGGTGCCGATCTACCTCGACAGCATCGGCACCATCCTGGTCGGCGCCCTGGCCGGGCCGATTCCCGGCGCGCTGACGGGCTTCGTCGCCAACATCCTGTGGCAGTACATCATCCCGCCGCCGTTCCAGGGGGCCGTGGCCGCGCCGTTCGCCATCGTGGCGGCGGTGATCGGGCTGCTGGCCGGCCTGTTCGCCCGCTACGGCGCGCTCCGGCCGCGTCCGGATCGGCCGATGAGCCAGCTCTTCAGTGGAGCGGTGATCACGGTCGCGGTGGTCGGCGGGGTCAGCTGGCTGGCGTTCCTCGGCTACGAGCAGATCATCGGCCCGGCCGGCTTCGAGGTGGCGAGCGACGAGACGCTCTTCGTCATCCTCGGCTGGCTGGCGCTGGCCATGGTGGCGGCCACGGTGGTCGGCCTGATCGTCCTGCTGTTCGTGCGCCGCGACCTGACGGCCGCCTACGTCGTGGTCGCCGGGCTCGTCACCGGCGTCGTGGCCGCGCTCATCAGCGCGCCGATCAGCGCCAACCTGTTCGGCGGCGTGACCGGTGCCGGGACCGACTTCCTGGTGGCCGCGTTCCGCCAGGCCGGCGCCGACATCGGTGCCGCAACGCTCGGGCAGGGTCTGATCAGCGACCCGGTCGACAAGATCACCACCTTCTTCGTCGTGTACCTCGTGCTGAACGCGATGGCGACGCGGACGAAGGCGCGCTTCCCGCAGGGCGAGCGGCTCATCGAGGGCGGTGCGGAGGTCGCCGAGGAGGGCGATGAGTGGCGGGGAGCGTCGACCTGATCGAGGGCCGATCGCTCCCGGCGGCGATCGGCCGCCCGGGGCCCAGCGCCGTCCATCGGCTCAACCCGCTGACGAAGGCCACCCTCGCCACCACGACCTCAGTCGCGGCGGTGGTTCTGGGTGGCCTCGTCGGGCCGCTCCTCCTGGTTGCGGTCGCGGTCGTCTTGCCGGCGATCGCCGCCGGCGTCGTCGGGCGGCTGGCGAAGACGGCGCTCCTGCTCGCCCTCCCGATCGCCCTCTCGGCGTTCCTTGTCAACGTGTTCTTCTTCCCCGGCGCTGAGACGGTCCTGTTCCGGATCGGTCCCATCACCGCCACCGCGGAGGGGCTCGGGTTCGCGTTCGAGATCATGGCGCGGATCATGGCCATCAGCGGAGCCGTGACCCTGTTCTACCTGACGACCCGTCCCGCCGACCTCGTGCTCGACCTCGAGCGGCGGGGCGTCAGCCCTCGCGTGGCCTTCGTTGCCAACGCATCGGTGCAGACCGTGCCCGCCATGGTCGAACGCGCGGCGCAGATCACCGCGGCGCAACGGGCGCGCGGACTCGATACCGAGGGGTCGCCGTGGCGTCGGGTGCGCGGCATCGTGCCGATCGTCGGGCCGGTGATCCTCGGCTCGATCGCCGAGGTCGAGGAGCGGACCATGGCCCTCGAGGCCCGCGCCTTCACCCGTCCCGGTCGCCGCACGCTGCTCTGGTCCCCGGCCGACAGTCGCGCCGAGTCGCTCGTCCGCTGGGGCCTGCTCATCGGCCTGGTGGCGCTGATCGGCCTGCGGATCGGCGGGGTGCTGGCGTGACGCTCACCCTGCGCGGCATCGGCTACCGGCACGCCGGGGCGCCGCGGCCGGCGCTGCTGGACATCGACCTCGACCTGGCCGACGGCACCGTGGTCGGCCTGGCCGGTGCCTCGGAGGCGGGCAAGACGACGCTGTGCCTGGTGGCCAGCGGCCTCGCCCCGCGGACGGTCGGCGGCCGGATCCGCGGGACGCTGCACCTCGACGGCGAGAACGTCGATCGCTGGCCGATGCACCGCCTGGCGGAGCGGATCGGCATTGGCTTCCAGAACCCGGCCACCCAGCTGTCGCAGGTCGCCGGCACCGTCTTCGAGGAGGTCGCCTTCGGGCCGATGAACCTCGGCATCGACCGCGACGAGGTGATCGACCGCACCTGGGAGGCGCTCGAGGCGATGGGCATCGAGGCGCTCGCCGAGCGCGATCCGGAGCGCCTCTCGGGTGGGCAGCAGCAGCTGCTGGCGATGGCCGGCCTGCTCGCCATGCGACCCGAGCACCTCGTCCTCGACGAGCCGACGGCGCAGCTCGACCCGGCCGGGACCGCCCTGGTCGCCGATGCCATCGGCCGGCTGGCGCGATCCGGCACGAGCATTCTCATCGCGGAGCAGAAGACCGACCTGCTGGCGGCGGTGGCGGGCGAGATGGTCGTGCTGGCGGAGGGTCGCATCGTGCTGCGCGGCCCCACGGCGGAGGTCCTCGCCGACCCGCGGCTGGACGAGGTCGGGGTCGCGCTGCCATCGGCGGTCCGGCTGCGGCGGGCCGCGCTGGCCGCCGGCCTCGACCCGGCGCTCGTGGCGGAGACCGCCGCATGACCGAGCTCGCGGTCGAGGGCCTCGCCCACGTCTACGCCGCCAGCGGCGTGCGGGCGCTGGACGGGATCGACCTGCGCATCGGCGCCGGGGAGCGGGTTGCGCTCATCGGCCAGAACGGCAGCGGCAAGACCACGCTCGTCCGGCATCTCAACGGGCTGCTGCGCCCGACCGAGGGCCGCGTGCTCGTCGGCGGCGACGACGCGCAGACGCTCACCGTGGCGCAGCTGGCCGCCCGGGTCGGGCTCGTCTTCCAGGACCCGGATCGGCAGATCTTCTCCGGCTCGGTCCGCGCCGAGGTCGAGTTCGGGCCGCGCAACCTGGCTCGCTCGGGGCGCGAGCTGGCGGCCGCGGTGCGCGAGTCGATCGCGGCGGCCGGCCTGGGGGGCCAGGAGGCGACCAACCCGTACGACCTCGGCCAGTCGCGCCGCAAGCTGCTGGCGCTCGCATCGGTCCTGGCCATGCGCACGCCGGTGCTGGTGCTCGACGAGCCGACGACCGGGCAGGATGCCCGCGGCGTGGACCGGGTGAGCGACGTCGTGCGCTCCGTTTCCACCGAGGGACGGACGGTGATCGCCATCAGCCACGACATGCGCTTCGTGGCCGAGACGTTCGAGCGCGTCATCGTCATGCGCGCCGGCCGCGTGCTCCTGGACGGTAGTCCGGCCGAGGCATTCGCCGCCGATGCCTGGGAGGCGCTGCGCTCGACCTACCTCGAGCCGCCGCTCGCGGCGCGGCTCGGCGCGCAGCGTGGGGTCGGATCAACCCCCACCGACGCGGCGCTGATCGCGGCGCTGGCCGCGCGGGAGCGGGACTAGGTGTAGTAGCCGGGAGGCGGCGGGAGCGGGTTGCCCTCGGGGTCGAGCCGCTCCTCGGGAGGCAGGTTGTCGCGGTGCTCGCGGCCGCCGAGCGGGCCGGGAACCGGCAGCGCCATCACCGAGTGCGTGACCTCGTCGAGGCGGTCGGTGATCCCGCGCAGCCCGAGGCGACGGAGGGCCGGCCCGAATCGGTCGGCGAAGTCCTCGTTGCGCAGCAGGCCGAACAGCAGGGAGCTGTGGGCGCGGTTCAGCAGCTCGATGGCGCGCGACGCATCGGCCGCGCTCACCTGGTTCAGGCCGAGCTGGTTCTCCAGCGCATCCAGCGCGCGGTTCGCCTCGCGGCGCGTCGCCTGCTCGAAATGCGGGGTACGGTTGACGAGCACGCGCGTCCGATGGAGGGCATCGCGGATGCGACCGTCACGATCGAGGGGTGCCTGGGTCATGGGGCGAATACTAGACGCTCGGGGCGACTGGCAGACGGCGATCGCCGATGCCCTGGTGGCCGCCCCGCGCCCGATCCCGATGGACGAGCGCCTCCTGGCCCGCACCCGGGACGGGGAGCAGATCCGGCGCATGATCGATCGCGCGACGCTGCCACCGGCCCGTCCGGCCGCGACGCTGCTCGCCATCTACCCCGACGAAGCGGGACGGCTCCTCATCCCCGTCACCGTCCGGCGCGCGGAGCTGCGGGCGCATGCCGGCGAGGTCTCGCTGCCCGGCGGCCGGGTCGACGCGGCCGATGCGTCCCACGAGGCCGCTGCGCTGCGCGAGGCCTGGGAGGAGATCGGCCTGGAGCCGGCTTCGGTGCGGATCCTCGGGACCCTCGACGAGGTCTGGATCCCGGTCTCGAACTACGAGCTGCGGCCGTTCGTCGGGGCGGTTGACCGCCGCCCGGCGCTCGTCCCGCACCACGCCGAGGTGGCCTCGATCGTCGAGTTGCCGCTCGACGTCCTGTTCGACGCGGCCGCGGTGAGCGTGGAGGAGCTCATGACCCGTGGCCTGCAGATCCGGGCCGGCGCCTATCGCTTCGGCGGGATCACGATCTGGGGCGCGACGGCCATGACGCTCAGCATGCTGGGCCACGTCCTGGCCGACGCCCTCGGAGGCCCCCACGCTGTGCGCTGAGCGCACGCAGTGCGGAGGCGCGATGGCCGATCTCGTCAGCTGCCCCGCGGCCCTCGCGGGTGCCGTTGGAGCGCCGTGCGGCCAGTGCACGGATCTAGGAAGCGAACGCGTGGTGGACATCACGCTGTGCATTCGATGCACCGGCTGGTCCTCGATTCGCCCTCCTGGCGCCGCGTCGTGCATCCCGCGCACACCGTGGGACGTGCATCGTAGATCGGTGCACTCAGTGCACACGGCAAGCCCTGCCTCGTCGAATCGTGCAGCCACCGCAAGAACCAGGGGCGCCGCCGTTCCAGCCGGACGCCGGGCATTCGGTCCGCGGTCAGCGACGCGTCTGGATGCGGGTCTTCAGCGAGGCGAGC
>Ga0268386_10001183_pt1 | contig 17717 bp, 17 predicted proteins | sample RVTome_15_FD_200260 | JGI IMG/M metagenome (GOLD analysis project Ga0268386, IMG submission 200260) | Soil microbial communities from uranium-contaminated site in the Upper Colorado River Basin, Wyoming, United States - RVT150D86... ...
ACAAGATCTTCAAGTACAACTTCTGTTGATGGCAGCGCTTTCGGAACGTACGTGAGGCCACCGATAATCCCTGCGATCTGGCGCGCCTCTCCATCAGTAAGCGTCAACACAGAGGTTGGGCGATCGAGGTTCTTCCTGCTGAAGTGGTAGAGTTCTCGGGTACCATCGTCGTGAATGACTATGGTCAAGCGGTCGCCGCTCAAGGTCTCCACTTGAAACTTCCGGCCCACGCCCGGAAGAATTGACTCGCTGATACTGGACATCGCTTTGCTCCTTTACTCTCAAGGCCTAAACGCACATTTGCCACAACTTAATCGCTTCCACCGGTCGCACCAACATCAGAATCTGCAACAACAGACTGTCGTGGATCCAGAGAATCAAAAACAGTTCCACCAGCACAAAGAGAATCAACGAACGACGAATCCCGAGCTGTCGCGCGACAAGAAAACCGGCCAGCGCACAAACAAGATCGCCGAATGAATTCACGATTGTGTCGCCTTGATAGCCAAGTGCCGCAGTTTCAGTACGATACTTATTAATAATAAAACTTGTGTTTTCAAAAACTTCCCAGGCGCCTTCCAATAGAAGCGCCAGCCAAAACTGCCAGACCGGAGTCAACCGATTGAACAAGAGCGCGATCAACCAGAAGAACATGAAACCGTGGAGCACATGCGTAATACTATAGGGATCTAAAAGCTGTTGTGAATTATTTGAACTACACGTGTCGCTGGTCCAAATCTCGAAGTAGCCGCACGCGCAAAGGAACATTCGTCCCTGCGCTTGCAGCAGAACGATCATTAGCAGGAGGACCAGGCCTGCGGCCACGATCTGCAACACTCTGGTGCGATCTGTTTTTGTTGTCATTTGGGAAGGTCTTAACTTTGCGCCTTTGCGCCTTGCGGGAAAAATCCTGTTCAGAATGAAAAGAACATCGAAAGAAATTAACATACCGCAGACCACCCGAAACCTCTAAGATTCCCCGAGGTAGTGACCTGATTTGAATCTCTTCTCTGTGCAACCTCCGTGTTCTCTGTGTCTCTGTGGTGAATTGCTTACGAAAAAGGTCACCACAGAGACACAGAGAACACAGAGATTGCACAGAGATTGAAATCGGTGGGATAGCTATCAGACCGTAGGCATCACTGTTCTACCAGAGCTGAAGAATTTGAAGGTGATCCGGATTGGCTCAAAGATCTGACATTAAAGCTAAGAAACACCTCCGAGAAGACAATTACTTACATAGTACTGAATCTTCATTTTCCTGAAGTGACCAAAAACGGGTAGTGCTCTATTTGCTGTGTTGAGAGCACTACCTCCATTCCGCCAATCTGTTGTTCATGGCACTTGTGGCGTCTTGAACCACCGCTCGCTGTCTTATCCGGTTCGGATAAAATCTGCCTTGCCAAAAGGACTCAAGGCGCATCCGCCAGACTTGTTAATTTTGAATCTTCCCATTGGGGCTACGACGATTATGAGGGTCAGATCGACGATATGAATACCTTGGGTTATCAAATATTTTGCCAGACATTGCTCGAGAATTTTGAACTTGGGATCGAAAGGCCGTGCGATGAATCCAGTTCGAGTTGGACTTAACTCCTGATAGATAGAGGTTTGCGGATGCTATCACTAAACAAGCTAATAGCTCGGTTGGTTTGATTCTGACTGTGTTTTAGTGTCTCAACTTTCCACCGAATTCTAGCAATTGGTTTAGCGATTTGTTCAACTAGCTCTAGTGTTTCATTGGAGAGCCCTTTAGATTCTGGCCACTCAATCGAATAGACACCCCAAAGTCTGGCCCGGGTTATCAAAGGAACCGCCATGATAGTGTCAGTTTCATGGAAAAAATCAAGATACTCAGATTCAATGAAATTCTTTGTTGCTTCATTCCTCATGGGCCTGGCCAGATTATTCTTCTTGATATTTTTGATCCATACTGGTTTCTCATTCATTCTTCCAAAGAATGTCGATGATGTGAGGCCTAAGTATTTCTGCAAGTGTTTCGTTAATCAGTTGAATGACTTGGCGTGTCTGATCCTCAGTCATAAAATCTGGACTTAAACTTAACTTCTCGAGTTCTTCAATTAGAGTCACTTCGCTGTCCTCCTTATGGTGGGAAGGGTTTGGCTTGGCTGTCGGCTATGCGTTTCAGCGGCATCTAGAAGGAAGGGTTGGTAGCGCATAGTGGACAATCTTCGCAACTTTTTCCTGACCCCAACCGCAGAAATGCTCAGTTTCTTCAACCATTGCGAAAAGCGTCTAGGCCGGCATGTAGATTCAGACCTTGAGGTTAGTCGCGCGACCCTATCTTTGAATACTGAAGTTTAGTCTCTCCGCTTCTCGCCCAGCTTCGTTACACCGTATAACTTTGTCTTCACGCAAGCAAAGGCATCCTTAATGTCTCTTCTTACCAAAAACACGTTGTAGGAGAATGCGACAGCAAAGCTGGCGAGAAAAACGCCAACCGCCCAATATTGGGCGACGATTTGAAATTTCAATGGGCCGGTATTTTGTGACTGGCCCGGGAGCGGATCTTGAACCGTTGGGAAGGCAAAGGCCAAGAACGTCCATGCCGCCAGGACGGCCGGATAGATAAGACTGGCCGCAAGCGGTTCATTGATCAAGAGAGCGACTCCGGGAGGCCGGGTTGCAAATTGCCCGTTGCTGACGTTTAGGACGTTTTTTTCCAGTTCTTTTCCGACCTCTATCAGGCGAGCGCACTTCTTAATTCCGTAAAGTTCATAAAAGAACAGGCCAAGGGTAATGACGAGTCCGAACAAGCCTATAGGCTTAAAAAGATGCTGCATAGAGACGATCTTTGCTTGGTCAGTTATCAGAAGAAAGACTCCGGTTCCGGTCGCGAGCGGCAGAAATCCAAGCAGTTTCGCTCTAAAGTCGTCGATCGCGCGATAACTAGTGCAGAGTTGCTCATAAACTTTGAGTTGTTCGTCTTGTGGACTAGCCATGACAATCTCCGGGCGCGCGGATCTGATGCGATTGAAGACCTTCCAATTAGTATGTGCGGAGCGCCGAATTCGTTTTGGCAAAAAGAATGAGCTTCGGGCTAAAACAATGAGCGGGGCGAACGAGAAAAGAAGTGTGGTAGCCCACAGTGGACACTCTTCGCAACTTGTTATTGACGCCACCGACAGAAATCCTCAGCTTCTCCAGCAGCTGAGAAGCGGTTTAGTTCGGCAAGTCGAAATCGACCTAACAGTGCAAAAGCAGGTATGAATTGATTTTGAATCGAGATGCAACCACGAGCAAAATTAAGGGTTTTGACATTTGTTGACATCTGGTTCCTTACGTCAACCGCAACTTTCTAATGTCCATGGCACACCGCGCTGCGGTTGGCTCTCACTTGCGGGCAGTCGCTACTACGACGCGCACGTGAAGCAACAAGGCGCGGTCCTTCGCGAATTCCTGCCACTTTGCGACTACCTCGCGCTCCAGCGAGCCGCGACGTTCGTCACCCACCTGCGCCACGGCGCCAGCGAGCGGGGTGCTCTGGACATACTGCCAAAGAAACTCCTCCGGCGCCGGGAGGCGTGGCGAATGAGATCAGTTGCCAGGGGCGCGCCAATCGCTGGAACAAAGAAACGCTCGTAGTTTAGCGGTCGATTTCCGCCGTAGGCTTCAGCGAAGCGTCCCTCGGCCATTCTCTACGCTCCTTCTTCTGCGATTCCCCACGGGCAATCAGTTCTGGTCGCCTCTCTGCCGCCTAACGAATAGGATTCTTTCCGCAGTCTCGCCGCGTGTCAAGATGGAGTAATTCACAACTCCGAGAGGCGGCGAGCACTGCGGAAAGAATCAGTTGAACTAAACCGCGGGGCCATGATCGAGATTGAATATCACGGGTCGTGCATCGGAGTCGTGCTCATAAGAGTGGAACGCGAAGGAAAGACGTTGCTGGGCTTTCGTTGCTGAATTTCGTGTGCTCGAACTCGACGTGGCCATGGCCGGTTTTCGGAAAGAAGACGACGCGCGACTTGACTGCAATCTATGAATACTTGAGGTCAATTCCTTCTAGATCGCGCTGCTTGACCCCGCTCCCTAAAAACCCGAATCGGGTTTTGGAGGCTGGGCCGGACATTTCTGGAAGATCGGAACGTCCGGCCTAACTTCAAACAGCACAGTTGGGAGATCCACCACTCGACTCGGACTGGGTGGTATTCTCCCTTGAGGTTCCTACCGCCGGTTAACCCTGGCGGACTCGTTGATCGGCGATCGGCAATCAGGGAGTTGGCGGCATGATGCTCAATTCGGTTACAAACCTCGAGAGTCCGCGCTCAAGATGAGTCACGGTACCCGCGGGCATCTTTTGTTGTAGCTTACGTGCTTCCTCCAGTCCGAGTGACTGCACCAGGACGGGCCCTTTGTCGAGATCTGCAAAAGTGTCGCGCATCGTCAGCGTGACGTATTCATTGGCGTTGCCGCCAAAGACCGTCTCAGATACCAGGTAAGTAACTTTTGCCTGCATCATCGCTGGCGTGAAGGTAGTCTTCAGGAAGTTTTCGTAATCGGCGTTGCGACCCGGGGCTACATGGACTGAATGAATTACCGCCATTTTAGGTGGACCGGCAGGAGTAGGCGCATAACTCAGATCGGGGCGTGTCCGGACTATGAATCTGCGCACGCTGTTGACGAGGCTTGAGGCTTTGGTTTGCCAGGCAGTGACGGCCTGTGCGCCTCCCAAACCTTTCTCGAGAGCACTTGGGCCATCAAACTCGGCCAACTTGATCACGGGAGCAACGATCACGTACTCAAACGGATCGCCGGCGGCAGTTGTGTTCTGCCAAACCTCGCGCCATACCATGCCGCCTTTTTTCAGCGCGGGATTGGTGGTGTTCTTCATGAAATTGTGAAATTCGCTCTCCATTCCCGGCTTTACGCTAACGATAGTAATGGATAGAAACTGAGGGGTTGGTGCGGGTGCTGGAGTTTGGGCGAAACCTGTGTGTGCCTGCGCGCCACAGAGCGTGAGTGTGGTGATGCACAGAGCCTGAAGAATTCTCGTAGCGATGTGTCTCATGGTTATCCTTCTTTCTGGGGAAAAGGGTTCAACATGGAGAAAGGTTGACTGAAAGTTGAATTGAACGGCAGTTAAAGTCGACGGCGCAATAAGTAATAACGGAAGTACTTCACACGGTAGACCTAGACACGGGCGTCGGTCGGGGTTAACTCGTCTTGCCACTCGACACCGCTGTGTGGGCGAATGCTATAACAGTGCATTCAGTCGATCAAGGGGTTCGTTGCATTCTTGAAATTAGAGCGAGTCAGCGCAGCGGACGCGCAATTGCCGGTCAGGCGCTGAATATCCGCAGTGAATACTGGGGGCAATTAGATGTTTGGGCTTTTCATGTTTGCAGGAATCCCGCGCGGTCGCGGTAAAAACTAATAGAGAGGCAAACTGATGGGACGGAAACGAGTACGTCGCAAGCATTCAGTCACCGCACATCTTCAACCTATCGAATTGTTCAAGGCTGGTTCTTCTATCGATCTGGACATCTACGCCTCAAAGCAGAAACTTGGAACGTTAATGATCGGCAGAGGCTCACTCTTCTGGTATGGACGAAATCGACAGCTCAGAAAACGAATTCCGTGGACGCGATTCGCGGATATGATGGACGAATTAGCTTATGGCCCTAAGTGATAGCGAATGAATCCTGGCAAGGCTAAGGAATATGGCGCGCAACGATTCGACGCCTTGCCAGAGCCCCAACTGCAACGGCGCCAAAAGCCAAAGCGCCTACCGGGGCCATAAGCCAGCAAGTCTAATCAACAACCACGCAACTTCGTTCTTAGTCACGAGATGCTCCTTCCATCCGGCTGATTTTGTGCTGGCAGGCGACAACCATAGATGAGCTCCGGTATGAGGGTGCGAGAACAACGTGCTTATATAGCCGAGTTTTACATTGTTCTCGGTGAAATGGGGGAGGGGACGACAGCCGAACACAAATTTGCGATTGCGCTGCACTTCTTCATTGAGCGCAATAAGTTCGGCTTCATGATGGTTGACGCAGACCACGGCGATAGCTTCTCATCCATTAGTCGGTCATGCACTACGGCGTGAGAGTGTAATCGATACACCGCTTGCGCAAGAGGTGTTCACGCTTGTGGACGCCATTTGGGTTCAGGACGAAAACATCGCGGAAGTCACACATTCAATCTCAGCGCCGCCAGCCTAAGTAAAGGTGACGCCGTTATTGATTTAGTTTCGTCGGCCTGGCACCTGAAGACAGCCTGTAAACTAATGAAGAGGTTTGGTAGCGCATACGGGACTCGAACCCGTGATCTCTGCCTTGAGAGGGCAGCGTGTTAACCAACTACACCAATGCGCCGCAGCGGACTCGGATTATAGGTGCGCGGCTGGCGGGTTCGCAAGTTGCACTCTACGGCCGCGGATTAAATGCAATGACGCGTATCTGATCCGTGTTATCCGCGAAATCCGTGGCCCACTGGCTTCCTACACAAATTTGCTATACTGCACAGGCTAGCTAATCCCTACAGAATTAATTGTTTAGTCTCTTATCTTAGACTCTTGATGCTGATCTTTGTTCCTAAAGAGACGGATCCACGAGAGACGCGCGTCTCGACTGTTCCTTCAACCGTCTCAAAACTGGTTCGCCTTGGAGCTACCGTAGAGATCGAGCGAGATCTCGGCGCACAGATTGGTCACCCTGACGCGGATTATGAAAAGGCCGGCGCCGCGATCACTTCAGACGCCAATTCAGCCTCACTTGCCGATATCGTTTTGCGCTTACGACCACCCGCTCAAGACTTCCTGCAACGACTTAAGCCCGGCGCAATCCACATCAGTTATCTCGATCCCTTCAATCAACACGATCTGGTGCGGAGTCTCAGTGCAGCCGGAATTAGCGCCATCAGTATGGAGATGATTCCGCGCACGACCCTGGCGCAAAAGATGGATGCGCTCAGTTCACAAGCAAACCTCGCCGGCTATGCCGCGGTATTGCTTGCGGCCGACCGACTCGACCGAATCTTTCCCATGATGATGACGCCGTCAGGCACCATCACTCCGGCACGCGTTTTTGTGATTGGCGTCGGCGTAGCAGGTCTACAGGCGATCGCCACTGCCAAGCGTCTCGGTGCTCGGGTTGAAGCTTTCGATACGCGCGAGGTCGTCGAGGAGCAAGTGAAATCGCTGGGAGCAAAATTTGTAAAAATCGATCTCGGTGAAACAGGACAAACTGAACAGGGCTATGCGAAGGCTCTCACCGCCGAGCAACTGGAAAAGCAGCGAGCGGGCATCGCGCAACACTGCGCGAGTGCCGATGTCGTAATCACGACAGCGCAGGTTTTTGGCCGACGCGCTCCGGTAATCGTCACGTCCGACATGATCAAGCAGATGAAGCCGGGAAGTGTTGTAGTAGATCTTGCAGCAGACACGGGCGGCAACGTTGAAGGGTTAAAAGTAGATGGGGAGTGGCTGGTAGGCGGCGTGCGCGTCATCGGATACACGAACATGGCCGGTCGCGTGGCCGTAAACGCGAGCGAAATGTATTCCGCTAATCTCTTTAATTTGATCGAACACTTTTGGGACAAGGAAAGCAAAACAGTGAAGCTCGATTTATCTGACGAGATCCTTCGTGGCTGCCTGATCACTCATGAGAACCGAATAGTCAATGATGCAATTCGTAAACTGGTTGAGGGAGAGCAACAATGATCCTCCTGGTTTTCGTTTTCATACTCGCAATTTTTTTAGGTTTCGAGTTGATCTCCAAGGTTCCGTCGCAACTTCACACGCCCTTAATGTCAGGCTCAAACGCGATTTCGGGTATCGCTATTGTTGCCGCGATCATCGCTGCCGGTACGCTCGAAGGCCGCCTCGCAAATATCTTCGCCGTCATCGCTGTGTCGGCAGCGACTATCAATGTGGTCGGCGGTTACCTCGTTACTGATCGAATGCTTGCAATGTTCAAGTCGAAAGAGAAGGAACGAAAGTAATCGACGAATGATCCGCGATACGATAATTAACCTCGGATACATCGCCGCCTCGATCCTGTTTATTTTGGGTTTGAAGATGCTGTCAAAGCAGAAGACCGCGCGGCGCGGAAACGCGATCTCGGCGGTCGGCATGCTGCTGGCCATTGTTTGTACCCTCGCCAGCCGGGGTCTTTCTTACGAATGGATCATTTTAGGCATCGTCATCGGGAGCGTGATCGGCGCGTGGTCGGCGCTTGCAGTGAAGATGACCGCTATGCCGGAAATGGTCGCGATGTTCAACGGGTTCGGCGGGCTTGCAAGCATGCTCGTGGGCTGGCTTGAATATCATGCACATCCCGAAAGCCCGGCCTCAACAATCATCTCGATTTACTTCGCCGTTTTGATCGGAGGAGTTACCTTCACGGGCAGCCTGATCGCTTATGCAAAACTCAATGGGCGAATTACCGGACGCCCGATTCTGTTTAGCGGCCAGCGCATAGTAAACGCGTTCTTACTGGGTGTGCTCGTTCTTCTTGGAGTGTATTTCGCAATTGCGTCTGAAGGAGAATATGCCTACGTAGTTTTGCTTCTGATTTTGAGCCTTGCGCTGATACTTGGCGTGCTGGCTGTCATTCCGATCGGTGGCGCCGACATGCCTGTGGTCATTTCTCTCTTGAACAGCTATTCCGGGCTGGCAGGGGCTGCGGCAGGTTTTGTGATCCTTAATAACGTACTGATCGTCGCCGGGAGTTTGGTCGGCGCCAGCGGAATTATTCTGACCAGCATCATGTGTAAGGCTATGAATCGCTCACTTACGAATGTACTCTTCAGTGGTTTTGGTTCGGCAATCACATCAACGTCTCAAAAAGCACTTGGAGAGGCGAAGGGCATCTCGGCCGAGGATGCCTACTTTGTACTTGAAGCCGCGCGTTCAGTCGCTTTCGTGCCCGGATATGGCATGGCGGTTTCTCAGGCACAGCATGTGGTTCGTGAGTTGGGAGATCTCTTGCAGGAGAACGGCGCCGAAGTGAAATATGCGATTCATCCAGTGGCCGGCCGCATGCCAGGGCATATGAATGTTCTGCTGGCAGAAGCTGACGTATCCTATGAGCAACTAGTCGAGATGGATACGATCAATCCTGTCATGCCATCTGTCGATGTGGCGATCGTTATAGGCGCTAACGATGTCGTCAATCCAGCGGCTAGAGAGGATCCATCGAGTCCGATTTACGGCATGCCGATCATAAACGTAGATCAGGCGCGTTCAGTCTTTGTCCTGAAGCGGTCGATGGCATCGGGATTCGCGGGCATTGAGAACCCGCTCTTTTACAAAGAAAATACAAGAATGCTTTTCGGCGATGCGAAGGCGAGCCTTCAAACGCTTGTCGCTGAATTCAAGAAGACGTAACAATTTTTTACTGGAGAATGCATGCGAAGGTACTTAACCGCACTCGTGCTGGCGAGTTTACTCGTCGCCACATTTCCCGCAACTTACGCACAACGCGCTGCCGAGAAGTCGAAAAAGGCTGCAGCAACCGTAACTGTTCAACGTGCCGTCGATGCGATTTCAGCAAATCAGATCAGAGACTACTTGACGTTCATCGCTTCCGACGAAATGGAAGGACGCGACACTCCCTCGCGCGGACTCGACGTAACCGCAAAATTTTTGGCGATGAATCTTTCGCGTTGGGGATTTAAACCGGCAGGCGACACGGGAAGCTTTTTCCAGAAGATTGACCTGCTCCGCAATCGTGCCGATAGCGGGCAAACAAAAGTTGAGTACCACGGGCGCACGCTGACTGCCGGAACCGATTATCTTCCGGCGGGTGGCTCGGGCACTGTTAGTGGCCAGGCTGTTTTCGCAGGTACGGGCTGGTTTGTTAAGTCAAAACAGATTGACGCTTACAAAGGCATCGATCCAGCCGGAAAAATCGCAGTGATCTTTGGATCACCGAATTCGGCGCCTCGCGGTGTCGCGCGCGCCGACTTCGGAAAACAGGGTGAAGATTTCATGAACCCAAACGACTACGCGCGCAGCAAGGGCGTCGTTGGTCTGATCTATGTTCCTGACTTTCAATACCTTGCCAACTGGCAACGCAATCGGCAGCGAATCATGGAACGCGGCTCAACGGTAGTTGCTAAGTTTCAAACGCAAGCCAATTCGCCGTTGCCATCGATTGTTATTTCTCCCGAAACCGCAAATTCGATCTTTGCCGGTGAGAGGCAGTCAGCTTCAGGGATCTTCAATGCGTCTTATGGAACCAACCTGCCATCGCCGTTTGTGATGAATGATCAGAAAAAGATAACTCTTAGTGTCGCAAACAATACGGAGACTGTTCCCACACAGAACGTCATTGCGGTCTGGGAGGGTAGCGATCCCGTCTTGAAGGCAGAATATGTCGCTCTTGGCGCGCACTATGATCATGTGGGCAGAGGATGTCCTCCCGTTGGCGACGATACGATTTGCAATGGCGCTGACGATGATGGTTCAGGCACGACCGCATTGTTGGGGATGGCTGAGGCACTGGCAAAAGCGCCCACGCGTCCCAAACGTTCAATATTATTTGTCTGGCATACGGGCGAGGAGAAAGGATTGTGGGGCTCGCGTTACTTCACCGAATACCCAACAGTGCCGCTCAATCAGATCGTCGCGCAAATCAATATCGACATGATCGGACGAAGTAAAAAAGATGGCGACACGAACCCCCGTAACGCTTCACTCACCGGACCCGATTCAATCTACCTGATTGGCTCAACGATGATGAGCACCGAATTGGGGGAACTGGTAAAAACAGTGAATAAGTCGTTCCTGAACATTGCCTTTGACACGCGCTACGACGATCTGAAGGACCCGAATCGCTTCTTCTTCCGCAGCGATCATATCAACTACGCGCGCAAGGGTATTCCCATTATCTTCTTCTTTGATGGAGTTCACGAAGACTATCACCGGGCGGGCGATACGGCTGACAAGATCGATTACCAGAAGATGGAAAAGATCACACGCACTGTTTATATGACGCTGTGGGAGATCGCGAACCGGCCAACCAGATTGAAAGTCGACAAGCCTCTGCCGTCGCAACTAAGCGGCCGTTAAAGGGTGACGGGGAGCAGCGGTGACGGGGAGAGATCTCCTCGTCTCCCCCTCTCCCACTCACCCCCTCTCCTTTCCGCGTTCGGCGATTAACTTCCGATATGCTTCGGCGCGCGAGAGTCCCAACTCGCGCGCCGCTTTTTTTAGTGCCGAACGGTGGTCCATACCTTCCTGTTCGAATTGAGCAACCAACGCGGCGACACTTGACTGAGTTTCCTTAGGAGACTCAGCGATCGCGTTGCGGTCAATCAGTATTACAATTTCACCGCGAGCATTTTCTTCACTGGTGTAGTGTTTAGTGAGTTGGCTCAAACGCCCACGCCTGATCTCCTCATGAAGTTTGGTCAGTTCCCTTGCCACCACAGCTTCACGCTCGCCGAGGAGTTCGTAAGCGTCTTTTAGAGTAATTGCTAACCGGTGTGGCGCTTCGTAAAAAATTAGTGTGCCCGGCACTGATCGCAGCTCGTTGAGTCGAGCGCGCCGCGCATTCGATCGAGCGGGCAGGAAACCGGCGAAGAAGAATTCATCCGTTGGCAGACCTGACGCTATCAATGCCGAAATCAAAGCACTTGGACCAGGCACAGGGACTACCGGCACTTCATTCTCGATTGCCGCGCGCACTAGTCTGAAACCTGGATCGCTGATCGACGGAGTGCCCGCGTCGGAAACAACTGAGACATCGCTTCCCTGCTTTAACAGAACGATGAGTTGGTCAGTGCGTTGTTGTTCGTTGTGTTCGTGATAACTAATGGTTTTTGTCGTGATGCCGTAGTGCTGGAGTAACTTGTGGGTGTGGCGAGTGTCTTCACACGCGATCAGATCCACGTCTTTCAGAATCTGAATGGCGCGGTGCGTGATGTCTGCAAGATTTCCGATCGGAGTCGCGACAAGATAGAGAGTGCCCGGCATGTTAGACAGGATTACATAATTAACATGATTAAGACCATCAAGTTAATCATCTGTTAGTGGTGAACAGTGTGTTGGCGAAACAAAGGTTTTCGGTCCCGTAGGGACCAAATGTCTACAGACTCTCCGCAATATTAGAGTTCGGCTCCGGAGGAGCCGCATGTTTTCTTCGCAAGGGGACATGTCGCTCCTCCGGAGCGAGTAGTTTTTATTGGACGCGAGCTATAAACACTTGGCCGCTCTGCGGCCAGGACCATGACGCTCTCTCACATAGTTCAACAACACACTATTACCCCACTACCAATCATCTCTAGTCCTTCCCTAAAGAACATAAAGGCCCCGGCGGAAGCCGAGGCCTTTGGAAGGGTTAGACCGGCAGGTAACGAGCGGAAGTCAAAGCAGGTAATTTACTGAGGGAATGGAATTCGTCTCCACCAATCATTGTCGCGGTTGTTACGGTCATTGCGGTCATTGCGACGACGCCAATCGTCATCCCGGCCGTAACCTCCGTTGTGGCTAAAGCCGTAGACGTTGCTGATGTATCTCAGCTCCTGCTGGATTTGAGACCACTGTGACACCAACCGGCCATCAAACCAACGCGGTCGAGCGACGCGGTTCAATTGCTGACCTTCTTCAAGCACGCGTCGAGCTTCATTGGCGCTTCGATTTAGATCTCGACCATTGCCGACTCTCGATTTCAGATTGCCTACAGCCTTACGAAACTGATGGACTTCTTCGTTAATCCGATCCTCCTGGCGCGTTCCATTGACTCGGCTTCGATCAAGGGCGCGATCCATGTCGCGCTCGAAGTCCTTCGCCAAACGATCCAGTCGATGTACTGAATCGCGTAGTCCGCGCTCATCATATCGTCCACGATTATCTGGATAACGATTTTGGGGATAGCCTCCCCACTGGGCAGCAGCTGCAGCCGGCAAGCTCAACGCCAGGATCGCTGCAGCCAATATTGAAAACTTCAATGTGTGTCGGTTCGTCATTTTCTTTCTTTCTCCTCAGTATCACTTCGGCCCACGACCTCTTTGGCAACTGCCGTGCCCTGTGCTAAGAGCTTGATTTTTGAAGAGAAAAGCCTGGAGAAATGCGGAAAATCAGCAGTGCTCAACGCCAAAACGTGCAATGGCTAACGGAAAACGTTATGAAGGCCACAAGAAAGCACAAAAAACACAAACAAATTAGTTTGAGGCATTGGTGCTTATTGTGACTCTTTGTGGCTTGTGAACTTTTGAGGCAAAGCCGCTGAGCGGGAAATCAGCGGCGCTCAATCGATGAGAATAGCGATGTGGCGGCGCATTTCGGATTCATGAAGATGGGACCGTTTACCTGAAAGCGACTTCCAGGCCGGCGCTCCCGAGTTTGTTTTAGTCAATAACAACTCCTGGCCGGCGGTCCGAATTCCGAGGTGACGAATGTTGGCGATAGCCAAACCACGTCCCCGAACAAATCCATCGCGCGGCACACGCGGCCATCCCGCTTCAACGTACAAAGTCCGAACTCCGTTAATGAGCGTGAGGAGATGTCCAACCATTGTCGATGACCCGATAAGAAAGCGATGGCCATCTTTCTTTGCGATTTGAATGCTTGCGCCGGCGCGATTCGCTTCACCCGCAAGAGTCGTAAATCCTGCGACCAGCCAATCAACTCCCGCTTTGCGAATGAGGTCGTTGGAATTCTTCAGAGACAAATACTCAGCAACGTCCTTGCGGCCAGCGAGGCGCGCTCTGTGTTCGGCTTCTGATAGGGCGGCTGCCCAGGCTTCGTCTAATTCGCCCATATTGGCTTGCGATGTTATCATGAGCGCCGAATCGTCCCCCACATTTCCTGATGCGGAACCTATCGACATGACCCCATCGTTTCGAGTCTTGAAGCGGCTATTAGTGGTGATCCCAGCGGCTGGTTTGTTTCTGCTGATCAGCGCAAATCCGCTCGCGCAGTCAAACAAGTTACCTGCACCCGCCAGTCACGTTACCGATTTTGCCGGAGTTATCGACACTCAAACCAAAAGCCGGCTCGAAAGCCTGCTCCAGAACCTGAAAGAAAAAAGCAAGATCGAATTGTATGTGGTCACTGTCGACAGCACTGGAGCGCAGGGGATTTCCGCTTTCTCGCAACAACTCGCAAACGATTGGAATATTGGTGCAAGAAGCAGTCGCAGCAAGAGTCTTTTGCTGGTTGTTTCGGCAGCGTCGAAGACCTCATTCACTCAATCGAGCCGGGCCGCGCGAACGGAGCTCCCTGACGGCGTGCTGGGTGAAGTGAGTTACCGGATGCAAGGACCTTTGAGTGAAGGCCGTTTTGGGGCTGCGTTGGAAAGCGGAGTATACGTCTTTGTGAGTACCCTCGCCGAGAAGTTTGGTTTTAATGCCGCAGAACTCGAAGCGTGGGCCGTGGCGGTTAATAGTCCTGAAGTCGCAACCGAGCAGCCGCAACCTGTCCTGGTCAGCGCTACAAATTTGCAGACCACACGGCCCAGATTAGTAAGCGAGGCTGCCAGAGTAGTACCCGAAGCAACTCCGCCGGATGATTCTCCTAAAACTGAACCGACGCCAACTGAAACTCCAACGCCAGAACCAGCACCCTCGGAATCGCCAACGGCCGAACCCGTCCTTACGGAGTTACCAAAGGTCGAGGTTAGTCCCACTGAGTCACCAAAAACTGAGACTCCGAAAGTAGAACGGAAAACAAACGCTCCCGTCCGGAAGAAAACTGCTGCCGAGCGCGCGGAAGAAGAGGCCGATGAATCTGAAGAAGTCGAACTGACGCTGACGCTCCCGTTGGCCCAACGCGCGGTTAAGTTAAAAGAGTTTCTCGATACACATCCCGATTCAAAGTCAAGAGCACGTGCCACTGAGTTACTCATCAGCACCCATGCGGGGCTCGGCGATCAGAAGTTGAAAAACGCAGACAGTGCCGGCGGAATTGAACAATTACTTCGAGCCATCGATGAGGCAGACGTCAGTATTTCCGATCAACTGTTCGCTGGAGTAATTTCCCAGATTCCGATGAACCTCTATATGCGCGGGGAGCGTGAGGCAGCATTTAAAGCTGCACAGAATGTCGAAGCGAAGTTTGGGAGCGATCCGAAACGGCTGCTCGCCGTAGCCGGCTTTTATATGGGAATCGAACAGGCAGGAGAAACGATCCGTATTGCCGAGGCTACTGTGAAGCTTGCTCCTGATCTTGCAGAGGCACATCGAATCCTGGCGGTAGGTCTGCACATTTCGCTGCGGCTTGATGAGGCCATTGCGGAATACAAACGTACTCTCGAACTCGATCCGGCGTCAAAAGTCTCTCGACGCAGTCTAGCCGATCTCTATCGTGCCACCGGTAAGACTGAAGAAGCACTCTCACTCTACAACGAACAACTGGCAGTGGATCCGAAAGACGGTGCAGCACTAGCCGGCAAAGTGATGTCGCTTTTCGAACTCGGTCGCACTGAGAAAGCGAATATTGCTCTCGAGGCCGCATTAGCTGACGAGCCACGCAACCTTCCTTTGCTTTCCGGCGCGGCATATTGGTTTGCGGCACACGACAATAATGAAAAAGCCTTAGAGCTTGCACGCAAAGGTGTTGAAATTGAATCGCGTTATACGTGGGCCCAGATAGCGCTGGCCCGATCCCTGCTGGGCCTGAAACGTCCGCTGGACGCAGAACGAGCACTGCGTTATGCGCGCCAGTATGGAAAGTTTCCAACTCTCACTTACGAGCTCGCCAATGTGTTGTCGTCGATGGGGTTGTTTGAAGAAGCGGTGGAAGTTCTTCGTGAGTCGTTCACAATAAAAGACGGTCAGATTCAGGCATATCTCGCCGGACATGTACCGGCAAGGGAAACAGGTTTTCTCGAATTACTTGCGCCTGAACGACGAGCGGGCATTTACCAGCCGACTTCGGCAGACAGCGCCACAAACGCTCAACAGATGAAAGCGCTCCTGGCTTTCAATGTTGCCATTACACCGGCAACCGATGGCGAGAAGGTCAACGAATCGGCTGCGGTTGCGGCCGCGCAGGAATTTGCGTCAGGTACCGACAGCATGCGTGCCTTCCGCCAACTCTATGCGGCAAGTCGTCTGCTTCGAAATGGTGTTGGAATCGAGGCGACATTGGACCTTATCGCCGAGGCAAGAAAGGCTTCGGACGAGGCACTCAACGTTCCAGTGCTGACAATGGCAGTGCAGGCAGATGAATTCCGAGAGTTGCGTGCGCGCTCAATTGCTTCGGGCAATGTACCGGACGTTGCCGAAGCTCCGCATAATGTGCTGGCGGATATCCTGAAAGGGCGCCTGGAAGATCTTCAAGGGTGGGCACTATTCAATCAGGAAAAGACCACCGAATCGATCACTCATCTGAAGCAGGCGACGGAGATTTTGCCCGCCGAGACTCCTGCATGGCGGACTGCGCTCTGGCATTTGGGCGTGGCTCTCGAGCAATCAGGACAGAAGGAACAGGCGCTTGATTCTTACATCAAAAGCTACCGTGGAGGAGCGGGCGAATCTGTTCGTCGCTCCGTGATTGAGCAACTCTATCGAAGCGTTAATGGTTCCCTCGATGGACTGGAGGAGAGGCTCGGGACAGGAGCAGGGGCAGGAGCAGTGAGCAGCAGCACTCCCGAACCGGCTCCTGCGGAAACGCCGAATTCAGAAACTGCACCTGCACCTGCGGAAACTCCGAAATCAGAAACTGACACTGCACCTGCACCTTCTGAGTCCTCTCAGCCAATGTCCGAGGAATCACTGCGAAATGCATCATCACGTTTACGCTCGAATATAAAAATCACTGGACGTATTCTGGATGCAGACAAGGTGGGGATTTCCAATGTCGTGGTCGTTTTGATCAGTCCTTCAGGCGCGGTGCTGGCATCGACCACTGATAACAAAGGTAATTACTCGTTCACCGTCGCTCCATCTCAAAGGTCGTACCGAGTCATACCATCAAAGGATGGTTACACTTTCGCTCCTATTGACCGGGCCTTCGCAGGGCTGTTTGAGGATCAGAAAGAGCTCGACTTTGTAGGATCAAAACCTTAAGCCACGGATTTACACAAATAAACACGGATCAGAAAAGGCGTTACTGATCCGTGTCTGTCTGTGTAATCTGAGGATGGCTTTACTTGTTGTTCTCGCTTGGTGGCGGCAGCGGTTTTCCTTCAGCGTCGTATAGTTCAACTTTCCCATACTTCCCAAGCACCTCGCGGGCCTTGGCAGCATCACCCACTGCGACCACTTGCAAGTGATCCAGGTCGAGGTATTTCTGTGCGGCTCGTTGTATGTCTTCTGGGGTGATGGCCGAGACCTTCTGCGGATAGGTATCCCAGTAATCGGCGGGAAGGTTGTAGAGCTTTTGCGTGATGATGTTTTGCAGCAGCGTTCCAGGCTGCTCGAGCGATAGCGCAAAGCTTCCGACGATCGCGCGTTTCGCGTTTTCGAGCTCTTCTGCAGGCGCCTTGTCGTTACGCAGGCGATTGAGTTCATACATAAACTCTTTCATCGCACCTTCAGTTACGTCAGTTCTAACTTCTGAACTGGAGACCCATGTGCCTCTGAATCTCGAACCACCAAAACTGCTGTATGCTCCGTAGGTGTAGCCCTTGTCCTCGCGCAGATTCAGGAAGAGCCTTCCCGCTGGACCACCGCCGAGAACGCGGTTTGCCATGAGTACTGCAAAGTAGTCAGGACTCGTTCGTTCGATACCGAGCGTTCCGAGTTGCAATACAGTCTGCACTGAGCCCGGGCGATCGATCAGGTAAATCCGTGAATCGGATTGC